>Ga0315314_1000883_pt1 | contig 29375 bp, 38 predicted proteins | sample TDP9_MG_FD_203631 | JGI IMG/M metagenome (GOLD analysis project Ga0315314, IMG submission 203631) | Freshwater sediment microbial communities from Lake Towuti, South Sulawesi, Indonesia - TDP9 | ecosystem: Environmental > Aquatic > Freshwater > Lake > Sediment | place: Indonesia: South Sulawesi... | reverse complement strand
CAGCCCGCGTGTGGCCCCAGGGTTTCGGGGCATACTGACCTGCCGTGGCCCCTTCCTTCCTCCGCCTTAGCGGCGGCAGTCCCACTAATTAGCCTCTCGATCCTTTCGGATGGAGTTAGCAACTAGCAGTAAGGGTCTCGCTCGTTGCCTGACTTAACAGGACGCCTCACGGCACGAGCTGGCGACGGCCATGCACCTCCTCTCAGCTTGTCTGGTAAAGTCTTTAGCTTGACCTTCATCCTGCTGTCTCCCTGGGTAAGGTTCCCGGCGTTGACTCCAATTGAACCGCAGGCATGGTGTGGAGACAGGCCAGATCAGATCAGAGCGAATAAGGACTTAATATTATCGTCATGAACTACAAAGTTGAAGTCAATCAATCTTCTAGTGAAACCGTCATCCACATCTGAAGGCACCACTGCCATCAGCTTCAAATTGGGATGACTTTCTTTGATCTTAATCGCCCTGAAGCCAAGCGATTCCGCTTTCCATTTACTTCTGCTCGACGTGCACTCAATTACAAGTCTCCCAAGAACCAAAAAATCGACATTAAGTTGGCCTATCTTTGTACTGAGTGTAGCGTGCTGTATGTACGGGATTTCGGCCTTCATTAACACATCGATAAGTGCTTTCTCTTGTTTCGTCAGTGCCATAGTCTCGGCACGTCTCATCGCTTGAAGTACTCCACCGCTGGATTTGTCACTGAACTTTCTCATATTTGCCAAGAGAATTTCTTCCGACAGGTGTGGCGGAAGCCCTGAGCGGATTGCTTCAGCAATTCTTACAGACTCTTCCATCGGTATTGACTTGATCTTCCCAAGCTCATATTGTGACACAGTAACGAAGTTTCGTCCAATGAGTTGACCCATTTGAGTAAGGGACTTTCCCATTAGGAGTCTGAATGTTCTCAGCAGCTTTGGGTCACTAGCTATTAGCTCGTGTTGGATCAGCTTAAAGTCATCCGTCATCTTTGTAAGTCGGTGGTATTGTTCGAGCAGTTGACTTTCCGTAGCACTTAGCTTGGGCATAATTGGTTAAGGCGGTTAAAGTATACTTAAACTTTCCTGTTTCTCTTAATCTCTACCTGTCTCCATTTCACCCCTTGTGGTGCTCCCCCGCCAATTCCTTTAAGTTTCAGTCTTGCGACCGTACTCCCCAGGCGGCGAGCTTAACGGCTTCCCTGCGGCACTGGAATGGCACGCAGCCACCCCATCACCTAGCTCGCATCGTTTACAGCTGGGACTACCCGGGTATCTAATCCGGTTCGCTCCCCCAGCTTTCATCCCTCACCGTCGAGCGCGTTCTGGCAGACCGCCTTCGCCACTGGTGGTCTTCCATGGATCAAAAGATTTTACCCCTACCCATGGAGTACCGTCCACCTCTCCCGCCTCCTAGTCCTGCGGTATCTCCTGCAGTCCAACGGTTGAGCCGTTGAGTTTAACAGGAGACCTACAAGACCGGCTACGGATGCTTTAGGCCCAATAAACGTCCCGACCACTCGGGGAGCTGGTATTACCGCGGCGGCTGACACCAGACTTACCCTCCCCTTATTCCCTAAGCTTTTTAGACTTAGGAAAAGCCACCCTCAGCGGGTGGCACTCGGAGTAACCTCGTCACGCTTTCGCGTATTGCGAAGGTTTCGCGCCTGCTGCGCCCCGTAGGACCTGGACCCTTTTCTAAGTGTCCATCTCCGGGCTCCTTCTCTCAAAGCCCGTACCGGTTATAGGCTTGGTGGGCCATTACCCCACCAACAACCTGATCGGCCGCAGCCCCATCCTAGAGCAGATGAACAAAACATGCTTGTTCATCCCTTTGGACCAAAGCCCATTCCAGGAGCCTTGATCTATCGTGAATTAATCCCAGTTTCCCGGGGTTGTTCACGTCTCTAGGTTAGGTTGGCTACGTGTTACTGAGCCGTTCGCCACGCCTCTTGCAGTCAAGAGACGTACGACTCGCATGGCTTAGCCCCACTCCGATAGCAGTCGGGTCCGGCAGGATCAACCGGAGTCAGGAGTACAGTTGGCTTATGCGAGGGCACACGGCCCAAGTCAGATTCAACTTAAGGTCGAATCTCCATTAATATTCGCGCATTTGGAGGTTAGGAATTGCATCGCAAAGGGCTCAGCCCGTAAGCTTAACCCTAACGCCGCCGTAAATGCGCCAAATATTTATTAATGCAATATGGTTATATAAGTTTATCGTGAATATTTTATATAATCATTTTATTTTATAATCTTCTTGCAAATTCATCTTCAAAGAAGCTCTTTTAGCCTTTTGTTCATAACCCTTCAATGTTGAGAAAAAACCCTTCATGATGGATGCTATGACATTTTGAATATATGGTTTAAGGGTTATCCTTTTATCGTCTATGGTAAGCTTGACTTTAATTGAAGGAAGATTCTCGATCTCACTTAATACATTCTCTAAAGGCTCCCCTGGGCTCCATGATGCTAGGGAATGAGGCTTCTTCTTACCAATATTTATCCTTGGTAATGGTACATCTTCACAGCCTTCTGCTAGAACGTAATCTAATGGAGGAATCAATTCTAATGCATCTAATATAGAACGAGGTTTAGCCAAGATGAATGTGTTAGATGATGTTATCCCTATAACAGCTTCTGCACCTGAACTCAGATAGTTATAAGCATACTTCTTGATAGACCTTAAATCTCTTCCTTTCGTGCAGATAACTATAGCCACCTTATTGCCTTTTTTGATAAGCTCCTTCATGATCATATCTAAAAGTGAAGATCTGATGGATTTGGTAGAGCCTGAGATGCCGAAAAGCCTCAAATCAATTCTTCTCTAATATTGATCATTGTACCTTTATTGCAAACCTTCTTCTAACCTTAGGGAGAGAGACTTTCAATATGCCGTTTCTAAACATGGCTCTAGAACCCTCAGGATTTACCTTTTCTGGGAGCCTTACGAGCCTCCTAAAAGCTTTAAACTCAAATTGCCTCTGGCTAGTTCCCCATCTCTCCCATTTTATAGCCTCTCTCATCTTTGCGATTATCTCAAGGTTATCCTCTGTCACATTCAAATCTATATCCTCTTTACTTTCAACGCATGGGAGATCAACAGTAACTACTATCTCATCTTCTTTATCTTCAATGTTTATAAGTGGAACTAAGCACTTCCCAACAGCATCCCAAGAAGGGCTCATCAATTCACTAAAAGCTTGTTCAAAGAAATCATCAATCCAATCTGACAATTTTCTCCTCCTCCACATACTATTTACCTCAATGATACATCATAGGTATTTCTGTTTCTAATGGTTTCCTCATAGCACCCATAGAACCTTGAGTCTGCTTCATAAGGTCTCTAGCCTTAACTCTTATCTCATCAGCCCTCTCAAGCAAGGGCTTAACATCTACATCTATCTTTAAAATTTTGTTGAGTGATGATATCGCTGATGCTGCAGCACCTGGATCAGGATAATTTAGAAAAGACTGGGCAAGAATTGCAATGGCTGGTATATTTCTTCTTAAGCAATCCTTTAATAATAAAGCGTATATGCCTGCTATGAAACCTTCTTCCATAGTTTCTATATCATTCTTCTTTAGTATGCTCAAAGCATCCTCACTATTACCAACTCCAAAAACCATAGGAGTATCTATCTCCATCCTTTCTTGAACAGGAATGCCAGTTAAAGATATAACAAGCTTAGCCCTTTTCTCCTTGAACCAGTTTGAAAGTGTATCTGCAAGATCATAAATAGCATTAGGCGGTATAGCTATCTCAGATGTAACTAAAAGAATATTCTTATCACCAAATATTCTTACAGGCTCTGTTAGGATGCCTTTATGAAGAACCATTACAGGAGGAAAAATTGAAGACTCTATATAGGCCATCTCATTTAAGCCCAATTGATCTATTAGATGTAATGATGCTATAGTCCCTACCAAGCCTATATCTGGGAAGCCTTCTATAATGATTGGTGAATCTATCTTAATGCCTTCTTTTTCAACTATCTTTATTTCTTTTGGCATAAAAGCATCTAATGATAATTTTCAAATGAACTTCTTTTTATTTTTTGTTATTTATGGTTCTGTTAACTTTCAGGGGCTTAAAGTTAGAAAAAGGTTGAGTTTTGGCTGGTAAGACTTTTGTCCTTGACTTACTCGACAGAATTCCATACGCTTGCCGAGTATGTAGCAGGCACTACAAAGGCAGCAAGTTCTGGTACCACTTGTTTCGTTAGATATTCCGATTGTAAGTGCTTGTTATTACATTTTTCAAAATCCGCCAAGTTCTCAAACTCCCACATTTCCACATATCCACCCCAGTTGCCACCAAGCATCTGAGAGAACATTCTGTATGACTTTACTTCTTTAAACAATTCTGAATGTTTTTCCATCCATTGGGACAATTTCTTCTTATATGCCATGAAATCTGCTTGCCTTTCTGGTTTTACCACGTATGTTTCTACCAAGAAAATAGTCATTCTTTCACCTCCCCTTCATCTATTGTGTCATTACAAGTCGTATATAACTCTAAAAGAAATCACCCATCGTTCAAGTCCCGAAGAGTTAACAGAACCTTATTTATCATGGGAGAACATGAGTTTTCTTTTTAACTCTACCATCATACACTTATCCATTATGACCCTCATCCCTGCCTCTTTTGCCATCTTTGCTGCATCTTGATTCACTATTCCTAATTGCATCCATATCACAAAAGGTCTACCATATTTTCTTCTCAATTGAAGGGCTTGTTCCACTATAGGTAAGACGTCTTTAGAAGGTCTGAATATATCCACGATCTCTATTGAACTTTTTATATCATCAGGAAGATCGAGCAGACTTTTGTAGCATCTCTCTCCTAAGATTTCATCAGCAAAGGGGTTTATGGGGATTATTTTATATCCCTTCGACTTCAAATAATCAGCCACTTCATAGCTATCTTTGTTAGGGTCTCTAGATAGCCCTACTACTGCTACATTTCTATAATTTCTTAATATTTCAGTAATTTCTTCTTCAGTCAAGATTATCATCGATCAAATAATTAAAGATAAATCTGACTCTGAGATGTTCTAAAAGCCGATAATACCTTTTCTAAGAATTGCTCCTCAGTGAGAGCTCCTACGAATTCTAAGGCATCGTTTATGACTATCTTAGGAACAGACATTACATTATACTTATGAGCAAGATGCGGAAACTCTATGATTTCTACAGCATCAGCCCTTATGAAATCACTCTCCATAGCCATTTGATGGGCAATTCTAATTGCTCTTGGGCAATAAGGACATGTAGGAGTAACGAAGACTTGAATGTGTAATGGTTTATTGATGGATTTTAAGCGAGCCTTTACCTTTTCGGATAGGCGAGAATTGCCCTTAGATACATCTACTAAATCATCGATAAAGACAGAGAACTCATAGCCAGAAGGCAGTCCATAAAATCTTATACCATAATCCTTACTCCCTACCATAGCTATGACTGGTATTTTGTCTATGCCGTACTCCTTTACCTTATCATCATCTTTCATAAAATCATACATCTCAACCTTGATCTTCTTTGAAAGAGATTCCAATTCTTGCAAAAGCTCTCTAGCTTCTTCACAGAACTCACACTCTATATCTTGAGTGAAGAATACAAGCCTAACCTCATCTTTCAACTCCTTTTCAAAAATCTCCTTCAAATGCTCTTTAATGTGATTGCTTATTAAAGACATGTAAAGCTCATTAAAATTATATAATTATTATATTTAACCTTAAAGTTTTAAACGATTAATCAGCTCCAATAAGCTCTAACAATGCTACCATAGCGTCTATGAATGTATTTAAAGGCTGAAATGGCAGCCATTGCGCCTTCTCCAGCAGATATTATTATCTGCTTAGATTGAGTATCTGTTATATCCCCTGCTGCAAATATGCCAAGGCGGCTCGTTGAACAACTTTTATCCACTATTATTTTTCCTGCTACGTCGAGCTTCACAAAATCCCTTATGAAATCTGTTTTTACCACATATCCTAGCTCTACAAAGATGCCATCCAGCTTTATCTCTCTTATCTTCTGAGTCCATAAATCTTTCAAGACTACTGACTCTATTTTATCTTCTCCTTTTATTTCTATCACTTGGGAGTAAGGAATCAGCTCTAAATTTTCTTTGGCTTCAAGCTTCTCCCTTAACTCCCAACTCCCTAAAAGTTCGCCAGTTTTATAGCTCATGTAGACCTTATCTGCTATATCACAAAGCCTCAGTGCAGCATCCATGGCTAAATCTCCCCATCCTACAACCATGACAGTCTTTTTGGCAAAAAGATGTCCATCACAGATGGCAGAGTAGGATAAACCCTTTCCATAAAACCTCCTCTCCCCTGGAATTTCTAAAGATTTAGGAGTCTGGCCAAAAGCTAGAATAACAGTTTTTGTCTTGTAATCTTCATTCAGCGTCTTGACCATGAAGCCATCTTCTACCTCTTTTATCTCTACTACCTCATTATAGACGAACTTTGCCCCAGAATTATGGGCTTGCTCCTCAAACTTCTTTATCAATTCGATGCCATTGATGCTCATGAAGCCAGGATAGTTTTCAATCTTAGAAGCGAGAAGGGTTTGCCCTCCTATATCTTTTGTTATCACAAGGGTTTTGAGCTTAAACCTAGACGAGTATATGGCAGCTGTAAGACCTGCCGATGCTCCTCCAACTATTATCACATCATAAGTCATGTTTAAGTTATAGAATAATGCAGTAAATATATGGATTTTGTAGCATAATTTGTGAGGGTGGAGATTGATCGTTAAATGTGATGAAGAAGGCTTGATCAAAGCTTCTGAGATGGTCAAGAAGGGCAAGACAGTAATCTATCCAACAGATACCGTCTATGGCTTAGGTTGTAATCCTTACGATCCATCAGCAATAGATAGAGTTTTTGAGCTAAAATCAAGAAGGTGCAAACCTCTACCAGTCTTATGCTCTAGCATAGAAGTAGTAGAAAAGCTTGTAGAACTTGATAAGAGGGTGCTAAATTTGGCATCTAATTTCTGGCCTGGCCCTTTGACTATAGTAGCCAAGAAGAAGGATAAGAATTTGCCTCAAATCCTTACGTGTGGTAGTGATAAGCTCGGGGTCAGGATACCGAATCATAGATGGGCAAAGAGGTTGATAGAGCTCTGTGGCGGAAGCTTGGTAGGAACGAGCGCCAACAAATCTGGATTAAAGTCTCCCAAGAATCCTTCTGAAGTTCTAAAGAATTTAGGAAGAGGTTTCGATGTTATGGTTGATGGTGGTCCAACCCCCTTAGGAAAAGAATCGACAGTAATAGATTTGACGGGCGAGAATCCTCTTGTAATAAGAGAGGGAGCCTTAAAGGCATCAGTTTTGTTGAAACATGTATAGAGGCGCTTTTGTTGAATTTCAACCTAATAGCTACTACTCATCGTGGTCTCGAACATGAGGCATCCTCAGAGCTCTTTGCATTATTGACTCAGATAGGTGATGAAGCGCCAGATGTGATGAGGACTAGAATACTGGGTCTATTGGTTGCCAAGACTAATTTACAACCCATAAAGGTTATAGAAGAATTGAGAAAGATAATCATGGAAGATCCACTTAGGATAAGATATTTGCTAAGGCTTATTCCTATCGATGCTGTTGTAGACACAGATATTGAGAAGATAGTAGACGCTGTATCAAGCCTTGCTTTAAGAATAGAAAAGAACAACACCTTTCGTGTTACTGTTGAGAAGAGGCGAACAAGCCTCTCAAGCTCAGATATAATTCACTCTGTTGCTAACATCATAGATAGATCAGTGAATTTAGAGAATCCAGATTGGATAATACTGATAGAGATCATAGGTAGATTTACTGGTGTGTCAGTGATAAAGCCAAATCAAATACTTAACGTGATCAAAGTTATTAGAGGAGAAAGCTCTCAGATTTGATATAATAGGTTTAAATAAGAAACTTAAAAGCTCTTTATGTTAAAAGATTGATCACAGCTTTAATCATACTCATAATAGTTTTCATACTAATTGCAGTAAGGCAAATAGGGAATGTGAAGCTCCAAATATGGCAGATAATGCTATTTGGTGCTTTAGCAGTTTTATTAACGGGACAAATTTCTCCGATAGATGCTTTAAAATCAATAAATCTTGATGTAATGTTTTTTTTGTTCGGGATGTTTGTTGTCGGGCAGGCTCTTGAAGAAAGCGGTTATCTTTCTCATTTGTCTCATAAATTATTTAAGCGGGCAAAATCTGCAGATCATCTAATCTTATTTATTTTGTTTGGAATGGGTGTAGCGGCTGCATTTTTGATGAATGATACCTTGGCAATTATAGGAACTCCTGTTGTCTTGCTTCTTGCTAAAAAAAATAACACGTCGCCAAAGCTCTTACTGCTTGCCTTGGCTTTTGCAGTAACTATAGGCAGCGTTATGAGTCCTATAGGAAACCCTCAAAATCTTTTGATTGCTATCAATGGCAGCATTTCAAATCCTTTCATTACGTTTTTTAAGTTTCTTCTAATACCAACGACGATAAATTTATTTTTAGCTTATATTTTGCTGAAATTATTTTACAAAGAGCAATTTCATAGAAACTTATCAAATTATTCTCAAGAGCCAATAAATGATCACAAACTTGCACTTCTTTCTAAATTTTCTTTGATTTTAATAATCATTTTAGTTCTGGCAAAGATTGTAGCTGTATTTTTGGGATTGCAAATTGATTTTAGGTTGACCTACATTGCGTTAATATCTGCACTTCCGATTTTAATATTGAGTCAAAAAAGGTTTGATATAATAAAAAAGATAGATTGGTACACCTTGATCTTTTTCGCGGCAATGTTTATTCTGATGGAAAGCGTATGGGAATCTGGTTTCTTCCAGTCAATGATCACAGGAACAAATTTGAATATAACTTCGATTTTTATGATATTGGCAATCAGTGTTCTTCTCAGTCAACTGATCTCTAACGTTCCATTGGTTGCACTATATTTACCCATGCTGATTCATGCCGGTGCCTCAACAAAAGAAATGGTGGCTTTAGCAGCAGGAAGCACCATTGCTGGGAACTTATTTATCTTAGGCGCTGCGAGTAATGTGATTATTATTCAAAATGCTGAAAAGAAAGCTGGCGAAACTTTAACATTTTTAGAATTTGCAAAAGTTGGGATTCCCCTCACAATCGTTAATATCATAGTTTATTGGTTCTTCTTAGTTGTAATTTAACAGTTTAGATAGCAGCAATGCCTATTTTTCAAGTATGATTCGCTAATAGCCCACTCATTATAGGTGCAGTTGCAAACATAATAGTTGCAGAGGAAGCAGATAAGAAAGGAGTAAGGGTAAGCTTTAAGGAGTTCTTAAAGGCAGGATTTCTTGTTACAGCATTGACTATTCTTATCTCTATTTTGGTTCTAACGATCGAATACGAATTAGGATTCTTGGTTTAAGAATACGCTAAAAAATTCGTGTCTCCTTTCCGATGACATTAGGGAAGATATAGAACTAACTGATTTCTTCATTTTCTCTTTATCGGAACCTGGATGTTTGTGAACACTACGGTTTCTCCTTTGATTACTTTTGGTTTTGATAGATATATCTCCATAACTGGCCCAGCGTAAACATAACCTTTCTTAGTTATCCACTCATGAAGTTTTTCATAGGTATTTGGATAATCCTTTGTCGGTCCTCTGTGAGTGATGCTTGCTACATCCATCGACGGGATTTCCTTAATTTTTATTTCCCCCTCAGGCTTTGCTTCTCCTTCAATCGGTATTAGCACTTCACATCTACACTTTTCAGGTGGTGTTTCTTCTGGTTTGTCGAGGAATATTGCCATAGGAGGACCTGCAGGTCTAAGATTCTTCTGTTTAGCCCATCCGAAAAGTCTATCGTAGTAGTCTCCATAGGGCACCTTGTCATATGCACCTGTGTGCTGTATGTATGCTACCTTACAAGCCTTTGACTTCTTTAACTTTACTTCCACCATTATCAATCAAATAAATAGCAGTTACAGTCATTATTAAATGATGTTTGTATCCAAGATGAGTTTCAAGCATTTCTTCCTTCACTTCATCGACAATTTCTAATATGAAAAATTTTTATTTTTATGATACTATCTTATTATCCCTTCAGTCCTTTGAGCAATAGCCTCAGCCATCTCAGATAATTTTGCATTTCCACCTAAATCATAAGTTACTATCTTGCCTTCAGATATTATCTCCTCAGCAGCTTTAAAGATAGCCTTAGAAGCTTCCTTCTCACCAATATAATCTAACATCCATGCACCAGCAAGTATTGTAGCCGTAGGGTTCACTTTATCCATGCCTTTATACTTTGGAGCACTACCATGGGCAGGCTCAAACATAGCATAATTATCTCCTATGTTTGCAGAGTATACACATCCTATGCTTCCTATAAGACCAGATGCTTCCTCAGATATTATATCCATGAATAGGTTTGTGCTCAAGATTATGTTCTGATTGAATCTTTGAGGGTTCTTTACGAGTTGTTGAGCGAAATTGTCTATAAAATAATCCTCTAATATAATCTCAGGGTATTCTTTTGCAACTTCTCCTACAACTTCTCTGAAAAGCCCACAAGTCTCTTTCAAGATATTGGCTTTAGTTATTACCACCAATTTTTTCCAACCCTTCTCTCTAGCTAGATTGAAAGCATACCTTGCTACACGCTCTGATGCTCTCTTACTGACCTTCCTTATGGCAATAGCTATATCGTTAAGGCGAAATTCTATGCCTGTATAAAGACCTTCTGTTGCTTCACGAACACATATGAAGTCTACATCACCAAGAGGACCAGTTGTATTAGGAAATGTCTTTATGGGCCTAACATTTGCAAATAGATTAAACTTCTGCCTTATACTCACTGCAACACTCTTTGGAGTCCCTGGCTTTGGGATAGTAGTTGTAGGGCCTTTAAAGCATGCTGCTGATTTTTCAAGTATCTTCCAAGTTTCAGGAGGTATAAAAGAGTCCCCACCATTCTTCTCCCACCACTCTAGCCCTGCATCACATGGTATGAGTTCTACATCAGCCTCACTTGCCTCCAGCACTTTTATCATGGCATCCACTAGCTCTGGACCTGTACCATCTCCACGGATTAGTGCAACACTCTTCTCCATATGCTCCATCGTGGGCTCAATGAAACTAATAGTTAAGTTTTATGTAATGATTATAAATGAAGAATTGTATCTTTCTTTTCATTGTAATATAATGAGGGCTTCTATATTTTATTTCTTCCTGATTTGCTTTGAAGATCCTCCCTGTAAGTGTATCCAAGTATGAAGGATGTAAAAGAAGACTAGTAATATCTTAAGGGAGACAGCGATTTGATTCTCTAAAAGTCATTGCCTATCTAGGAAGAGCTTGTAAGTGCAATAGCTATCTCGTCGCTTGCACTTTACTATATGGCATATTGAATTTCTGAATCTTGGTCAATATGCCGAAAACGAAAATTTCGGAAGATCATAGTCACGGCTTCGGCTCAATATGGATTGTCAGGGTCAACCCGGGGAATTCCTCCTTCAGCTCCTCTTCCAAACGATCCGTGAGATTATGAGCCTCCTGAATAGTTAAGGAGCCATCCACTGTGAGATGGAACTCAGCGAAGACTTGGTTCCCGCTGCGCCGGGTTTTTACCTCATGACAATCAATGAAGTGAAATTTGTGGCGCTCCAAAACCTCCCGTATCTTCAACTCTGCCTCGGCACAGGAATGGTCCATCAGTCCCTGTGTAGACTTTAGAACTAGCGCAGCCCCCATCTTTATTATCAAAGCCACAACTACAAAAGCCAGTGCCGAATCCATAATGCTCCACCCCGTTAACTGGGCGACGAAAAGACCTAACGCCACCCCTAATGAGGAGACGACGTCAGAGAGCAGGTGCTTGGCATCTCCTTCCAAAGCCAAAGAACCGCTTTCTTTGGCTGTCCGCGCTAAAAACCATGAAAGTCCGGCATTGAGGGTGGTGGCGAACAGGGAGATGCCAATTGCCAATTCAAGCTTCTGTAGGGTGACGGGGCTGAAAAGGCGCCCCACAGCAGTCTCAATGATGAAAAAGGCCGCCACTAATATGAAGAGTCCCTCAATCATGCTCGAGATGTTCTCGATCTTCTGGTGACCATAATTATGGGTGATATCTGCTGGCTTATCCGAGATATACACCGAGAAGAACATCAATCCTGAGGCCACTATATTGACAATCGATTCGAGTGCATCAGAGAGCAAAGCCACTGAATCCGAAATGAAATACGCCAGAAGCTTAACGCCTAGGATAAATATACCTCCGATTATGGCTGTTAGGGCCGCCTGCTTCTTTTTCATCATCTTTGCCTTAACATTCCTTGCTCTTAGGCATTACTCTCTCGTGAGCAGAAGGCAGGTTACTATCGTCACCCCAGCCAACCTGAACGAAATCCTAAATTAGAAAACTCATAACATCTTGTTCCGTGGTTCCTCTGAATGTTTTTCCCTCTAAGATATTCGTTGGATTTATTTAATATGAATCTTTGGTTTTCTATGGTCGCAGGGCTAAAACCATTTAGCCATTTTAACCTTCAGGAACCTCTCTACATCCTGTTATTTTGACTCATCATTTGTTCTTGCATTTTAATTCGCACCGACAGCCACATATACCCTCTGTATATAAACGGTATGTAATAAAACATAGCAATACTCGTTTTAATCGTGATAAATTAATATTGAATCAATAGAGTATCTCAAATGTTATGAATTTACCCTCATATTTCTCCCATTTTATATCTATGTCTGCTACTCGAGCTCTAGGTGGTCCTATTCTACACCATTGTAACATCTCCAGCACTTTATCTCTATCACCTTCAAATACTGCTTCAACTCTCCCATCCCAAAGATTTCTTACCCATCCCTTCAGATTGAGCTTTAGAGCCATCTTTTTTGTATGTGATCTAAAGAAAACCCCTTGTACAAAGCCTGAAATGTAGACGTGAGCTCTAGCCTTATCCATTTCAAATCTAAGCTATTCCCATGGGAATTTTCTAAACTTTTTGTAGTACTCTATAAGGCCACCAGCCTTGAGCATCATTTCTAGGAATTTTGGTTGCTTGTTTGCTTTCATAAACTTCCCAGTCGATAAATTTTTAACAACTCCTTCACTTAAATCTAATTCTATTAAATCACCTTCATTGGTCTCTTTTGAAATGTCCTCACAAACGATTGCGGGCAGACCTATGTTGATAGCATTTCTGTAGAATATCCTTGCAAAGCTCTCTGCTATGACTGCAGATATACCACAAGCTTTAATGGCTACAGGAGCTTGCTCTCTGCTTGAACCACAGCCAAAATTTCTGCCTGCAACTATGAAGTCACCCTTTTTGGCCCTCTTCGAGAATTCAGGGTCGATGCCTTCCATACAATGCTCAGCCAGCTCTTTTGGATCTATGCTTCTCGCTTTATATTTATAAGGTATGATGACATCTGTATCAATATTATCAGAAAATTTCCAAGCTCTTCCTTTCAAAATATCACCTTAAGTAATCTCTAGGGTCAGCTATAGCTCCTTTGATGGCTGAAGCAACTACTGTTGCTGGAGAGGCTAGATAAACTTTCGAATCTCTTGAACCCATGCGTCCTATAAAATTCCTATTACTACTGGATATACAAACCTCATTAGCACCAAGTACACCACAATGAGTACCAACACACGCTCCACAAGTTGGAGATGTTATAGATGCACCAGCCTCCATCAAGATGTTTGCTATTTCGTTTTTTAAAGCATATTTGTATACAGATTTTGATGCTGGCGTAACTATAAGTCTTACACCTTCCTTAACTTTTCTACCCTTAAGCATCTTTGCAGCTATCATGAGGTCTTCAAGCCTAGCATTTGTACAACTTCCTAGAAAGGCTTGGTCTATAGGTATTCCTTCAACCTCTCTTACAGATTTAACATTATCAACACTGTGAGGTAATGCCACATAAGGCTCCATATGCTCTACATCTTCCTCCACAATTTTATCATATATTGCTTCTTTTCCTGTATGGACTTCCAGCATAGGCTCCCTTCTCAATGATGTTAGGTATTCTTTTGTAATATTGTCCATCTCGATTATCCCTGCTTTAGCTCCAGCTTCAGTACTCATATTACAGAGAGTTGCCCTTGAATCGATTGAAAACTCTTTTACTATATTACCAGTGAACTCTATGGTTTTATAACTGGCTCCTTCACATGAGATCTTACCTATAGTGAAGAGGATTAAATCCTTAGCATATACACCTTTCGGCAACTTACCATTGAATACGACCTTTATAGATTCAGGAACCTTTAGCCAAATTTTACCACTTGCCCATATAGCAGCCATCTCTGTGCTTCCTACACCTGTAGCAAAAGCGCCTAAAGATCCTTGAGTATTTGTGTGAGAATCTGCACCTATTATCAACATCCCTGGCACTACAAAGTTTTCAAGCATGTACTGATGGCATATGTTCCCTTCTTGTATATGGCATCCTTGAGCCATTGCAAACTTCCTCATGATTGAGTGGAAATTGGCTATCTGCTCAGAAGAAACAGGATATGTATGGTCTATGTGCAAAATGACTTTTCTACTATCCCATATCTTTTTTATCCCTAATTCCTCAAGAACTTTTATGGCTAAGGGAGCAGTCCCATCATGAGCCATTGCAAGATCGACTTTTGCTACTATGATATCATTAGCCAATGCTATTTTATTAGGCTCATCAAACCTTTTTAATGAGAGAATCTTCTCACTAAAGGTCAATCCTTGATCAGCCAAGACCTTATCCTGAAAATCTTTACTAACCATGTTCATATGTTGCATTATTAAAACCCTGATTCTAATTGTTGATAAACTCTTCGCTAATTTATTCATATTAGTAAAGTAGTTGAAGCTCTATGCCACTGATTATTCATTCCTATTTCTTAGATGCGCTATCGAATCTATTGATAACAACATTCCAATCAATCGCTTTAAAAAACACCTCAATATAATCTGCTCTTTTCAGTCCATAATCTATCATATAAGCATGCTCAAAAACATCCAATATCAAAATTGGATTCGCTCCAGAAAGATGACCCACATCATGTTCATTAATCCATAAATTGAACAATCGATTAGCAATTTGGTCATAATAGAGTATTACCCACCCTATGCCACGCATCATACCAGTGGCTTTGAAATCCTTTTCCCAATTTTCATATGTTCCAAAATCTTCTACAACTTTTTTAAAGAATTTTGAATCTCTTTTGAGTTCTTTGCCATCTTTTATCATATTCCCAAAATAATACTCATGAAGCCTCATGCCATTGAATTCCCATCCGAATCTGCGCTTTAATTCTGCATACTCTAATCCAGTCTTTCCTTCTTTTAAAAATATGCTCAGCATCTCAGCTAGTTTATTTGTATTTGTTACGTAGCCTTGGTATAAAGTGAAATGATTTTTAAGCAGTTGATCGCTGAAACCTTTCGTTCCCAGTAAATATTCAAAGTTTTTTGGTTCATATGGCATATTTTTATCACCAAATTTTGCAGTTATAAGTTCAGCCCTTTTATATTTTATCATTTGGCTATCCCAAGCCTTGACAACAATTAATTCCTACTTTAAGGTAAACTTTATTTCCTACCAAATGGTATTATCATTTGGTAGTTATATTGGGCAAGTATGTGACTATATCCGTAAAGGTTCCACCAGAACTCAAGGAGAAGATTAAGAAGCTTGGTATAAAGCCCTCTAAGCTAATGAGAAAGGCCATAGAGGAAGAAGTTAGGAGAAGAGAGGTTGAGAGAATTAAAGGGGAGATAGAACTGATGAAACCCATACTCAGTAAGATTTCCATAGAAGAGGTTGTAAAGTCTATTAAGGAGGACAGAGAGCGAAGGTGAGCTACATCCTTGACTCATCAGCAATATTTAGAGCTATAAAAGAGAATGTCGTGGAGACCTTAGTTGGAAACTACACCTTAGAATTAGCAAGATATGAATTGGGGAACGTCTTATGGAAAGAGTATCTTTTACACAAAAAGATAAACAAAGATGAGTTGAGGAGACTTGTCAGACTAATCAAGGAAGTACTCCACATAGTAGAAGTATTAGGAATAGATTGTCATGAGGAAGAAATATTGGATATAGCTGAAGAGCTGAAGTCAACGTTCTATGATGCATCCTACATATTTTATGCTAAAGAAAAGAAGCTATCGCTGATAACCGAGGACGAGGCCCTTTTAAACAAAGCAAGAAACTATGTAAAGGCTTTAAAACTGAGTGATGTGGAACACCGCCCAACAAGCGACTTCTATTGACAAAGGCGAGAGAAATGCACAGCAAGACAATAATATCAACAACTCTTCAAGACAGAAGCCCTTAGAATATAATACATTTAGGATTCAATGACTCCATAAAGGAAGAGAATACAGAAACAATGCAATAACTAAGATTGATTAAAGTTTAAAACTTTGTAATATAAAATAATTGGCATGAGCTTTACAGAGGAAGAGGTAAAGAGAGCGGCAGAGCTAAGATTATGGATAGAGACAAGGATAGCTGAGCTAGAGGGAGAGATTGAGAAATTAAGAGAGGCTTTGACAATAATAGATAGCATACTACGCACTACAAGCTTTAAAGTGGCATCAGAGCTTACTCCTCAACCTATTGCTAAAGAGGAACCTGTTACAATTGTTGCTGAAAAGTTAAAGCCTCCTGAGGAAGAATTCAAAGAGGTTCGCCAATTGAAAAGAACCAAGGATGGTTATCTGATAGGAAATGCTTATATCTCAAGCTCAAAGTTAGTCATAATCCCTGTGAGTGATGTACGCTTAGAAGTTTCTACACCTCCTTTCAAATCATTTTTTATAAATAGAATCCTTGAGGGAATGAAGAATAAAGATCAAGAGAGCTTATCACAAGGCAAGATAAAGAGTGAAGAGATGATAAAATATAGCATAGAGGAAGAGAACGATGTGATAAAGAAGATTATAATAGAAAATTATAGGGATAAGAATAGGTTAAATGAAATTATAAACACAGCTACATGGGCTTTCACTAGAATGCTGGAGAAGACGAAATAAATTGAATAGGAAGTTTTAAGAGTTCGAAGTAAAGGGGTGAAGTTATGGTCAAGGCTAGAAAGGTTAAGATTAAGGATCGGTGGCGTGAGAAGAAGTGGCTTATGGTCGTGGCTCCACAAAGTTTTGGAGGGATGGTCTTAGCCTCTTTTCCTACCACAAACCCTGAGAAGGCTTTGGGAAGAGTTTTAGAGACTACTCTCTTCGACCTATTAAAGCAAGATCCTCAACAATACACAATAAAATTGTTCTTTCAAGTAACAAAGGCAGAGGGAGATAGAGCCCTTACAATTTTAAAGGGTCAAGAGTACTCAAGAGATTATCTGAGAAGCCTTGTCAGGCGTGGCTCATCCATGGTAAGCATGATAAGAGATTACACAACAATAGATGGCTTTAAAGTTAGGGTTTATGTCATAGCCTTCACACAGTTCAGAATAAACTCTTCAAGGAAACGTGCTATAAGAGAGGCTGCTCACAAGGTTGTGAGTGAAAAGGCTTCTAATATGACCTATGATCAATTCTCTCAAGAAGTTGTATATGGAAAAACGGCATCAGATATATTAAATGAGGCTAAGAAGGTAACTCACATAAGGCATATAGGAGTGAGGAAGATAAAGATTATGGCTATAGGAAAGCCAGAGATAAAAGTTGAGCAAGTTACACAAGCCAGCTAAGCTTGCTAGCCTCTCTTCGCAGTTGATACAATTTTTATGATATCTTTATCCTTTAAGATATAATCAGCACTAAGACGAACTCCTTTTTTTGCATCTATAGCGTATAGGAAGCCTTCACCCAAATCTGTATGAATCTTGTATGCTAGGTCTCTTGCTGTAGAGCCTTCTCTCATAACGTATGCATCTGGCAATACATGCCCAGATTTGTCTGAGAACTTCTTCTCATCTTCAACAGGATAAACTACAATGCTCTTCAATAGACCGAAATATGCAGAATTGATTATCTGTTGAACTCCTGTATTACCCCATACTTTGAAGACTTTATCATTTACAAGATCGAAAGCCTTTTTCTGCTCTAGTGTCAGCTTTTCAGGGTTAATAATACGAAATGAGACATCCCCTGGTATGTATTCTACTAAACCTTTCTCAACTGCCCTTCTTAAAAGTAGCTCTGCTTCAGCTGCGCAAGGTATCACTAAATGGTTTTTAGACTTTAATCTCTCTATGTTCTTTGTCGATGTTGATAGGTCTGCTTTATTAGCTACTATGATCATGGGCTTTGATATCCTTCTTATAGAACGGCATAAGTTGAAAAGATCTTCTTCAGTCCATGTAGTCGGCTTCTCACGAATAAGTTTAAGAGCATCCGTAGATTCGATTATCTGCTTCTCTGTTATTGATAACCCACTAAGCCTCTCTGCAATCATAGAGCTTATTTTTTGAGTACCGGCTTCAGCTGTACGAGATATTCTTTGCCAGTCTCTTTTTATTATCTGTAAGAGCCAAAAATCAAACTCTCTTTCTACAAAAGAAACATCGAATTGTGGATCATGAGTGCCCAAGGCAACAATTCTACCTTCCTCATCAGTTCCTCCAGAGGCATCCACAACATGAATCAAGGCATCAGCCTTTCTTATATCATCCAAGAACTTATTTCCTAAGCCTCTACCCTTCCAAGCATCAGGTACCAACCCTGCAACATCCACTAATTCTACAGGTATTAGACGGGTACCATTTATGCAAATTGAGTTGACAGGGTTATCTTTGACTCCTAATTCTTTGCACACACAATCAACTCTCAAATATGCTATGCCTACGTTTGGATTGATAGTAGTAAATGGGTAGTTTGCAACTAGTGCATGTGATAGAGTTGCAGCATTGAAGAATGTAGTCTTACCTGTGTTAGGCTTGCCTATTACACCTACTATCATTAGTATGATTAATGCTAAATTATGGGCTAATAAACTTGACCATAGATTATGATAAAGTTTTCATAATTATCCTAGATTTACTTCTCTAAGTTGCTTTTTCAGAACATTCTCTGCGAAATCTTTTGCATTGTCCCATGAATCAAAGCTCTTCTTCCATATTACGTGCTTGATTTTTGGAAATGCTGTATCTTGACTGCTAACTCTAATCTCAACACTCACTTCAGTATCGCCTATAGGATCTCTTTTCAGAGATTCTTTTACAGCCTCTATAAGGAATTTGTCTCCTCCCAACTTGCTCACTCTCTAATAACTATGTTTTAATTCGGGTTAATTTATTTTGCTATTTTATTAGAGCAAAATTCCTCTTAGATGTGATGATTTAGCAAGGCTCTATTGTAGATGGTGGCTTAGAAGATATAGCATAAGATACCCATGTCACATTAGGCACTTCATTCGTGATTCTATTGCTAATCTTCTCTAAAATTTCATATGGTAATTTAACCCAGTCAGCAGTCATGCCATCTATTGATTCAACTATTCTTATCGTGATCATATGCCCAAATCTCTTCTTATCACCCAGTACCCCTACAGCCTTATCGTCTCCTACCATGGCAAAGGCTTGCCAGACCTTATCGTAAAAGCCTGCTTTCTTCAACTCCTCCTCAACTATATAGCTTGCCTCTCTGCATATCTTTATCTTCTCCTCTGTTACCTCGCCCATTATCCTAACAGAGAGTCCTGGTCCTGGGAAAGGATGCCTCTTCACTATATCTTCTGGCAATCCTAAAATGTGAGCTACCTTTCTAACTTCATCCTTGTAGAGCAATCTTAATGGCTCTAAGAGTTTAAAGGTCATCCAACCAGGAAGACCAGCTACATTATGATGAGTCTTTATTCTAGATGCAGGACTTCCAGCCTTTGCACTCTCTATCACATCAGGGTAAAGAGTTCCTTGGGCAAGCCATTGAAAATCTCCAAGCTTCTTCCCTTCTTCAGTGAATACTTTTATGAACTCCTCTCCTACTATCCTCCTCTTCTCCTCTGGATCATTTACTCTCTTTAATCTGCTCAAGAATCTAATCGATGCATCCAAATAGATCAATTTCATCTTATAATTGTCACGAAAGGTTTTGATGATCTGCTGAGCTTCATTCTTTCTTAAAAGACCATGATCAACGAAGATACAAGTAAGATTTTTGCCTATTGCCCTATAGATTAGAGCAGCAACTGTAGATGAATCTACGCCACCACTCAAAGCACAGAGGACTTTTTCATTTCCTACATTATCTTTTATTTCAGATATAGTTTTTTCGACAAAAGACTCCATCCTCCATGACGGCTTACATTTACATATATTGAAGATGAAATTCTTAAGAATATCAACACCTTTCTCTGTATGAACAACTTCAGGATGAAATTGAAGACCGAAGATTCTCTTATCCTTATTTCTTATGGCTGCAATAGGGCAGTTCTCTGAATATGCTATAACATCGAAGCCTTCTGGAAGATTACTAACATGATCTCCATGGCTCATCCATACTATAGTCTTATCGTTAAGCCCTTGAAAAAGGTCAGATTTGTCTTCAATGATAAGCTCAGTCTTACCATACTCTCTCTTTTCACCTTGCATTACAGAACCGCCTAGAGTATGAGCAGTAATCTGCATGCCATAGCATACGCCAAGAATTGGTATCTCTAAATCGAAGATTTTTCTATCACATAAAGGAGCATCTTTCTCATAAACGCTGGCAGGGCTTCCAGACAGGATTATTCCTTTAGGCTTTATAGAGATTATTTCTTTTGCAGAAACATCCCAAGGAAAAAGCTCTGATCTAACTTCAAATTCTCTTATACGCCTTGCTATGAGATGAGTGTATTGACTTCCAAAGTCCAGTATGGCTATTAAATCTTCTGTCATCTTTATCCTTATTTTCTAAACACTACAATAAGAGCATTTAGTTAACTTTATCTTTTTAAATATAAGATAAATCTAAATGTTTGAGAATTGGAGCGAGCTAAGTATAAGGTTCTTATCTGTGATAGCTTTGCTGAGAAGGGAATAGAGAGGCTATCATCAAACTTCGATGTAAAATACTTGCCAAAGATAACGAGCCAAGAATTATTGGATAAGATTTATGATTATAATGTGGTTATTGTGAGAGGAAGGACAAAGATAACCAAGGATGTAATAGAAAAAGGAGAGAATCTTAAGATCATAGGAAGAGCAGGCATAGGGCTCGATAATATAGATTTAAAGTCAGCTGAATCTAAAGGGATAAAGGTCTTCAATACTCCTGAATCTTCTACAAACGCTGTTGCTGAGCTCACCCTAGGACTTATGATAAATATTGCTCGAGGAATCACAAAAGGAGACATTGGTATAAAGCAAAGTAATTGGCTCAAGGATGAGCTCATGGGTTTTGAGCTGAAGGGAAAGACTTTGGGGATAATAGGCATGGGTAGAATAGGCACTCAAGTTGCAAGATTGGCTAAAGCCTTTGAAATGAAGATTCTTGTCTATGATATCGTTAAACTAGACGAAGATATACTTAATGAAGTTGGAGCAAAGGTCGTGCCTTTGGATGAATTGCTATCATCTTCAGACATTGTAACTTTACACGTTACTTTAACTAATGAAACTTACCATATGATAGATGAAGAGGAGCTAAGCAAGATGAAGAAGGGGGCATATATAATCAACACTTCAAGAGGTTCAGTTGTAGATGAGAAAGCCCTTTTAAATACTCTTAAGAATGGCTGGATAAAAGGCGCTGCTCTAGATGTATTTGAGGTAGAGCCACCAGGCTCTAGCGAATTAGTTAAGCTTCATAATGTTGTGACAACGCCTCATATAGGAGCACAGACGAGAGAAGCCCAAGATTTAGCAGCAACTTTATTGGCTGAGAAGATAATAGAAGCTTTATCAAAAAAGGATTAAAATGAAATCATTGTTTGGGCAAAGAAGGAAAAAAATTTTATTAGTTGCGATAATAATCGCGCTATTATTTGTTATAACTATTATCTTATACTATAGCGTAGAAGCTTCGATCATAAGCTTAGAGGGAGTTATCGAGACTATAAAAGGCATGGGCTATGCTGGAGCATTTGTATCTGGCTTTCTTGCAACAAGTACACTATTCTTGTCCGTCTTTCCATCCTACATAATAATACCATTGTTGGTTGGTGTTGCTTCTCTCAACCCATTGCTAGTCGGGATTCTTGCTGGATTGGGTGCAGGGTTAGGTCAGTACCTTCATTACTATATTGGAGTAGGAGGGAGGTATGTCTTGTCTGAGAAGAGAAGAGAGAGTTTAGCCAAGTGGCGCCCTAGATTAGAGAAGTATGGTTTATGGTTGATATTGGCATTTGCTATGACTCCTTTGACTCCTGACGATCTGATCTGGATACCTCTTGGGCTTATAGGATACCCAAAGATGAGGGCTCTATCGGCTGCTATAACTGGAAAGATAATCTTAAACTTATTTTATGCTTATGCTGGATACTATGGATGGCGTACAATAGAGGATTTATTAAACAGCATACTTTAAAATTTAGAAAAAGGTTTATCAATGATCAAGAATTAGGCTGATTCTATCATGTATAAGTATGTTAACGAAGCTTGGCAGAAGATTTGGAAGGAGAAGCCTGAGAGCATAAGAGAGAGAGCCATAGCATGGAGGAAAGAACCAGCTATAGTTAGAGTTGAAAACCCATCTAGAATAGATAAAGCGAGAAGATTAGGATACAAAGCAAAGCAAGGATTCATAGTAGTTCGTGTTAGAGTTGGAAGGGGAGGGATGAGGAAAATTAGACCAAAGGCTGGTAGAAGACCAAAGCATCTTGGAACTGTGAAGATAAAGGCTAATGTTAGCTATCGTGAAGTGGCAGAGAGAAGAGTATCTAAAAGATATCCTAACCTTAAGGTTCTTAATTCATACTTTTTATATAGAGATGGGAAGTATGCTTGGTACGAAGTAATCCTAGTAGACCTTAACCATCCAGCTATAGCTAATGAATTCCAAAATCTTAAGACTTAATAAAAGAAGAATCATCTTATCTTACGAATTATAAAACTGAAAATAGATTTAAGATTCCATGACAAGTGCAAGAAGTACCAATAGCTAGGCTGTAAGGTCTCTCAATATGCTCAATGCTCGATAAAAATGATGTGAGCTCTTCTCCTCTGAAGCATCCTACATCACGCTGGAGTTTATGGCTAATAAGAATTTTTGATATTTTTACCTTATTCCAATTAGCATGCTCCAATACTTTATACATAGGACCTGCTTTTGGCTTGCCAGTAGTTGGACAGAACTCTATTGGCTGATCACAAGGAATTTTACAAAAACTTCCTTTTGGCATGTAGCTTGTTATTATTATTCCTGAATCCTCATCACAATAAATAACCATGCTCTTTGGAATATCATCCAACACCTCTCTTACCAATCTCGAATCAAATTTTATTTTAAAGTCCTTATCTTCAAGCCATCTCTTGACCAATTTTCCTGCTAGATGACCAGGTATAGCAGGGACTATGTAATCTGGTGTTGCCTTTTTTAGAAAATCTTTTAAAAATTTCACAGCATCACAGACAAAAAATTTAACATTATTAGCCTTAACGCTCATGGCTTCATCTAAATCTATCCCATTCACTCTCTCATCTGCAAACTTGCTTGCTTTACAATCAGGAATCTCATCAATTAGTATGATTTTTGCAAGAGATTCTTTTGCTGAGATCAATGCCTCTGTACCGAAGTGTCCGCCACCAGCTATTACGATCAATTTATCCTTAAGAGCGTTTGGCATTGCTAAATTTTTAATCATAAAGCGTTAATAAAAACTGTTCTAATCATTAGTATTTTATAGCCTCTTATTAATAAAATATATGAGAATATGGGAGAAAGAGCAAAGATCACCCTTAGTTCATTGTTAGGCTTATCATTAGCTCTATTACTCATAACCATAATGCCTCCATTATCACAAGAAGCTGCATATTCATGGGATGATTTTGGTAAAGTGCCAGCATTCATAGAGGATTTGACAAAAGGTGATTCTAACCAGATGATAGATATAGTTCAGCCTAATTCTTCATATCTGATCCAATCTCCTGCTCTAATCAATTTAGCTTTGACTTTAGTGTTTGCGCTATTTTTCAGCTCTATATTGTTCCTGAGTATTAAGATGAAGTTAAAGTAATTGTAAAAGATTTAAACTGAATGATTACATTTATTGATTAGAGTAATAAGTGTCATTAATAAAAGACCAAATCAACTATAGTAAGTTTTCAAAGATTTTTGCCTTAGCTTACATTGTACTGGTTTTATTACTTATAGGTTTGATGGTCCTCTCTTTTCCACTAGGTTTATACATAGTCTTCAATACAGATTTAGGAAGAAATGCAAATATCATTGTTAAAGAGCTATTCATTGTTCTTTGGTTCATTTATTTGTTTCTTTTTATCAAAGCTATTCGAGGGCCTCTCTTACCATTAAATAGAGTTCCAAGATCGTCTCTAAACTATGGACTTAAATCCATCTTCAATAATACTTTATCTACGTTAGCTGTAACTTTCTCAGCTCTATTATTGATCACTGCTCTCATAACAATACTACAAGAAAGTGCAGGTATTGGAACAGGCTCCCTTCCTGAGATAGACCCAATTTTGATGTTTGTATCAGACTCTATTGCTCCTATAGAGGAAGAGATAATTTTTAGAGTGGCTATTATTGGGACAGTAGCTATTCTTCTTTTATTTATAAGAAGAGCTCATTTTAATCCCTTAAAAGTCCTATGGCATCCAGCTAAGTATATTTCAGAGCTAGGAAAAAAGGCAGATGTGAAGGTTATCTACTTTTTCATCCTCATCAGTGGAGCATTGTTTGGCTATGCTCACATAGCATTTGGGGCTGGATGGGAGATTGGTAAAGTAACGACGAGCTCTTTAGCAGGTATTATCTTAGGCTTGATCTACTTCTTCTATGGCTTTCCTGGAGCAGTTTTGCTTCACTGGTCTTTCAACTACTTTTTGGATTCACTTTACTATTTTGAGATTGCTGTAAGAGAGAGTAGTCTTTCTTACTTTACTGATATTGTTATAATTATCGTTGGATTATCATCTATTTTATTCCTTTTAATTTATGCTATTCAAAAGATTAAGACTCATAAGCTTGGCGGAGAAACTAAAATATACCGATGATCTTGGAAAGAGGGATGATGTAAGATTTTAGATTATCTACACTAAAAGTTTTTGATAGAATAGTTTAACATTAACCTTATGCATAGGTTTGCTGTGCTGTAAAAATGTGTATTTTGGGCAAAAGTGAGCTTGTGAAGCTGATTGAAAGGTATAAGTGCATATACCCCTTCGATCTTGAACTAGTAGATGGAGATGGCTACGTCTTAACAGTCAAGGAAGAGACTACATTGAACTACCTTGAGCATAAGAATCTTATCTCTTATGAAATTGTATTCACACTGCCTGGATATGTTGCTCATTTAACTGCCAAGAGCAAGTATGGTAGAATAGGTCTATCTTTTCTAAATGCAGCAAAGGTTCATAGCGGGTTCGTGGGAAGACTTGCTCTTGAACTTGTCAACCTTAGCAACGATAGGAAACCTATAACCATCAAAAGAGGTGATCCATTAATGCATATAGAATTTATGACAAGGATGGGTGATCCTAGTCCTTATACTGGAGCTTATATGTTCCAATATATGAACGATGAAGAAGTGAGGCTATACATGAATCTATTGTCCAATGATTTTAAAGACCTTTACACTAATTTGAAGAGCTTGGCTGAAAATAGGCTAGGAAGAGTATAAATTATTAGGAAAACGATTTTAAAGAATGAATCTATTTTAAATAGGGATGACAAGCGGGTTTAATGAAGATGGTAAATCAGCTGGTAAGGCTGAGGAGCAGATAAGAGAAGCAAGGATGCTTGCTTCAAGACTTCAAAGAGCAATAAACACAGGTCGTTCAACATTAAATAAAATGAGAGAAGTAGACAAACTTGTTAGTCATCACTTGACCACAAAGACAGCATCTAATCTTCAAATCATAGACAATCTTGTAAAAGAAGCTCGAAGTGAAACCATAAAAGAGGAGTTCAACAAAATCTACATAAAACTTCTCGATCTTTTTAACGAATTTAAGCTCATAGAGGACAAGGGATATGGAACAATGGTCAGATCAGGAGGGATGGTAGACGTGAATAGACTGAACGATTTGATAGATGTTGACACAGATTTATTGAGCATAGTTACTTTACTTTATGAATTTGTTAAGAAAATGTCATTAAAGAAATCTGCCAATGTCAATGAGCGTGAAGAAATTCTGCATGTATTAGATGATATAGTTTTAGCTTTAAGAAGGCGTAATGAAATAGTAAGAACGGCTGTTCAAAGAAGAGTGAAGAGAAGTCAGCTTTAGATTTATTGAGGTTACGTTTAAATTACTGTAAAGGTCAACAAGATTTTGTATTATCAAAAAGTAATACTTTTATACTATAAGGTTATACTTTTAATATGTTAAGGTTAAAGAGTAAAGTAGGGCCCAAGGGTCAGGCTGTAATCCCTAAGGAAATAAGGGATATGCTTGGAATCAAGCCAGGCTCTGAAGTTATCTTTGAAGTTAAAGGAGATGAAGTAGTTGTCAAGCCATTAAAAAATTGGTCTAGTGTTGCTGAGTTGGCGCAATCAATCCCTACTACACTAAAGATTAGGGAAGATAAGAGCCTTAAACAGATAATTCTTTCTGAGGTTCTTGAGAGATGGTCTACTTAGACTCAAACATCTTTCTCTATACAATCCTTTACGATTCAAAATTAAACCCAAAGGCAAAAAAGGCAGTTAGTATATTGAGTAGTGTAGAAGAAGGAAGGATTAAGGGTACTAGCTCTCTTCTTACTTGGGATGAAGTGGTATGGGTGGCCTGGAAGCTTGTTGGTTATGAATATGCCTTAAAGGCCAGCGCCTCTATACTGAGAATGCCTAACATGAACTTTGTTGGTGTTGATGAAAGAGTAATCCTTAAGGCTCATGAGTTGGTTGAGAGGTACAAGCTGAAGCCAAGAGATGCCATCCATATTTCAACAGCTTTACTGATAGGTGAAAAGGAAATAATTAGTGATGATGAAGAATTCGATGTAGTAAAGGGCATCAAAAGAATACCTCTTTAGCTTGTGCATAACAATTATGAAAGTTTTCTGTAGCTTTGAGAAATGTTTTATTGATCCTTGTTGGCTCGAAATGATGCTACTCTAGAAAATCTGTTTAATTTCCTTTTTGAGTAGTTTTAGGAGTTGGTGCGGGGGGTGGGATTTCGGCTCTAATTTACCGGTAGATTCAAAGGAGATCGAGAGTTAGGGTCTGGTGCGATTTGAATCGAAATGTTCCGGCCTCTAGCGTCAAGAGGTTCGCGAGAATCTTCTGCCCCTGGTTCCGGGCTGTCCTCTGCGCTGCCTGCGGCTTCCTCTTAACCTCTTCCTCCAGTCTTCTTCTCTTGACGTTCGTACCCTGCTTAACTTCTTTCTCCCAGGCAAAGGTTTGGGCGGTCTGGGCCCGAACGAGTGGGTTATTTCCTTGATGGATATCTTCGTTCTTGACCTTATTCTTTGTAGGTCTTGCTGTTCCTGCCCTGTTACTAGGGTTATGGCTGTCCCTGTTCCGCCGGCTCTCGCCGTCCTTCCTATCCTGTGAAAGTAAAGCAGCGGGTATCGGGGTACGTCATAGTTGATCACGTGGGTTACCTGGGGTACGTCTATCCCTCTTGCCGCTACGTCCGTTGCCACCAGCAGAATTCTTCCTCCTTCCCTGAAACGTCTCATCGCTAGGTCTCTCTGCGACTGCCTCAAATCTCCATGCAAGGACAGCGCAGGGTATCCATCCCGCTTCAGCCTTTCACCCAGGTTGCTCGCCATCACTTTGGTGTTGCAGAAGATGATTGCCTGCTTTACCTTAAAATGGTCCAGAAGCCAGCGTAAGGTTTCAATCTTCTCCTTCCTCTGCACGTTGATGTAAAACTGGTCTATCCTTTCTAGTCCGATCTCCCTTTCGCTGAGGAGGATCTTGACCGGGTTCTTCAGATGTCTTTGGGCTAGCTCAATAATTTCAGGGGGCATCGTGGCCGAGAAGAGGCTGGTCTGCCTGTCCCTAGGCGTTTGGGCAAGTATGAACTCCACGTCATCCAGGAAGCCCATGTCGAGCATCGTGTCGGCTTCATCGAGCACCACGATTCTAGCGGAGTCGAGGCTGAAGGTCTTTCTCCTAAGGTGGTCTATCAGCCTGCCCGGTGTCCCAACCACGATGTGAACCGGCCTCTTGAAGATGTTAATCTGCACAGTTATGCCCTGACCACCATAGATTGCCGCCACCCTTGCCCCCAAATACTTGCCAAACCTCTTTATCTCTCCAGCCACCTGGACCGCCAGTTCTCGGGTCGGCGCAAGCACCAATCCTTGCACCTCTGCTCTGCGGGTATCCATCTTCTCGAGCATAGGCAGAGAGTACGCAGCAGTCTTTCCAGTGCCGCTATGAGCCTGCCCTATTACATCCCTTCCCTCCAAAAGAGGCTGTATGGCTCGAGCTTGTATGGGGAAAAGTTCCCTGAACCCCATTTCATCCACGGCTCTGATAATCTCTGGACTAAGATGTAGCTCGTCAAACTGGTTTATCAGAACATCACCAATTCTTACATACCTTCTCGACGGTCATATTTATCTCCTCAGGAGCTTTTGATGTTTCTTCCAGTCAGCTAGATACATTGGACACTTCATCTTATCTTTACATTTCTTGCATTCAGGGCGAATACTCGTCCAATACCGTCTGCATGGAAGATTCGACGGAGCTTTCGAAACCTTTTCTGACAATGTCTTCACGCTGTGTATAATGATTTAGGTTGTTGAACGAACTATTTCTGCATTGGCAAACCTTTCCCCGACTCGTGTGACCCTAATCTTAATATGCTGTCCAGCTCTTGCCCCTGAGACGAAGATGACGAATCCCTGAATTCTCGCTATACCATCACCCCTCCTACTCACCTCAGAGATGTCAACCTCATATTCCTTACCTACCTCTACAGGCTTGGGTCTGAAGCCACTTGGCCGATAATCTCCTCTTCGTTCGTAGCCCAAAATTTCTCAACGTCATTGCATCAATCCCACACATAAATCTTTTGCAAACATTGCCAAAATCGTGAATGTAGGAGTAAGACTGTGACACTGACTTTCTAGCGGCATGGCTTCTTCAACTTCACAGCATAGTGAAATAGGTTAACGGAGGTTTTGAGACGAAATAGGAGGTAGAAGATGCATGATCTTAACCTGTCTATAATCAAGGGAAGGTTCAAACCCTCTGTTTACCGCTCTACGCTTGTGGATGGTCGTTCATCCACAAAGACAACTTTTATTCCCAATATCTCGATAAGAGGGGCGAGGAGCTCGAAGTGTAGGTAATCTGTGTGGAAGA
>Ga0315314_1000882_pt1 | contig 29399 bp, 28 predicted proteins | sample TDP9_MG_FD_203631 | JGI IMG/M metagenome (GOLD analysis project Ga0315314, IMG submission 203631) | Freshwater sediment microbial communities from Lake Towuti, South Sulawesi, Indonesia - TDP9 | ecosystem: Environmental > Aquatic > Freshwater > Lake > Sediment | place: Indonesia: South Sulawesi... | reverse complement strand
GCCAAGACGCAAGCTAAGCTGCCCGCACAAGTGCAGACATCATTATATGCTGCGCGTGAATTCAGGAGCGCAAACTGTGGAACGACGAGAGAAAATGAGCGCTGAAGATTCCGAGCCTCAGAAGGATGAAGAGCATCTGAACTGGCAGCCAGAGGTCAATATTGGAACCCTTGGCCATGTGGACAATGGCAAGAGTACGCTTGTTCAATCCATAAGCGGCGTCTGGACGGCGAGACATTCGGAGGAGCTAAGACGAGGTATAACCATCAGAATCGGGTACGCAGATGTCTTCGTCTACAGATGCCCAAAATGCAGACCGCCTCATAACTATACGACGAGTCCGAAATGCCCGCATTGTGGCTCAGAAACCAAGTTCAGAAGAGGCGTAAGCTTCGTAGACTGTCCCGGCCACCATAGCCTCATGGTCACGATGCTTTCGGGGGCAGCTCTCATGGACGGCGCGCTATTCGTAGTAGCAAGCAACGTCAAGTTCCCGCAGGCCCAAGACCGCGAGCACTTGCTGGCGGCACAGATGGTCGGGATACAGCGGCTGATAGTCGTTCAGAACAAGATCGATCTCATCGACCGGTCTCGAGCTGTTGAGAACTACGAAGAGATCAAGGCCTTCACGAAGAACACGGTCGCAGCAGATGCGCCGATAATTCCGGTCTCAGCGCAGCACGGCACAAATGCCGACGTGGTCTTGTATGAGATGGAAAAGAGAATCCCCACGCCGAAGAGAGACCCAGATGCATCGCCACAAATGTATGTTCTCAGATCATTCGACATCAACAAGCCAGGCACAGAGGTCGAGGACCTTCACGGTGGAATTCTCGGGGGCTCGATTATTCAGGGCACATTCAGGGTCGGAGATGAGATAGAGATCAAACCAGGTCTCGCAGTTCGAACAGGAGGAAAGACTCACTACGATCCAATCGTTTCGAAGATAGTCAGCTTGAACATCTCCAAAGGATCAGTGACCGAGACGCGCAGTGGAGGGCTCGTGGGCGTCGGGACATCTCTTGACCCTTCTTTGACCAAGTCGGACGGGCTGGTAGGAAGCGTTGTGGGGAGAGTTGGTGAGCTTCAGCCGGTTCTTGACAAGATAACAGCTGAAGTCACGCTCTTTGAAAGGGCCGTGGGAACAGAACAACTTGTGCCTGTGGACAAAATCCGAACAAATGAGCCGCTCGTGCTGAACGTTGGAACCGCTGTCACGTCGGGCGTAGTCACATCTGCCAGGGACGACGTAGTCGACGTAAGCCTTAAGAAGCCTGTTTGTCCGATGCCTGGTTTCAAGATCGCTCTGAGCAGGCGCATCGGTGATAGTTGGCGGCTGATCGGATTCGGCACACTAAAGGGATAGCGCGTGGCTGTTACAGTCTGTTTTGACAGCAGCTTTCTGATGCTCTCAGCCAAGTTTCACATAGATGTCGTATCGGAAGCTGGAAAGCTCGTTCAGGGAAAGACGCATTTCGTTGTACCCGCTGCCGTGCTATCGGAACTGAAAGGCCTGGCTAGGAGCAACGGGGCGCCGGGCCGAGATGCAAGAGTTGCGTTGAGATTGATCGAGAAGAGAGATATCCGCACTTTTGACTCGAAAAGGGGGCATGGTGCTGACGCTGCTCTGGTCGAGGCATCCACATTGCCAAACGTGATTGTGGCTACTGCGGATCTGACGCTCCGGAAAAAGATTAGAAGTGTGGGAAAGCCCGTGATTTTCTTCAGAGAAAAGGCTAAGTTGGAGCTCGAGGGCATTGAGGCAAGCTACTGGTAAATGTGCTAATGAGCATTTTGATCTAAAGCGGAGATCGCATTGTTCAGAATCTTGACGGTTGAAGACATAGTAAGAATTCCGCCGAAGAGTTTCGGCAACCCAATTGACAAGGCAGCGACAGACCAAGTGAAACTCAAGTATGAGAATATCGTTGACGAAGAGCTAGGATACGCAGTCTTCGTCGTTGACGTTAACGTTGACCCCGTTGGGAAGATACTACCGGGAGACGGCTCGACCTATCACAGGGTTACCTTCAAACTGCTTAGTTTCTATCCTGAAATGCATGAGGTAGTGGAAGGAGAAGTGGTTGAGGTCACAGATTTCGGGGCATTTGTCAGGATCGGACCAGAAGACGCACTGCTACACGTCTCACAAATCATGGACGATTACATATCGTATGACGAGAAGCACGGGGTTCTTGTCGGGAAGGAAAGTCAAAGAAAGATCGCCAAAGGAGACTTCGTCAGAGGCCGAATAATTGCGGTCAGCTTTCCACGTGGCGGGACAGGCGGCAAGATCGGAATAACAATGCGTCAGCCGTTTCTAGGTAAGATCGATTGGATTGAACAGGATGTCCGTCGAGCAAAGGGACCGAAAGAGGAGAAGACGCCTTGAGGGAGAAAGCCTGCAAGAACTGTCGCTTCATCAGCAACGGGTCCGTCTGCCCGAACTGCAAGTCGACTAACCTTAGCGATGACTGGACGGGCTTGGTGATAGTTGTCGATCCCGAGAAGTCGGAGATCGCCAAGAAGATGAGGATCAAGGCGCCAGGTCGGTACGCTGTCCGTGTGCGGTAGATCACGAACCTAGACGTTGTTGTCATTGCCGAAGCTTGTTCTAACCGAATCCCTGCGGGCATCTCTCAAAAGCCCGCTTGGTATACTCCTTCGCGGAGATGGCCCCGAGATATATGAGACAGTCAACAAGCTGATATCCGTCAAGAAGCCTCCGCGGGTAATCTTCGTTGGCGACGCAGTCTCGAGAAACGCTGAAGCGTTTGCGCTTCGCCGAGATGTGATGATTATTGATAATAGGGAAATGAGAACTCAGGCGAAGCCCCTTGACGCCATCTCGAGAAGAATGTTTCGCGTACGAAATGAACCTGGCACCATCGGCTCGGACGCATGGGCGGCTGTCGACGAAGCAATTGACTCCGGAAATGCCGTCATGATTGTAGATGGAGAGGAGGACCTACTGACTCTTGTCGCGATGGCCGTGGCTCCGCTGGGCTCTTTCGTGATATACGGTCAACCAGGTGAGGGCCTAGTGCTGGTGGAAGTTGATGATCAAGCGAACAAAAAGGCCATTGCCTTCCTTGAGGCCATGCTCAGAAGCGGCTAAACCGAGCTCTTCTTTTCAACATAGTCTGTAAAGCTACAGGAGCCGCACGTCCAGCGTTCGACCGGATTCTCATGATGTGCCATGAAGTTGCCACACCTGGGACACTTCTTGTTCTTGAGCTTGACTTGGCTCTTTCCAGCGTCTAGATCATACAGCTTACTCGCGCGAGCTTCAGGCACTCTCTTTGGGGCTTGTTCACTCATGTATCTGCACTAACTACTTCTTGGTCGGTTTGGCAGCCTCTGTTTCCGGTTTTGCCTCAACTTTCGCAGTTGGTTTAGTCTCTTCCTCGGGCGCCTTTGTCTCTCCTTTTCCGGAGGGTTTTGCAGGCTTCTCTTCTTTTGTAGACTTCGCCTCTTTGATCTTAGCGCGTTCCTCAGGTGGGAGGTTTCTGAGTGCAACATGCTCGGGAATCGTGGATGATGCCGCAACAGGGTCATCGTAGACCTGTAACGAGCAGGCAGTTCTATGCATTCCTGTGCACGTGCGAAGCCCCACCACGAATACGTTCTCGATCTTGCTTCCGAGCTTGGAAGCCATTCGTTTTCTTATCTCGAATCGCTGTGGCGTCCCTTGTTCTTCGTGCTGGATCTCAAGCTCGATCTCCTTGCGCTTGAGCAGAGGATTGTAAGTTTCTTTACTCACCTTGATTTCCATCGCCACTGACACCGTTACCTCTTCTTTCTCACTTTCTTGACCGGCTTCTTCAATGGTCTGACCTTCTTAGCCGGGGGCGCCGCAGGCTTTGCAGGAGGCGCAACGGGTTTGGGCTGTGCTTCTTCCACCGGATGAGGTTTCTCAGCAGGTTTCTCTTCTCCGGCGAAGATCATTGTGTTGATCTGGTACGTCTCGTCCGTGATCATACGACCGCGGACAAGCTTTCGTCTTCTTTCACCCCGCCTTGTGGGCCTGAAGCCGACTCCACCAGAAAGCACCACGTACTTCTTCGCGCCGCCGTGAACGTCCGCACGCATAGGAATGCCATCCCTATCGCAGCCGCCTGTGATCTTCAGCTTGGTTCCAGAGAAGCCAACCTGAGAGCCATCGACGACATCGCCGATGCTCCTTCCCATCATGAGCTGAGCCCGTGATCCTTCTAGCTCCGCTACGGTGGCCTTTCTCGTCTGCGGATCTGATACGATCACCTTGAACTTTGCCATGATGCGCACCAACCGGAGCGAAGTCGTACATACGCAAAGTCAGGCGTTTATTAAGGTTGTCAGCTGAAGTCGGAACGACTTGAATGCCGTGCCTATCCGTGATGCCCGCGCAGATGATCTTGCAGTTCTCTCAGATTGAGAAACGCCATCTCCCTCTCTGGTGGGCTTCTTCTCTCTAACCACACGTGGCGGGCTTTCATTCCTCTTAACCCGTTCAACAGAGTCTCAAGAGTTATTGCATCAAAATGTGCCTCAGAAATAGAGATCGTTATCGCATCCAGCAGTGCTCGACGTTCTTCTCTTGTGCGAGCATGAATTTTGGTTCGGAAATAGACGGGCTCGGATTCGATTCCCTTGAAAATGCCGAAAATCGCTCCGTCCTTGAGCTCTACCAAAATCGCGTCGTACTGGTGGATCTCGTTGATTATGTGAAGGATCTCGGCCTCGGAAATCATCGAGAATCCAAATCCAAACGATTGTGGATACATCTATCCTGGGGCTTAAGATTGTTGCGTGGATCCAACTCGGTAAGGGACGAGGCGTGACTCAATCGCGAAAGTAGAATTTTCTCACAGAAACATTGATAACAGTAGGCCGGTTGCATAGACTAGCCGCTGGCAGATGTGCAGGAGAAGCGAATGCCAAAACCATCCTACGTTAAGTTCGAGGTCTCAAAGGAAACCGTCGACAAAGCGTACCAAGTAATTCAATTGGCAAAAGATTCTGGTAAGATTAGGAAAGGCACCAATGAATCGACAAAGGCGATCGAACGTGGGATCGCTAAGCTCGTTGTGATCGCTGAGGATGTTGAGCCTCCCCAAGTAGTGGCTCACCTGCCTATCCTTTGCGAAGAGAGAAAGATCCCATACTTGTTCGTTCCCAGCAAGACGGACTTGGGTAGGTCAGCCGGCATCGAGGTCGGATGCGCGGCGGTCTCAGTCGTCGAGGCAGGAGAAGGTGCTGGCACGCTGAAGGATCTTGCCGCTTCAGCTGAACGTCTTAGGACCGGAAGCGGAGCCAAAACCTAGAGATGTCTGCAGCACGCGAGAGATCCAGAGAGGAATCAACCCCCGCCGAAGTCACGCAGGTCATAGGCAGGACCGGCGTCACCGGTGAGGTCATACAAGTCAGGGTAAGACTCCTCGAAGGAAAGGACAAGGGCCGAATCATCACGCGCAATGTCAAGGGCCCCGTGAGAGTGGGAGATGTTCTTACTCTAAGAGAGACAGAACGTGAAGCGAAGAAGATCAGGTAGTGTCATGCGTTGCCTCGGACCAACAAGTGCTCCTTCTGCGGAAAACCATCTCCGCCGTCGACAGGAATGATGTACGTCAGGAATGATGGCACGATACTATACTTTTGTTCCGCGAGGTGCCGGAAGAGTCTACTCATCTACAAAAGGGATCCTCGGAAGCTTAAATGGACCACTTACTACGGAAAGAAGGAACGCGGGTAGGAACCTTTCGCGTCAATGGTCTGAAGGCTTCTTGAGTAGGAAGCGATAGACAATCAGCATCTGCGCCTAGGATCGCCGGGTTCAGCCGTATCTGTATGAAATACCCATTCCACCTTTCGGATTAATCCACTCGACAAATGGACATGCGATCCTACATGTTCCACATTCGACACAATTCTCGTATGCCACGAAGACCCTAGGCTCAACATAAGAGTACACGTTAGCAGGACAAACGTCAAGGCACGCCCTGTTCGTGCATTTCGCACACGCCTCCTGATCGACCTTGATATGTGACTCCTCATCGAGCACATGTCTGAGCAGGTATAGCTTCTCCTCAAGCCTCACATCAGTTTCCTCCCGATTACGTATGCGTCCTTCATCATCTTGGTCAGCCTCCGCTTCGACATGATGATCGTCTTGATCCTCTTGGCTTTGTCAGTTCTCGTGGCCCCATCCACTCTGAACCATTCAGTGAGCGCATTGTTCAACGCCTCCGGGTACGCCCTCATGATGTCTGGATCATTCTCGATGTAGTGCAGTAGTCCGGATTGCTTTCTCATATCTCGTACAGCAAATGACTTCAGAAGATCGTCCTGATACGGTGCCAGCACTCTGGAAGTGTAGTCTGTCATGGCATGTGCTTTCGTGGCGACGTCGCCCGCCATTCTTCCGGAAAGGATCGCCAAGTCGGCGCCTTCTCCCGTTACCGGGTTTGCGAGCATCGCTGAGTCACCCACGACAAGCACGCCGTCTGAGAACAACTTCGGCATGCCCCGGTAGCCAGCCTCTGGTATCATGTGCGCTTGATACTCTTTGACCAAGCCGTCTCGGAGAAAAGGCTTCACCGACGATTCTTCCTTGAATTGCTCCATCAGATCATAGGGCTTGATCTGTTCCTTCATCATGGTGGAGATCATTGCGCCAAAACCAACCGACAGCGATTCCCTGTTCGTGTATAGGAAGCCGAAGCCTACTAATCCCTTGAACAGGGCGCCTATGTAGTGAATTGCTGCCCCCTCACCTTCTCCGAGTCCAAATCTCTCTTGAATCCGGTCAGACGGCAAAGAAATGATCTCCTTGACAGCTATCGCCATCTGGTCCGGTCGAGTCTTCTGCATCAGACCAGCTTTTTCGCAGAGCATAGTATTGGCTCCTTCTGCTACGATGACTAAGTTGGCTGACAGATCTCCCCTGTCAGTTTTGACCCCTGCTATCTTGCCGTCCTGAGCAAGCAGTTCGGTCACATTCGTCTTTGTGATCAAAACAGCACCTGCTTCTTGCGCTTTCTTTGCGTACCATTTGTCGAACTTTGAGCGCAGGATCGTGTAACCATTCGGAAACTCAGGTCGCGTTGCCCCTTTGTAAGTGACCAAGATGTGCGTGTTCTTTCCGATCAGGCCATAGGAGTGTTGAATGACGTTCCGTTCGAGAGGAGCTTCCTTCCAGAACTCCGGGATCATGTCATTCAAGGTCTTAACGTACAGAACTCCCCCGATCACATTCTTGCTCCCGGGCAATTCTCCTCGTTCTATTATGACGACATTCATTCTGTTCTTGGCCATGACATAGGCAGCTGTAACGCCAGCGGGTCCTGCACCTACGACTATTGCATCGAATTTTTCTGTCATCGCGGATTCTCCTCTTAGCGGAACAACTCACCGTTTCACTTCTTTTATGAGAACGGGAAGTATCTTTGAGGCGTCACCTATGACTCCGTAGTTGCAGGAGTTGAATATTGGTGCCTCCGGATCGATGTTCAACGCTATTACGGTCTCTGCACCCTCTATGCCGACTAGGTGCTGGATCGAGCCGGATATGGCGATGGCAACGTACAGCTTTGGCCTGATCGTCTTTCCTGTCTGCCCAACCTGACTTTCTTTCTCAGCAAGACCTGATTCGACGGCTCTCCGTGAAGCTCCAACAGCGCCTCCTAGGGCCGCGGCTAGATCTTTCACGAGCTGGAAATTCTTGTCTGAACCGAGCCCTCTGCCACCTGAGACTACCACATCGGACTCCTGAAGCACGCTGCTTCTTTCGATCCACTGAAAGTCAATGATCTTGGTGGGGATCTCTCCTTCTCTCAGGGTGAATGCGATTTCGATAATCTCGCCTTTCTTGTTGGTCCTCGGCGGCTTGGGAAACACTCCTGGTCTGACCGTACTCATCTGCGGCATGTGCTTCGGTGTCATGATGACGGCGAGCTGCCTTCCTCCCCAAGTCGGCCTAATCTGAAGCATCAGCCCTGTGTCCGGCTCCACGTCCAAGGATGTGCAATCGGCGGTGAGGCCGGTCTGGATACTCGTAGCAACCATGCCCGAGAGATCCCTTCCATTTCTGGTCGCTCCGATGAGCAGTATCTGAGGCTGATGGGAGAGTGCAAGCTCACTCAAGGCTTTGGCATACGGCGCGGTACGATAATGCCTCAGAAGAGGATGGTCTATCAAGTAGACCTTGGACGCACCATAGGTCACCGCCTCCTGCGCGATCCCTCTGGCGTTATGTCCGATCACGGCCGCCTCGAGCGGAGCGTCCAGTTTCAGTCCTAACTTGGCACCGGCGCCAAGCAATTCCCAAGAGACATCGGCCGGCCGTCCTTCGTTCTGCTCGACGTACACCCACACCGCTCCCTTTCGCAAGTTCGAGTCGCCCTTCACTGGCTCAACCTCATCCTCAGTAGTCACGGACGTTTCTGCAGGCTTTCCGCTGAATGGTCTGCTGGAGAAGATCCTCTCCCTCAGCCAACGAGCAGCACCGGCAGGATCGTTTCTGCCGTCAAGAATCTCTCCTCTTCCTCTCGGCTTCGGAACGAACATCTTCTTTACCATGGTGGGAGAGCCGGAAAGACCCAGTCGGCCCGGATCAGCCACGATTGCATCCTTGTCCCAGAACTCTACCTCAGCTTTCTGAGCGCGTAGGATTCCATCGATTGTTGCTCTCCGCGGCCTATTGATCCCTTCCACAACGGAGACCGCGGCTGGCAAAGAGACCTTGACGGTCTCAATCATCTCGTCCGCTTTTCTGACAGCCACTAGGCTTCTCTTCTCAAGATCAAATGTAACTAGGCGGGTCGTGTAGGTTATGATCGGGATGCCTAGTCGCGCCGCCACGCCTGGCCCCACTTGACCGGTCTCTCCGTCCAAGGCCTGTTTGCCAAAGAACAGAAGATCGACCGGCCCCTCCTCTCTCTCAAGATTTCGAATTGCTGTTGAAAGTGTGTAACTCGTGGCAAACGTGTCGGCGCCGGCCATTGCTCTGTCAGTGAGTAACACGGCTCGATCGGCTCCCATCGCCATGAGGTCTCTCAAAGCTTCCTCTGCCTGAGCCGGGCCCATAGTCGTCACTGCAACTCTTGCGCCGTAGAGATCTTTCAGTTTGAGACATTCTTCAACCGCATTTACATCAGTAGGATTGATGATTGATGGAATACCTTCTCTGATCAGGGTTCCCGTCTCGGGGTCCATCTTTACTTCCGTGGTGTCCGGAACCTGCTTGATGCACGCAACCACGAACAAGGTTGAACTCGCGGAAGCCGCCTATGATCTTGGGCGCTATTTATTCGGTTCTGCGGACGACTGAACGGACTGAGATCTCTTGTGAGCTCGAAGCTGATTGATCAACTACACAGCAGGTCGGTGATGTTGGGCATCATCCAGGATCAAAGTTCGACTAGAGCCCCCAGATCGGGTTCTCACGTCGTTTCAGTTGAATCAACCCTTTCACTAGCTCGTCCTCTTCCGGGGTCAGTTCGGCTGCGAATCGTGACTGTAGAATCTTCACATGTCTCTCCGGAATGTCGACCACCAAGTTCTGACCCTCATTGAGATTCCGGCCTACAATCGCTTTGTCAATCGACGCTGCGACCTGCATGCCCTTCGTCGCTTCTTGAATGTCCTTGCCTTTGTCTTGGATCTGCATTATTTCGCCGATTCTTCGTCCGTTTTCGTCTATGAGAGGATACTTGGGACGAATCCTTCCGGCGAGAACTTCGATGCCGACCACAGCGGGTTTGCTTCTACGGAACACGAAACCTGGAAGGATCTTAAGCGATCCGGGCCTGATCAGGCTCTCCAACTCGGCTTTCATGCCGGCAGATCTCTGTTCCTCCGACCACCTCGCATAGTCATCAATGAGATGATAGATAATCTGGGCCTTGAATATCGGGATCCCAGCGTTCGCTGCTTCTTCCTCGGCATCTGGAAGAACCCTCACGTTGAATGCGAGTACGGCCGCAAGGAGCCTGTCGTCGGCCCAGACGGCTTCGGCCTCTGCTATGTCGCGCTTTGACACGTCACCCACATCTGCGAGTCTCAGAGGAATGTTGTAGTTCGAGAGCGAGTTTGTGATGGCCTCCAGTGACCCCAAAGTATCGGTCTTTAGGATCACTCCGTTTCGATCTGTCTGGATCCTGAGCTTCTCAACTTCTTCCTCTATCATCCTAGCATATTCCTTGACGTTCTTTCCGTGGGGGACTGCGTAGATCGCTGAGCCGGCAAGTGCTAGGTCGAGGTTGGGCGCTGCGACCTTCACTCCGGAGGCTGCGCTTACTCGCTCTGCGTTTAGGAATCTGTCTCTTGGATCGCGAATCTCATCAAGGGGCTTGGGAATGAGTAGCGCCCGGACCTTGGTTGAGATCGGTCCTTCTCTGCTCCCGAGGACTATGATGTCGTTGACTTTGAGGACGCCGTCATAGATGATTGCGTTTACGGTCATGCCCAAGCCCGGCTCTTCCTTAACCTCGAGGACAGTCCCAACGGCGGGGCCGCCTCTGGTCTCGAGCTTATCGTGCATGTAGGCTTGCGTCAACCCCGCGACGATCGCAAGCAATTCCGGAATTCCTTCCCCAGTACGAGCACAGGTAGGGATTATCGCAACAGCTTTCGCAAAGTCAGTAATCCTATCGAATCGTTCAGACCTGAAACCAAGCCTTGACAAAGTCCCAATTATCGTGTAGATCCGATTATCGAGCTCGGTTTGAACCTCGGGCGCTTGTCGTCTGGATGAAATCGAGAACGAAGTATCATCTGCTGACTTCCATCCTGCAATCAGATCAATCTTGTTGGCGGCAACGACAAAGGGCGTCTTGCGGCCTTTGAGAATGGTCAGCGATTCGGTGGTCTGAGGTTCGACGCCCTTCGATACGTCAATGACGAGGACGGCTATGTCGGCGGCTGAGCCGCCCCTACGTCTTAGGTTGGAAAACGTCTCGTGACCAGGCGTGTCGATGAACAGGAGACCAGGAACCTCGATCTTGATCTTGAACTGCTCGAGAAGAGGTCCGCAAGTTTCCTTGATGACGCTGGAAGGTAGCAGGCTGGCCCCGATCCACTGAGTTATCTGACCGGGCTCCCGGGCCGCGACAGAGGTGCCTCTAATCTTGTCAAGCAGCGTCGTCTTTCCATGGTCGACGTGGCCGAGCACTGCTACGATTGGCTGTCGCAGAGGCATGGTGTGTCATCTCTCGCCCGGACAGGGCTTGATGAAGATTCATCTCTCTTAAACGTTTGAGATAATCTGAGCGGATGGTACGCAACAGTTTCTGCGTCGCAGTCGTGTGCCCTTGAGTGGCGATCTAGGCCATCTAGGAGATGCGATGCACTCCGTCCTTTTATTGCGCGTCCTATAGTTCCAGCAGAGGCTGCGGTTGCATGGAGTCTGCTGAGAAGAACGTGTTTTTGCTGCTCGCGAAGCCCGTTCTAGAAGCAGTCCGTGAACGCGGCTTCGACGCGCCGACAGAACCGCAGGCAGAAGCCGTTCCGAGGATCATCGAAGGCCAGAATGTTCTACTCATTTCGCCCACTGCTTCAGGAAAGACAGAGGCTGCAGTTCTCCCGATCCTAAGCCGATTCATCACTTCCAAGACGGATGAGCCTGGAATCAGCATCTTGTACATCTCGCCCCTACGTGCTCTCAACCGCGACCTGCTCCAGAGGCTTGAGTGGTGGTGTAGTCGCCTTGATGTGAGAGTCGCTGTTAGGCACGGCGACACTGAAACTAAGGAGAGAGGAATGCAGTCGAGGAACCCTCCTGACATGCTGATCCTGACTCCCGAAACACTTCAAGCGATCATTCCTGGGAGGATAATGCGAAGGAACCTGCGCAAAGTTGCGTATGTCATAGTTGATGAGGTGCACGAACTGGCCGAAGACAAACGCGGAAGCCAGCTCGCACTCGCGCTTGAGAGACTCCGATGGATCACCGGCCGAGACTTTCAAGTTGTTGGCTTATCGGCGACAATTGGAACCCCAGAAAGAGTTGCTGCATTCCTTGCCGGAGCGAACCGGCCTGTTTTCGTCGTCCGGGTTCCGATAGGTCGCAAAATGAGAGTGAAAGTAGAGCTCCCTCGACCAGATGCAGCAAGCTCTCGCCTAGCGAGAAAACTGTACACGCATCCCGAGGTCGCAGCGCGACTGAGGCTGATGCGCGACCTAATTCAGAATCACGAGTCTGTGATCCTGTTCACCAACACACGAGCGGTTGCCGAGGTGCTCGCGAGCCGATTCAAGGTGTGGGACATAGACTTCCCGGTGTCGATCCATCACGGATCTCTTGCGAAGCCGTCTCGTGTCTCCGCCGAGCAGGGATTGAAGAACGGGCAACTAAAAGGACTTGTTGCAACGTCGTCCCTTGAACTTGGCATAGACGTGGGGAGAATCGACTTTGTCATACAGTACATGAGTCCTCGTCAAGTCACGAGGCTGATCCAGCGAGTGGGCAGAAGCGGGCACAGCATCGGCCGGGTCGCCGACGGGGTCATAGTCGCCATGGACTCAGACGACGCGCTCGAAGCACTAGTGATCGCCCGCAGAGCGATGGAAGAAAGACTTGAGTCGGTGGATGTCCCCGAGAAACCACTTGATGTGCTATCACACCAGATCGTCGGCCTATTGACCCAGAAAAGCCGGTGGTACATCCGCGAGGTTCTTGACATCTTCAAGAACGCAGGCCCCTACCGAAACCTCGACGAATCCGACATCACTCGAGTAGTCGAGTACATGCATTCGCGTTTCCCCAGGCTATGCTGGTTTTCTCCGCAAGATCAGGTGATCCTTCGCCCGCGCCGACTGAAGGGCATCTACACATACTACTTTGGAAAGCTATCGATGATCCCAGACGAGAAACAATACCTGATTGTCGAGAAGTCTGACAACTCCCCGATAGGGGTTCTGGATGAAGCATTCGTCGCAGAATACGGAACACCAGGGACGAAATTCATCGTCCGCGGAAGCCCTTGGAGAATGGAAAGCATCAGGGGAGATACCATCTACGTACGAGCGATAAGTGACCCAACAGGAGCGATACCGAGCTGGATAGGCGAGGAGATCCCAGTACCATACGAGGTCGGAGCCGAGGTCGGAGAGATCCGCAAGCGTGCGGTCAACATGCTCAAGAGGCGCCATACCAGAGAAGAGATCGCGAAGACGCTGTCGGGCGAGTATCCATGTGATGCTCCAACGATGATGAGAGCTCTTATGGAGACCTTCGACCAAGCGGCCCTAGATATTGATGTACCAACCGACGAATGCGTGACCATCGAAGACTGGGATGAGTATGTAATACTCTGTTGCCACTTCGGGCTGCTCGTCAACCGGACTCTAGCGAGACTGATCGGGCACCTCCTCTCGGAGGAGGCGGGTTCAACCGTAGGAGTGCAGCAAGATGCCTACCGAATTGTGATTCACTCGGCAGGAATCGCAAACGCAACTCGGGTGAAGGAAGTTCTGTGCAGGCTTGGAGACATGAATGTCGACGAGCTGGCGAGAGTTTCATCGTCCAAGACGGGTATGTTCAAGCGCAGGATGGTTCATGTGGCGAAGCGTTTTGGGGCGATCTCCAAGTGGGTTGATCTAAGCAGCGTCCAGCTCGGGCGACTAATGAAGTCGCTCGAGGGCACCGTCATATCTGAAGAGACGCTGAACGAGACCCTGAGAAAGGACATGGACATCCCCAACACTAGACGAGTCCTTCTCGGCATCCGAGATGGAACTGTTCGAGTTGAGGTGTTGGCGGCACTGAAAGAACCAAGCCCGATCGCGCGGCTCGGAATTGAGCGCATCAGCATGAAAAGTGATCTCATCCCGTCAGACAAGATGAAGCGAATACTTGTTGACTCTACTCGGGCTAGGATACTGAACGAATCCAAAACGTTGGCGTGCGCGTCCTGCTGGAAGTACGCCGCGATTGTGAGAGTCAAGGATATGCCTGACACGGTTACCTGTCCGAAATGTGGTTCGAAGTCCGTCGCCGCACTAAGCTATGATCTTGACGAGATTAGCTCACTCATGAGAAGAAAGGGAAAGGCCTCGACAAACACTGAGAAGCGAGTGTCAGACCAGATCCTTGAGTCCACCGCGCTTGTGCGAAAGTATGGGAAGTCGGGAGTCGTGGTTCAGGCAGCACGGAGACTATCCGCAAAAGACGCCGGACGCATTTTGCGGAGGGAAAGGCGGCTTTCTGACAGGCTCTTCGAAATGATCATGGATGCCGAAAGGAAAGCGCTCAAAAGAAGATTCTTGTAGGAATCAGAGGCCTCCTTGATCGAGAGCAACATGAAGAACCGATAGCTTTAGACCGTATCCTACGTGATAATCGTGACACGATTCCAGAATGACCGTTACTTTGGACGGAGGATCCCTACGGATCACTGATCTCGTGCGAGTCTCAAGACAACATGAGCATGTTGCGCTAGGTGAAGACGCACGGAAGAGGGTTGAGAACTGTCGCAGTGTCTTGGAAGAACTCATCAGTTCCAGGATCATCTACGGCGTCAACACGGGGTTTGGTGCCCTCAGCAACGTAACCATCACTCAAAATGACTTGGAAGCTCTCCAGATCAATCTGATCAGAAGCCATGCCGCCGGAATCGGCCCTCCTCTTTCGACTGACGTAACGCGTGCCATGATGCTCCTGAGAGCCAATACGTTGGCGAAAGGTTTCTCGGCGATAAAGGCTTCAACTCTTGACACGCTAATCGCCATGATCAACTCGCGAGTGCATCCGATCATTCCTGAAAGAGGGTCCGTCGGAGCAAGTGGAGACCTGTGTCCGCTCGCTCACTTGGCACTGGTGATGATTGGAGAAGGATTTGCAGAATATCAAGGAAAAAGAATGGGCGGTTCTGACGCCCTAGAGGCAGCCTCCATCAAGCCGGTCCACCTTGCGCCCAAAGAAGGACTCGCGTTGATCAATGGAACTCAAATGATGACCGCGATCGGCGGCCTAATGATCCATGACGCCAGGAGCCTCATTGAATGTGCTGAACGTTCAGGTGCCCTGTCACTTGAGGCACTGAAAGGTCTTTCTGAAGCGTTTGACGAAAGGCTCCATAAGGTGCGCCCCTACTCGGGCCAGATCGCCAGCGCACTCAACATGAGGAAGCTACTCGAAGGAAGCAAACTTGTGGCGTCGGAACATGAGCGCGCGTTGAAGGGTCTTCATCGACAAGATCCATACTCCCTTAGATGCGTTCCACAAGTCATGGGCGCAGTCAGGGACGCTGTAGACTACGCTTCCAGAATAGTGGAGACGGAACTCAATTCTGCAACTGATAACCCTCTCGTGTTCGCCGAGGATCGGGCTGTACTTTCGGGCGGCAATTTCCACGGTCAACCCGTGGCAATCGTGTTGGACTTGCTCGCCATCGCTTTGGCGACGGTGGGCAACATCGCTGAGCGAAGGATCGCAAGACTTCTTGACCCGAACGCTCAGTCGGGTTTGCCCCCATTTCTGACAGCGGAAACAGCCAAGCCCGGATTGAGCAGCGGTCTGATGACTTCACAATATTCAGCTGCTGCGCTAGCCTCAGAGAATAAGGTGCTCGCTCATCCAGCGAGCGTAGATTCCATCCCGACCTCCGCTGACTTCGAAGACTTTGTGAGCATGGGTCCCACGAGCGCATTGAAACTCGCGCGAATTGTCGAGAATGTTCGCTCTATACTGGCCATAGAGTTTCTGTGCGCGGCTCAAGCCGCAGATGTTCGAGGCATGGAAAACCTCGGTCATGCTGGCAAAATGACCCACGATTTCGTTAGGAAGTTCGTTCCGAGATTGGACCGAGATAGAGAAATCTCGAGCGACATCAACAGACTAGCGGATGCCATCAGAGACGAGGATTTTTCAGAAGAGTTCACGTAGCACAAACGCGGTGCTGAAGCGATGCTGCCGTTGGCTATTCGCTCGAGCAGGTTGAGGTTTCTGCGCATTCTGCAGAATCGGTGGTTTCCTTTACCCGAGGAAGCATGCGCTCGTTCACAAAGTAGTTGACCCTTCCGCTCGTTCGCATAGACGATAGCAGTTTCGACTTGCTCAGGAGTCTAAGATGGTAGTTTGTCAGTTGCTGGCTCGTCCCCAAGTGTTTGGCAATTTGAGCTTCAGTGATTCCTGGCTCCGTCTGCACTAGGAGGAGCACGGATCTCCGCAACTCGTGCGCGTGTGACTTTCTTTGATCATCCGAAATCAGACAGTAGAACCTTTGTCTCGTTCCCTCTCTGAGAGAGCGAATTGCGCCAGAGGATTCGAGCAGACGTAGCTGATATGCGATACTGAACGCGCTGCATTGGACCATGGACTTGAGATCTGAAAGGGTGACCCCGGGGCGTCTCCTCATTCTCCGGAGCAGCTTGCCTCTAAGCTCTGACGACTGGGATTCGACGACAGTCCTCGTGAACTTTGGAGCCGCTGTCCAACGTGCCAGCCCGTACGTCCCGGCCTCTGTACTTGCTGCAGTCAACACCGATGCAAAAGCAACTAGCAAGAAGAGAAAGAGCGAAGGCTCACGGGCCCAGACCGGCTTGGTCACCTGGAACAAGCCCCATTGCGACACAGCATAGACCTGGCCGTTATCGAGCACAAAAGCGGCCCCTGTCGAGAAACTAGAAACTAGTTCTTCCTGCTCCTGTGATTGCCAGTCGCTGCTCAGTTTCATGTGATAGTAAGTTGGCTGTGACCCTCGCGGAGGCTTCGGTCCGCGTTGGATGCTGTCGCCGTAGTCCATCCACATCAGGTGAAGGTTGCCTTCTGAATCAACCGTCATTGACTCAGGGTCGGTCGCGTAGTCTGCTCGCACGCCTGTCTCAATCTTCCTGATCTCTCCCTGATCTGATAATCTGGCGACGCGCGCGATGCGTTCGTTGCGAGACGGCTCTCGGTATGCCCATCCTATGACGACTTCGCCGTCCTTGGCCCGAGCAAGAGCAAGCCGACTTATCATTCCGTCAACATCTTCTATGTCCCTGACTATTGCATTGTCCTGCAATAGGTCCACCCTCGAATACATGATTCGTGATCTGTTGTCAAATGATTCTTCAATCCATGCTAGGTGGAGGCTGCTGTGATCTGCTGAAGACGTTGCTTTGAGCAATCTTGACGAACCGGATCTACTTGCGAATTGTCTGCATGTCAGATTAGCTCCATCGTCGTCTTTGTCAAGCCTTGCATAGTATGCTTGTGTCTCAACGTCCGCTGAACCTAGCCGATCAATTTCCGTCCAAACAAGATAGAGCTGAGATTGCTGTCCCACGGCGATTGCTGTCCACAAAGCCTCCGCTCTGGAATCAACAAGGAGCTTCGGGGAGCTGGAGGTAGCCTCGCCTGCGTTCATCGTAATGTAGTAGACTGCATTCTCGAGCCTTTGCTCGTCCTGCGTAGTTTCTTCTCGCAGGTCGGTGATCTCTGCAGATTCGCTTGTCCAGACTATGTGCGCTCGGTCAAATTCATCGATTGCCATGCTCAGCGAATATATCGAGGGCGAACTGTCAAGGAGATGCGCCGTCCTCGCGCGGGTGGTCTCAGGGTCATACACCGAATACAAGAGGTGGGCGTTTGCCTCGTGTGAAAAATCGTTGTCCTGTTCAACCCACGCCGCATGAATCCTTCCTCTTGAGTCAAGTGCCGCGGCGAGCTCAGGAGAAGCCGGAATGGAACCAGCTGGCGCAACTGCAGCATCCAAGCTCGATGATGCCAAAGCTGGCACAGGTACGGCCGTCCAACACGACACGAGGAAGAGAGGGACCACCAGAAGGCCAACCAACTTGCTGCGCTCGTCTCTCTTTCTCGCCTGGCGTTTCTTTTTCGTCGTCTCGTTGCTCAGTATCTCGAAGACAGCGACAATGCTGTAGATTAGCACGGCGATTGTTAGCAGAATCGTGACCAAAGCGACCAAGAACAGCCTACCCTGCTGTTCGCTGACGATTCCGAGCCCTCTCATCCAGCTTGGGAGATCGAGTACTCCTGACACTCGAAGCAGGAACTCAACCACGCTTAGCCCCAAAATCGGCGCCAAAACGATTACGCCTAACCAGAAGAAGAGTCTCCTGTCGCGCAGTATGCTTGCTCGATCACTCTTCGGCTTCGATGCACGAATTGGCACAAGACTGCTCGAGGTGGGCTTAGTCTTTGGCGCGCGTGAGAATATCACAAACGTCGACAGATCGCTGCGCAATTGACGAACAAGGTGCGCCGCCTGATCGGAGTCAAACAATCGTCCTTTGTACAACAGTTCTCTAGTACTTACGAATGTTACAGCTCCGGCAATCCAGAGAATCCAAACGAATTCGAGGATATTGTAGACCTGAATCAGATGGTATAGAGCAAGCACGATCTTGAGAGCCGCCAAGAGTGACATTCCAAGCACAGGGTAAGCTCGTCCTCGGCCTTGCAACACGACGACGCAAGATCCAAGGAAAATTGCGCCCAGAAATGTCACCAAGACGTTGACTATTCCCCAGACGGGTCCCAATCCTACCTCGAATAGCGACTTGATGAGAGGGTTGGCCTCCCCAATCAGGCCCCGCTGCCCAATCCACATCGCCGTGTATCCGCTGTCAAGCGCAGCCAGTGCCGTCATGATCAAGACAAGGGCCCTAGTGTTGCCTTGCCCCCACCAGGCACTCGCTATCATGCGGGGCAAGGTAGCGGTCATTCGTTTTCCTCCCCCAGTCCAATCAGTACGCATATCAATCATGGCATAACTTAACGATTTCAGACCGGGCTGCACGGGTCTCAAACCTAATTGCTGATCTCCGATATCGATCAGTCAGCATTGCTGGATGCGTCCGAGTTCGCGAACACGCAGGAAGACTCGTATTTAAGACACTGAAAGTTTTGTGAACAAAGAAAAGTTGGTCTTATAAGGTAACGCGCCGGTTTTCTCTGGCAAGAAAGCCGCCTAGAACTCAATCCGTGGGTTCTCTGGCTTTCTGAGATAAGTGAGAAGAAAATGAGTGAAAAGAAAACCTCTGGTACAAGCAAGAAGACACTGGCGGCTCTGGTGATAATCGTCATCATAGTTATCGCTGGTGTCGGCGGCTACTACTACATGTACCTGCCATCCACTAGACCACTCGTGCCGAACCCTGACACACTGGTCCACACTACATTCGGCGACGTTGACAAGATGGATCCAGCGGTCGCATACGACACCGCTAGCGGACAGATCATCGAGCTGACAATGGAGACATTGGTCTACTACAAGCTACCAGGTGCGAGCACAGAGATCGCTCCTAAGCTTGCCAAGAGCTGGGATGTCTCTCCAGATGGGAAGGTCTACACGTTTCACTTGGACGAGACAGCGAAGTTCAACGATGGCAGCCCAGTGACCGCGGAGGATGTGAAATACTCAATTGACAGGGCAGTGCTGATCGGCGATCCAGATGGTCCGGCGCCGATTCTGCTGATACACATCTTGGGTGCTGCTGACTATCTATACTGTGAGGATTGCTGGCAGAACACAAACCAGGCAGCGGTGGACGCGTACCTGAACGCTGGCGGAGTCAAAGTCATCGATCCGCTCACAGTTCAGATAACGTTGGACGCAGCGTACGCCCCGTTTCTCTCGACGATGGCCTATTCGGTTGCCAGCGTTGTAAACAAGGACCTTGTGGAGGCCAACGGCGGTCTGACGCCAGGCTTCTACAATGAATGGATGAACCAACATGCGACTGAAGTCGGGACAGGGCCATTCAAACTCGTGGAGTGGACACCCAAGCAGCGGGTTGTGGTCGAAAGAAACGAGAACTACTGGGGAACGCCAGCTAAGTTGGCACGCGTCATCGTCAACGAGGTTGACGAAGTTGGCACGAGAGAATTGGCGCTGTTTGCCGGAGATGCCGACGTGATCACCCTTCCGGCAACAAACCTATTCGACGTGATCGACAAGGACAAGTGGCTCAGCAACAAAGAGGTCGTGCCGATCAAACCAGGTCTATCCGTCAGCATGGATCCGACCTACACGGTCTCGCCGAATTTTGGACTGAACACCAAGTGGAAAGACCCCGTGACGGGAGCTATGCCTTTGGATAACAAGGACTTCAGATACGGAATGTCGTACGCTTTTGACTACAAGACCTTCATCGACACGGTCGTGAACGGTGCGGCGATCCAAGGAGTGGGGCCGATCCCGCCGGGTATGTTCGGGTACAACGAGGAGTTGGTGAAGTCGCTTCAGTTCTCCTACAGCCCGGACAAAGCGAAAGAGTACTTCCTGAAGGCGAAGGCCGCAGGGGCCTACAGTGACGGCCAGACAATCACTCTATACTACAACACAGGCAACGAGGCTAGAAGGAGAGGTTGTCTGCTGCTCAAGGACTCTGTCGCGGCATTGGGCGTGGGCCTTACTCTCGAGGTTCAGGAACTCGATTGGCCAACATTCCTGGCAAAGACGAGAGCTAGGGAGTTGCCCATATTCTTCATCGGCTGGGCTCCTGACTTCGCTGACCCCGACGACTACGTCCCTGTCTTCGCAAACGGCGAAATAGGTACCTTTGCGCGAAGGCAAGGTTTCAACAACCCCGAGATTAACGCAAAGGTCGATGAAGCGGCCATAGAGTCAGATCCAGCGAAACGGAAGGCCCTGTACGACGAAGTAACAACTTGGCTGTTCCAAGAGGCATATACCATCTGGGTAGGTGTCCCATTGAACATACATGTCGCAAGAGACTGGGTCAAGGGCTGGTTCTACAACCCCATGTTCGCCGGACCTGACATTGTACCCGCAGCCTACGGAATGTACAAGGAAGAGCGCACCGACCAAGTCGCCATTACCATCGAGCCGCTGGCTCTCGTCATCGCAGCGACGGTGGTTCCAACACTCCCGAACTATGCGCGCAAAGGCGCATAGTTCCTCCTCATTTTTTTGTTCCGACTGCTCCGCTACCTTATTAGCACAGAGCGTATTTCTGCTTCGGCTGGTGAGTTCGGTGAAGCTTCGTCACTACGTCATCAGGCGGTTGCTTCTGATGATCCCGGTGTTGATCGGGGTCTCCATGATGACGTTTACTCTTTCGCATGTCATCGGGGACCCAGTAGCCGCATACATCTCCAGCCAAGACGTCAAACTTTCTGAGCAACAGATCCAGAGAATTGTAGAGGCGCATCATTTGGACGACCCGCTCTACGTGCAGTACTTCTACTACATCTCAGACCTCCTGCGTGGAGACTGGGGAATATCGAGAACCGATTCTGACAGACCGGTCATCGAATCGATCCAGCGCTACTTCCCCGCTACCGCTGAACTCACGATGGTGTCAATGGTTTTTGCTCTGGCGTTGGGGATTCCAATCGGGATAATCTCGGCTGTGAGGAAAGACAGGCCGGAAGATCATGCCACACGCGTCTTCTCACTGGTTGGCGTTTCGATGCCGGTTTTCTGGCTCGCGCTTCTTCTTCAGTATGCGTTCTACTATCAATTGAAGATCCATAATCTTCCCAACCTTCCATCGGGCGGGAGAGTAGACCAGTTTGTCTGGATCGACAATCCACTACACGTGGTCACTGGCCTTTACACGGTTGACGGCCTGATCACGGGCAACTTCGCGATCTTCTTCGATGCCCTCGTTCACTTGATTCTTCCGGGATTTGCACTTTCATACGTCTTCATGGCTGTTTTCGTTAGGATGATGAGGTCAAGTATGTTGGAGGTCATGCGTCAGGATTACATCACCCTGGCACGCTCGAAGGGGCTCTCTGAACGAGTCGTCATATACAGACACGCGTTGCGTAACGCAATGATTCCAACCGTGACCGTCGCCGGCCTGGCGTTCGGGGGCCTCCTAGCCGGCGCAGTTCTCACGGAAACAGTCTTCTCTTTTCCCGGAATTGGGCGGTGGTCTGTGAGTGCGATAGTCCGGGACGACATTGCAAGCATAATGGGTTTCATGCTGATCATTGCCGTTGTGTACATGCTCGCAAATCTCATAGTAGATCTTCTCTACGCATGGATTGACCCTAGAATCAGGCTGGGATGACTTGCATGCAGGACCTTTCGAAGTCCAAAGGTGCGACGACCCTGGAACGGCCGAGCTGGTGGGAGGAGAGAGCTCCTCAGATAAGGGAACTCAAATTCACGCTTTACCTCCTTAGGCAGAGCCCGCTTGTGGTTGTGGGTTTCGCTCTGATCGGCCTCTTCATTGGTGTCGCCATTTTTGCGCCTTGGATTGCTCCGTACGGGCCTGAACAGAGATTCTGGCAACTTCCTCAGCAACCACCAAGCTGGCAGTTCTTGTTCGGGACCGATACAACTGGTGGGGATATATTCAGCAGAGTGATCTGGGGAGCGCGGCTTGATCTGGTGATAGCGTTGACCGTTGTCGCGTCAGCGATTGTCATCGGGTCAGTGCTAGGAGCAGTCTCCGGGTTCTTGGGCCGAGCCTACGATGAGATACTGATGAGGATCACCGATGTGTTCTTGGCCTTTCCTGCTCTCATACTCGCGATGGCCGTGGCAGCTGCTCTCGGGCGAAACCTGACGAATCTCACTATCGCGCTTATTGTAGTGTGGTGGCCAACGTATGCCCGCCTCATTAGAGGACAGGTGCTTGCTGAGAAGGAAAGGCTATATGTTGACGCAGCCAGGGCGGTGGGCGCCAGCCCACGCCGGATCATCTTCCGACATGTACTGCCGAACTCCATATTCCCCATCATAGTTCAAGCGACACTCGACCTTGGCGGTGTCATACTCACCGCTGCCGGATTAAGTTTCATAGGCTTTGGTGCAGGCGCTGGTGTCGCGGAATGGGGCCTGATGATCGCGGACGGGCGAAGCTACCTCTTTCAATCTCCATGGATCGCGACCTTTCCCGGTCTTGCAATCCTATTCTCATCGCTCGGACTGAACCTAGTTGGAGACGGGCTGAGAGACGTCCTAGATCCCAGACTGAGGAGGTAGCGCTCCTTGCCCGAAGCTATCCTCAAGATTCGTGGATTGAAAACGTACTTCTACACTTATGCTGGAATCGTGCGCGCCCTGGAAGGAATCGACCTCGACATCTACAAAGGTGAAACAATCGGCCTTGTCGGGGAAACCGGCTGCGGCAAGTCAGTAACGTCCCTCTCAATAATGCGGTTGGTCCCGGATCCGCCAGGAAGGATAGTGGGGGGAGAAATCATCTTCAAAGGCGAGGACCTTCTCAAGAAATCGGAGGACGAGATGCAGAGCATACGAGGAAGCCAGATCACGATGGTTTTCCAAGATCCGATGACATTCGTCAATCCCGTGCTGACCGTCGGCGACCAAGTCTCCGAAGTGATAACGCTTCATCAGGACCTCGCGCGCGAGGCTGTCGAGACCAAGATAGACGAGATTCAGGACAAGATAGTGCAAATCGATCCGTCTTCGCCTGACCGTCAACGATTGATGGAGCGGGTGAAAGAGCTGGAGGCAATGAGGGAGCATCCTCCCAAGGCATCAAGGGGAGAGATCAAGAAGGCAGCTCTACATAGGACGATTGATGTTCTGAAGCTTGTGCAGCTGCCCGATCCGGAAAAAGTCGTCAAGCAGTACCCGCACGAACTGAGCGGCGGCATGCGCCAGAGAGTCATAATTGCAATGGCGTTGTCCTGCAACCCAGATCTGCTCATCGCCGACGAGCCCACAACGTCCCTAGACGTGACGATTCAGGCACAGATCCTTGCACTGCTGTCAGAGCTGAAGAAGAAGATAGGCGCCTCGATTCTGATAATTACTCATGATATGGGCATTGTCGCTGAAACCTGCGACAGAGTCGGCGTAATGTACGCGGGCAACATTGTCGAGATTTCAGAGACCAAAGCGCTGTTCAAGAAGCCCCTGCATCCCTATACGCAGGGCCTACTGAGGGCTATACCCAAGCTTCACGAGGACATCAAGAACCTCGAGATAATCCCCGGCTCAGTTCCGAACTTGATTCACCCTCCATCAGGCTGCCGTTTCCACCCTCGGTGCCCGTTCCGAATGGATATCTGCGACAAGGAATTTCCACCTCTTCTCGAAGTTGACCCAGGACATTCCGTCGCATGCTACCTCTACCCCGAGAAGAAACGATGAAGGAGACGCCCTTGACGGAAAACATTCTCGAAGTCAAGTCTTTGAAGAAGCATTTTCCCATACGGGGAGGAGTGCTGGGACGCGCCGTAGACTATGTCTACGCGGTCGACGGCGTAGACTTCTCCGTGAAAACAGGCGAGACGGTCGGGCTCGTCGGAGAATCCGGATGCGGAAAAACCACCGTCGGCAGGTGCATTCTCAGGTTGACAGAACCGACAGACGGCGACATAATGTTCGAAGGCAGAAACATCGTTGACCTGAAACCTAGCGAGATGATAAAGGTCAGGGCAAAGATGCAGATAGTCTTTCAAGATCCCTACGCCTCCCTCAACCCCCGCTGGACCATCAAAGACATCGTTGGCGAACCGCTATTGCTGAACAAGATTGCAAAGGGCGAAACCCTGAGAAGGAGAGTGCTTGACCTGCTAACGCTTGTCGGTCTTAGCGAGGATCACATGAACCGGTTTCCACACGAGTTCAGCGGAGGGCAGAGACAACGCATTGGCGTCGCAAGGGCCCTGGCGTCGACTCCGGATCTGATCGTGCTGGACGAGCCGACTTCGTCATTGGACGTGTCGGTTCAGGCCCAGACTCTGAACCTACTCAAGACGCTGCAGGCCAACCTCAAACTGACCTACCTCTTCATCTCCCACAATCTGAGCGTCATAAAGCACATGAGTGATCGAATCGCGGTCATGTATCTCGGAAAGATAGTCGAGCTGGGATCTAGAGACGAATTGTTCGAGAAGCAGCTTCATCCGTACACTCAGGCGCTTTTCATGGCGATCCCGATTCCCGACCCAGCATATCATAGGCGGCGTGTGGTGCTGAAAGGCGATGTTCCAAGTCCTGTGAACCCGCCTTCGGGCTGCCGTTTTCACCCCAGATGTCCCATAGCCATCGAGAAATGCTCGAAGGTCGAGCCGGAACTCATCGAACATGACTCGCCAGGGCATGTGGCGGCATGCCATCTTGCTGGTCAGCAAATCTAGTCGGATAAGGACATCGAAGCGGTAGCGCTTGAATTCCGACGAAGAAAAGCACATCCCGCGCGAAAAACAGGGGCCTAAGCTGGACTGGAAAGACTACGTCGCGGTGACGATAGCGGCGCTTGAAAGCACATTCCTTCCGGTCCTCATTATCCTGTTGACACTGATTGGACTAACAATGCTGATCGTTCACCTAGCCAAAATCTAGCCGTCAGCTTGAGAAGTTGGAACCGACACGGCAGGAGAGCGCTGCATTGCAGATGTTCAGAAAGACGCCGCTTTTTGAGGTTGTAATATGCGTGGTCGTAGTTGGCCTCCACGGTCTCTTCGCCTCAACACCGAAGTTGGTGTCTGATGCATTGTTCTTGGAGGGAGTCGCGATTTCCGTTGTCGGAGGAATCATCGTCTGCAGGGCCTTCGGAGGTATCACATGGCCTAATTCTCGTGAGAGAAGTAGCGAAAATGATTCACACCCGAACAGCCGTGCTGGTCGATCATTCCTCGGATCCGTCTTGAAACGAAGAAACGGGTTCCGGATTCTGCTCGTCGGCTTGATCCTCATTGGGGCCGCTGTTGTCATTGGCGAGCTCTTCGTCAGAACTAGCTAGCTCGATAGACGCGTGATTCCGACATCTTTTTCATTGAACACAGACGCCATCTATCTGGGCGATGAGGAGAGCTGGTATTGGAGAAGCATGTGATCGTTGAAACCAGAACCGAGCCCCGTTTCTGAGACTCGCAAGTGACCACAACGTTTATTTTTGATCCTCGGAGTGACTTCGAAAGACTCGGCTGACCGGCCTCTTGAGCAAGCCGCGGTTGAAAGCCAAGAAGGTACCGGTCGTCTTGAGGCGGTATGGATGGGCAAGCGGATACGAGTACAGAGGAGAGGAAGAGGAGGCTCGGTATTCAGAGCCCACATCTATCGAAGAGTCGCACCTGCCTCGTATCCGCCCCTAATGACAACGGAGACTACTGGACGCGTAGATGGTACAGTTGTCGATATCATGCATGAACCGGGCCGTGGCTCTCCGCTTGCACTGGTTCAGTTCGCAGACGGAAAGACATGCTGCCTCAGCGCTCCGGAAGGAATTCTTGTTAGTCAAACGATCTCTCGAGGAGCCGAATCACCTCCTGAGATAGGTAACATACTTCCTGTTGGAAAGATTCCAGAAGGGACGATGATCTGCAACGTTGAGAGAGAGCCCGGGGACGGAAGCAAGATCGCGAAAGCCTCCGGGAGCTACGTCATGGTTGTGGCTCACAGACCGGGAGAGACGGAAGTTCGACTCCCTTCAGGAGCCTCTGTCAATCTGAAAGACAACTGCAGAGCGATGATCGGCGTGGTAAGTGGAGCAGGCAGGGCCGAGAAGCCGTTCATGAAGGCGGGCACCAGAAAGCTGTGGCTGATGTCAAAAGGAAGGCTGTGGCCGATCACCAAGGGCCAGGCTATGGTTGCGGCCTCGCACCCGCACGGCGGCGGACGACACAAGCACGCCGGCAAACCCACGACTGTTTCAAGAGATACCCCGCCTGGACGAAAGGTCGGGCTTATAGCTGCTAGGCAAAGCGGCCGATCCAAGAGAAAGGTGCGAACGGAGTAGAACCCGATTGACACTGCTAGACCCGTTGGCGAACGCGCTGTCAACACTTAGCAACAACGAACGCAGACACAAGCGCGAATGCATGGTCTGGCCAGCATCAAAGCTGATGGGGCAAGTACTCCGAGTCATGCAAAAGAACGGATACGTTGGAGAATTCGAGTTCATCGACGACGGACGCTCCGGCAAGTTCAGAGTTCAACTGCTCGGTCGGATCAACAGTTGTGCCGTCATCAAGCCCCGGTACTCAGTCAAGTCTCAGAGAATTGAAGAGTGGGAGAAGCGATTCCTTCCGTCAAGAGAAGTCGGGATTCTCATCCTGAGTACCCCAGGTGAAGTAGTCTCCCAACGGGACGCCAAGGAACGCAAGGTCGGTGGCAGACTTCTCGCGTACGTATATTAGATGATCAACGGGAGCGGACTCAAAGTGGTCAAAGGGTCGCACTACAACCTTCCCTACAGAAGAAGGAGAGCCGAAAGAACTAACTATGCAAGGAGAAGGCGACTCGTCCTGTCTGGACTGCCAAGACTAGTCGTTAGACCCGCAAACAAACATATCACAGTCCAGTTAGTTGAGGCACAACCAACTGGTGACAGCGTGCTCGCCTCCGCGCACTCCTCAGAACTCAAAGAATACTCTTGGAAGGGGGCAGGAGGAAATGTCCCTGCGGCGTATCTTACCGGCACCTTGGCCGGTTACAGGGCAAAGGTCAAGGGAATTGAAACAGCCGTATTGGACGTTGGAACAAGGCCTGTCAGCACAGGAGCACGGATGTTTGCAGCAATGAGCGGAGCCGTGGATTCTGGACTAAAGATACCTCATGGCTCAGACGTATTGCCCACCAAGGAACGTGTCCGAGGCGAACATATCGCGGGCTACGCAAAGATCCTTGCTCAGGACGCGAACTCCTATCAAAAGCACTTCTCGGCGTACTTGAAGCGCAAGCTCAAGCCCGAAGATGTGCCTTCGCACTTCGAAGAAGTGCGTGAGAAGATCGTGCATTCTTTTGAGAAGGCGAAGTGAACATAGTTGAGCAAGAAACCCAGAGCTGCGCGCGCTCGCCGGGAAAAGAAAGAAGAAAAACCTGCACGGAAACTGGCGAGGCCACGGCGAGTTCCAAAGGTGACCAAACCACCGAGGCCGGCCGAGGAAGTTCCCGAGAAGGAACATGCGCCCACTGAGCGTTACTTGATCGCCATTCGCATCGACGGAATGCCCGGCGTCAGGCCGCCTCAGGAGTCCACGCTGAACGCGCTTAGAATGAAGACTCGCTTCAGCGCGGTTCTGCTGCGAGACAACCCCCCGATAAGGGGTATGCTTCGACGAGTGAAGGACCATGTAACCTGGGGTGAGGCCAAGAAAGAGGACCTGAAGCTGCTGTTGTCAAATCGAGCAGAGACCGAAGACGGCTTGGGGATTGATACCAAGTTTGTTAAGGAAAAGACGAAGTTCGCTGGTCTGAGTGAACTGCTTTCTGAACTCTACGCTGGAAAATTCGCTCTCAAGAAGTTGTGGCAGACCGGCATCAAACCGGTTTTCAGGCTTCACCCGCCCAGAGGAGGGTTCCGACGAAGCTCAAAGCGTCCTTTCGCGGACAGCGGCGAGCTGGGCTACCGTCAGGACGGCCTACATGACCTGTTGACGAAAATGTGCTAATCATCTCAGGAGCCCACCCGCTGGGCGGCGAAATATCTAGTCCTTGACCAAGGATCTTATTGGGCAGAGCGTTTCTGTTTCGAGTATGTCGCCGATCTTCGCTATCTCTTCCGTGACTATCCTTGCAGCCCTCTCTGGAACTGGCGGGACAATGCCCTTCTCAAACTCTAGGATAGCCAACACATCGGACTTCCCCAGAAGAAGATGCGATTCGGCAACTTCATCGAACTTGATGACGCGATTCATGACTTCTTGTCCCTTGCCCATCTTGGCGTCAATGAAGACGAAAGCGTACGCACGTCGCTCTGGATGAGCCAAATGCATCTCCTTAACCCGCGACATAGCAGGCACAATCGTGTTCGTGTCTCTAACGAGGGGCATCTTCCGTATCTTTCCGGTCACGATATCCAGCAGGCGTTCTCTTGGGTCGATCGGTTCTTCCTCGAAGGCGAGCGTGGCTATGATATCCCACTTTCCCGCTAGCAGGTGGACCTCTCTTACCTGGGGAAGTCTCATCAGACCATTCATGAGTACGTCTTCCTTGCCCGTTTGCGCTCTAATCAGCTCGAAGGCTTTCACCGTTCGCGGCATAATCATCACTACAATTACGCGTATCGATTGCACAGGACTATATGATGTTTCGCCGGTGCAGGGCTACTGATACTTCTGGCAGTTGAAACAGTACCATCTTTCATATTCGGGAATCCATGTAAGCTGCCTGCCGCACGTTGGGCACCAAGTCATATGTGGAACTTGCAGGACTCCGGCTGCGGAAACGCCCGTTTTTCCTCTTCTTCTGAACAGTAGGAACGTAACCAATGCCCCGAGTATGAAGCTGCCAACCAACTGGACGACGCTAAGAGCTTCAACAGGTATGAAACCGCCTGCGATCGTTCGTGCTCTTGCTGCGGCCATCAAGGCGTCCAGTGCATACCTGACCGCGTCTCCATATTCCATGCTGGAGTAGGCTTTCTCCGCACTTTCGGCTTTCGCTCCGGCGTCTGCGATATCTGGCTGGTTGAAAACAAGGAAGGGAGTTTCCGCCAGCACCTGCTCTGTCGCACGCAGGAGTTGATCTGCTTGTCCGCGTGTAAGCGCGTCTCTGTCAAAGACGCTGAAGCTT
>Ga0315314_1000881_pt1 | contig 29409 bp, 25 predicted proteins | sample TDP9_MG_FD_203631 | JGI IMG/M metagenome (GOLD analysis project Ga0315314, IMG submission 203631) | Freshwater sediment microbial communities from Lake Towuti, South Sulawesi, Indonesia - TDP9 | ecosystem: Environmental > Aquatic > Freshwater > Lake > Sediment | place: Indonesia: South Sulawesi... | reverse complement strand
TCTTGTCCATGAAGAGCCTTTCCCAAGGGTAGTAGTCTTGTTCTGCGAAGGTTCCAGATCTCTTCCTCCTGTAGTAGACGAGAACATCATCGTCTCTAAGCGGGTCGGGAAGGTCCAGCCGTTCATCTTCAATGAGCTTGTTTAAGAGGTATGCTGTTCTTGGAAAGATGACTATCTTCCTGTCGTTCTCCTTCGCCACTTCGTACATGGTTCTGAACCTGTCAGTGTCGCGCCCGTAATGTGCAACGAAAACTATCTGGTCGGCACTGGAAACGATTTCGTTGCTCTTGTCTTTCACCTCGGCTTCAGAGTAGTTTAGCCGACACTCTTGCTCTTCCATTCTGGTTCCTTCAGTTATCAGGGCGACCGGCTCACATCCGTATGCTTTCTGGATGAACTCTTCCGTCATCCCCTTTTTTGGACCGTGAGCTCTTATGTCTCCTGTGTACACGACTTCCCCTTTCGACGTATGTACTATGAACCCGTAGGCTCCGGGTATGGAGTGGTCGACATGTACCGGTTCCACCTCTAATGAACCTATTTGCACAACGTCTCTGGTTCTGAATTTTTCGTATGGGTGTTCTCCTAAGAAGGTTGAGGTTGTTTCTTCGATCGATTCCATGAAGAGCTTGGTGCACGAGCCGCAGACCACAGGGACCTCTTCGTCTATGAAGCAGATGTGAGCCATGTGGTCGAAGTGGGCGTGAGACAGCAACACCGCACCAATCTCTGGTTTCGAATAGGGGACATCTGTATGTTGCAGTTGTCTCTCGCTGTACAATCCCTTGATCCTCGGAGTCAAGTCGAACTCTAAATAATCCCTCAAACCATAGATTCCTCTGGGAGCAAGCCAACCAGTGAAATAGTCAGCTCCCATGGTGAAAGACTGCCCAAAATCGAGGAACACTTTCGCATCCTTGTCTTTGAGGAGTACCTTGTTTCCGCCAATCTCGTCCACTCCGCCATAAAAAATTAACTCGGACATCTTCCTTCAAGGATAGAATTCGGCTACTTTGGTTAAATACATTATGAAAACGCGGTTTCGATCGATATCTCTTCGACCTTCTGCGATGAACAGAATCTCTATCGGCTCTGGCGAAGGAGCATAAGACCTCAAATAACAGAACCCAGCAGACTACCCGTCTTTAGCTGACGAGTCTGCGGGTCTCTCCACCCATAACGACTGCGGCTTGGGGGGTGACCTCCACTAGTATTGGATAGTTGGAGGTTACATCACCCACTGCGATGCACTGCCTCTTCTCAAGGTGCTTAAGGGTGTTTATCGACTTTATATCGATCATGCCTGACTTGGCAAGTTGCCTCAGCTCATCCTCGTTTCGGAACATGAAGGCCACCAGATTGTCGAGCAGGGTGAAGACCTCATCTGGTAAGGTACGGGGGTCGTTAGTTATGAAGGTGGGGAAGATGCCGAAGTGTCTCATCCTTGTGAGGATGTTGACCATGCTTTGTCGGTCGACGTAGAGTTGGGCTTCCTCTAGGAAGAGGGAGACTGCCCTTATTTCCTTGGATCGTCCGAGTTGTTCTAGCTTGCGGAGTACGAATTCGACTATGATGCTTCTTTCCCATGGGCCTGATTGTGCAAGGTTCAAGATGATGGCTCCTCCTGTCCTGTGCATTTCAGTGATGGTGGTTGTTAGGTTGCTTGTCCCGAAGAGGCCAAGTGCTCTGGCTGCGTAGACTCTGCCCTGAAGGGCGGTCCTCACTGCTTCGTTTGGCACTTTGTCCGCGAAGTTCTCTAGGTCGTTCAGGTCGAATTGTGAATCGCCTTGTTCCCTCCAGAACTGCATCAGGTGTTGGTATGTAGGTGTTGCGGAAGGCACATTGACGAAGGTGGCGAAGTCGTCGTAGGTTATTTCGTTTAGTGGTATGAAGAGGGGTAGTTCGTAGGCTTGGGCTCTTGGTAGTCGAGGCGTGAACACTTTTATTGAGCCCGCGTATTTATTTGGGGTCTTTTCGTCAGACTTCCAGAGGTTTAGGTATTCTGCGTTCACGTCGAAGACTAGGGTCAGAACCCCTTTTTCGATCAGCTTTAGGAGAAGCCGTTTCGCTGAATAGGACTTTCCCGACCCCTTCATTCCAGTAATCAGGTTGATCCCTAGTCTGTCTGGTAGGATTTCAAAGTTCTTCGGTTCCGTGGAGAGGGTCTTGCCGAAGTCGGCTGAGCTGGGGAAGTTTAGGTCTAATGCCTCGAAGAGGTCGTCTTGGCTTAGGACCCTGATCTCGGCTTTGGCTCTGCTTATGTTGAATTCGCTGAGTCCTGTTTTGAAGATCTTTTTCTTTTTTCCTTTCTCGTCGGTAACATTGATTCTTCCTCTGATCTTGGCTATTGCGAGCTTTTGGTCGCTCAGGGAGTCGATAACGCTTTTGACTTCTGGTTGGATGTGTTCTTTTGTCTCAGTCTTTGAGATTAGGGATTTTCTTAGGATGTGTTCGAGGACGCCTGGCAGATCGGCGAACTGGATGTCAATCACTTGTGCTATTATGCCATCGATTATTAGGGTGTCGCCTATTCTCAGGCTCTCTTCAGGAGAGTAGACGATGGCTAGTTCGTCTCCCTCTTTTGTGAGTAGGTACATGTCTATCCACCTACAATGGGAATATTTTAGGTCTGAGTTCTTCTTTCATAGTTAACCCATGTAAGACTATCGCCGCTGACTGTAGTTCCAAGACTTCGATGGAGCTCAGGACGCAGGTCATATGCGCCAATCTTAACTCCTCGGGGTATCCGTAGTCTCCAGCCAACCCCGTTACTTGGGTGAAAATTTCTGGATGAGATATGGGTGTTTTTTCTGGTATGTCTATCCTGAAGGGTTCGCCCAATGGTGTGAGTTTAGCTGCGTAGATGTATCCGAGGTATCTTTGTCTGTCTTGGGTAATGTGATCCTTGATGCCCTCGATGTAGCATGGTCCATAGACTCCGTCTAGCAGTGAAAGGATGTTTCTTTGTGTTTGTTGTAGAGTAAGGCCTGTGGTCTTGGATATGGCGATGATGGAATTTCTGTTTGAGAGTGACTGCGCTATTATTTTTTCTATGGCTGATTTTGGGTCTGCGATCGTTCCTCCTATCAGGCTGCCGTCTATTAGGATTAGGCTGTTGCGGTAGTTTTTGGACACTTCTAGTTGAATGTGTCGTTCAAGGAGGTTTCTCATTCGGTCAAGGGTCTTAGCGCAGTCGGGGGCGTGGATCTTGGTTTCTTTTCCGTGGACTGCTCTGTATGTGGCTCTGTAGATCGAGTCTTTGTTTTGGTTTGTGACTGGGACTAGATAGGGGCCATATCGTTCGAGGCTGTGAGTGGTTTTGCCTATGGGCTTGGTTATTATTGAGGCTCTAATGGCTCCGACCAAGCCATCGGGTAGTTCGCCGAGTGTAATACTCGTGCTGTCGATTGCTATCACCTGGGCGTCAACGGGATATTCTGGGATGATCGGGTGTACTTTGGTCCATTCTTCCTGTTCATCGCCGCTCACAAGAGCTATGCCTTCCTCTTCGCCCTTAGTTGTTGAGACGAAATAGTCGGTCAGGTTGATGCCGGAAGGTTCAAAGGCTAGTCCCTCGGGGATCTTACCGCTAATTGTTTCTACGATTTTTTCAACTTCAATCATTCTACCAGCTCCTGGACCTTATCTCAGTGTATCCATGCTCGTTTCTGGCCAGTGTTATGTGGTTGTCCACGTAGTTTGAGATATCTTCGTGGGCTATTATGAATATTTGTGAAAAGGTCTTCTTCATAGCCTCCAGCACTTCAAAGATTCCCTGCTTTCTCACATCGTCGCTGCTCGATATACACTCGTCCATGAGTAGTGAGTAGTGGTCGGCCATCACACGGGAGTCGAGGATGCTCTGGGTGAAGGCCAGTCTGAGGGCTATGAGGAACTGGTCCTGAGTTCCGCCACTGAAGAGCTCCCGCTCCTTGTATCCTCCTGCGTCCATGGAGTGAACCTTGAATGTCAGGTCCTCGGTTATCTCGAAATCCGAGTACCTCCCATCTGTCAGGCTAGGAAGAATCTGGTTGATGACAAATGTGGCGTGGGGAATAACCTTGCTCCTCAGTTCTCTGCTGGTCTCCTTGAACTCTGTAATCAACATTTTATGAAGTTGAACATTATGCTCCAAGTCGGAGATCTGTGTCTGGAGTACGGGATACCGCTCGTAACTAGGCCTCGTCTTATCCAGTCTTGTCTCGATGTCCTCCAGCTTCTGGTTAAGCTGGATGATCTGCCCTTTCACCTCCTCTAGGGCTGTCCTAGCAGATTCATACTCCTCTTTGGCTCTGTCATGCTCTTCTTTCGAGTATGCGAGGGTGTCGACCAATTCAGGCTTGTTTTTCTCCAACTGACCTATCTCAGCCTCGATCTGGCCCGATCTCTCTTTAAGGATCTTAAGGTTAGACTCTGGATCCTCCTTCCGAATCCTTTCGTTATCGGATTCAACCCGCTTAAGCCTGTCTTCAAGGGTGTGCTTCTCCCTAGACCTCTCCTCGTACTCTTTGATCTTCTCATCTAGGTTCTCCGGAGCCTCTACTACCTTGCTTAGCTCGTCTATGCAAGCATATAATCCAGCTAGAGTCTCATCGAACTGCTTGAGGTCGCCACCAATCTTCTCCAGTTCACCCATGTTTTGCTGAAGTAGTGCTCTCAGTGCATCAATGTTTTCAATTCCGGTCTCAGACTTGATGCCTTCCGTTATCTCCTGTATTTTCAGTTCTATCTCATCGGAAGACCCAAACCCAGATTCCTCTTTCAGTCTCTCCATTTCCTTCAAAAGCTCAGAGACCGACCCCCGTTTCTGTTGAATTATCTGACTTAAAGATTTGATAGAGGCTCCGAGACTGGATAGTTCCTCCAAACGGAGATACCTTCTGATGGGTATGACGCTTAATATGAGGGAAGCTAAGCCTACTGCCATCATCAACAAGTTGACTGTCAAGCCCGCTATAACAGCGGCCACCCCAATAAAGGCTAGGAGAACGCCATGCAGTAGGAATCTGCTCTTCTTCGGCAGCTCCTCAGAGAGGCGCGCCATGTCTTCCTCCGAAACCCCATATTTCTGAAGCTCCGAAGCCTTCTGCTCCTCCGTCTTCTGAAGCTCCTGCCTGTGGAGAGATAACTTGCTTTCAACCTCATTGTATTTGCCAAGATAGTTAGATAGTTCTTGGTAGGGTTGTTCGTATTTGTCTAATGCTCCCTGCTGTCTGGAGATGTTGGTTGAGACTTCGGCTTTTCTTGTCAGCTTCTCTTCCTTTGCAGAATCGACCTCGTCCATCTCATTTTTCACTTCTCTAATCTCCTTCAAAGCCTCGTAGATCTCGTCAGTCTTCTCGTGTTCCTTCAATCTATCCTTCAGGCCTTGTTCTTCAGCTTGTAGACCCTCCATCTCCTCTAGTCTTTTTTTCAGAGACTGGATGCTACTTTGAACTTCCTTGTATAATGCATCTTTCGAGGTTTTGGATTGGAGCCACTCGTATCTTTGGACGAGCCTCTCTTTCTCGCGGAGTAAGTCACCCCTCTTGACCTTCTCGCTGTCCAGCCTACCTAGCTCCTCTAAAGATGTGTTTTTAGCGGTGGTTTGTTCCTCATACTCCTTTGCTTCCTTCTCCACCTGTTCACGCTCTACGTTCTTCAGACTCAGCTCGCTGTCTAGTCTCTTCAGCTCTGTATTTGCTCCTTCCTGGGCTTCGTCGAAGACCTCTATGCCCATCACCTTGTTGATGAGCTGTTCCCTCCTGGCTTTAGCCAGCTCCCTCAGGGCGTCGAGGTCCTTCTGCTTGAAGTAGACGAGTTTTGTGAAAGAGTCCCTATCCATCCCTGTAATCTGCTCTATCTTCTCCTCGATCTCCCTGAGGTTTGTGATAGCTGTAGAAGCGTCTGGGACGCCTCCGACAAACTGTATCAGCCTCGCTCTATGCCCTGACTTGGCTCCTATGACACGTTCAAGGTAGAACCGGCTCTCACCGGACGTGAACTCGATGTCGATCCTAGCCTCATTCTTCCCCCAGGTGACGATGTTCTCCCTCGTCTCATGTTCGGAGGGACCTCTCTTCAAACCGTAGAGTGCGTATTCGATCGCCTTGAAGAGTGTGCTCTTGCCGCTCTCGTTCTGTCCGATGATGCCTATTTTGCCGTCCTCTTGGAAGGAGATCTCTACTCGTTCTCCGATTATGCCGAAGCCTGATATGGAGAGGCGGTGGATTATCATTTGGAGGCCTCCAGGTACCTTATCCCCATCTGTTTCACCTGTTCTAACAATGTTTTTCTATACTCGTCCGTACCTGCTGCCACTATCAAAGCGTCTACGCGCTTGCGGAAAGCGTTGATGGGGTTGTCGATTCTCTCGGCGAAGATTCTTCCGTAGCCCTCTACCTCTAGCTCCCGTCGGTCTAAGATAAGGTGGAAGAACTGGTCTCTAGAAGCGCGGTAGACCTCGTTTATCTTGAGCTGTCGATACTGTTCCTGTGAGATGGAGCCCTTCAGCCTGAGACGCAGCAGCTTCTCAGGGTCAGAAAACTTGGAGAGTTCGTCTAGGATATAGTCTTGGATGCTAGGGTCGTAGGCTGTGCTTTTGCTGAGGGTGAGGTCGCCTTCCTCCATCGGCCTAGCGTGTAGCTCAATAAACTCTATCGATGACTCTGAGCCGTCCAGCTCCGCCCATACGAAGCCCTTTCTGTCGTTTATCTCGGCCCATGAAAGCCGTTCAAGCGAGCCAGGGTTCACAATGGTGCAGGCTCCATATCTCCTGTCGTAGTAGTTGTGGAAATGGCCTAGGGCGAGATAGTTGAGGCCCTCTCTGATGTCCTCAGGCCTAAAGGGGTTCTGGTTCGCTATCTCAGGGATAGAGGAGAAGACGTTCAACCCTTGGAGAGAGCCATGGATCATGAGAAGATTGTAGTCTCCATCGAGTGGTACATCAAGACCTCTGAGAGGATTTGCCCCTTCAAACTGAGTATAGTAGGATCTGCCAGAAACGTAGACTGTTCTTCCATCAACATGTAATAGTTGCTTGTCTATGTAGTCAGAACGAGAAAAGACGGTTGCCAGCCCTGCCGAACTGAGGACATCTATGGCTAAGGATGGGGACACACCAACTTTTGGAACGTCGTGGTTTCCGCCGATGATGAAGACAGGAATGTTTGCATCCTTGAGCTGCCTGATCTTCTGTGTTACAAATACTCTTGACGCGTTGGTCGGAGAGATCCTGTCAAAGACATCGCCGCAGATCAGGAACAGATCTGGTTTATTCCTCAGGGCATACTCCACTACCTCTGAGAAGTTTCTGTTTAGATCTTCCTTCCGCTCCAATGCTCTGGCAATGTTGGATATGTTGAAGCTCTTGTCTAGGTGGGTATCGCTACAATGTAGAATTTGGAGAGACATCCTTCTTCACTCTTGATTAGATCGGCAGGTATGACCCTACCTTTAGCAATAATGAAATATCAACATTTGTCATATAAGAGTTCCGTCATGAGGCAGAAGAAATGACAGGATCGTGATTCTTAGTTCGGGTGAGGAAATGAACTGGCTGTATTGGACTTAGCTGTCTATCCTTTTAAAGGCTTGCGAAACATACTGAGTTGATGTCTTATGGCAGCTGACGGAATTACAGTCAAGAATCGTAGAGAGTGAGGGGGTTGAGCTTTGACTATTTGGTTAGAACTGAGTAAGAGGCCTCGAAAAGATGGGCGGATCTACTCCGGGAACAAGGTCGTTCTACATACAGCTAGCGAAGATGTTCTGACTGCCAATGTCTTTGGGATCATGAAGAACTTAGATCCAAGGGTCTGGTTGCTGGACATGCCTAAGGGGTTTTTGGGCATTCCTGTTGAATTCAGAGACATCGCGAATCTGCGGTTTCACTTCTGGAAACGTTATCGGCCAATAAAGGAATACAGGAATAGGGAAGGGCAGACGGAGATCGATGTCACCATGGAGTCTGACAGACTGGTCATCTTTGTCGAATGTAAGTACAAGTCGGAATTGGCAACTCGTACCACGTACGATGTGGAGAGAGATCAGATAGTGCGTAACCTCGATGTCGGCTTAGGCTACTCCAGAGAAATCAACAAGCGTTTCTACCTGTTGATTGTTACGAATGATCCGCAACCGCCCGGATTGTTCTTACATTACCGGGAACACCCTAATGAATTGATCAGGAAGCTGCCATATCGAAGGCAACTAGACCTAGCAAGCTGTTTGGCTTGGACGAATTGGAAGGAGATTGGTAACGCGCTGAATGAGAAGATTGAACGTTTTTCCGCTGTAGAGAGGAGATACATAGACGATCTCCTGCAGCATCTGAGAACGAAAACATAGGCAACGCCTTTGGAGAACAGTACTCATGACTGATGAAGCACAAGCCCTATCGGAGAAAACACAATAGACCAAGTTGGATAAACAATGCTTACTTGACGCAGGATTTCCTATTGAAAAGTTTGTTGAGCACCTCATTGGAAATGCAAACTATGGCATCAAAGGCGAAAAACCTCTGGCAATGATTGCCGCTCTTCAATATGTCCCAGAAGCAGATTGGTTGGACCGCCTCTTCTGAGTCCCTTCCCTATTGCTGAACAACGTAAGATAAGGGAGGCAAGACTTGGCAGTTCGGGACATCAGAAGCCAACAGGAGAGTTCATAGTTTAGCCAGTCTTCGGGAGACTCGTCTCAGACATACTCACGAAGAAGCATATAGAGTTCATAGAACCCAAGAAGGGGAAGACCTACAAGATATAAGGAAACGTCCTAGCTAGGACTTCATAAGCCAAAAGACTTAAAGCCTTCAGGACAGTTAGCTACATAATGGCTAGAAAAATTATCGACCCGACTCCCGGCATATCCAGACTTCTACACGAGTTTGTTCTTCTTCCTGGGAAGATACCGAGCGAACTGTCGACAGAAGAGATCGATCTTTCGACGCCTTTGATGAAACATAGAAAGGACGAGGAGCCTAACTTGAAGCTCAATATGCCGATTCTAAGTGCAGCTATGCAGGCGGTCACAGGACCGATGATGGCGATTGCCATGGCGAAGCTGGGCGGAGCTGGTGTGATCTTCTGCAGCCAGCCTATTGAGGACGAGACGAACATGGTGAGGGAAGTCAAAAGCTACAGAGCGGGTTTTGTTGTGCCCGACGTGTTCTCGACTGAAGACTTGCTTGAAACGGTTCAAAAGCGGATCGATGAACGGGGATACTCCACCTTCCCGATAACAGAAGACGGTAAGCCGACTGGGAGACTAGTTGGGTACTTGACCAAGAACGATTTTGACCCCTCGCGCCATTCACGTTTGAAGGTTAGGGACAGGATGGTCCCTATAGAAAAGATCGCCTACACTCTCCTGAAAAATGTTACAGACAATGAAGGGAGACTCGACCTCGGTAAGGCGTATGACATTTTGATGGAAAGTCATCACGGTTCTCTGCCGATCGTAGATGAAAAAATGAAGCTGATCTACGTTGCCTTCAGAAAAGATGTGCGTGAGCATTTGGAGAACCCCTTGGAGCTTCTTGACTGCAAGAAACGCCTTGTCTGTGGCGCCGCGATAAACACTCGGGACTATGAAGAGAGAGCACCTGCCCTTGTAGAGGCTGAAGCCGACTTCTTGGTCATAGACTCTTCTCAGGGTTACTCTGACTACTCTGAAGAATGCCTCCGTTATCTGAAGAAGAACTTCGCAGAGACTCCTGTGATAGCAGGGAACATCATCACAGAAGAAGGTTTCAAGTTTTTGGTGGACAACGGAGCAGACGGAGTAAAGATCGGCATGGGTTCTGGCTCCATCTGCATAACCCAAGAGCAGATCAAGGTCGGAAGGGGACAGGGAACTGCAGTGAACGAGGTGGCAAAGGCAAGAGATAAGCTGTTTGAGGAGACCGGTGAGTATATCCCCCTCGTCTCCGATGGTGGCGTCTTAACAGCTAGCGACATCACCATAGCTCTCGCCCTCGGCGCAGACTCAGTCATGGTTGGTCGATACGTCGTCGGCTCGGAGGAAAGCAACTCAAAGAGACTTACACGCCACAGGATTGTAGATCGCAGAACAGTTCCAGAGATTGTGAAGCAGTACTGGGGAGAAGGATCAGCCCGAGCTAGAGAATGGTCTAGGATGAGGTACTACCACATGAGTTTTGAGGAGGGCATAGAGATAGAGGTATCCTACGTAGGACCTTTGAGGGACTATATGCTCCCCTCTCTAACGATGGTAAAAGATGGGATTAGGAAAGCAGGATGCAGAAACATCGAAGAGCTGCACAAGAACTCCGTTGTCGAAGTCCTATCAGCGTTGTCGCTGTCGGTAAGTGGAGAGAAGCCTTCGAGTATACCCACGCCGCCGAAGACTATAAGCTAGAAATGTCTAAAGACTCTCTCGCCTGTGAAGATCATGGAGACGCCGCTCTGGTTGCACCTCTCAATTAACTCCTTGTCCGAGACAGAGCCACCGGGCTGAATGATTGCGCTAACCCCCGCCTCCGCCAAAGGATCGACATTATCCCAAAGCATGTATCCATCAGACGCGACAACGCTTCCCCTCAGGTCGTGACCACATCTCTTAGCTCTTGCAAGGGCTATTTCGATTGCACCAATTCTATCCTGCTGCCCTGTGCCTATGCCCAACGCCTTGTCCCTCTTCCAGATCACAACCCCGTTGGATCGCTTCTCGCAGCAGACCCACCAGGCGCACAGCAGATCCTGCATCTCTTGCTCTGTGGGAGCCCTCCTTGTGACTACGCCTGTCTTCTTATCCTTCTCCAGAGCTGAGATGTCTGCCACGGACCTAAGTTTGGTGTGGAAGGGTTGCTCCAAGAGAATGGTGTCTCCAAAGACCTTCATCTCAAAGGGGAAGAGTTTATCTAGCAACCTATTCGCTTTCGGCACTTCAACGATTCTGAGATCCCTCTTTTCTTTTAGGAGTTCCAGTGCTTCTGGTGAGCAGCTTGGAGCGAACATGCATTCAACGTACTTGTTCTGCTCCACGATGTTCTCTGCGACGCTCTTGTCGATGGGGACATTGAATCCGACGACGCTTCCGTAAGCAGCCCTTGAGTCCCCGCTCCACGCCTTCTCAAAGACATCTGCTAAGGCATCGTCTCCGTACGCAACGCCCACTCCTGACGGGTTGAGGTGCTTCATCACTGCCACTGCTGGTCTGCTGAAGTAGTTGACAATCCTGAGGGCTCTGTACCCGTCCTCGACATTGGTCGCGGAGAGACCGCTCTTCCCTGATTTCAACAGATTCATGTCTCCGAGGAATGTATTGCCTGAGGCGTCGAGCCTGTAGATCGCCGCTGCTTGATGGGGGTTAGTTCCGTATCTCAGTCCCAGCGACTCATCGTCTATTTTCCACGAAATCTTGTGAAGGGTGAACTGTGCTTCCCCTATGTTCAAAGAAATAGTCTCTGGTAAACCTTCAGCGGAGACTGCTGTCCTGTACATCCTTCTCAAATCTCTTGACACTATCCAACCACCTTTCTCAGATAATCTTTAATCAGACAATCATATTCCGCCGTTCTCTCAAACGCCTTCACAGCAAGACGTTTTACAGTTTCTGGCAAGACCTCACCGTTCTCTCGATTCATCTCGTCTATGACAAGCTGATACTGGCTCGGATCGACGACTATCACGGGTCTTCCATGAAGTAGGGCGCCCTTGGCAGCTGCTCGTATCATAGCAGGTCCGCCTATGTCGATGTTCTCGACGGCTTCGATCAACTCCACATCTCGCTGTTCAATCGCTTTTTCAAATGGGTAGAGGTTCACGACAAGAAGCCCTATCGGCTCGATTCCTTGTTCATCCATGTATCTTTGATGCGCAGGGTTGTTCGGGTCTAAAAGCAAGCCGCCATGAATCTTTGGCTGAAGGGTCTTTACCAACCCGTCAGGGCTTTCTGGATAGCCTGTGTAGTCGCTGACTTCGATAACATCATAGCCGAGTTGTCTGATGATTTTTGCAGTTCCACCCGAAGAGATTAGTCCAAATCCATGCTTCTCAAGTACCCCAAGTAATTCTCCCAAACCCTTCTTATCTGAGACGGAAATCAAAGCTCTTCTAATCAATCTCGTACCCCGTAAAAAATTAGTCATAACCATTTAAAGGCTATTTGGAGTCTTGAATCATAATCACGTTCAGGCTGAAGCAAAAAAAGAGACGGCAAGTTGTAGACCATTGGGGAGAAGTTACCTTTCATAAAAGAATACCTGCAAGGAGTGAAGTAAGCGGGGTTGGGGTTCATTCCTCAAAGCCGGGGAGAATTCTCTTCTTCTTCGGGGGTTTCTTGTAAGCCAGCTTGCTCTGGGATAGTCCTACATCGACGAACGCCTCGGCTAAGGATAGGGCTAAGCTCTCTCCCTCAAGCACGGGCGCACCGACTTCTTTTTGTAACTTCTCAGCCATGCCTGTCAAACCTGTGCAACTTAGGATGAGAACCTGAGCACCTTCGTTTAAAGCCTTCTTAGCGTTCTCCAAGAGCCTCTTGTAGGCTTTTTCAGGATTCTCAATCAGCTCAAGCACTGACAATCGAGGAGAAACCCTAACAACCTTGTCGCCAAGGAGAGGTGCAATCTGCCTCGCAGCTTCTCCAGCTCCCACTACGGGAATATCTAGTGCCTCCTTTGCGGCTTTGACTCCGGGGTCCATCATGCAGCTGACGACTACAGCATCGTAGCCGTTCTTCTCAGCCCACTCAGCCTTCTTGACGACGAAGGGCGCAGCCATCACGTCGTCGTACCTCGACTCTATGGATGCTGGACCATAGTCTAGGAAGACGAAGTCGACCTGCGTGTCTGGCCTGACATAGTTGCCAACTCTCTTCCGAGCATCTTCCTTCATAAAACCCTTGGTTATGATGGGGACGATTACGCAGATCTTCAAAACATTCACCCACCCTGTTATTATGTAGTACAGTTAAATATCTTGTCATGATTTGAAGCGAGGGAAACCGAGAGGCTTCTGAATCGGTTTCTCTACTGATTCATTCATAATCTAGTCTCTCCAGGGGTAAAGCTTAATCTATGAAGCAACCATTGATGGGTGGCGAGTGAAAATGGAAGTATTAGAAGCCATAAAGACTAGAAGAAGCATCAGGAGCTTCAAGGCTCAACCGATCCCAGATGAGGATGCTGTCAAGATATTGGAAGCCGCGAGGTTGGCGCCCTCAGGAGGAAATAGACAGGCTTGGACCTTCATCTACGTAAAAGACCCACAGGTTCTCAGGATGGTGAAGAACTGCTCACCAGGATTCTACGGAAACGCCGCCGCTGCCATAGTGATCGGACTGCCGGGCGGGGGGAGAGGCATAGGACTTCTCGACGTAGGCTTCGCGGCTGAGAACATATGTCTAGCCGCTCACGCCTTGGGGATTGGAAGCTGTCCCATAGCCTCTTTCAACAAAGAAGCTGTAAAGAAGGTTGTCAACGGTCCAGAGGATTGGGAACCGATACTGGTGATCTCCTTGGGCTATTCCGATGGTGCTCCTAGGAACCCTGCCAAGAAACCTCTTTCAGAGGTTGTTTACCTAGATGCTTTTGGAAAGAAGTGGAGCCTGTTGGAGGGAGCCTGAGATGGAAGAAAACATAGGAGAACGATTCTTCGATGTGCTTCTGCGTACCCTCAACTATGCCATGGAGTTCGTAAACGACAGAGGCTACGCTTCCCTGCGGTTCATGGACCTCTTCAGCAGCCTCTTGGAGTTGCAGCCCCTCATAAAGGAGATGGCTCATGAAGAGTTCTACGAACGGCTGAGGAATAAGATCAAGGAGAGGGAGATAATGGGTGCTCAGGTATCCCGTGCAAAGATGCAGAGTGAGCTCCTAGACCTGTTCTTGGAGGAGTGGAGAAGAAGGAGCTCACAAAAGTAGTGAGGACAACTTAATTATACAATAAGTCAAGGAGTCTATGGAGGACTAGAATGACAACTAGAATATTGACTAAAGAGGAACTCTGGTGCTCTGTCCTAGGTGGGGCCGCACTCGCAACAGGTGGAGGAGGAGCCGCCCCGAGATATGAGATGTTCAGCCAAGCAGTTGACCAAGTCCTCAGCGCAGGGCTAAAGCCAAAGTTGATGGATGTGAAGGACCTCCCAGACAACTCAGATGTCTACATGCCCATTGGAATCGGCGGCGGAATCCCGAGGGAAGACAGAGAACGATACGGACCACCCATAAGGATGGGGCCTTACGCAGATATCGCTTTCAAGGAGATGGATAGAGTCTTTCCTCTATCGAAGTGGAGTGAGAGACCGGCAACAGACTGGCGTACAGCTGCTATGAAACGGTTAAAGGAGATCAAGGGGGAGGGAAAGTACTTTGCCTATCTTGCGGGAGAGCTGGGTCCGGGCGTGTATCGCCAAGCATTAGAGGGGTCTAGGGAGGAGATTCCGCTCCTTGATGCTGATGCTACGGGAGCCCGTGCTGTGCCAGAGCTGTCTCTCATAGGCTTCAACGTGAAACATATCGTCTCAACTCCTGCTGTTATCCAAACTAGTTGGGGAGACTTGCTGGTCTGCGAGAAGTATCTGAGCTGGCAGAGGATAGAGGATCTAACCAGAGCTATAGCCCTCGTCTCAGGAGGCTCCAACTCGACGGCAATGTCCTTAAAGGGCAAAGACATCAAGGCGGCTACGGTCCCAGGGACCATATCCTTGGCTATCAAGGTCGGGAAGGCTATCCAAGACGCTACGAAGTCTGGAGACAGTCCAGTGGAGAAGATCGTTGAAGCTGCGAAGGGATACAAAATCTTCGAGGGAGAGATCGTTGCCTACACCTCTGAGTCGAAATGGGCGTTCAACTGGGGAAATGCATGGATAAAGGGCACAGGCGGTTTCGAGGGAAAACTCTTCCGACTCTGGTTTAAGAACGAGAACCAGATATCATGGTTAGATGGCGAACCCTATGTCACATGTCCAGACCCCTTCACCGTCATCGACATAGCAACAGGAGAAGGTTTATCCAACTTCAGAGCAGACGCGTGGACCCAAGGCAGAAAGGTCGCCGTGGTGGGAGTTAAGGCCGCAGATATGTGGAGGACCAAGAGGGGGCTGAACATCTACAGTCCACGACACTTCGGCTTCGACATCAAATACAAGCCGATCGAGAAGATCATGGAGAAGTAACACCAACTCCTCAATTTCCTTCTTTTTAATTCTTTGTAAATTTCTGTAAAGAAATGACTATGCCTAGAGCCTGAAAAGACGCTTCACCCCGAAGGGTTCCTCTTTCCAGGCTGGTAGTTTGATATCCCTCTCAAGGAAATCGTAGATTTCTGGGTAATACCCCGGTGTTGGGACAAGGTTCAACCTCTTCAGGAGAGTCTTGAAGGCTGGGACAAACTTGCTCTTAGGGAAGTCAAGGTTCTCCATGACGTACTTCTTTGTCGTGTAATAGTCGAAGTCGCGGTCGATGATCTTCATGCCGAAGCTCTCAGGATTAGCCCAGAGCGCGGTGCCAGGATAGGGTGTAAGTAGGTTGACCTCCACAGCGTCAACGGGAACCCTTTGTATTAGCTTGAATGTGTTCTCCATCGTCTCTTCGTCTTCCCCTGGTACATTGAAGATGAAGAAGGCGTCGACTGTGAGTCTCGCCTCTTTCGCCCATTCAACGGAGTCGCTGATTGCAGTGATAGAGAAGTCTTTACCCAAGTTTTTCAGAACATTTTCGTCTCCATAGTCTATGCCGTACTGTATCTCATAGCATCCGGCCTTCCGCATCTTCTTCAGCATTGGAAGATCAACGTTATCGACGCGAGTCTCACACCCCCAAACAAACTTGAGACGACGACGGAGGATTTCGTCACAGAACTCCTCCACCCAATCAGTCTTAAATGTGAAGGCGTCTCCAAAGAAGAAGATTTTGTCGGGCTTATACGTCTTAACTAGAACGGAACATTCTTCAGCCACCCTCTTCGGGTCCCTGAGCCTTATTCTCTTCCCATAGAACCTATTTATGTTACAGAAGATACAGTTGTAGGGACATCCCCTTGAGGTCTGCACAGAGGCTACTGGGTACTTCTTAACCGGAAGCATCTCTCTGTTTGGAGATGGCAGATCGTCGAGGTTGTTTATTAGCTCCCTCGGCGAATTAACGACGATTTTTCCGTCTTTTCTTTGAGCTAAACCCTTGACATCCTCCACGGTTTCTCCGTCCAGAATCCTCCTACACAATTCCAGAAAGGTGACTTCTCCTTCTCCTACGACAATGAAGTCAAGAGCAGAATTACTCTTCAGAATCTCCTCTGGAAGGGCTGAGGCATGGACCCCGCCCATAACAGTTATGGTTTTCGGGTTGATCTTCTTTATCTCCTCGACAATCTTCTTGGCGACCGAGAAGTTGAAAGTGTAGGAGGTGACTCCCGCTATCTTAGGCTTTAGGTGTTGGAAATACTCACGGAACCTTGACCGAGTCGGCAGCTCGATGTTGAAGTCAATGAGGGCAGTGGATATCCCTTTGGAGTTCAGAATGCCTGCCAAGTAGTAGAGTCCCACAGGTTCCCTTAACAGACCTTTAAAAGGCGGCGAGATCAGGAGGATGTCAACCATGCCTCATATCTCCATCTATCCTAGTCTACAACATTTAAATAAGAAGTAAGCCCCAAAAAGAGCGTGGCTAAGATGAAGATTAGGATAATAAGCGCCATAGTCTCTCCGAGACAAGAGGGTGTATCAAACGAGGAGTTGGAGAGAAGACGAAGAGAGTCCTTCGAGAGAAGAAAAAAGCTGTATAAGCTGTGCCCTGAGACCGAGATAGACTCCGTCGGCATAGAGAAGGGACCCTCATCGATCGAGTCGCGGTACGACGAGATACTCGCAATACCTGAAATCGTTAAGAGAGCGAAGGAGGCAGAGAAGGAGGGCGTGGACGCCTGTGTCGTCAACTGCTTTGCAGATCCTGGTGTCAGGGCAAGCAGAGAAGTGGTGAAGATGCTTGTCATCGGTCCCTGCGAAGCCTCATTACTGGTCGCCTCAGCTCTCTGCGACAAGTTCTCGGTTATCACCGTCCTCAAGAATGTTGTTGGTCCGATAGAGGAGAACGCGAAGATCTACGGCGTATCCGATAAGCTCGTGTCCGTCAGGGCAGTTGACATACCCGTGCACGAACTCCACAGAGAAGAGGAGAAAACGGCGAAAGCCCTGTTCGAGGAAGGAAAGAAAGCTCTGGAGGAAGATGGCGCCGAGGCCATTATCCTAGGCTGCACAGGTATGACAGGAATGGCGGAGAAACTCTCTAAAGAACTAGGTGTCCCAGTCATCGACCCCCTGCCAACAGCTGTGAAGTTCGCCGAGACCTTAGTAGCCCTTGGGCATAGTCATAGCAAGCTTGCTTTCCCAATGCCACCAGAGAAGAAGAGATATTTCTAGCATAGCTCCTTCTTTTTGTGAGGACTTCGACTTTATGGTCGCTTAAACAATTCCACAAAGAAAACGTACTAACAGAGGAATCTCTGGGCCTTCATTGATCATTATTAAATATTGTTTAGCAGCAAATAGAAGGAGGAACTAGACATGGGAAGATTACTTAAGAGAGAGGATGTTCTCGCGTATGCCATAGCCAGCACAGCCCTTTCCACCGGGGGAGGAGGAGTAGGCTCCTCGCTTGAGCGTGTCGGGCAGATGTATGATGATGCAGTGGCTAAAGGTGCGAAGCCTGAGCTCATCGACCTGAGCGAAGTACCAGACGACGCAATTGTCACATCCGTCGTGGGAACAGGCGGCGGCGTCCAAACTGAGATGAAGATGCGTTGGGGCAGCGGCGGAGGAAGGCTTACAAGGGATTCGCCATACCCGCCCGACCCGGAAACCCTTAAGGATAGAATCATGGAGAACGACGCCACCTTCTGCCCCCTCAACTCTTGGTCAGAGATTCCAAGACCAGACTTTCGAAGCCTAGCACAAAAGAAACTGATGGAGCTCCTAGGGATAGATAAGATCTTCTCAAATCTCTTCTTCGAGATAAGCCCCGGGGTCACAAGAAGCCTCTGCAACATGCCTCTAGAGGGGATGAAGGCTATAGACGCAACCTGCGCAGGATATAGGGCGGCCCCAGAGATTTCGCAGACAGGTTTGAACCTCGCGAACGTCAAGTGCACACCCGCGGTCGTAGCAACTAGCTGGGGAGACCTACTCGTCTTCGACAAGGTGCTTTGCTTCCAGAGGGCTGAGGAACTCGTTGAAGGCATCGCATTATATTCCGGTGGGAGTGCTGGTGGACCCTTCGCCGTCTCAGGCGTGGAGGCAAAGAAGGGCGCCATCCCAGGGTGCATCTCCTTCACAATAGACGTTGGAAAGGCAATCCTGAAGGCACGGGAATCAGGAGACGATATTACCGAGGCTATCTTAGATGCCTCTAAGGGTAGAGCTTACAAACTTTTCGAGGGAAAGATAACACGATTCTGGAAGGACGACGCATTCACCTTCATCTGGGGCGAGGCGCACTTCAAGGGCACGGGTAAATACGCCGGGCACAGGTTCCGAGCATGGTACAAGAACGAGTATCACATCTCCTGGCTAGACAACAAGCCCTACGTGACCAGCCCTGACGGCATCAACATCGTTGACCCAAAAACCGGATGGGGACTCGGGAACTTCTGGCCAGGCGAATGGGAGCCAGGGAGGCCTGTGGTGATCATAGGCGTGAAGAACGACGAGAGATGGGAGACTCCTATGGGCTTGAAGCTCTTCGGCCCACAGCACTTCTTCTTCGACATTGAGCATATCCCAATAGACAAACTAGTGAAGCGATAAACCCGCCTATCTCGTGTAAACAACTCTTCCCCCTTTTTTTGATGGAGTCAATAATCTAGAAAGAATATCGAGTTCTTTCTCGATCTTACTTTCTGCAAAGAAAAAGTGCCAACCATCTCAGCCCACATGAGCCGCCCACGGAGAAAGGATGTTTCTACGCTTCTTCGAAGCCTGGAAGGATTCGCTTCTTCTTGGGAGGCTTCCTGTAGGCCAGCTTGCTCTGGGAGAGCCCAGCGTCGACGAAAAGTTGTGCTAGTGCTAGGGCTAATCCCTCTCCTTCGAGTACAGGCACACCAACCTCCTTCTGCAGCCTCTCAGCCATGCCTGTCAAGCCTGTGCAACTCAGGATGAGAACCTGAGCACCTTCGTCTAAAGCCTTCTTAGCGTTCTCCAAGAGCGTCTTATAAGTCTTCTCAGGGTTCTCCGCGAGTTCAAGCACCGTCAATCCACGGGGATATACCCTTGCGACCTTGTCTCCCAGTATCGAGGCGATCGCTGCCGCAGCCTCGTTGGGTCCCACGATGGGGATGTCTAAGGCTTCTTTTGCGGCTTTGACTCCGGGGTCCATCATGCAGCTGACGACTACAGCATCGTAGCCGTTCTTCTCAGCCCACTCAGCCTTCTTGACAACGAAGGGCGCAGCCATCACGTCGTCGTACCTCGACTCTATAGATGCAGGGCCATATTCTATGTTGACGAAGTCGACCTGCGTGTCTGGCCTCACGTAGCGGCTAATCCTCCTCCTTTGTCTTTCCTTTCTCTGCGCCGCTTCCTCCTTGATAGGGTCTCTACCTAAGATGGGGATGATCAAGAGGATTCTCAATAGCTCCACCATAAATGGGTATGGTCGCATTGTATTTAAAGATCATAACTCTCCGCTGCAAATGTAGGCTCACCACCAGAACTCTATGGGCATAAGACCAACCTATTGTAGGAACTGTTTTCGCCATGTAAGCTTGAGTTTCTAGGTCACAGCGGAATTGAGGATGTCTAAGGAAACAGGAAAGAAGAGGAAAAGAGTACTCAAAGAGGAAGCGCCCTCGCACAGTTATGTCGTCAGTCGAGGGGGCTAGGCAGAAGGTCTTCATCTAGTTCGTAGTAGCCCTTTCTGAAAAGCCCTGTCCTTAACTTATCTCGACCAAAGAGACTACTATCTCGACGCTTTCAGAAACAGGGCCGTGTCGCGCTGCGGTTGCGAGCACCGTTATCTCTACAGGGGCACGAGTCACCGGGCTAGTAAGGACTAGATATGCCTCAATGTCGCCGTTTCCCCACCACCTATTATTGTTGACAAGAGTAAGCATAGCATATCTTCCACCTACCCTGATCAATATTTCCACGCTGTAGAAGACCCTCCCTAGTGTAACAGCATATGGTATCTCATTAACCTTGAAGTGGACCATGGTGTTCGGTTTGAAGGTTGTGATTGTCGCATCTACTTTAGGCGATGCTTCCACGGGTAACTCGGAGAAGTTCAGGCTCTTCACCGGAACTGTGATCCGCACGCCATCTGTCAAAGGCGTGATCTCGTAGTCCATTGTCAAACTGTAGTATGTCAGCACATGTGCCCCGAGCAGAGCAACTATCGACAAACCAGTTACTAGAAGCCCGCTCTTCGCAACCAGTTTTCCAAAGGCTCGCATTTTCTCATTCCTATATTCTCGATTAGGTCTGAGGTTAGAGCACCCCTTGAGCCACCAGCCTCCGCCGCCTCCCCCTAGCATTGCTGCTCCCACTGGGCCGATGCCCTTCCAATGAACTCTTATGTCATGTAAGCGAATATAGGAGGAGTGCTGCATGTCCTTATTTACTCCCTATGGAGTATCTCGATATCAATTTTATAGCTAATCATTGAAGATTTGTCGATAGGACTGTCCATATTGCCCGCCTTTTTGCTGAGTCCTTTTATTTCTCTTCACATCTCGTGGATAGATCGATACAGCAAGAAAATCTTTTATACAGTATTCTGGAGATAAGAAGCGGGAGTACAGATGATACCAATTATACTTTCTGAGGTTGGACAGCTTCTTCGAACGGGCAGGACGTTTCAGCTAATCTTTGTAATAGTCTTGGGAGTACTGATAGCCGCGGCATACATCCTTGGAAGGCGGGGGAAGATGTGGGAGATTAGGCCGCTGGAGGCCCTTGAGGCTATCTGGGAGGGAGTGGGCAGGTGCGCTGAGATGGGCAGACCAGTCATGGTTCTGCCTGGAATTAGTGGCCTAGGTAGTCCTGAAACCTTGGCTGGCTTAACTATCTTTGGAGAGGTTGCTCAGAGAGCTGCGGAGATAGGGGTTACTCCAATAAGTGCCGCAAGCAGTAGTGAGGTCATTCTCGCCTCCGAAGCCATCATCAGGAGTGCATTTACTTCTGCTGGAAAGCCAGAGCTCTACGCGACAGGAAAGTACGTGAGATGGTTTGGAGGAGACCAATTTTCCTATGCTGTGGGTGCTGCTGGACAAGTTATAGCGGATAAGCCGGCGATGACCCTTCAAATAGGATACTTCCTGTTTGACGTAATTGTCGCTGCAGAAACAGGGAGTAGGGTCGGTTCAGTACAGATCGGAGGAACCCTTGGTAGCCTAAACATGCTAGCCATGTTCTGCGACCACGTCTTTATTGGGGAGGAGATATACGCGGCATCTGCCAGAATTTCGAGAGACATTATGGCGACTGCAACCATAGCTGGTCAAGATTGGGTGAAGCTTATAGTGATTGTGCTATTGATAGTTGGAACAATACTCGGGCTAGCTGGGAACACTGAACTCTACAAAATAATGGGGATGTGAGAGGATGTCAACTTTAGTCTATGTTAGGGGCTATCTGGTTCGTCTAATAATAGTCACCGGGTGCCTCTCTGCGCTCATAAGCTGGTACTTTGTCTCACCACAGGCAGATGCCATGTTCACCGAGATCAATCTAATAAACATGAACGTCTCCTTGTTCACCCTATTCGTCGGAATAATAACAATCTCTGCACGCTATATCCGTACAATACAGGCCCGCCAGAAGTACTGGCCGTACCAACTCTACGCCATGGTTCTCATGTTCCTGTGGGTGATCATGGGAACTACTGCGGGATTATACTCAGACTTCTATCAAACAGCATACCTTAGCACAAAGATCACTCTTCACATAGCGATCCTTGGCCAACTCATCTTCTTCATGGCCTCCGGAGCATACAGGGTCTTCAGAATTAGAAACCTGCGGACAGCCCTCTTCGCTATAGGCGCCGCAGCAATCTGTGCCCTTAACGCTCCTTGGATAGCCACGCCCTTTCCGCAGCTTGATCCATTCAGAGAATGGTTACTTTCGCATCCAGGAATGGCTCCTGGCCGAGGGATAGCAATTGCTGGAGCAATCGGAGCCTGTGCCCTAAGCATACGAGTCTTCCTAGGTTTGGAGAAAGGCGCACTTAGGGCAACGGAAGCTGCATAGGAGGGAGGAGGTAAGAGTAAAATGGCTAAACTACCAGAATTGAAGTCGCAGCACATCTGGGCAGTTGTCCTGATAGCTTACGTTACTACAGCGGTCATGCCACTCGGAGCACCATTTAAGATATTTGACACTACGCAGGAGATCTATAGTTTCGTTGAAAGTCTGCCAAAGGGAAGCATCGTCGTTATGGGAGGAGCCTCCGTCTTCGCCTTCGACCTAGAATCGTCTGCCGCCATGATATCCTGCATAAAACACATGGCAAGGAGAGGTTTGAGACTGGTTAACATTCCGTTGGGCGTAGAGGCTGTACAATACCAAAAATACTGTACAGATGCAGCGCGGGTCGATCAAAAATACGGAGGACCATGGAAGTATGGAGTAGACTATATACAACTTCCATATATCCCTGGAGGCGACCCTGCTCTAATCCAGCTCTTGACAAACGTGCGTTCCGCCGTATCTGCTGATGTATACGGAACGCCACTAGACCAATTCCCAATCATGAAAGACGTCCAAAGCTATAAGGACATTGCCTTATGGACCTGTCCGCATTGGGGTATTACCAGCATATTCCGATTTGTTACAGGTGAACGTCGCATCCCCACCGCGCACTTCGCTCAAGCCGCTGCATATACGGGCTCTTACGGTTACAGGACAGTCTTTCCAGGTCTAGTTTATGTGACAAACGGATGGCTCGGCGGAGCAGGCTATGAAAAGCTGATGGGCTTTGCAGGAGTAGGTCACGCGGCGAACGATGGTTATGCACTGTCATCTGCACTGCTTTTGATATTTACTGCTCTCGGGAATATCACTAGGCTCTCGCAGACAGGAAAAGAGGAGGAAGAGGAGAAGGTGGAAGTGAAATGATATCGACAGACCCTTGGGTTTGGTTATCGGCCTTCATGACGCTATGCTCATTCATGCTACTATATGGTGAGCACCCGCTGTTCCGTATCGGCGAATATACCTATACAGCCACTGTTGTCGCTCACTCTGTCGTGACTGGGATAGAGACTTTGAGGATAAGGTACGCACCCCTGATCGCTGGGAAACAGCCCTTCCTGATCGTGTCATTGATACTGGGATTCATGGCCCTATTCGTCGCTTGGAGAAAATATGCGTGGCTAGCATCATTTCCCATGGCAATATTGATCGGTATAGGAACAGGAGCAACAATAAGATCCGTTGTAATGACAGACATAATCGGCAATGCTAGAGCGGTGCTACTTGAGGCAAGCAGGGTCTTTGTGTGGGATCCTCCGACCCAACTTGGCTATATTGTAAGAATCGTCTTCACAACATCTGCATTGATTTACCTGCTCTTCACCCTGTTCATCAAGGGACCTCTAAGCAAACCAGTCGCATACATTAGCACCCTAGGAAAGTACGCCATACTCCTCTACTTCGGACTAACAGTTGGCAATGCATGGCAGCAACAATCAGGACTAGCTGTCAGCGCCATCAACAGAGCTATTAGACAACTGCTTGGACTCTAAACTAAACACACCCTTATTTTTTATAGAATGGAGAGAATGAATGACGTCGAAGGAGCCAAACACATCGCATAAAGAAAAAGAGCTTCTTGAGAACGTAGCAAAGTCTTCGCAGATTTGGATATGGAAGCCCCTACAGTCGTATTACTGCAAACCATAAAGCCTTTAGTCACGATCGGAGAGAATTAGCCTACTTCTTCCTAGCACCATACCCCATTGGATGAGAAAGGATGTGATTCTCTCGATACCTTTGAAAAGAGGGATAAAATGGAGAAGCTTATTAGGAGCGTTGAGCGCCTCGTAAAGAAAAATCTGAAGAAAAGGAGACTATTCATAAACTGAACCTACCGAGCAGGCTCAAAGAGAAGCTTTCCCTTTCCCGAAAAGCTAAATAACTCCGAATCGAAGCCCCCTTGGAGCTTAGCAGCTCAGCAAAAGAGCCCATAGGCTCTCTCAACAATCCCCCAGAGGGGCGTGAGATAAGAGGGCCCTCTACCACGTTATGTATTACTCAAAGAGTGGGAACAATTCTTATAAATAGTCTCTCCTAATCAGAGCGAGGTGCATATGGAATGGTCAAAGTTCTGAGCAAGCAAGAACTCATCGACTTCGTATGCGGCGCAGACATCTATGGAACAGGTGGAGGGGGGTCGGCTAGAGGGGCATTGGCCCAAATTGAGGAGTCCTCAAAGGAAAAACTCGAGTTTAAGATCGTCGATGCAGCAGAGATTCCAGATGATGCTATTGTAGTCTGTCCCTATGGCGTAGGGGGAGGCGTGAGCGAGGAGATCAGGAAGCGTTTCAGTTCCTTGCCAAGGCTACCGAGGAGAGAGTTGATCCACCTTGGCATCGAAGCAATAAAGAAGGAGCTGGGTAAAGACATATACGCCTTTATACCAGGCGAGCTCGGGGCAGGCAACTCCTTTATGGCTATGTACATGGCTGCACTCACGGGGAAACTCGCAGTGGATGGCGACACTGTAGGACGATCCGTTCCAGAGGTCGGTCACTCAACCTTCAATATCTGCAATATCTCCATAACGCCTTACGTTATTGTCAGCCCCTTCGGCGACGTGATGGTCGTCACTAGGGTTCTGAACGACTCGCGGGCCGAGGATATCGACAGGTTCATGGCCGTTGCGTCCGGAGGTGGGGCCACAGTCATAGATCACCCCGTCGAGGGAAAGAAGCTGCGGGATTCAATAGTCCGTGGGACAGTCACGAAGAGCATAGAGGTCGGGAGAAGTATTCGGGAGGCGCGTCTGAGGGGTGAGAGTCCGCTAAAGGCGGTTCTCGAATCCACGGGTGGATACCTCCTCTTCAGGGGTAACATAGAGTCGGTGGAGCGGGAAGGAAGAGATGGCTTCTCTTGGGGTAGGACAAAGGTAAAGGGTTCAGGAGAGTATTCGGGGCACAGCTTTGAGGTCTGGATAAAGAATGAGAACCTCGTCTCATGGCTTGACGGCAAACCCTATGTAACTTGCCCTGACCTTATCAGCCTCATCGACCCAGGCACAGCAGAAGTAGTGGGTGGTAGAGACGTGACGGGACGTGAAGTAGCGGTCATCGGCATCAAGACAGCGGATATCTGGAGGACGCCACGGGGGCTAGAGATTCTAACCCCTAAGTACTTCGGGTTTGACATCGAGTACAGACCCATAGAGGAGATAATGGAGCGAAGGTGACAAACATGAAGATTCTGATCCTCACACCGATACTGGGGCGAGCAGGATCAAGCCGTCCTATTCAGATGCCTGTAGCCCCTGACGTGGAACTAGCCTCCAAGTCCCTGAGTAGAGGCGCGGCCACTGTTGAGTCTTACTACGACGAGTATGTAGGCGCCATGGATGTAGTGGAGAAGGCCCTGCAGGCTCAGAAGGAGGGTTTCGACGCTATAGCCATTAACTGCTTTATGAACCCGATGTTAGAGGGACTCAGGGAGCTCTTAGATATACCTGTTGTAGGCGCGGGTGAGGCGGCCATCCACATAGCCTCGATGCTAGGCGACAACTTCTCAATCATCGACCCCGGCCCACCACACCAGACTTACCCTCACAGGGTAGCCGCAGCTGTGGGACTTCTCCATAAACTCAAGTCGGTGAGATACTTGAGCCTAGGCGTGTCAGGTCTCTCAGAGGACTTCGATTCTGTCCTCAGACAGATGATTGAGGAGGCTGTGAAGGCTGTGGAAGAGGATGGGGCGCACATCATAGTCTTTGGGTGCACGGGCATGCGGCGTTACGCAGAGAGGCTAGCTGATAAGATGAAGAAGTACGGCGTTCCTGTCGTGGAGCCTCTCACCGCAGCTGTGAACATGGCGGAGATCCTCGTACGACTTGGACTGAAGCAGAGCAAACTCACCTACCCAAAGCCTCCAGAGAAGAAGAGGATCTTCTAGTCCCTATTCTGTTGATTGCTCTGTCTCAGGTCTTCACACTCGTGTACCTACTATGTTAGTTCGACTTTCTGTCATTTCTGAAGCTCTTGATGAGGAGGAGCGGGCAGAAAACGCTGTTAGGAAAGAAGAGGACGAGAAGAAAGTCCCAATAGCTTTAAACTCTCTGAGCCGATCCAGCAACGTTTCCAACAGATAGGAATTCTCCGGAGAGAAGGGAGTGACTATTAATGGGCGGCTGGTGCAAGCTCTTTAAACACATTAATTATTTTCTCAAAGGCTCCCGGCGGAATCGGTAAACGAGAAAGAGAGTCTCCATACTCTCCTCTTTCGATTGCGTCAAGTCTTTGTTGACAATACCAATCGATGATCATTTGTCCGGGTATGTTGTTTTTTACGACTGCGTAAGCCATGCACAGAATGTAGGCAGGTACTGCTGCTATCGCGGTAGCCTTTGGGCTGTCGCTGAAAAGGTATCCTTCTTCCCGCGTGAGTTGATCTAACATCTGATGGTATCTTTCACCGTACCTTTTGAGAAAATAGTCGATTGAATCCGCCACTCTCTTGACGTGTTCGTCTCTAAACACGAAGAAGTGCTGTGCATTTCTCATCTTTGGATAGGAGTCTGTATCGCTTTTTTCTATGCTAACAACAAGTCCTTCACTTTTAGCCCTTTCAAACATTGGTGTCCCAGGGATAGGTATCCAAGGCTTGAACAAGTTCTCTAAAGGATAGGAGGGCGCCATTGAGATTATTCTTATGTGGCGCATAACGAATTGGATGTTCTCCTTCAGATCCTCCATTGTGAGATAAGGTTCAAAGTTTATGAAGTCAAGATGTGGAAAGATGCCTGCATCTAGAACTGCCTTGGCTGCCTCGTTGTTTATTTGAGGCGTTGTCTGTTTGTTGTATAAGTCTAATGAGTGTTGGTTTCCCGACTCTACGCCCATTTCAATGCCTTTCAATCCCTTCTTTGCCAAAACAGGCAGTATCTTCTTGCGCTTGACGACGAAGGTGGGGTGTGCGTCTATCTTCCAGCTACAATCAAATTCCTCCATTATGTCAGCTATCCTGAGAGCCCGATCCTCATTCAAGAGGACCAGTTCTCCGATCAAGTCTATGATCCTGACTCCGAGTTCAGCTATGTTCTCTATCTCCAGTCTTATTCTTTCAGGTGATTTGAGTCGGTAGCTTCGGTACATTCCAGCGATCGAGCAGAAGGAGCATTTGAAGCAACATCCTCTGCTTTCCTCAGCCAAGAGTGAATCATATTTGCTGACTGGTTCGAGTAGATGAAAGGCGGGAGGGGGGATCTCATCTAGATCTATTAATTCTCTATGAGGATTCGTGACGATTCTTTTCCCATCGTAGAACGTAAGGCCCTTTACTCCATGTAATTCTCGATTGCTAAATAGAGCGTCCATGAGTTCCTTTGTTGTGACCTCTCCTTCGCCTCTTACAACAGCCGTTACCAGTTTAGAGTAGGATCTGTGGGCTGTGGTCGCCATGTGGTTGCCGACCACGATGTGAGCTTCCGCCTTCTTGGCGGTTTTTATGATTCCTAGGGCTTCTTCTTCGTTTGTATGTAAGACAGAACAGCCGACGATGAAGGGTTTCTCTTTTTCGATCTTTTCCTTCACCATCTTAAGACTTTCACTGTAGCCATACTTCTTAGCTAGGTAGAATCCATCCATCAATTCGATTCGACCACGATAGCCGTTCTCCTCCAGATAGCCGGCGATGGATGCTATACCAAGGGGAGGCATGGCTTTTCTTCTCTCAGAGGGATAGGGAGGACTCACCAACAAAATCTCTTTCGACATCAAGCCTCTACCAAAAATGGCTTTTATCCGAAACTATAAAGACTTTGGTAAAAGTGCTGTCCTACTCTTGACGCGGTAAATGTTATATATAGTGTGGGGGGGGATATTCAGGGCAGGAGAACTTGTGATGTCAAGAATGCTTCCTTTGGTAGAACAGATCGTAGTAAAAGGCAGGCTATTTCAACTGATCTTCCTCATCGCCATAGGCGTGCTGTCATACGTATCCTATCACATCGCGAAGAAAGGTAGGGTTCCCGAGATCAGGCCCATAGAGGCTCTTGATGCGATCTGGGAGGGCATCGGCAGATGCGCTGAGATGGGTAGGCCAGTCATGATTCTCCCAGGAATTAGCGGTGTTGGTAGCTCCGATACTATTGCTGGTCTAACTTTGCTTGGAGAAGTTACTCAGAGAGGCGCCGAAATAGGTGTTGATACCTATACCACGACCTCCTCAACCGATGTCGTCGCATTCTCTGAAGCCATTATCAAGAACGCGTATGAGCGTGCAGGAAAGGGTGAGCGATACGTTCCTGGAGAATATGTGCGGTGGTTCGGAGGAGACCAATATGCCTACGCTGTAGGCACTGCAGGGCAAATTGTGGCGGTAAAGCCAGGGTTGCTCATCTTGATGGGCCGCTTCCTGTCTGACGTAATCGTCTCTATGGAGACTGGTTCTAGGGTCGGTTCACAGAGCATCGGCGGATGCTTGGGGGCTCTGCCAGAGATGTCTGTGTTTGCCGATTTCCTTATGATAGGGGAAGAGATCTATGCGGCATCGGCTATGATAAGCAGAGACAAGTTGGTAATCGGAACTCTGGCAGGTCAAGACTGGCTAAAGTTTATCTCGGTCGCGCTAATGATAGTCGGCGTAATACTTTCGATGGCCAACAGCAAGTTGCTCTTAGACATAATGGGGATGTGAGAGAATGACTGCAAGTCTAACCTATGTTAGAATGTACCTAGTCCGTTCGATTCTTCTCGTCGGCGCTCTTTCGGGGCTCATATCCTTCTACTTTGTCTCGCCTCAGGCAGTCGCTGTTGCTAGTGAGCTTCAGCTATGGAATACCGCGGCCTCTAGCTTCACACTATTCGTCGGCATAATAACCCTTTCCAGGCGTTACATCGTGAACATAATGAAGCGAGGGGACTACTGGCCATATCAAGTCTACTCCATAGTCCTCATACCCATTTGGGTAGCCTTGGGGCTCTATACGGGTATATACTCTGATCTGTACCAGACCGCGTTCCTCAGTACGAAGATCACTCTTCACATAGCAATCCTCGGTCAACTGGTCTTCTTCTTAATCTCTGGCTCGTATAGAGTTTTAAGATTGAAGACGTTCCGCACAGGTCTATACGCCTTCTTCACTCTACTAATGATAATGTGCAACGCTTCGTGGATGCTATCGGTTTTCCCACAAGTTGATAAGCTTGGATACTGGCTCTTGGATAACCCGTCGATGGCAATGGAACGCACTCTGATAATCTCTGGCGGCATCGGAGGCGCGATCCTGAGTCT
>Ga0315314_1000879_pt1 | contig 29479 bp, 31 predicted proteins | sample TDP9_MG_FD_203631 | JGI IMG/M metagenome (GOLD analysis project Ga0315314, IMG submission 203631) | Freshwater sediment microbial communities from Lake Towuti, South Sulawesi, Indonesia - TDP9 | ecosystem: Environmental > Aquatic > Freshwater > Lake > Sediment | place: Indonesia: South Sulawesi... | reverse complement strand
AGCGTGGAAGCCTGCTTTGGTCAAGGCTTTGACAACCTTACGCCAAGATAGCAGGGGGAGCTTCGACAACTACCTCGACCTTCTCTCCCTTAACCCTATTCTTGAAGAGTTCTGCTTTAACCTCTAGGTAGCCCTCGATGGCCTCCTTGATGTTGGCTAGGGCCTCTTCCCTCGTCTCGCCTTGGCTGGCAACGGGGAGCTCTAAACATTTGACCACGAAGCCTCCCTCCTCAGCGGCCTCCAGGACTACGGTAAACGTGCGGGTGACCATTGTAACCGCCTCAGCATAATGGTATTTAAAGGGCTCATATAAGCCTATCCAAACTCCTTGTGTCGGTGTGGTACATCAAGAAGAGAATTATGTCCGTTGGGCTGAATTTGAAGATTCCCTTGGCAAAGCCCGTTTTTGATGAAGAAGTGCGAAGTGCGGCGTTGGATGCTTTGCAAAATGAGAAGCTTGTGATGGTAGAGAGCATTTTTAAGTCTGAGGAGGAGATTGCAAGGTATTATGGGGTTAGGTTTGCGGTTTCGACGGGTTCTGGGACCTCTGCTTTGCAGCTTTCTCTTCTCGCTTTAGGCATTAAGCAGGGGGATCAGGTTGCTACGACGCCAGCCTCCTTCGTTGCAACCGTCAATGCTTTGCATATGAACGCTTAGAGTCACAGGCGTGTTCGTCTGTGCGCAAGTTTTAGGTATTCAATTTTCAGTTGGCCGGGGACTCGGTGAGAAGAATGGGTGAAAAGCCAATAATAGTTGCATGTATACCCGCCTTCAAGGAGGAGGCGAGCATTGCTACGGTAATTTTGTGTGCGCAGAAATATGCGGATCATGTTTTGGTTTGTGATGATGGGTCTCCGGACATGACGGGAGAAATTGCTGAAAAGCTTGGAGCATTTGTTATAAGGCATGGAAGAAACTTGGGGAAGGGAAGCGCTGTAAAAAGTTTGCTTAATGAAGCCCGTGAATACGGGGCAGATGTTGTTGTTCTGCTTGATGCGGATGGGCAACATGATCCAAGTGAGATACCGACGCTTGTGAAACCAATTGAGCAAGGGCAGGCAGACTTTGTGATAGGGTCACGATACTCAGCTAAATGGAATTGGATTCCATTATATCGTAAGATTGGGTTGAAAATAGTGGACTCTTTACTGAGGAGAAGTGGCAAGACTTATGTAGATGACACGCAGTGTGGCTTTAGAGCAATTTCGAGAAAAGCCTTAGAAGTCGTTTCTTCGTTTGACGCCGAAGGCTTTGGTGTCGAAAGTGAGATGTTGGCTTTAGCAGCCAAAAATGGCATAAGAGTAGTTGAAGTACCTGTAAATGTTAGATATGCTGAGCTGCACAATACATCGAAGAGACCACCCTTAATGCACGGAGGAGAATTGATAGCGACTATTTTAAGGTTGGTTGTAGAGGAAAGACCGTTAATGTACTTAGGTGTGCCTGGAGCAATACTTGCATCAATAGGAGCGATGCTGGCTGCGTATCTGTTGTGGATATTTAACATAACAAGATACTTTAGTATACCTGTAGCGATAGCAATGCTTGGGATGATCTTGGTAGGACTGTTACTGGTGATGTTCGCTGTAACGCTACATGGATTAAAACGAATGGTTAAAGGATTAATGAGATCGATGCGGCAAGAAGAAGTTTTTGCATCATAAATGGGTTCGTAAGGGATTTTTAGAAATGAAGATATTGCAAGTATCGCCTCATTTCTATCCATTTATCGGTGGGCAAGAGAGGTACGTTCAGTGTCTTGGAAGAGCCTTAGTTAAGTTGGGACATGAAGTTGTGGTTTTCACCTCCAATTTTCCCAAAGGGAAGAAATATGAAGTTATAGATGGGATTAAGGTTTATCGTTTTGATATGCTTTTTAACCCTTTGGAGAACCCTATTACACCGGGCATGCTTTTCCGCCTAATTAAAAAGTGTGGTGAGCTCGATGTTGTTCATGTTCACAATGAGCATAGTTTCGCTTCAAACTTATGCGCTTTAGTGAAAACCTATTTTAAGATGCCGTTAATAGTTTCTTGTCATGGGCAGTTGATGTTTGACAGCCCTTTTAAGGATCTTATTGAGCGCATTTATAGCAAAACCGTTGGCGCACTCGTTTTCGAAAAGGCTGATAGGATAATAGCCATATCAAATTTGGATAAGGACTACATATCCTCGCTAGGTATACCCCCAGATAAAATAAGCGTGATTCCAAATGGCGTGGATTTATCCAAGTATCATAATCCCATGCCTATAAGACTGAGAGATTTTGATTTCAAGGGGAAACGGGTAGTCCTTTTTGTGGGTCCCATTATACGTAGGAAGGGCCCCCATATTTTAATTCAAGCAATTCCCAAAATTGTGAAGGATTTCCCTGATGTGGTTTTTCTGTTTGTGGGTGACGGTAATTTCAAAGAAGAGGCTGAGAAGCTAACTCGTAGATTGCACGTAGAAAAATGGATCCATTTTACAGGTCGTATTTCTGATTTAAAGTTAGCTCAGGCATATCAGCGTTCAGATATTTTTGCCCTACCCTCTTTCTCAGAAGCGCTATCTTACAGTATTTTAGATGCTTATGTATTTTCTAAACCAGTAGTATCAACGTTAACCCCATGCATAGCTGAATATTTAGCTAATAATGCTTTGCTCGTCCCTACCGGAGATGTAGATGCGATGGCTTCAGCTATAAAACTTTTATTAACCAACGAAAAACTGGCAAAGAAGCTCGGTGAGAATGGGCGAAAATTGGTTGAGATACGTTTTACATGGGACGCCGTGGTTAAGAGAATCTTACTAGTTTACAACGAAGTCATGAACGATTAGGCGATTTTTGAATGGACATTCTGATGGTAGGTTTAGATCTTAACCCACCTTGGGTTGAAGGCATTAGAAATACTACATATGAACTCGCGCTAGGGTTGTTGGATAGAGGGCATAATGTCCACTTCTTAACAAAGGGGTATAATTATCATAAAAGAATCGAAGATTTAAAGTGTGGTGTGGCTTTTCATAGAATCTTAACTAAAGAAAGTTCAGGTTATCTTATGGGTTTTCAAAGTTTTATCTTGGGGCTTCTGAATGCCATTTTAGAAATAGCAAAGGAACATGAAATAGATGTGGTACATGCCCACAGCTCATATCCAGCTTTTGGATGGTATGTAGGAGTTACTGCCACATTAGTAGGTTCCAAAAAAATCTTCAGCTTATATTCTTCTGAGACATCTCTTCCGACATTTGAGTATCCGTCCTTAGTGATGTATGCGTTAAGGTTGGCCAAGTCTTACAGAATTCTAAGGTTAGCGAACGTTAACACGATAATAGTAAATAGCAAGAAAGCATTCAATAACTTAATTGATCGAGGATTCTGTGAAAAAAGCGTTTGCTATATACCCGTGGGTATCGATACAAGCAGGTTTAAGCCGAAGAGAACCGATGAAACTAAGATAAAGGATGAATTGAACATACCGAAAGAAGCAAGGGTGATATTGTTTGCAGGAGATTTGACCCCCTTCAAAGGTGTTGAACTCTTCTTACATTCCTTAAAAGAGTTAAAGAGTAAGGGGAAGAATGTTGTTGGATTGATATTAACAAAAGGGTTATATGAAAAGGAGTCGAGTAGAAGAAAACTAGTTAAACGCCTTGCGACCCAATTCAACTTGATAGAAAATGTCCGCTTATTGGGAATAAGGAGCGATATAGAAGCTATTTACAATCTATCGGATGTGGTGATTTTTCCATTTTTGCAAAACTATACGTTGATGGATACTCCGCGAGCTTTATTGGAAGCAATGGCTTGCGGAAGACCCGTCGTTGCAACAAAAGTCGGCGCTATACCAGAAGTCATCAATCATGGAGAAAGCGGTATTCTGATAGGGCCTAATAATGAATTGGCACTTAAAGACGCGGTAGCATTCTTATTGCAAAACGAGGAAAAAGCTGAACAATTAGGTAAGAATGCCGCGAGTTTCATCCAAAACAACCATGAACTAAGTACGATGATATCAAAAGTAGAAGAAGTGTATGACATGCGTGATTAGGTTTTCTACATCGCTAGGAGCTCATGCTGAGTTGCTAAATATGAGCCCAAGATTGCCTGAATTGAAAAATGGTATGTGTGTGTGTTTCATAGGGATAGACGGTAGTGGAAAGACATCCCAAGCTATCAGCCTTTCCAAGAACTTATCAAAAATAGGAATAGAGTCTCTTTATGTTAGACCTGAATACTTACTGGTCAAATGCCTGCCACAAGCGTTAATACGCTGGGTGTCTAGGCATGTTTTTGGAATTTCTAAGAAAATAATTAGGAAACCTGAAAGGCCTGTTGAACGCCAAGCAGATGATGTAGGCTTGAACATTATCAAGTTCACGTTAACATTAGCATTTTTGATCTATGTTTGGCTTGCGTATATTTTAATGGTTAGGTCACAATTAAGTAAACGCGTTTTGATTTGTGACCGGTATTTTTATGACTGGATCTACTACTTGGATAAAAATCGGTCAACTTTTTTGATGCAACTTGTTCCCAAGCCAGATTTGATTTTCCTATTGGATGTGGAGATTCCAGTGGCGTTTTCCCGCATGCATTCCATGGAAGATAAGGGATTTTCGGCAGATTACTATTCATCTTTGCGAGAGTGGTACTTAACTCTCGCTAAAGAATACGGTTTTATGGTGATTAATTCTATCCATGATTTCGGTAAAACAAAGCAGGCAATATTAGAGCATACAATGTCTTCGCTTAGAATGAGGGGTTTATTTGTTTCATAGAATTGGTCAACTAAACCAGATAGTTCTGTACTATGTTGATGATGAATATCGTAGTCAGTATCCCGATTTAGCTAAAGGAACCTTACATGATGAACAGTCCTTAATACAAGCGTTAAGGATAGCCGAGATAAATGGACTTTTGTACCCATTTTGTAGTAAACTCCTTGAAGAGCCTCATATGAAAGAGAAATTGGGTTTAATTGAAACTAAGATTAGAGGTGAAAACAAGAGACTCTTTTTGCTTAGGAAAACATTGGGCACTATGGAGGAGCTTTTCAAAAAAGGAAATTTGGATTTTATGTTCATAAAACTCTATAGGGGTATTCCTTATGCTCCGAGAGATGTGGATGTTTTAATAAGGCATGAAGATATACTCGATGTTATTTCTTTGTTTAGGAAGAATGGCTTTGATGTGGAAGCCTTCGGTGACGTTGAAATTCAATGTCAGAGAGCGGATTTGTTAAAAGTTGATTTGTACTGTGGTTTTTATTATCTTTCTTTGCCATTTATTGATGACGACTTTCTTTGGAAAGACCCTAGGGTAGTTGATGTGCAGGGTGTTGATTGTCCTATTCCTGGTTTTGAGGCTGACTTTCTTTCACTGGTTATACATTCACTTTTGGGTCATAGGCGCTTGAGTCTTCTAGACTTTCTCTATGCCAAAAGCTTGTTGAACTCCGAGCGACTAAGTTTCTATAAGATGCAGAAAGAGGCCGAAAAGTACGGGTGGGCATACGCTTTTACCAAGGTAGTTCATAAGCTCGAAGATATACATGTGTCATTGTATTCAAGCCCAAATTTTCCGAAAGGAAATAGTTTCCCTTTCGTTTATTCTACAAAATTCGTTTTTGAAGCTTTTGAGGGGTTTGCTGGTCTTCCTGTTGACATGAGAGCAAAGTTTTTGTTTGCATTGTCAGCTTTCTTGGACGCGATATATCACAAGTATCTAAATGTTAGGCAAGTTGTCCCTTATGATATTCCGAATCAACTTAAGAACATAGTAGCTAAAAGTTTGTACAAAGTTAGACAACAGAGGGGAGATCGTAAAGTAAAGCATTCTCAGATGAAAAATTGAAATTATAATTTGAAAGAAGAATCATGCAGTTAATTCGTGTGTAGGCAAAACAAATGAAAATCCTTTTCGTATATCCGCAGTTTTTACCAAACATAGGTGGAACCGAGTTACCTATGTATTACTACGCAAAAGAACTGGTTAAAAAGGGACATCAAGTTATGATTTTCACTACAAATGCTGTTAAATTTAAACCTTCTAGCCTCAAGGAAATGGAAACAATAGATGGTATTTTGGTTAGGAGGTTCAACTTTTTCCCTATTCCATTTTATAACCTATTTTTCTTCGCACCGTCTCTTAGCTTTAATCTTTTTTCGGTGACAGCAGATGCTATGCATATTTTCTCATGGATTCCTTCGTTTTTCGTTTTTGTTTCATGTTTAATTGCTAAGGTTAGAAAGATTCCGCTAGTACTCTACCCGCAATGTCATCCTGAACGTTCTTGGTATTATTCAAGGGTTGTTAAGCGGGTTGTGGGGATATTTATGGATAGAATGGTTGGACCCCATGTATTTAAGAGAGCGAGTTTTATCATAGCGTTAACGGTTAAGGAGGCAGAATTCTATAAGAAAAATGGGGTCAAGCATGTAGAGATTATACGTGAGCCCATTCATCTGAGCGCTCCGCCTCAACGAGAAAAGATGGTGAAGTTCAGAGAAAGATACGGTATTCATGAAAAGGATGTCGTTTTACTAAGTGTTGGTAGGATAGTGAAGTATAAAGGAACAGATATCTTAATCAAGTCGTTACCCGCCGTGCTGAAGTGTGTTCCAAACGCAAAGTTACTAGTGGTGGGGGAGGACTGGGGCTTCCTATCTGAATGCGTTAAACTTAGCAATGAACTCCATTGTAAACGAAATGTTATTTTCTCAGGTCTTGTTAATGATGAAGAGGTTTCATGTGCGTATGAGATAGCTGACATTGTCGTAGTACCCTCTTTCTTTGAGGGTTATGGGCGGGTAGTTTTAGAGGCTTGGGCTCATCGTAAACCAGTGATCGTAACGAATACCGTTGGTTTAGCTGAACTCGTTTCGGGTCGAGGGGGCATCGTAGTGAGAACTGGAGATCCTAATAACCTGGCTCGTGCCATAGTTAAGCTTTCAAATGATCATGATCTCGCAAAATTCTTAGGGAAAAATGGCTATCAACTACTTAAAGAGGAATTTATGTGGGAAGTTGCTGCGACGAAACTGGAAAACATCTATAGCTTGCTGAATAAACGCGGGTCAAAAATTAGACAAAGATAGGTAACTATTCCAGTTTTTCAGGTAAAATTACGGTCCATTTTTCTCTTTTAGCATTTTTGAAGCGCTCATTAAACAACGTATCGAAATAGGAAACTGGAGGTGATATAAACGCATAAAATTCCGCCTTTTAAGTACTACTTCCCGAAAAATACCGTAAATTGGATAGTAACTAAGATTCGGGAGCTTGTAGAGAGTGGCGACTTTTTAACGTTAGGTAAATATAATGAGGAGTTTGAAAGAAAGTTCGCTGAATATGTGGGTTCAAAATATGCTGTTGCGGTGTCTAATGGCACGGCAGCATTAGAGATTATTTTGCGTGCAATTGGTGTTCAAGGGTATGATGTCATCGTACCAACTAATACTTTTGCCGCTACAGCTTTCGCTGTAATCCATGCTGGAGCGAGACCTATTTTCGTTGATATCGATTCTGATCTAAACATAGACCCTACTGATGTGAAAAAGAGACTGACACCAAAGACTAGGGTAATTATACCTGTTCATATCGGAGGCCTTGTCTCTGCGAGGATCTATGAGCTTTTAGAGTTGGCTAATGAGCGGGACATTTACATTGTAGAGGACGCTGCACATGCCCATGGTAGTATGTTAGACAACAAGAAAGCCGGAGCGTTTGGTCGGGCGGCTGGCTTCAGCTTCTTTTCAACCAAGATCATTACAACTGGTGAAGGCGGTATGATAACTAACAGTGATAATGAGATTGCTGATAAAACTCGTCTTTTGAGGGATCAAGGGAAGATTCGAGGTAATGAGGTGGGAGTCATTGGTTATAATTGGAGGATGACCGAACTTCAAGCTATCGTTGGTCTCGCTCAACTTTCTCTTATTGAAGAAATTATTAGAGAGCGTACTCGCATTGTTAAAATTTACAATGACCTTTTAAAAGACGCTTCAGGGCTCGAACCAATTAAAGTTCCCAGAAATATTCGCCATAATTTTTACAAATATACATTATTCCTTGCAAAAGGACACGACCCAGAAGTGCTCAGGGAGTACCTCAAGGAGAAATACGGAGTCAGCCTCGCGGGTTATGTTTATGAAGTCCCGCTTCATCGTCAGTCTGTTTTTCGAGCGTATATTGATGACCTTGATGGTTATCCTGTCGCTGACGACTTGTGCACTCGGCACATAGCGCTTCCAGTTTATCCTCAGATGACTGATGACGAGGCGCAATATGTAGCTCAGAGTCTTAAATCTGCTGTTCAAGAGTTGGGATGGGTTTAGTATGAATGTAGTTGTTATAGGTGGTCTTGGCTTTATCGGTAGTTGTCTTGTTGAAAAACTCTTGCAGCGAGGTCATAGCGTTCGAATAGTTGATGTTAGAGCTAGTAGGGTTCCAAAGGGAGCTGAACTTTGCATCGCTGATGTCACTAACTTTAACCAAATGATGCAAGCGGTTAGTGGATTTGATATTGTATATCACCTCGCTGGCACGGTTCTTAATACTGCCAGAAAAAATCCGTATCTCGCTGTGTCTCTTGACGTTCTCGGTACAGTAGACGTTCTTGAGGCATGTGTGAAAAATAATGTTTCCAAAATAGTTTATGCGAGTAGCTTTTATGCTTACGATGGGCTCCCCGAGGACTTAGAAGCTGATGAGGGCTACCGTTCAGATATTTTCAAAGCTGAAACATTTGGAGTTGTTAAACTTGTAGGTGAGCGTTTAGTCCTTGAATATAGTCGTCGTTATAATCTTAAGTATGTGATCCTCCGTTATGGGCCGGTTTATGGTTCACATGACCGTTGTAGCAGTGTGATTCAGGAATTTATTAAAGCAGGTCTTCAGGGTGATCCTTTAATAGTTTGGGGCCCTGGAAACAGGAGAAACCAGTATACTTACGTTGAAGATATTGCCGAGGGCAGCGTTTCTGTTTTGTCATTTGAGGATGAAGTCTTTAACTTAATATCGCCTGAGCAAGTCTCAATCCGTCAAATTGCTGAACTATTGGCCAATAAATATGGCTTTAAGGTAGAGTATGATCTTAGTAAGCCGGAAGGGCCTAGTGTGCCGTATATATCCCCACTGAAGGCTATGGAACGACTGAATTGGAAGCCTATTTCGCTTGATGCAGGCATTGAAAAGTCAATTTCAGGGATGAAAGTCAAGGCATCATCTAACTGACTGTGCTGATACCAGTAAATGAAATATATTTCAAATAAGCGATGGCAACGAAATGAAAATTTGTTTAATTAATTCGTTGTATAGGCCCTATATTCGTGGCGGAGCAGAAGTTTATGTTGAGAAGGTAGCGAATGAACTGGCAAAAAACCATGAGGTTATGGTGATCACTTCAAGCCCTTATTCGGGCATGGAGTCCTTCAAACCGTTTATAGAGCGAGAAGGTAGCATCAAGATTTATCGTTTTTATCCTCTGAACATCTACTACGCTTGGCACTATCGCGAAAAATCTATGTTAATTAAACCCCTTTGGCATTTAATTGATATATGGAACCCCTACGTTTTTTACGTATGCAGGAAGATTTTACAGGAAGAGAAACCGAATGTCGTTCATTCTCATTGTTTTAGGGGTTTATCCACTTCTGCCCTTTATGCGATAGCAGGTTTGGGTTTACCTCATATACATACCCTTCATGATTACGGGCTTCTTTGTAGATGGAATGACTTAATGCGAGCTGGTAAAATAATTTCAAAGTTCAACTTAGTGGATAAGCAATATATGGGGTTTATGAGGCGTCTTTCAGATTGTATAGACGTTGTGTTGGCTCCCTCCCAATTCATTTTGGATATTCATCGTAATCATGGATATTTCTCTAAGTCACTGTGTATAAAATCTCCGATGAGAATGGAACTCAATGACATCCCTGAAAAAAGTTTTGATAGGATAAGGCTATTGTATGCGGGGGAATTATCGTACCATAAGGGTATTCATCTGTTACTGTATGCATTTAAGATGCTTAGAAGTAAGGACATCGAATTACATGTTACAGGTAAAGGACCGCTATTAGATTTGGCAAGGCGTTATGCTGAGAAGGATCATAGGATAAACTGTTACGGTTTTGTTACTGACCAAATATTGAGAGAACTCTATGAAGTAACTAATCTCACAGTAGTTCCCTCTATTTGGTATGACAATTGCCCATTAGTTATTCTTGAAAGCTTTAGTTATGGCAATCCCGTTATTGGGAGCCGTATAGGAGGGATACCCGAGCTCATAAAGGATGGTTACAACGGCTTCCTATTTGAAACTGGCGATATTAAGGGCCTTTGTAAAATTTTAGAAAATATTACGGAAAATCCCTCCAAACTAAAGACGTTAAGTGAAAACGCTAGGAATCTGTCAAGGAGATACTCACTTGATGATCATGTTAAAAAGTTATTGAGAATATACTCGTCAATTGCTGGCTAAGCTTTTCTGAAGAGATCCCTGCGCGCGAAGCGCGCGATGTCTATTGTTTTGGCTGATGAGAAATATGGGACATTATAAGAAAGTTTTCTTTGCTAAAGAGAAAGATATTATACTTGAAACCTTAGTAAACTTTGCGTTGAAACATTTTTTGCGCAACGTGGATTGTAGACATATTCGGTGCGTATTACTAACCGGGAGTGTGGCAACAGGGGAGGCCACGATAATAAGGTCAGGTTCTCACGTTATGATGAGTGACTTGGACTTTGACGTTTTTGTTAAAATGCCGTATTACTTCATTGCAAAAAGAAGATTCCGAGAAATTTCAAAAAAGCTTATAGAGACCTGTCAAAAAAAGAGCATACACACAAAAATATTATTTCATCCCCAATTAGAGCTCTTTTCTTTTTTCACACCAAAAATATACTTATACGAGTATAGAGTTGCAAGCAAACTAATGTATGGCGAAATACCGGATTTCGTTAATAGAAGACTTAGTCTACCTAGCACCGAGGATGCACTTGAGCTTGTTTTTTCAACGATAGCAGACTATATTTCTGTTAACAGTCGCAGCGAAACAACGACTCCTGAGAGGATATACATATACGCAAAGAGGTCATTGACTCTCCTGTATTCAATTTTGATAATTGAACGCATATGTGTTTACAGGTATAATGAACGCGTTGCCCGAGCAGTTATAGCACTACAAGAGGGTAATCTAACGTTGATCGACCACTCTGATGTGTTTGTTCTAAGTGCATTAACAAGATTTAAGTTATCGGGGTCTATAGAAAAGCTGAAAAGGACACTTCAATTTGATGATATCTGTGAATTAATGAATTTTCTAAACGATTTCCTTAAGGTTTTGACTCTTAAGGTTCTTTATTATTGCTTAGCTTTAAAGATATGGAAGAAGATCGAAAATTATTCATTAGATGAAATGTATAAGAAGCTACCAAAGCTTCTAGTAAATTTTGTCCAGACATTCAAGCTTCCGTATGATGAGTATGCCCTCAATGTCTTACTGATGCCTATGCGCATTAGCAAGATAAAAGATAAAGAGCTTAGAACAATTTTTAGCTCTTTTTGCATAAGACGTTACTCTGTAAGGAACATAATTAATTTGATGCTAGCCTACTATTTATTAAAAGAAAGCCCTGAGTACTTCAAATCTCTTGAGCTTCAGCCTTTGAGCGATATTCTCCTCAGTTCATTCAACCAAGTCCATATTCAAGAATTAATTGAGTTACGTGAGAGCCTTGGGCTTCGATAGAAGAAGACTGAAGCATGAACTAGTGATTAAAAATGAGAGAAATAATAGTTTTCTTATTTCTTGACGCGCTTCCTTATGAAAGAATCTTCACTAGAATGCCTTCTCTTAGCAATTTCTGCACTAAAGGAACGTTTAGAGTACTATCTAATGTCCTCGGCTATTCATTTGCTATTCATTCCACTATGTTAAGCGGGACTTATCCCGACGAGAATAATCTTTGGCTCCCATACTATTTCTCACCGGAAACATCGCCCTTCAAGTTTCTTGATCATGTTCCAAACTTATTGACAAACTTCCTAGATAAGGGCTGGTTGCCACGATATGGCATAAGAGAACTAAGCAGGCTAATCCAGGTAGATGGTGGAAAGAAAACTATAGCCCGAAACATACCATTCTCCATTCTTTCCTACTTCGATTTTTATCCAAATTGGTATATGAATGAATCCCCATTTTTTCAAGAGCTTCGTAGGCACCTCTCGAAAAGGGACACTAAGCTCTTATATTTGGGTCCTCCAAAGCAGAAAAGTAATTTGTACCGTACTTTCTTAAATTGCTTAAAGGAAGAGTTTAGAGACAAAGAAAAGAACAGCAATACTATTTTCCTTCTTTATGATGACAAACTGGATGATTATTCACACACCTATGGACCTGATTCGGAAGAAGCTTCTGCGTACCTTGTTTACCTTGACAGGACATTGGATGAAATTTTTAAAATTTTGAAAATTAAACTCGATGAGGATGGAAGCCGTGTGATAGTATTTTCTGATCATGGTCACGCCACTATAAGGCAAACAGTAGATATCTTGAATTATTTATCTAAACAAGGGTTGAGATTAGGCAAAGATTTTCTCTGTTTTATTGACGCTACATTAGCATTATTCTGGGTTGAAGATGGGAAAATGCTTGAAAAACTTATGGCTAGTTTGAATCGACTTAAGGTGGGCAAGATTATTAATGAGGATCTACGTAGGAAGTATCGAATAGATTTCCATCATAGACTTTATGGCGACATCTTTTACGTGCTTCCACCTGGTTACATGTTCTTTCCTAATTTCTGGGGAAGGATTCGACCCATGAAAGGCGCACACGGGTATGAGCCCGAATTCCCTTGTCAAAAAGCGTTTTTCGCAACAAATTTGAAGTATTCTACAATCCCAGGCCATGTGAAGGATATCCGCTCGGTCATTGCCGGACTAAGTATGTAGCCTATTGAAACCTCAAAGTGTATGAGAGAAAGGGTTTTGTGATGAGAAACAGCATCGGAAAAAACTTATGGAAGGTTACAGAGAATCTAGATAAGAGTGCAGCTATAGTAGGATCAATTTTTGCCTTAATCTTAATCTTTTCGACAGAGGTAATAACGTTTCAGCGTTTATTAGTGGGTTTTGCCTTATTATTAGTTTGTAATGGATACTTCGTAATAAGGAGGTGTCGGTCTTCATTAGAAATATCATTGAAATCATATGAAAAACCGTCAGTATCTTTAGTGATAAATGTTCTTTTTTTAATTCTTTTCATTTATAGCACTCTCTCTTTGATTTTGAGACCCGAGCCATATATTAGACCAGTGGGTTATTTTGTTTCAATAGCGGGTGCAACGGGAATACTTGCCTTAGAAGTATTACTTTTTCCTCGAAAAATTACCATAATTAAAATAATGTTAATGTCATTAAGTTTACGATTGGCTCCTCAATTCATTTTTCCTGAGTTAATTGGAATTGACCCGTATATACATCGATCCTTTACGACTAGAATTTTGGAAAATAGATATATCCCGGAGGATTTTAGCTATTCGAAATTGCCAATCATGCATCTGATTATTGCTTTAACATCGTTAATAACTAATTTGGATTATAAAGCATCTACGATGCTTTCTATATCCTTTTACCAAGCCATAAGTTTAGTTTTCGTTTTTCTTTTTAGTAAATCTATTTTCAATGAAAAAGCGGGGTTATTGGCTGCCCTATTGCTCGGGGTTGCGGATACACATATAGAATCGGGCTTTTGGGTAAGACCGATCACTCTTGGTTTAATTTTAGTATCCGCCCTCATGTACATGATGCTAAAAGTAAAAAAATCCTTTGCCTTAACTTCTCTAGTTTTTCTAGTTTGTGCGGAGCTAATTTTGACCCATACTATAGCATCGTTGTTTATGGCCTTGCTTCTTTTTTCATTTTGGTTCGGCTTTAATCTTTATCGAAAAGTATATTGTGATAAATCATATGGTACTCCTGTAACTCTAATATTTTCTCTTTTTTTCACGCTTGCTATGTTAGGTTGGTGGATGTATGCATCAGGGCATCTGACAATTTTAGTAGAAGTGATAAAATGGGCCTTTAGAATAGAGCGATGGGAGCCTCCTGAAATAGCGATCGTTTACATGAAAGGATATGAGTTAGAGAGCATGACTAACATACTCGGGACAATCCTTTACTATAGTTTTGTAATCATTGGTTCTCTTTATATGATGTCAAAGGGGTTTAGAAGCAAATATGGTTTCGCTCTGGCATTGGCCTCATATTTACCCCTTGCCATTGTATTTTCTTCTGCTGAGCTTGGAGTGAGCGGTTTTCTTGCTGCGAGATGGTTTCCAAGTTCACAATTAATCACCGTCCCTCTAGCAGCTATCGGCCTTATTCTAGTTGCCGGGTCGTTCAAGAAAGATCTAACAAAAGCGTCGGTATTGGTTACTTTAATCCTAGTTATTTCACTCTTTATGATTACAAAACCAAGCGCAAACATTGATAATCCGATATATTCAAAAAACACCATGATTCGCTTCGCCTTCAAAGAATCAGAGCTAAAAGCAAGAGATCTTATTGTGAACACATATAACGGAGAACTCAGGGTTGATCCATACTATGCAGTTTGGTTTGAACAAGGAATAGATGGAAAATTATCGGTGGTGGATTTAACTCCTGAGCTTGTCTCAGGGGATTATACGCATATAGAGGGTTTAATTGTGATCAGGGAAGAAATCGTGAAAAATCCATTTTTCATCCCAAATGGGATTTTTAAATTGGACTACGATCCCCGAATAAAATTAAACAATCCTAACTTTAATTTAATATACAATTCTGGGACTGTTAGTTCCTTTTTAAGGCAGCACGTTCATTAGTTAGCAGCTGAGGATTTTCTCAACCCGACCAGTTTCATTTATTATTACGAGAAGTTATGCGTATGAAAACTATTTTATTTTTTTCAATAGGGACGAAATTCGGGCCAAAAGAGGTAGCAATAAATCTACTGAAACACCTGGTTAAGCTCTACCACATAGTAGCTGTAGTTGACGGTTCACTTTCAAATAAGCTTCCTTTAGGCATTCAAAAGTTTATAATGGAAGAAAGACCATTTAACGTTATAAAATTAATAAGGCTCTGTATAATTTTGGCCAAGCCCGGAAAGCGGCTAATCCATTTTAATTTTCCTCCAGTTAGTCCTTTTTGGTTTCCGCTTCTTTTCTATGCAAAGGCGCTTGGAATAAATATAGTATATAGTTTTCATGGAGGGATAATTATAGAACAGAAAAAGGGTCATAAAATATTTTATTATCTCTTTCTTTTCTACTGCGACCATATCTTTGATAAAATCATTACAAACTCACAATTTGGAATAAAATTGCTATTAAGCCTCAATGTACCTAAGGAGAAGTTGGTCCAGATACCTAATGGTATTAATATCTCCTCCTTTACAAAGGTCAAACCCAAGTCATTAAAGGGCGAATCCGCATTGCTTTTCGTCGGTAGGTTTGAGTATGTGAAGGGAATTGATATGTTGCCAGAGATGATAAGGATATTAGTAAAAGGATATCCTCTGGTGCATTTGCATTTGGTAGGCACAGGATCAATGGAAAAATGTGTAAAGGAAAAAATGGTCAATCTTGGATTAACTAGGCATATTACGCTCCATGGTTTTTTAAATGGGAAACCGAAGATTGCTCTTTATAAAGGAGCGGACATCTTTGTTTTGCCGTCAAGACTGGAGCAGTTCGGGATAACTTTACTTGAAGCAATGGCAGCTGGAACACCTATGATCGCAACAAACGTCGGTGATATTTCGGAACTTATAGAAAATGGAAAAACTGGACTATTGGTCCCTCCTGATCCGGAAGCAATAGCTTCCGCCGTAAATAAACTCTGGATGGACAAAAAATTGTACAGAAATATTAAGCGTAACATTAAAAGTTATATTAAGTCATTCAACTGGAAGACGATATCACAATCATATGTAACATTATACAACTTTTTGTTAGGGCAAGAATATTAACATAGCCAGTGGCCTGACACGCCATGCCTCAAGGGACCGAATGATGGATTTGATTCATTTTCACGTTCGCACAGACCGCAATATAGGCGATGCTGCTATAGCATATTCAATAAGAGATCTATTGCATCGCTATCTGAAAACATCTACTTATACTTCCATGAACGTCGAAAAATTAAAGTTCGGTGAGACTCGAAATTTACTAGCTTCATTAACCCGGCTTCAATCCCCAAAAACCATCAATAGATATGATCTTTGTATTATTGGAGGTGGCGCGTTATACTCCAGCTGGTTTTTGCCATTAAATAACCAGCTTCTAAATTCCATAAAAATACCGATAATACTTTATGGGATTGGATATGGTCGCAACTTTGGACAAGGCCAACTGTCTAAAACTCAAATAAAAAGCATCGTTCTACTAAATAAACTCGCGAAGTATTCTTCTGTTAGAGATTTGCTCACATACCGATTCTTAAGAAACTTAAATCTAGAAAATGTAGACATGATTGGGGATTCGGCCATTTTTCTTGAATCCAAAAAAGTGAGGGAATTGCTTCCTAATAGCAGAATTAGAATTGGTATAAATGTAGCCGTTCACGGATGGAAATTACAGTCTCAATGCCTTAATAGAATTATCGCTGTTTATATGAAAACTTGTAAGTTTCTCATCGAGAATTTGGATGCGCAAATTATTTATTTGAAACATGCATCCGGCGAAGATATCGCTATTAATGCTTTAAAGAAGAGGTTGCCGATTCATGTGGTGGAATGCTGTCCAACATACAAGTTTTTTAGCAGGTTGCCGTATACTCTGCCAATCCAAACTGGATACTGTAATCCTTACAAGATGAAGTACGTCTACAGTACCTTGAATTTAGTTATCGGTATGAATTTGCATTCCGCAGTATTTGCCTTTGCAAGCGGGGTTCCTATGATAAATGTAGCCTATGATCTGAAAAACTGCAGTTTCATGAAAATGGTACGCCAGGAAAGATATCTAATGCCCGCGGATCGAATCGACGCTGGAACTCTCAATAAAATGATCGGACATGCTATTGACAATTCAGCAAAAACTAAGAAAGATTTCGAGCGCTTAAAGGACATATTGTGGAAAAAACAAGAAAATTTCCTACGTAAGATGCGATCTCTTTAAGCCATTTTACTGTCAATCTCGTTCTCTGAAAGGAAACGCCTAATGAGAGGAGAACCATAGTTGCAGAAGATTCGATGCCTAGCGGCTTTTTTTGGCTTTTTAGACACCTTTTTACTCGTAGTGCGCTATTTCAAAGAGTATGCATCTATCACTTTTTTCTGAAAATCAGGATTACTTCCGCTGATCTAAAAAGGCTAGAAGAGCTGTCATGGTAGGATGGTCTTAGTGTCTAAGACCAAGTTTATTAAGATACAAGAACCGAATATTTCGAATAATATCTTGTTAATAAGGTTGACTTATTCAGATAGCGTTAGGAAATATTTCTTATCGAACTTACTTCATGTAACGTATGACAGAGATGTTTCTAATGTGAGTAAGAGCATCCTGACAATTCCTGCTATCTCCAATGTAATAACGGTTGCGTGGGCAATTGGTGCGGATGTCCACGTTAAAGAACTTGATAAGACATATTCAGAGTCCTTAGAAAAGGTAAAATCAGTGATGAAGAGATTCTATCCTAAGCTTTCTTTTTCTACTAACGTCAACATTGAAAGAGTCGTTTCAAACAGTTTTTCCAATAAAGGGATGGGGCTTTTATTTTCTGGTGGAATTGATTCACTCACCTCATATATCAAGCATAAAGATAAAAAGCCGTTCTTGATGATGGTTAAAGGAGCAGATATTCCATTTAACGAGGAAAAAGTTTGGGGAAAAATTAAGGATAAATATGAAAAGTTTGCAGATAAAGAACGTATAAAAATATGTTTTATCAACGCAAATATGCGTCAGTTCATAAATGAAAGACGCCTAAACGTAGAATTTGGTAGACACTTAACAAACCTCTCATGGTGGGCGGGTTTTTCCCATGGAATGTCGCTGATAGGTTTATGTGCCCCACTTACTGCCATAGAGAATATAGCAACTATTTTAATTGCTTCATCGGATTGGCAAGAATTAGCGTTAGAGCGCGCATTATATCCGTGGGGTTCGAATCCTCTCATCGACAACAAGATTTCTTGGGCAGATGTGAAAGTCGTTCATGATGGTTTTGAGTTAAGTAGACAGAAAAAGATTAAAATGTTGAGCAGCTGGATCAAATACAGCAAGTATTATCCTTTTATGAGGGTTTGTTACTCACAATTTCATGGTTTTAATTGTGGTAAATGTGAGAAATGTTTGCGAACGATTTGTGGATTGATATTAGAAGGCATCGATCCCAATAAATGTGGTTTCAAAGTAGATAAAAATTTCTTTGACATTTTCAAACAAAGACTTATTAAAGGTAAGTTTACCGTCGATGAGGGCGAGGTCTTTATGTGGAGAGACATCCAAAGACATATACCTAACTCATTAAGTCATAATCTGTACGATTCTAGGAAGTTTTTCAAATGGTTCAAAAATTTTGACATTTCAAAATCCGCAAAAAGAAGAAGCATTAAAGTGTATTCATCCCTGTGTTTGTATTGGATCTACTATAAACTGCCAATATGTATCCAATCTGCGATTTACAATATATGTTGTCTAGCATCTACTCCCTATAGAAAACTATTTTTAAAGTGGCGGAAGCTTTCACACGCAGAAAATGATTAAGGCAAAAATGAGAAGTTTAGAGTGCTTCATTTAACTTTGTTTCCGTCGGAATTGCCATGAATCAGTGATTAGAAATATGTCCGAAAAGCTTATGGATATAGCTGAGAGCACAGCTCAAGGAAGCTTTAATCTATTCTTAGGTAACACTTTATCAGCTCTAATCCTAGCTATGGGCTCCGTTTTTATCATAAGGCTCTTGGGACCTAAAGACTATGGATTGTACTCCCTCTCACTAGTTATGGCTACCCTCCTTGTACAGCTATCCAGCCTCGGTATAGACCAAACCTTTATGAGGTTTTCAGCAAACCTTCGGGCCGAGGGTAAAGAAACGCTTTTAGCCAGAATCTTGAAATCAGGGTTCGCATTCATTTTATTAATGGGCGTTGTTGCTTCAATGATTGGCTTCGTGTTCTCAGATGTCTTCGCAACATATGTTCTAAAAAGACCGGAAGTGGGCGTCTTTGTGAAGTTAGCTTCATTCACTATTCCTTTTCAAATAGCGTATGTAGTGACTAACTCAACATTCATAGGCTTAGATAGAACGGAAAAGACTGCGCTAACCATGAATGTTCAATCAATTGTAAAGACGGCTCTATCCCCACTATTTATTCTCATGGGGTTCAGCGTTATCGGAGCAATTATGGGCCACATATCGAGCTATCTTGTCGCATCGCTCATAGGTATACTTCTCCTACGCGGTACATATCAAACCTTAAAAGAAATATCGAATAACGAGAATGGAGCCTCGCTTGAAAACATTAAACTTATACTCAGCTATGGTTTTCCTCTATATCTCTCAACTTTTCTTGGTACTGTCCTAAACCAGTATCAATTCATATTGTTAGCCTATTACGCCTCAAACTTTGAGATTGGAAACTTCAGCGCAGCCCTAAACTTCATCGTCCTAATAAACCTCCTTCTCTTCCCCCTAGCAACGGTTCTTCTGCCGGGATTTTCCAAGCTCAATCCCCAAGGTGAAGCACCCCTGATTAGAAGATTCTTTTGGCTTTCAGCTAAGTACGTATCACTTCTCATAGTTCCTGCCTCAGTGGTCATCATGACCCTTTCTAAGGACATCGTTTACACGATTTACGGCTCAAGTTATGAACTGGCACCAATATTCTTATCACTGTATACCGTGATTTTTCTTTATGTTGGCCTCGGCTCCATCACCTTAGGAAACTATTTAAACGGAATTGGCGAGACCAAGCTCACACTTAAAATAGGATTCGCCAACGCATTTATCTTCGCCCCATTAGCCCCACTCTTAACCCATCTTTATGGAATTCCGGGCCTAATTACTGCCTTCTTATCCTCAAACTTCATCTCTCTTCTCTGGGGTCTAGCCATAGCAAAAAAGAGATTCAATGTAGCCCCCAACCTAAGCGACTCCTTAAAAATCTACCTAACATCATTTCTTTCCGCTATACCCACGTTTACATTGCTCAGACTCTTCTCCTTCAACAGCCCTCTGAACCTAATTTTCGGGAGCTTCCTCTATATTTCAGTCTACCTAACGCTCTTACCGTTCTTAGGAGGCATATACATATCAGATATTGAAAACATAAGATTTGTTTACAGTAAGCTTAAGCTCGTGCAGCCCTTTCTTAAGCCTGTACTAGCCTACGAAGCGATGCTTCTTAAAGTTAAATATCCTAATTAATAAATGAAAGGGAATATGAAAAACGTCTTCAAAAATAATAGGAATTTTTTATGAAACGGTTTAATTGTTTTGGCATGGCATCATTGAGTATTATAAGGTCTATAATCACTTTTGGATAACGAACAATTTAACTCTTCAAATAGGCTAAAGAGAGACATCTTCCATCGCTTGTAACTGCTCCTCGGTCGGGTTATGATCGGGGTCTCAACCACCAAACAATAGCCTCAGTTTCCTTAGCAAACTCACATGCCATGTTTCAATTTCAGCTGGGGTGGTATACCTATCTTCTTTATTAGAAATGGGTGGTTGAGCCCAGATTGGTGAAAGACTCCAAACTTTAGGCCCAGGTTTCCAATTTGGTCCACCCAAAGCCCAAACGATTAAACTCTCTTTGCTCAGCCTTGTTGCACTCACGTTACCGAACCCATCTCTATGGTAATAAGCCAATTTCTCACCGCGCCTCACATGCCTTGACCAGCTCTATTAATGATGATTCAGCTTCTGTTTGATCGAGTTCCTTATGCTGCTAATCTGCTATATGACTTTTATAGTCGCAAGTTCCTCTCGAAGAATCGGATTTATAGACTTTAATGCTAGGAAGCAGATCCAAAGAACTCTTCGGCTACCAGCCTCATACCCTCAATTTGTTCTTCTGATGGATGAAATGAAGTCGCAGGATCCGTATCGACAGTTCGACAGTCTGAAAGCCACCAAACAATCGCTTCGGGTTTCCTGCATCGTTGTATGATATTTACCTCATACCAGTAGATGATATCGGCTTTAGTAGTGTATCTGAATGTTCCATCAGTCCATGTGCGGTTTATGATGGTGTTCTGCGCCCATATCGTAATGCTTGGAACGAACCAAACGTCATAGCCGGGTTTCCAATTTGGACCTGCCCAAGCCCAAACGACTACTCCTGCTAGACCTACCTTGGTTGCGTTAACGTAATCAAGTCCGTCTCCATGATAGTACGCCAACTCTTTGCTTGATGCTTGAGCGTACGGAAGCATATCCAAAAGGGAGTTTGTTGCTTGTACTCCGTCATATATTGTACCGTACATGTTCCACCCTATGCCTTCTACATCGAAAGTTAACAGTGGTTCAAGATCCTGTGGTGTTGGATAAGTCATTAGGTCCCCATGGTATGGACCCCTATCAACACCGTATTTCCAACCAACGGATAAATAAACCCGAAAACCAGCCGCCTTATATCGCGCTATGTAGTCCGCTATGAATTCCATTCCGTCTGAATCTAAATAAATATCCCACCAGTGGATGAGGAGTAGAACTGCCGTAGCTTTTATGTATCTACTGACGTTTATAGCATAATTTATGTCACTAACACCCCATGTGGAATGTCTCGAAATGCTCCATGACGGCATGATTTCTCTTCTCAATACGCTTCCTTTATTGCTTATCAGATATTCGTATTGAAATTGTCCTATGGCAGATGATGACAATGTCAACAATGTTAGAAGCGCACAGCAGAGGATAATATTCAAAACTTTCATATCGCGTTCACGTTTTCATGGGTCCTAAGCATACGCTTCGCCTCAGCCCTCCCAATCGCCAACAAATCCCCATAATCCCCCAACCCATCCCCAGCAACCACCAAAGCCTTCAACCTCACCACAAAACCACCACCCGTAACCACCACCAACAATCACAACATCAAAACTGAAAGCTGAAATCCCTCAATGCTAGAAGAAACCGTCAAGATCAACGCCACCTCAACAACCTCATTCGGATCAATCACTTGCCCACCACAGTCCCAGCTAAGCGTTATGAAATCCGAAGCATTGTGCCCACAGCCTTTCCCTTCATAAGACCCCCAATAATGTTGTATAGTAAGTCTTAATAAATCTTTATCTTGGATTCGTTTTACACAAATACAACACCAAAACCTACGAAGAAATGATGGTTTTATGGTTCCACGTAAACGAACGAAGTAGAGTGAAGTAATTTGTACACCGACAACCTCGTCATTCAGGTATTCATCGTCGCAATATCAGGGCTGGCAATCGCTGTTGCAATAGTCGCCATCACAATATTAACAACCAAAAAACAGCCAACGAATGCCGAAGATAAGAACCTCCTTCTTAGTGAGGCTCAAGTGCAAGTCAGTGCAGCGGATGATCCAAACTTGGAGGGTTATACCTCAAAAGCAAATGAGGCTGAGGCTTTGATCAGGAAGATTCGAGAGCTTGAAGGCGAGAAGGAAGTCTTGAGACGCGAGCTGTGGAAGTCTAGGGGTAAGCCGCCTGAAATCCTCGGCCTTCTATTCATACCCTACGGAGCCATAGCCTTCATCCTATCGGTTCTCTTCAACTCCCTCATCCTATCCTACATCGGATTAGGCCTCACCCTCTGGGGCGCCCTACTACTACTCATCAAACAGACCAAATACGTGAAAAACAAACTCCTAGACTCCACGGCCATGTCATCACTCACATCCATCAGCCAGCTAATAGAAGCCCTAAACTACAAGGGAAAGGCCCTATACCTCCCGCCACGATACCTTAAAGCATTCAAGGGCGGAACCATATTTGTTCCTTACAAAAAAGAGGTAATAATCCCTTCCATAGAGGAAGTAGCCCAAGAAAAGGTCTTTCTAACAAACCCCAACGGAGTATGCCTTACTCCACCTGGACTAGGCCTCGTAAACCTGTACGAAGACGAGCTGGGAACAGACTTCGCCTCAGTCAACCTAGACTACCTACAGGACAACCTACCCAAACTTTTCATAAAAGGCCTACAAATAGCCGAAGACCTCAAAATGAACGTAAATAACAACGCAATCCACGTTAAAATATTAAATTCTACATACAAAGACTTTTGCAAAGAAGCTAGAAAGCTCTCAAACGTCTGTAGCTCCATCGGCTGCCCCCTGTGCAGTTCTATTGCGTGCGCCCTAACCAGAGTCACCGGCAAACCCATCATCATCGAAAGGGCCAGCCTTTCCGCAGACGGCAAAACAATCGAAGCCAACTACCGAATCATCGGGGGATGAGAAAGTGCAGTTCCCCCTGTCCTTCTGGGACCTTGGCCTCTGGCTGACCGTCGTCGCCGTCATCCTGCTCGCAACAGCACACATCGTCTCCTCGTACTACGGGGAAGCAACCCTCTTCATCGAAAAAAGACGATTAGAAACAGCCGCACTAATTCTAGGCCTACTATTCATATTCATCGTCGCACTACGAGTCTACGAAATAATAACACTACTCTAACAACCGAAGTTAGTCCGCCACAACTGAGCACTCATCATCTGATTACTTGTCAAGCTGTGACTATTTCTCTTCATCTTAATCCCTAAGTCACGAAGAGTGAGATTAGTGGGAAAGCATAGGAATAGACTGCAAATCGTTGCAGACATACTTTTCGTGGTTAAGGACTGCGCCAAGAAGACCCAAATCATGCGCCGAGCAAACCTAAGCTACAAGCTTCTAGGCCGATACCTAACCGATATCATAGAAGCCGGCCTAGTTAGATTCGGGGATGCGGGCTCTTACACCCTCACTCCAAGAGGAAGAGACTTCCTGAACGGATACAAAGAGTATTCGCGGCGTCACAGACAGCTCGAAGAGCAGATTAATGACATGAGCCACCAAAGGATCGTTTTAGAGAAGATATGTTTTAACCTGGACAAGATCGGTGACGACTTAAAAAAGTACGTTCTAAGCAGCAAATAGTCTGATAAGCACGATTTCGTAAGGAACCTGAAATGAAGCTTTTATTCGCCTATAAAAATAGCCATGTAGCCTTGGGCATCAAAGTTGCCACCATCCTCTTCGCCACCTTGGCCATCTACCACCAAGACCTAACCATATTGGGAAACGAGGCCACACGAAGCGAACTCATGAACTACACACTAGCCATACCCCTCCTGCTCACCTACCTCCTCTACCGAAATAGAAAGATGCTGAGAACCGCCATCTCATTCGAAACATCCACGCCTAAAAGAAAAACAACCTTCCCTAACGAAGCCGTCATCGGCGCCCTGCTATGCCTCACAGCCTTCCTGCTCTATTGGCATGGGTCCTACACTTTCCATCCACTCGAATACCATGTGGTTTCCCTTCCCCTGTTCGCCGCCGGACTCATCTTGATAATGTTCAACGCAAAAACATTGAGGGTTCTAGCCTTCCCCATAGCCTTCCTACTCTTCCTAACGCCCCCACCTCTAGAAGTAGTCTATATCTTAGGTGCAAGCCTCTCCACAATAAGCTCAGAAGCTGCGTACGCTGTCCTAAAAGCCATAGGCCTACCCGTAACCCTAACCGCCCAATACGGAATCCCCATCATAACGCTGACAAAACCTGGGAGAGCCCCGCTTGCCTTCGCCATAGACATATCGTGCGCAGGCCTGTACTTCCTGATAGGATTCGTCATCTTCGCCGTATTCATTGCATACATCGCAAGAGGAACCACGTTGAGAAAAGCAACCATATTCCTCACTGGTCTCCCGCTAATTTATGCTCTCAACATCATCCGAATAATCGTCATCGTGCTGATAGGCTACCAGTATGGAATGGAAACCGCCATCCAAGCCTTCCACCTACTTGGAGGCTGGGGCCTCATCTTCCTAGGAACCCTCCTCCTAATCACCCTATCCGAAAAAATCTTCGAAATTCGACTTTTCACCGTAAAACCAAAACTAACGCCCTGCAACTACTGCAACCAAAACTCAGAAAATAAACAACACTTCTGCATTGCCTGCGGAAGGTTCCTAAACCCCATGAACATTGAACTATCCAAACAAGACTTAAGCAAAATATTCGTCCTCATGGTAAGCGCGATTCTCATCGTCAATCTTCAAGTACCTGTCTTTGCCTTGACCGAGGGACCCGCAGAGGTCACTATCCAAACGCTGGGCGGTGAACAAGCCGTCACGCAGATCCTACCAGAAGTCCCGGATTACGCTATCAAATTCGTCTACCGAGACAAAAGATTCGAGGAAATCGCCAAACAAGACGCGTCGCTCGCCTATGCATACATGCCCACCGACACGTCAAAAACAACCATCTGGGTAACCATGGAAATCGCCAAGACGCGGTCGTCCCTCCACCCCTGGGAAGTCTGCCTCATTGAGTACGGTGAGGGAAGAAAAACACAACTAAGCCTGAGGGACGTCCAGCTCCTACAAAACCCGCCCATAACCGCCCGCTACTTCGCCTTCCAAGACCTCAAAACTAACCTAACCCTAGTAATCCTCTACTGGTACGAAAACGCCTTCTTCAACACAGGCTCAAGCCAAGAACAAGAACACGTAAAAATTAGCCTTTTCACCTACGCCAAAACCCCAGAAGACATCCCAGCCATCGAAGAACAGCTCCTACCCTTCGCCAAAGCCATCGCAAACCACTGGCAACCCATCAAAACCTGGTCCCAAATCGCCTTACTCATTTCCCAGAACGGAATCAACCTCATAGCAATGATAATTGCGTTACTAGCAACCATTCTATCATACCAGGTCATGAAAAACCGAGGCGAGAAAAAATCCAAACTAAACCTCTACAACAAACTCGCCCTACAAGAAGAAAAACTCATCCTAAAAGCCGCATATCAAGCCGCCAAAGAAGACGAACCAACCGGCAACACCATAGCCTCACACTATGAAAAGCTTGCGGGAAAACCCATCGAAATAAACCTGCTCCTACAAAAACTCCACCAAGCCGAAGAAGCCGGTCTCATAAAACGAGACATAACCAGCCAAGAGGACCAACCAACACTCATTTGGAAATGCCAAATACCCCTCTAAAATCACTGTAAAATTTTACCTCAATTTTACATAGTTCCTTAAATATGACGAAGGAAGACCTTAAGCTCCTTATTAGAAAAGATAAGGTAACGCTTACGAAGTTGTTTGGCTAACAGATAGAACAAAGATTACATTGACCATCCCTCTACACCAGCTATCCATCCGATTCCGGAACTATAATGACAATCTGTATCAACTAGAAGTGAATTAACTGATCGCCCTACTCATCTCCCAAAATGGAACTATCCTCATAGCAGTGACGACAGTCCTACCGGTTGCCACCCTAACAAACCGAATCCTTAAGGATCGATGGGAGAAAAACCAACCGCAAAGTCTAGACAAACTAGCCCTAGAAGGGGGAACTCATCTTTTACGAGCCGTTCACACGCCGCCAAACAAATCCGCCGGATATCTTCCCTAAAACTTAGAACATTTCTATAGAAATTTGAAACAGAGGCCCACATAGTCCGACGGTCCAATACTTATATAGAGCTAACGCTACCCTAGATTTAGAGTGCATACAGTGAAAGCCGGAAATCCGAGTGACCTCTTGAAAGAGGCTAGGGATGCGTACCTTAAAGCGCGGGAGGAACTGAAGAGGAGCCTTGAGAAAGAGGATACGATGCTCCTCAGGGACGCTTGTGAGAAGGGCTGGCTCGCCGTTGTGAAGGCCACCGACGCCCTATTGGAGGGTAAAGGACTGGGGAAAGGTGAGAGTTACAAGGACCGGCGTGACAAGCTATGGGAACTGAGCAGAAAAGATTATGCGATTGAGGCACTTGGCTTACACGATAGGTTTGGAGCTAGGGAGGCAACCCTACATATCCATGGCTTCTACGACGGGATAATAGGCTGGGAGCTTGCCAACGAAGAACTCGAAAAGGTTGAAAGATATTTAAGCGACGTAGACAAGCTCCTAAACCCATAAGAGCCCATCCCAAAACAAGCCAGTCACAAACGCCAAGACCACCAATACGATAACCTGATACTATCAAGAACTTATGGGAAAAACCATCGGACTAAACCTGCTCCTACAAAAACTCCACCAAGCCGAAGAAGCCGGCCTCATAAAAAGACATAACCAGCCAAGAAGACGAGCCTACACTCGTCTAGAAAAGCCAAAATCCCCAAAAATTCGTAGAAAATACGCATTCCTTTTCCATACATATTTAATAGATTCCATTCCAAAAAATCACTAGAAGTATGCGAAACATAATTCTATTCTCGACCTCGTTTCCGCATGTACAAACAGCCATGGTGATAAAATGAAGACGAAAAAAGCCCTCGTGTTATTCGCCTTTGCTACACTATTAATGCTCTTAATGATAGGCTCAGCCATGGCACAAACTGTCAACGTGACATGCCACCCAGAGGAAATATACCCAGGAGAAAGCACAACAATAACAGTGTCATGTGACAAGGGAGGAATCGGATTCATAAAAGTCATTCAACCAAACGGTAAATCTTCAATGGTTGACATACACATACCCTCCGGAGGCGGATCCATTGAGAAGGTCTACCCAGACGAATTCCCAGATTTCCCACACCCAGCGGGCACTGAGCAACTAGGAGAATACAAAGTGAGGGTTGCCCTCCTCGGACTCATATGGGTTAGAGTCTTCCGTGTAACCTTCTTTGTGATCTCTGAGTCCCCCCTCGGCCCTGTAATGGTCACAACAGCGTCCCTCACCGCCTCAATAGGACTCATAACAGTAAAATACCTTAAAACAAAACACCGACTACGCTGACAACTATTTAGCAACAACGTGTTCCTTTTACCAATCGAAGAATCCTGACAGATAATCTCCTATGGAGTGAATTTTCCTTGCAGAGCAAGAAATCCACACCGCCAACCATAAATCAACACATAATGGACATCGTAAGGAAAGAGAGCCCGGAAACCGTTGAGCAACTCATCAAGCTGGTGCAGCTAAGACACCCAACACCTGAACAAGAGATCATGAAACACATACTACACCTCCAGAACCAGGGAAAACTTGCCTTAAGGGAACATACAGCCCCACTTCCCCGCACGGTGGAGCGCTACCTCCTCACCAAACAAGCCGCATGGTTCTGGGTCATCATCGCCCTAGCCCTCGCCACCACAACCCTCGTCTTCACCATCCCAGAAAACGCAATCCCCATCGTCTACGCAAGATACGTACTTGGATCCATCTTCGTCCTATGGCTGCCAGGCTACACCTTCATCAAAGCCCTCTTCCCAACCAAAGAACTCGACAATATAGAGAGAGTTGCCTTAAGCATTGGAATGAGCCTCGCCCTTGTCCCCATCGCAGGCCTCCTCCTCAACTACACGCCCTGGGGCATAAGACTCACGCCGGTTACCCTGAGCCTCCTCGCCTTCACCATGATCTTCGCTACAGCTGCGGTTATGAGAGAATTCCACCTCATTCGGATACACGAGAACAGCACATGTCAATGACAGTAAATCTATACCATTGTTTCATAAGAATTTAAAAATCTGCAGAAAATACAGATGAATAAATGTTCATGAGGTGGTTTCACGTTTTCTGTCGGACACCTGGCCATGAGTTACCTGTTGGGGAAGACATCATCTAAGCTTCTGAACGTGGATGTGAATGTTCCCCTCCTGTTTTTTGTCTCCCTTTTACCCGACATGGATCTGCTGATACCCGGCTTAGAGCATCGAGGGCCTACACACTCACTAATCATCTTCTTCCTTCTCTTCCTACCCGCCTTCGTGCTCTATGGAAAAAGAGTCACCCCCTACCTCATCGCCTTAGCCCAGCACTCCCTCATAGGCGACTACCTCACAGGGGGCACACAACTATTCTGGCCCATAACCACCAACCGATACGGCATAGAAGCATCAAAACTCACAATCATCCCTCTGGAATGGGTCGTCTTCTTGGCCTCCTCAACGCTGATGCTCAAAACGAAGGATGTCTGGACCCTCTTCAAGCCTCACCCCACAAACCTGACCCTATGCGCACCCTTGGCCGCCATCTTCCTATCCACCTTCCTCAGCTTCCCCTTACCAGTTCCCCCAGAACTCACAGCTCCCCACCTCACATACCTGATTCTTTTCACTCTCTCCATCCTCATTGATCTTAGACCCGTTTTTACATTCTCCAGCGATTAAGCTCACAGCACAGTTTTTCAGTATCGTCCGATAAGTTCTGCTGGTATGTTTTTCATGATGAAATTGTGAGTTTTTTCCCTTTATCCAAAATTATTCGAAACCGATTAAGAACCTCTCTCCCTAAAATCACTTCAGCTATGTCATCTCTACAATCCACGTGCGCTATCGCTTTGAAACCATTTATGTCAA
>Ga0315314_1000878_pt1 | contig 29482 bp, 27 predicted proteins | sample TDP9_MG_FD_203631 | JGI IMG/M metagenome (GOLD analysis project Ga0315314, IMG submission 203631) | Freshwater sediment microbial communities from Lake Towuti, South Sulawesi, Indonesia - TDP9 | ecosystem: Environmental > Aquatic > Freshwater > Lake > Sediment | place: Indonesia: South Sulawesi... | reverse complement strand
TTCTGCGCTCGTCAAGTTGCATCTCAGCCTTCCTCAATACGGTTACAAGAGTTTTCAGGTCTTCTCGAGTGACTTTAACCGCGATGTCTACGTCCACTGTGGTTCGAGGCGTACCATAATAGCTCGCCGCTGCAGCTCCAGTAAACATATAGTCGATTCCAGCGGCGCCAAAATTCTTCACTATTCTTCTGATCAGATCTTCAAGTTTGTCCACTTTCTAAACCTCGTAGTGACGACGCTTCTGATACATAGTTCTTTCTCTGAGCTTTTCTAGAAGCTCTTCTTCCTTGATGTTCACATCTTGGTCCTTGAGAGAATCAGCGCAAATACGAATACATACATCAACCATGCTTATCGACAGATTCACCTTTTCCTCCGGCTTCAACTTTTTAAGAGTCGTCCAGACCACCCAATCATCTAAGTGATGCTTTAGCCTTAAGAGGCATTCCTAACTTAGGAGAACTGGGAGAGTTTTCAACCTTCAGGCTAGGTTTCAACTTCCTCTTCTTCACAGTGCTTTGCTTCTAGGCCTCCCCCAGACCTTAGTGAACAGAACTTTACTCGGCAAGTATCCTACGAATGAGTTCACTGAGCAGGGATTAACGCTCAAGGACCGTTCCTAACGCACGACTCTCCAGTATGAATGAGGCGTAGTTTGACAAGGACGCCGATGAGGAGAGACAAGGTCTACCATCCAATACACTTACAAAAGCTACCTCTGTCGACGTAACTCTTTCTTTCGAACCTTTAACAGAATCTCCCTTGAAGTCTTACTTCTAAAGAGCGATTTTAACGCCCCGCGATCTACGGATGGTTTAGGCAAAGACTTTACCAGTATTCCTTCCTCAACCTCCACAACCAGGGCTTTCTCTCCGATGCCACGCCTTTCCCTCATTTCCTTCTGGATCGTTGCCTGACCCTTTTTTGTCGCACCAACTATCTGTCGGGTCATAGCTGGAACCTCAAGTAATACCAAGATTAACGGCATTACTTGAACCCACCGCATCCGATTGAAACGCTATTCGGTGGATTTGTCATTGTGCAAATTGAACGGTTTTCCTAGGATCTCTAGCGCTCTTTTAGCTTCACGTAGTCATCTTGATGAGACGTTGGGATTAACGCCTTGAAATCAGCCTCCAAGACCCCCCTCCCCCCGTTTTATGTAAATTGACGCATAGCTTCCGATTCCCAAAGGAATATTTTCAGTCTAAAAATATTCTTGAATATTCTCTACTTCTCCTTTAGCTTTCCTCCCCCAAAAACTCGGCTCTCCTCAGTCAAACCCAGCAATCCTTTGAGAAAGAACTGCCCAACCTTCATAGCGTTTTCAGGCAGCTTCTCTCTTAGGAGAACGTTCGCGCTAGCTATTGCTGCCGCGTACATTAATGGATTTGTGCAGTGCGTATGCCAATGCAGAGTCTCCCTAGGATTCTTCGGATCATATACATCCTGTTTTCCGCAGGTTACAATGTCGAAGCCTAGTATGTATCCTGGAGTAATGCCATAGTAGGTCTAAGCGATGAACCTGAAGCTCAATTCCACCAATTGGAACAAATTTTTGACAACGAGCAATCTATATTCGCAAGTTTCCGATTGCGTCTAAACCTTGAACGCCAGTTATGCCGCGGTTATCATCGCTTCAATATGCTCTATTGATGTCTCTTCCTTCTTGAATAGGCCCATATTCTTACCGTGGCTCAGAACAACTATCTTGTCTGCTACTGGGTATACGTGATGGAGATTATGAGTTATGAACACGCTCGATATGCCCTGCTCCCTCAGCTCTCTTATGAACTGTAATACCCTTGCAGATTCCTTTACCGAGAGGTTGTTCGTCGGCTCATCCAGTATCAGTAGCTTTGTCTTGAAGTACATGGCTCTTGCTATCGCTACGCCTTGTCTTTCACCGCCAGAAAGGTTTTCAACGATTGTATCCGGATTGGTTATTAGTAGACCTATGTCGCTCAAGGCCTTGAGGGATTCTTCTCTCATTCTTTCTAGATCTAGCAGCTTTCCGAAGCCTACTTGTTTCTCGAGCTCTCGACCCATAAATATGTTCCTAGCTATACTCATCAATGACACAAGTGCTATGTCTTGATGTATCGTTTCTATTCCAAGCTTCATAGCGTCCTTTGGAGATGAAAATCTTACTTCTCTCCCTTCAAAGAATATCTTCCCTTCGTCAGGAGGATAAATTCCCGCTAGAATCTTCATAAGCGTCGATTTGCCCGCCCCGTTATCCCCGACAAGCCCAACTACTTCACTGGAATTGACAGTGAAGTCTACTCCTCTAAGAGCGTAGACTTTGCCAAACCACTTGTGTATGTTCAGCATTCTAACAATAGGAGTATTCTCAGGCATCTCTAGCCTCTAACCCTCATAGCTTTCCTCTGCATGTACAAGTTTGCGATCACAGCCAATATTATTACGACTCCTATGTAAAGCCTAAAGTAATAAGAGGGAGCTCTAATTATTATCAGACCGTTCTCTATTATTCTGCTTAAGTACTCCCCTATGACTGTTCCAATGACCGTCCCTGACCCTCCGAAGAGCGAGCTCCCCCCTATCACAGCCGCTGCTATGGCATCGAACTCAAGTCCGTCACCTTGATTCGGCATAGCTTGGGACAACCTTGTAGACTGTATAATACCTCCGAAGCCAGCTGTCAGAGAGCTTAGCATAAAACATACTATCTTGACAATGCTGGTGTTTATGCCCATAGCTCTCGCCGCCTCTTTCTTACCTCCTGTAGAACACATCCAGTTGCCAAATTTATGTCTCTCAAGAATTATGAAGAAGATGATAGTTATGGCGAAGAACCATAACTCTTGCATATATACAAACGTGGTTACGCGATGTACCACGACACCCATGAATTCCGGGGGCATGTAGAAGTATTTCGGTAGACCGCCTGTTACCGCGAGTGATACTCCTCTCCAAATCAGCATGCCTCCTAGCGTGGTTATGAATGAAGGTATAGCTGCCTTAACAGTTATTACGCCATGGGCAATACCGATTAGACAACATACCATAAGAGTGAGCAGGATGCTGAGCCACGGATTGATGCCCATCTCCATCATAACGGCTGCGAACATTGGAGCTAAACCAAATACTGAACCGACAGACAGGTCGAATTCTCCAGCTATCATGAGCATAGTCACTCCCAAAGCGGGGATGCCTAGCTCAGGCGATATCTTGAGCAAAACGTCTACATTGGCATTGCTGAGGAATTTTTGCTGAATCGAAAAAAAGAAGAGGATTGTGATTGCAAGTATTACTGATACGCTAACCTCTTTCTTCTGAAGCAGATTGCTGACTAAGGTGCGCGCGTTCATGAGCTGAGCGCCTAGTCCAAGAGCGGCCCAAACCGCTACCTATACCCTTTCTTCGATAGTTCTGCTACTGCCGCTACATTGCTCTTATCGACTATCGCGTTTCCAGTGTTTACGTCCCACGCGCCCAATGCATACTTCTTCATCAGCGTAAGCTGTACCATCGGCAGGAAGCCTTGTAGATATGGCTGCTGATCGATAGCTATAGTAGTGTAACCTGACTTTATTCCATCAATCACCAATGGCACTAGATCAAAGGTTCCAATAGCTACTTCTCCAGGAGGCTTACCCATGGCTTCGAGCACTTTTCCTGCAATAGGTGCCGTGTAGCCCACGCTCAACACAGCCTTGGTCTCCGGATGCGCTTGAAGGTATGCTGAAGTATTCGATTCCACAACTGCAAGATCGAAGCTGACATCAAGCCTATCGTAAGTACATTTGTATTCCTTCAAGAATTGCACAATTCCCTTAGCCCGCTCTTCAGCCCATACCATGCCAGGTCCTTCTATTAGTATCAAAGCATGACTTCCTGATGGGAAGTACTTGCTCAGGTTCTTTGTTAGGAAATATCCTGCATAGTCAAGGTCTTGCCCTATAAAGCAGAGTCCACCCGCCTTTATCCTGTCCTCAGCATTCGGAGCGTCTATGTTGTGAACCAGCACAGGAATTCCTGCATCAGTAGCCTTCTTGACTAGGGGTAGAAGTTCTGTGTAAGCGATTGGCACAACAATTCCATCAGGCTTTTCGGCTATTGTTGTTTCAAAGGCGCTCGCCTCCATAGCGAGATCGCCTTCTTTCTTGGGCCTTATCATGACCGAGTCGCAGCCTAAGACTGCAGCTGCCTCCTTCATTCCAAGCATCACAGAATTCCAGAACACGTTTTCTTCGCCGCCGTGAGTAACGTAGGTGAAACGCAAACCCTTGCCGAATTCTGCAAGCGGTGTAGGAGTTGCGGTTGGCGTCGCTGTCACTGTAACGGTCTCAGTAACTGTTGCCGTCACAGTTCTGCCTGCAGGCGCTGTCGTCGTACCAGCGTAGTAACTAGCAGCAGCCACGACAGCTGCCGCTACGACAGCTCCTCCATATTTGAGATAACTGCGCCTTTCAACTTTCTCTTTTTCTGACATCGGGATTCTCCCCGCAAGACTTGTCATACCTACAAGTTTAAGAGCTTTTCTCCAAGTGTTATGAAGAGCATTTAAGGTCCACAATTCGATATTTTGACTGCGTCTGCTGGCTCATTCAGTATCTATACTTGTCCACAACTGATTCTCCTAGACCCTCCGCCAACTGCTCGAAAATACAAGTTCTTCACAGCTCTATAATCCCTAAGCCCACTAGGTTTGAGATTGTCAAGAACAGCCCGCGAAGTGCTTAGAGAGAATAGGGACAGGAGCTGTTCCCGTAGCTCTCTTAAGATCCGATAGCGTCATACTTTTTATCAGACAAGGAGAATAGAAACCCATCGAGGTATCATAGTTGAATCCTAGAGAAAGAGTTGCAGCGGCTCTCGAACATAAAGAGCCAGATGTGGTCCCAGTAGATTTTGGAGGGATGTATTGCTCTGGAGGGATACACGCATTAGCCTACGAAGAATTAGTCAAACACTTCGGATTTTGCGAGGAGATAAGAATATACGATCCTATCCAGATGTTGGCTGAACCATCTGAATTTTTCTTGAAAAGATTTGGCGTGGATGTCGTAAGTGTACTTAGGTCAACTCCGCCTACAGGCTTAGATGAAAAGGAAAAAAAATTCAAAGATTACTATTTGCTGGGAAGCAAACTAAGAATTCCAGAGGAAGTCGACATCATACGAGAAGATAATGGCTATGAGCATATGCGTGCTTGGTTTACCGGAGATCCCTTGAGACGCGGTACCATAGTGGCTAGGAGGACTCCTTCTGCATGTTACTTCGACCATCTCCCTGTTTACATACCATTCAAAGATGTGGACGAAGCTTCTCATATCAAAGAATTACCCCCTCATCATTGGATACCAGAATATAGTGATGCCGACCTCAAGACTTTGAGAAAAAACGCTAGATGGCTCTATGAAAATACAGGCTATGCTATTTTCGGTATGAGCGGTGCAGGCATTTTTGAGATGACAATATATCTTCTCGGTTTTGAGAATTTTTCACGAAGCTTAAAGAAGAACAGAAAAATAATTGAAAGAGTGGTCGAGTTACTCTTAGAACATAATAAGATAGAATTGAAGAAATATCTGAATGCGGTTGGTGATTACATACAAATCGTGGGTATCGGGGGAGAAGATCTAGGCGGTCAGACAGGTCCTTTCATCAATCCGAAGGAATGGAGAGAACTGTTCAAGCCAGCGATCAAAGAATTGGTGGAAATAATAAAAAGTAGAACGAACTGTTATGCAATGATCCATTCGTGCGGATCGATCAGACCTTTCATCTCAGATTTCATCGAAATGGGTATTGACGTTTTGAACCCGGTGCAGATCTCTGCAAAGGACATGGACCCGCTCGAGTTGAAGAAAGAGTTTGGTAACGATATGACGTTTTGGGGTGGTGGCTGTGATACGCAACGCGTGCTACCTTTCGCATCTCCCAAAGAGGTCAAAGATCATGTGAAAAACCTCACGGAAATATTCAAGCCAGGCGGAGGATTTATTTTCAATCAAGTTCATAATATCCAACCACAGACTCCGCCAGAAAACATCGTTGGGATGTTTGAGGCTGTTAACGAAGTGCGAAAGTATTAGCACGGAAGCACACTAATGCCTTCACAGCCATCTTAAATGCAGTACTAGTAGCCTGTTGAAACGGACTCAAGAGCCGTATAAGGTGCATACATTCAACTATTCGGAAACGCTTAACTCTGCATCAGCCTATGTTTTAGCTATCACCACTACTTTCTAATCATTTTCATTTCTGCAAAAGTGCTCAAGAACGCGAAAACAACTATCGCCATACCTACAAATGCGGCTGTTCCAGCTACAGGTATTGGCAGAAAAACAATCCCATTTTGTATCATTGGAATAATGATTGCTCCCAAAAAACAACCAAGCACGCTCCCTCTACCTCCGAAAAGAGAAACGGCCCCTATTACGCATGCTGCGATGGCCTGGAGCTCATATAGATTTCCTAACACGACATGAAATGCTTCGACTCGAATAATTTGCATTATTGCGGAAAATGCGCATAGGAAACCCACCAGCATGAAGCAGATGATCTTTACCAAGTCTGTGTTTATGCCCATAGCTCTCGCCGCCTCCTTGTTATCCCCTGTAACGTATATCCAGCAACCCAATTTATGGAAATGAAGCAGGATTCCTAATATCAAAGTGAAAAGCATAAACCATAAGAACTGGACCGGCACCCCCCAAACCTCACCAATGAAAATGTCTCTGAAAAGTGGCAGGGCCGAGACATCAATAGCCCTTTCAGCGCCAGGAGGCGCAAAGATACTTGTAATTCCTGCCCAGAGCATCATCGTTGCTAAAGTTGTTATGAAAGAGGGAATGCGCCCCTTCGTGGTGATTAGACCATTTACAAGACCGATGAGCAATCCGACACCAAATACGATGAAAGCGCTCAAGAATAAATTCAATCCCATATTATGTAGCTTGAGGAAAACAAATGAACAAAATAGAAGCGTTGAAGGTATCGAAAGGTCAAATTCTCCCGAGATCATAAGCAAACCCACACCCAAAAGAATGACGCAGAATTCAGAAATCATTACTAAGAGAATCTCGATGTTCCCCCATGCTACGAAGTAATGCCCAGGAGACAGTGAAGCAAATGATACAAATACAGCGATGAACGCGGCAAGAGTGCTCAGAGATCTGTAATAAGCAATTGGTCTCATTTTTTGTCAGGACACTATAAGTTTAGAAAGCTTGTCTATCGATGTTTCCCCTTTCTCAACGTCTGCCACTTTTTCACCATGAGACAAAACAACAAACCTGTCTGCAACAGGGAATACACGGTAAAGGTTGTGAGTGATGAATACAGCTGATATTCCTTCGTCTCTCAGTAATTGAACAAATTCTAAGACTTTCTGCGCTTCTTTAATGGAGAGAGCAGCCGTGGGTTCATCTAGTATGATTAGCTTAGCGCTAAAGTACGTAGCCCTAGCTATTGCTACTCCCTGCCTTTCCCCTCCAGATAGTGACTCAACAGGAATATCGGGCGATCTTAAATGCAGTCCGATCCTCCTTAGAGCTTTCATACTTTCCTCATTCATCTTTTTCCCATCAATTAATCCGAGCATTTTGGTTCTTTCTCTCCCAATAAAGATGTTTTTTGCTACGCTCTGATGGGGTGCTAATGCCTGTTCTTGGTAAACGGTTTCGATTCCCAGCGTTCTAGCTTCCGCAGGAGAATTGAAAACTACTTTCTTACCCTCAAACAATATGTCTCCTTTGTCTGGTTTGTGGTAGCCTGACAAGATTTTTATCAACGTTGACTTACCCGCCCCGTTATCACCAACCAAACCCACAACTTCATTGTATCCCACTGTGAAGTTTACGTCCTTCAAAGCGCAGATTCTTCCATACCACTTGAAGATATCCACCATCTCAGTCAATTTTTCCTTTTTCGCACACAGTCCTTGATTTTCAATCAACGCATTTTCCCTTTAGCAATCCATTTTGGGGTTTTTCATGTCGAAGCGTATAAAAGCTTTGTTTCCGAAAGAATGGCTCTGTAAAGTTAAGGTTTAATTTGCGGTTAGCACGCCAGCCTCTTACAGGTTACATTTCCCTTCGCCGATTTCGTAAGACAAAATCTCGTCTCGCAATGGATGAAGCGATTCCGTAGCTTTTCTAAGACCTTTAGCGTCATGCTTTTAGGAAACTAACGGAATAGAACCGTCGAGGTATCCTAATTGAATCTTACAGAAAAAGTTGTAGTGCTCTCGAACATAGAGAGCCAGACAAGGTTCTAGTAGACCTTTGCGGAACTGTCTCAGGCGTTCATTCAGGCGCACATAACATTCAAGCAGACACGCCCGCAGAGAACATCTACGCTATGTTCGAAGCAGCGAAAACTTATGGGGTATACCCAATAAAAGCTTAAAATGAGACCTATTCTATTCTTGGAGAGATTCGTTTAATCGTCTTACGTGCAGATAACATCGGATAGAAGTTTGGTGATGGATTTGGAAAGAGAAGAGATCTTAGGTAGGTTGAAGGATGCCGTTGTGAATTTTGACATAGATCGTACTCAAGAGCTCTGTAAGAGGGCTTTGGAGAAAGGGATCCCGGCTTACGAGATAGTGATAGAAGGTATGGCAAAGGGCATGGATATTGTCGGCGAGAAGTATGAGAGTGGAGAGTTCTTTCTCTCTGAGTTGATAATGGCTGGTGAAACGATGAAAGAGGGCATGAAGGCCGTTGAGCCCCATCTAAAGTCTGAAGGTGTTAAGGCTAGAGGGGGCATAGTGATCGGAACGGTTCAAGGAGATCTCCATGATATTGGAAAGAACATTGTTGCAACATTGCTGAGGCCCTCCGGCTTCGAGGTGATCGATTTAGGGTTCGATGTCTCTCCTCAAAAGTTCATTGAGGAAGTGAGAAAATCAAAGCCGGACATTTTGGGGATGTCTGCTCTCTTGACGACGACGATGATCAACATGGATGCTACGATAAAAGAGCTGAAAAATAAAGGCTTGAGAGATCAGGTTAAGGTTATCATAGGCGGAGCCCCAATAGATCCCGCGTACGCAAAGAAGATTGGCGCCGACGCAGCTGCCAAGGACGCTGTGGAAGGCCTGGCCATCTGCAAGAGATGGACATGAACCTCAACCTATGTCTATTGCCCCTTCTCGTCTTTCCTTCTTAAACACAAGTTCAAGACTCGATTCGTAGGTTAGATCGGCAGATGTAGGTCCATACAAGTTCCCTAAGATCGACTTCTTTGCGAAGATCTTGATCAAGCCAAACTAGAATTATCTGTAAGAAGGACGCACCTTGGAAGAATGCACTTCATGTTGGCTTGCATAATATCTCTTTAACTCTAAGGTCGAATAGAGCCTGAACGTTCGCCGGTCTAACGACTATGGCTGTGTCGCATCCTTTGCTGCTTCCAGCGATCGCGATCGCGTCTTCATCCGTCCTTATGAGACCTGCATCCGCAGCCATCAACGATATCTCACATGCGACTTTCATCCCTTCACCGAACATCCTGAGGATATTCGCCATAATCTCGTCGACTTGCATTGTATTGAACCTCTTTCTCACAGCGCGACCTGCGCCTCCGAAAGCATGAGTAGTTGTAAGTATCTTTCCTCCATACTTCATGATCTCCCGCCGATTCTCTTCAGTGAGTTCCTGTGTATCAGGACTCTTGTGGCCTGTCACATGAGTGACAACGACCAGGTTATATCCTTTGAAGAGCTTCGCAGCTTTAACCCCTGTTTCACCTCGTGTAGATGCGATAACTATGCTCTTGATCCTCGCTTCCTCAGCTCTCTCCTTCGCTATCTTCAAAACGTCATGTGTATTCTTCTCCCCAACCTCAGAGAAGTACACTATCTTCGACGTTCCAAGCGGCAATCGATCTACCTCCAATAGTTGAAGGAAATGACTATGTTTCAACCCAATTTTAAGTTTAGGATTTCTGAGACTTGTCTTCGCTGGGAATTGCGAAAGTAGCCAAGAGAGAAAGCAGGGAGAAGAATCCCATAAGGTAGAAGACTGCTCCCAAACCGTATCTATCCGCGACGAAGCCCCCTAGGCTTGAAGAGGCCGAACCTAAGCCGAAAGCTGCGAAGAACATTATCCCGAAGACTATGCCACGCACCTCTTCAGGCGTTATGTATCCAGTAATTGAGTTGGAAGCCGGTTGAGCGGTATACACTGAAACACCATACAATGCTACGAAAGTAATTGCGCTGATAGTAGGATCCCTCACGACTTGAAGCAACAGCAGACTCGCTACCACGCCGATCGAAGAAGCAATTATAGTCAGCCTGCTTCCATATTTCTTCGCTCCCCTCCCCCCTAACCATTGTCCAAGTATGCCCGCCGCGAGAATCGATGTCGCTGCCAACCCGGCAAGTTCCAAAGGGAAATACCTATCATTCACGAGGAACGTGGGGAAGAAAAGTTCAGTGCCTCTGAAATAGAGGCCTACAGTCATATTGTAGATAAGCAGACTCCTTAAGCTTGGATTCTTCAAGACAACAAGGAAGTCTCGCTTCTCGGGGTTTCGCTTTCCTCGCTCAAACGGAACTTTCAGAAATAGCAGAGATAGCAAAATACATAGTACGCCGATAGCGAGGAAAGGGGTTCGCCAACCGAACAGGATGCCCAGCGTCACCGACGCTATGGGCGCCAAGACTTGACCGGTACTTCCCCCCATCCCATGAATGCCCATCGCCTCAGACATTCCTGACTGGAAGGTTTTCGAGATTAAACTGTTTGCCGTCGGATGATATAGACTGGCCCAAGCAGACATCAGGACAAGGCCAATCGCAAAACCCATCAAGCTGGGAGAGACGATGAAGATGAAAGTGGAAAGGCCGGCGAAAGCCAAACTTATAGCAACTATCCTTGTTTCTCCGAGAAGATCTGATAGAGTGCCTCCAAGAAGAGCGCCTGCCCCATACAGAAAGTAACCTGCAGTCGCAATCAACCCCATCGTTTGCAGGGAAGCTCCTGTCTCGTTAACGATCAATGGTAGCAACGGCGGAAGAGCAAGTAGAAGAGAATGGTTTAGAGAGTGAGCCGCCCCGAGAAGAAGAAGCACCTCTCTCGATCTTTCCAGCTTCCAGCACCTTCTTGTTCTAGACCTATTCAGGTTCACGTCCACCGGATGCTAACTGTCGTGCATACTTCAATTTCTGTTTTAAGTTTTTGCACACTTCGACTAGAATCTCATTTGCACTACCATCAACAATTGGTATGGTAGTATTTGTCTCCTTCACTATGACTGAAAACAATTTCCGACTCATTCTCTCACCAAATATTATTATGGCTGACTTCACTTGAATTCTTGAGTTGACAAAGTCTTGAAAATCGTCGTTCCAGACAAGCTGTTGGACATGCTAATCAGAATGGAAGTTCAGCCCAAGCACATAACTGGATCTATCATCGAGACGATAGTCGACAAACAGAAGCTGGACAAAGGCAAGAGCTGCAAGCTTAGATTGGGCAACAAAGAATTCGGAAAAACGCAGTACCTTCTCAGCTTGCAGAAAGCGGGAATCAAGCAAGGCGACCATCTCTTCTTGGAAGCGGAACTTGTCCCGGAGGCCGTATCTAAAGTCAATGAAGAGAAGCCTAGAACAAAGGGCATGGAATCGATGTGATGATGGATGGAAGTTGAAATTGAAATCCCAAAAATAGGAAAGGCTGTCCGGGTTGAGGTTAAACCACACCATAACTTGGATTCAATTCTGGAAATCATCTGTAAAGATCTTGATTTAGGTAGAAAAGACTCTTGGGGTTTTGTATGGCATGGAAAGGAAATCGATGACTACTCAAAGACCGTACAACAATTGGGGGTAGTAGAAGAAGATCGACTTCAGCTGATTGAGAAAGCTAGACCGCAAGAAGTAACGGTTCCTATCAAGAAGATTTCAAGGAGACGCTATGTGAAGTATGCCGTTGCTGGATTGGCCTTGGTTGGCGTGAGCACAGCGGCAGCATACTATGCCACAAGGCCAGCTCCGACATTCAAGCCGACACCAATTCCAACGAATCCAACCCCTGCGCCGACACCGACGCCGTCACAGGTTCCAAAAGAGCCGACGCCTCAAGGCTTCAGTCCATTCGCCATAGCAATTACGAAGGATGGGAAATATGCGTACGTCGGTTTCGATCTAGCGGAAGTCATTTTCAAGGTGCGTGTTGCGGATTTCACCGTTGAAGCGGTGGCTGATCTATCTAGGTATTTTCCAATAGAGAGTGAGCACATTGCCCTGGACGCTAGCGAGAAGAAGCTCTTTGTTCACAGCGCCACATGGCGGAAACTGCTCGTCCTCGATACCCAGACGATGAACATAATCCATACTATTGACGACATCGGAACTCAAGGCATTCAAGGCATCACCCAGTCAGAATACGGCCCGTTCCTTCTCACCTGGGACGGTGGGAACACAGTGAAATTTGTCAACACCGAGACGTATGAGGTGACAAATTTCATAGATGAGCGGATAGGGTTTTTGAAGATTCAAGAAAGCAAGTATGATCAAGGCAAATGGTATATTGTCACGCAACAAGGGCCAGAGGGCCCGTGGGTCGTGGGCATCTATGACTACAAAGCGAAGGCTTGGACCAATAAGATTTCCTTTCCTCCGCAGGCTAAGAATGAGGGTATACTTGATTTTATAGTCTCACCCAACGAACAGAAAGCGTACTTGGCCGTCATGGGCGGTTGGTATCCAGTAGAATACCACGCCTATGGATTGCTCTATTCAACTGACCTTACAGAAGGCAAGGTCAAGGTCATTCCCGTAGACGGCGGCGCACTTTGTTTGGAGGCGAGCCCCGACAGCCAGTGGCTGTACGTTGGTACTGGCTGGCCCATGCCAAAGGTGAACAACCTGCTCGTAGTTGATACTCAGTCTGATAACATAGTGGGTCAGATCAGCTTAGGCCAAAACAAATATGGTTGGCATTACACGCAGATGAACGATCTGCAAATTGACTCTGCAAATCCAAATCTTCTCTATGCTACCAGTACCGACGGCAATGCCTTCATCAAGGTACGCCTTGATAGCCTCACCCTTGCAGACGTGCTAGTTCTCAATGAGGAAAGCTTCCGGCCAAATTTCTTCGTCAAGCGACCGGCGCAAGCAACTGGTTACATCCTCATTCATCAAAGTGCGGAGGCATTTGAGCTTGATCTCAACAATGCGACTATAAAAGGTGTGGTCAAATTCCCCATGATTCGCGCTGATGCCGACTCATATGACGTAGCCATCAGCGATACTGGAAGACTGTTCATAGCCCAAGGTGAAACAGTACTAGAGGTTGATATGGCAGACATGCGTCTCCTCGGAACTCATCCGCTTGCCCTAGGTAGTCCACCGGTGTGGCATTTTGTTCTTTCGAATGATCAGAGAAGGATATACTCAGTCTCGCAAGATCGCAACAGAAATCGCCCGGACGTTTTCTTGGCGATCAATACCGCAAACTTCCAAGTGGAGACATGCTTCAGGCTCGAGGGAGGAGCCTTCGACGAGAGGCCTTACGAACTACCTGATGGCTCAAAGCTGTATGCCCTCGGCGGAGAGGATTTTGGCCCTGTAGTCATTCAAGTAATCAAGACGGACAACTACACCGTTCAAAAGACGATCACCTTTGACGAACCTGGCTCGCTAGGCATATCTGGCGGGCCTTATTACCCATTTGCCTACGATTCTAGCTCGCGTACGCTTTTTGTGGGAGCTACGCACGTGGTCTTGGCAATAGATACGGACACCGACGTGATCAAGAAAGTTATCCATTTGAGGGATGTGGCAAGGGCTATCGGTTTTGAAGGTCTTCAACCCTGGCAATTGACCTGCGTCAACGCGATTGGTCTGGTCTATCACCCCCAGGAAAACCATCTATACATTGCCCATCTGGACCGAAGTTTCGTGAGTATCTATGACTTGAACAATGGCCGGTTTCTACCGCAGGTCATACCCCTCAAGGGATATTTCCCGAATTACATGTTTGCAAACGATGACCATAGCAAGATCTATTCTCTGAACATCCGTTCTGATAGTGTCTCTGTTATAGACGTAAAGTCGAAAGCAGTCGAACGGATTATCGACCTGCACGCCTATCGGCAGTGACTGCGCTTGCTATCCTTGCCAAATCATGAACCGCAAACAGGACGAGAGATGTGCGGATCAACGGAGGCTTCGTCCCCTATTCGCAAACAGCAAGCAGATATCGACCAGCAACCCATTGCCGGCTTGTTGAGAATTCGGAAGGAGAACAATACTGCATAACTTTTACAGATTTCTCTATAAGGAACCCACCTTGCTGGCTACGGCATTCAACACCAAAAATCTCCATATTGCTTCATCATTCTCCTGCCACCTCGTTGCTGACAGAAGGTTCGGCAATGGATGTTCTTGTTCCCGAGATCGTCATGATGGTGGGGCTGGCCGGATTTGAACCGGCGATCACGTGGGTTCTCGAAAGGTTTGTTTCCCAAGCCACGTAGCTTGTCTCGGTTTAGTAATTGTCCGCGTAGACCAGGTTTGCCGCATACTTCTGTTAGCTTCCAGATCGGCTAGCTCAGTATGCTCTAGCCCACAGCCCCTCTAGGCAAAGTGGATAAGCCTATAGAAATTTAAGTCTTCTCTGGCGTACCACTGGAGAGAAGCTTGCCGCGAGGAAGGTTTTCCTTCTGCCGCCCTACGTTAGATTCCTAGTATCTCAAGGGTTTGATTATTCTCTGTTTTCTAAGAGCTTTTCCGAAGGCGAACACTGCGAAGACCGATGTGACTAGCAATAGTTGTACCGCTATATCTGAGAATTCGGGAATTGGAGGCCCTTGATATGGTCCTTCCTGTGTAGCTAAATAGCTCGGGTGCGCTGCGTCTCCCCATTGAATCTTCGTTAACCCCAAGCCTTCACCTGTAGTCACCTTTAGCCACAAGCTCTTGCCTTGATCTACGTCTACTTCCACGGAGAACGATTTCTCAACGCTTTTTTCAGTTGGCTTAGCATAGATAGCCTCCGTATATATCGTCTGCAGCCCCTTGATTCGGTCATACCATCCAACATTGAATCTAACAATAGTGTCCTTCGTTGCTTCGTAGTAGAGCTTCAAAGTGAACTCTGTGTAAGTGAATGAGGAGCTCAAAGGTCTAGTTATGAACTCTGCCGTCTGCATCTCGATTGGGTTTGAGCCGCCCCACCATCCCGGCGGGACTGTATCCATTATGTAGCGGTTGCCTTCCATATCCTTCTGGAAGTAGTGCGGCGTCAGATCTTCCTGCGCTTTTGCGGGCGCACTCAGTCCTGCCAAACATAAGATTAATGCCAAGGTTCCGAGAATCATTCTGATTCTCAACTTTCCACCTCAAATGCATATGGTATAAGATTCGACTGATAAGTCCACCGATTAGCTCCAAGGGTCAATGCTTAAAATGTCTTAATCCTGTGAAGATCATCGCCATATCGTGCTCATCAGAAGCTCTTACAACTTCATCATCTCTTATGGAGCCTCCAGGTTGAATGACGGATCTAACGCCCGCGCTCGCGGCCATGTCTATCGAATCTCTGAAGGGTAGAAAAGCATCAGATGCCATTGAAACCCCTTTAACGTCAAGCTCCGCCTCCTTAGCTTTTTGCAGAGCTATCTTGCACGAGTCAACTCGACTCATTTGGCCTGCTCCTACACCCATCAGTTGAGTAGAGGTCGAAAGCACTATCGCATTCGACTTCACATGCTTCACGAACTTCCAGCCGAACATCAACGCTCGCTTCTCTTCCTCAGAAGGCTTCCTCCTCGTCGGCACAGAAAGCCTATCCTCGTCGATAAGAATCTCATCCATATCTTGGTATAACATCCCGCCGAGAATGCTTCTGAAAGACTTGATCGCGGCTGGGCTTCTACCTTCAGCTTTCATCAGCGCTGCAACGTCAAGTATTCTGCGATTCTCCTTCCTAGAGAGAATTTCTAGAGCCTCGGCACTGTATCCAAGCGCCAAGATCACTTCTATGAACTGCTGCGACATGGCTTCTGCTGTCTCTTCATCAACCTCTCGGCTGAATGCGTAGGTTCCCCCAAATGCGGAGATAGGGTCTGTCGCCAGAGCTTTCCTATAAGACTCGGCGAGACTCTCGCCGATCGCTCCGCCACAAGGGTTAGTGTGTTTAACGATGACCGTCGCACAATCGTCTTTTAGCTCACGGATCAATGCGTACGCAGCCTCAGCGTCCAAGATATTCGTGTAACTGAGGCTCTTCTTACCCGAGAGCTGCTTCGCTTCAGCTATGCATATTTGTGATGTCGAATCCTTGTAGACCGCGGCTCGCTGATGAGGATTCTCGCCGTAACGCAAGTCCTGAATCTTGACGAAGTCTAAGGTAATTTCTAGGGGGAACTCGGATAGTTGTTTGAGATCAGGGACCGCTCCGAATCTATTGAAGAAACTAGCGATAGCCGAATCGTAGTGAGCGGTTCTTTCGAAAGCTTTCTTCATCAACTTGTATCTTGTCTGATCCGACAAGAAGCCTTTTGTTGCTTCCAACTCTTGGATGATCTTAGTGTAGTCAGAAGGATCAACTACGACGGCAACATCCCTACAGTTTTTGGCTGCAGATCGAATTAGAGCTGAGCCTCCGATATCGATCATCTCAACAATTTCTTCTAGCTGCGCACCAGGTTTCTTCACGATTTCTTCAAATGGATATAGATCAACGACAACAAGGTCTATTGGCTTGATTCCATGTCTTGAAATCGATTCTTCATCTTCTTTTCTGCCTCTCCTGAAGAGGATGCCTCCATGAATCTTAGGATGTAGAGTCTTGACTCTGCCCTGCAAGATCTCAGCGAAGCCTGTGTATTCCGCAACGTCCTCAACCTTGACATCTTCTTGGGAGAGTACTCTCGCTGTGCCTCCTGTGGAAAGCAACTCGACCCCAAGCGACTGAAGCTCCCTAGCAAATTCAACTATTCCCGTCTTGTCAAAGACACTTAGAAGTGCGTAACGTATCGATCCTCCAGACATCGCTCAAAAGCGCCTCCAATCTGTCAACTAATCTAGAAGCTTTAGCCGTTTAATTCTTCTGCGGTGGTTCAGCAAGGCGAAGACGAAACTTTTACACATTCATGTCAAAGGGCTCGCCCAAATTTTGGATCTTCTTGTCAACAATGACTTTTAGGAGAAACATCCGATATTGGGAGTCATGAGAGGAAGTAAGCTCTCAGAAGGAAAGACTAAGATAGTTTTCGCCTCGGACAATCCTGATGAAGTTGTACTCTTCTTCAAAGATGATATAACAGCTGGAGACGGAAAGAAGCATGACATTCTAGCGGGGAAGGGAAGAATCAATGCTACCGTCTCAGCGAAACTCTTTCAAGTTCTCGAAAGTGGTGGAGTAAGGACCCATTTCGTAAAGCAGCTTTCACCAACCAAGCTCTTGACGAAAAAGTTGAGGATGATCCCCCTCGAGTCTGTTTGCAGAATTCTCGCTGCAGGCCATATGGTCGGGCTTGGAAAATATTTCCAGTATCGCCAGAGGTTGAGCCTTCCTGTGGTCGAGTTCTACTTGAAAGACGACGCCCTCCACGACCCTTTCCTCAACAACTATCACGTCCGAGCATTAGGTCTGGCGGAAAGTGAAGAGATCGCTCAGATGGAGACTTCGACGCTGAGAGCTGGAGAAGTTCTGGAGAGGTTCTTCGAAGAGAGGAGGATGCTCCTCGCCGACTTCAAACTGGAGTTTGGCCGAGATGCCGCTGGGGAACTCCTCGTAGGAGATGAATTGAGCGTTGATTCCATGCGCCTCTGGGATAAGGAGACCTACGAGATACTCGATAAGGACAGGTTCAGAAGGGATCTGCCGAAAGTCTTCGAACTCGCGTATCTAGAGCCTTACAAGCGAATATGCGGTGGAGAGAATGTATCTAGTTGAGATTGTAATAGAGAACAAGCCTCGCGCCAGAGATCCTGAAGGAGAGACCATCAAGAAAGATCTCATGTACAAAAGCGGCTACGATTGCGTGAAGGAGGTTAGAACTGGCAAACTGCTTAGGGTCAAGATAGAGGCTGAAGACGAAGAGGACGCAAGGCGGATAGTCTTCAAAATGTGCAACGACCTCAGAATCTTCAATCCGGTAGCTCACTCTTGCAAGATAGAGATTAGGGGTAAAGCATGAAGGTCGCAGTAGTCCAATTTCCAGGAAGCAACTGCGACTATGATGCTGTCCACGTCCTGAAAGACATCATCAACGTTGACACTGAATTAGTCTGGCATAAAGAATTCGACAACTCTGATTACGATGCTGCTGTCCTTCCAGGCGGATTCAGCTACGGCGACCATCTTAGAGCAGGTGTAATCGCTGCGTACTCTCCTGCAATGAGGAGACTGAAGGAAATGGCTGAGGAAGGGAAGCCGGTTCTAGGGATCTGCAACGGATTCCAGATTCTAGTTGAATCAGGCCTCCTACCTGGAGCGCTCCTACGCAACTCATGTCTGAAGTTCATCTGTAAATGGGTAACAATGCGAGTTGAATCAACGAGTTCAGCGTTCACCAACAACTACCGGAAAGGAGACACTATCAGAATGCCTATAGCCCATAATGAAGGCCGATACTTCGTCGAAGACGATGTACTGGAAAGGTTACGCGACAAGGATCAGATAATTCTAAGATACGTTGGCGAGAACCCGAACGGGTCACTGGACGATATTGCCGGAATCTGTAACGCCGAAAGGACTGTCGTAGGACTGATGCCTCATCCCGAGAGAGCTAGCGAAAAAATTCTCGGAGGAGAAGATGGAAGGACGATGTTCGAGTCAATGTTGGAGTGGGTCAAATGAAAGCGCTAGAGATGGAACTCAGCCTAACCAGAGAAGAGATGGAGTATGCGAGGAAATTCCTGAAGCGTGAACCGAACCCACTAGAATGGGCTATGATAGACGCAGAGTGGAGTGAACATTGCAGCTACAAGTCGTCGAAGCCGGTCCTGAAGCTTCTGCCAACAAGAGGGAGGCGAGTCCTCCTTGGACCTGGATACGATTCAGGCGTAATAGATATCGGAGACGGCTACGTCGCAACAGCCCATATAGAGAGCCACAATCACCCTAGTGCCATAGATCCCTATGGAGGCGCTGCTACAGGCATCGGCGGCGTGATCAGAGACATCCTCTGTATGGGGACAAGGCCGATCGCTCTACTGGACTCCTTGAGATTCGGCTCTATTGAAGAGAGTGAACATTCTAGGTGGCTTTTCAAGTATGTAGTTCGAGGGATCGCGGATTATGGCAACTGCACAGGGATACCCACTGTTGCAGGCGAGGTTGAGTTCGACGAGAGCTTCGAGAAGAACTGCCTTGTCGATGTTGTATGCCTCGGCGTCGGCAGGAAGAAAGGGCTGGTCTTAGCGAAAGCGGCCAACCCCGGCGATGTCGTTATCCTCGTCGGCGGTTCGACTGGGAGAGATGGAATACACGGCGTCACCTTCGCGTCAAAGGTACTTACAGAGAGAAGCGAGGAAGACAGATCGGCTGTCCAAATTCCCGATCCATTCACGAAGAAGCTGATCATCGAAGCTACCCTTGAAGCTGTCTCAACAGGTTATGTACGCGGCTTAAAAGACCTTGGAGGAGGGGGCTTGACTTGCGGAATCTCAGAGATGGCAGACAAAGGTGACAGGGGGATCGAGATAGACCTTTCGAGAATACACCTTCGCGAAGAGGATATGATCCCTACTGAAGTAATGATCTCTGAATCTCAAGAGAGAATGGTCTTCGTCGTTGAGAATGGAAAAGAGGGAGAGGTCTGCAAGATCTTTGATAAGTACGAGGTACCTTACGCAGTGATCGGCAGAGTCATACGAGACCGCAATGTCGTCGTGACGCAGAACGGAAAAGAGATAGCGAGTCTCCCTACGCGATTCCTAGCTAATGCGCCTATAGTTCCGAGAAAAGCGATTAAGCCTCACATTAGGAAGGCTAGACCCAAATTCCAGTTGCCGAAAGACCTCTCAACAACTCTCCTAGGATTGCTATCTTCTCCAAATATCGCAAGTAAAGAATGGGTGTTCAGACAGTACGATCATGAAGTCGGCGTTAGAACAGTTGTGAAGCCCGGTCAAGGTGACGCTGCAGTTCTCAAGTTGCCGAACAGAAAGTTTGCAGCAATCAAGGTGGATGGCAACTCGAAACACTGCCATCTCGACCCGTATCTAGGAGGCGCGTCGTGCGTTGCAGAAGCCTGCAGGAACGTGGTTGCGGTCGGCGCTGAACCCGTTGCTATGCTTGACCATTGTCAATTCGGCGACCCAAATAACGGCGAGGTCTTCTGGGCTTTCTCTCAGACGGTGAAAGGGATCGCTGATGCATGCCGATCGTTTTCACTTCCATGCATCGGAGGAAAAGTGAGCTTCTACAATGAGGACAAAGAGACTGGCAAAGCAATAAAATCCTCGCCGGTGATCGTTGTCCTCGGGTTGATAGATAAGGTCAATTATATCACGACGGCCGGCCTGGAGAATGAGGGAGACGAAATAATTATTGCGGGCTCTACAGGCCTCGATATGGGAGGGTCAGAGTATTATCGAACTCTAGGAATCTACGACAGGTCGCCTCCCTCAATCGATCTGAACCTAGAGAAGAAGACTATGAATTCAGTTTTGGAGTGCATTAAGAGAGGTTACGTTTCATCATGCCATGATTGCTCCTCAGGCGGTCTCGCTGTTGCGATTGCGGAGATGTGCATCATCGGCAACTTGGGCGCAAGAATAAGCATGGATAAGGTTCCGGCAGCAAAGTTGCGTGTTGACGAGCTGCTGTTCTCAGAGTCAAATTCTAGATTTATAATATCGACGAATAGACTGGAAAAAGCGCTGAAGGTCTTCAAGAAATGCGGCATCCCTTCAGCCAAGATCGGTGAAGTAAGCGCAGGCCCTCTAGAATTCTCCTCGAGGAGAGCGAGTTTCTCATGCTCACTTCAAGATATGGAGAAAGCGTATGGCGAAGCGATACAGAGGCTGGTTGAAGGATGAAGAGTCTGAAGGAAAGCTGTGGAGTCGTTGGAGCTGTAAACAAGAGTGGGAACGTCGTAAACAACATTTGGCTTGCACTCATAGCTCTCCAACATCGAGGACAAGAGTCAAGTGGAGTCTTCACGTTCGATGGCAACACATTCCATCAGAGGAAAGAGATAGGATTAGTGAGCGCACTAGAGAACTTCTCAACGCTAGCAGGAAGGATCGGCATAGGGCATGTAAGATACTCAACAGTAGGCAGACCTGCAGACAAAGACACTTCCAAGAACCTAGTGGCAATCGACAACTTCGCTCAACCATTCTTCGTCGATTTCCAAAAGAAAGGGATGGCGCTCTGCCACAACGGCAATCTGGTTAACATTATTGATTTGAGCAAGACGCTTCTCTCGAACGGCATATTCCTATCATCCCGGTGCGATGGCGAAGTCATCCTGAAGACGCTGGTCCACGAGTTGATGCAGACGAGAGACATTGAGACAAGCGTAAGGAACTGCATGGCTAAACTTGAAGGAGCATACTCCGTTACAGCCGTCACAGGCGAAGGAGAGGTAATAGCCTTCAGAGATCCGAATGGATTCAGACCCCTATGTTTCGGAGAAAACGAGAGTTTGACAATGGTCGGATCAGAGAGCGTCGCGCTTAACGTGAACGGCATCGACAAGATTGCAGACGTGAACCCTGGAGAGATGATGTTGATCACAGAAGACGGAAAGAATTCGACAGAGCAGATCGTTCCCTGCGAACGGAAAGCTCATTGCATGTTCGAATACGTTTACTTCAGCCGTCCAGACTCCGTGTTGAACGGGAAAGACGTTTACTCGGTTCGCATAAATCTAGGGAAGAATCTCGCTGAAACCTACGAGATCGATGCCGACGTAATAGTCCCTGTCCCTGATACAGCGCGACCTGCTGCGGAAGGAATCTCTAGGGAAACTGGAGTCTACGTTGCAGAAGGCTTGATCAAGAACAGGTATATTGGAAGAACCTTCATCATGCCTGAGCAGCGAACTAGAGACGACTCGGTTAACGTGAAGATGAATCCGGTCAGATCAGTTCTTAAAGACAAAAAGGTCGTCTTGGTCGACGACAGCATAGTTAGAGGAACAACCTCCAGAAAAATCGTGAACCTGGTGAAGAGAGCTGGTGCAAAAGAGGTTAACGTATGGATAACATGCCCACCAATAATCTCCCCATGCTTCTACGGAATCGATATCGCGACTCATGGCGAACTGATCGCTGCGAACCAGAAGATCCCCGAAATCGCCAAGACGATCGGCGCTGACAAGCTATGCTATCAGACGCTACCAGGGCTGGTCGATGCCGTTGGGTTTGAACCAGGAGAACTCTGTTTAGCATGTCTTACAGGGAGCTATCCAACCCCAGTAGCCCAGAAGATAGCTGACGAGATGAAAGAGAAGAGGTTGAAGGAAAGGGTACGCTACTGGGAGATGAACTCATGACCAAAGTACTACTGGTAGGATCAGGCGGAAGGGAGCATGCTATCGCTGAGAGCATCGCTAAGACCCGCGATGCTGAACTCTACTCTATTATGAGCGGAAAGAACCCCGGCATAATAGCTTGCTCAAAGAAATATGCGGTCGGCAAGATCACAGACGCCAGTTTCGTTTCAAGCTTCGCAGTAGAAAACAAGATAGACATCGCCGTGATAGGTCCTGAAGCTCCGCTGGTCAACGGCGTGGTTGACAGGCTGCAAGAGAAAGGGATCGATTGCGTCGGACCTAGAAAAGCGCTGGCGATGATCGAGGGAGATAAAGCATTCTGTAGAGCTTTGATGAAGAAGTATGGAATAGATGGGCTTCCGAAATGCGAGGTCTTCACAGACCCAGACGAGGCTGCGGAGTACATAGATTCTGCAGACGCAGTCGTCATCAAGCCAGCTGGATTGACTGGCGGGAAGGGTGTTCAAGTCGTCGGAGAGCATCTGAAGGATAAAGAGGAAGCCAAACACTACGCGAGAGAAATATTCGCTAAGAAGATCGGCGATCTACAGAAAGTCGTCGTCGAAGAGAAGCTTGACGGCGAAGAATATACAATTCAAGCATTCGTTGACGGATTTAATCTTGTTCCAATGCCGTGTGTTCAAGACCACAAACGAGCCTACGATGGAGATCTAGGACCGAATACTGGCGGCATGGGAAGCTACAGCGATGCAGACCATCTTCTACCTTTCCTTGACAGAGAAAACTACGAGAGAAGCGTCAAGATAATGACAGACACCGTTGATGCCCTTAAGAAGGAATTGGGTTCACCTTACAAAGGCATCCTCTACGGCCAATTCCTCCTCGGTGTCGGATGGGATAGAGGAGACTTCAGCCCTAAGCTGGTAGAGTTCAATTGCCGTTTCGGCGACCCTGAGAACATGAATGTGCTGCCTCTACTCTCTAAGGGCTGTGACCCGGTTGAGATCTATCAAGGCGTTATAGATGGAAAACTGAGCAAGATCAAAGCGACATTCGAAAGGAAAGCAACGGTCTGCAAGTATATAGTTCCAGCTTCCTATCCTAGCGGAGGAAAGCAAAATGAACCATTCACTGTTGATGAAGAAGGGGTAAAGAGGTTTGGAGCTCTACTTTTCTACGCTAACGTAGACATGGTCGGCCAGCAGCTGGTCACAACAAGCTCCAGAACGGTCGCGGTTCTCGGTGTAGCTGACTCTATTCAAGAAGCTGAGAGGATCGCTGAAGACGCAACCAGCCACTTCAAGGGGAATCTCCGTCACAGGAGAGACATCGGAACCTGGGAATTGGTTCAGAGAAGAATTGACCATGTGAGATCGATAAGGCCATGACGAAGATCGTCGGAGCCTTGGCTTCAGGTAGAGGCTCAGATTTCCAGTCGATAATCGACCACATCTCACTCGGCGTATTGAAGAACGCTAGAATCGGCGTTTTGATAAGCAATAATTCCGATGCCTACGCGTTGAAGAGAGCTGAACAAGCAGAAATCGATCCGGTCTACATTCAGGGGATTCAGGGGAAGAAGTTCCCCAGCAGAGAAGCCAGAGAGAAGGAGCGGGAGATCTTCGACAAGAAGGTTGTCGGTGTACTCAAACAGCATAATGTAGACCTAGTGGCGCTTGCGGGCTTCATGCAGGTGCTCACTCCATTCTTCGTCGATGAATATCAGTGGAGGATAATGAATATTCATCCAGCCAAGGATATGGAGAAGTATTCAGGCCGAGGAATGTATGGTGAACGTGTTCATGAAGCGGTACTGAAGGCTGGCGAGAAAGAATCTGGATGCACGATTCACTATGTGGATAAGGGCGTAGACACCGGTCCAATCGTTCTTCAACATACGGTCCCTGTAAAGCCGAGTGACACCGTTCACACATTGGCGGATAGGATTCTAGTATATGAGCATAGGCTGTATTCGAAGGCGATCCAGCTGCATATCGACGGGCGATTGAAGATAGTCGATGGAAACGTAGAGAAGGACTACAGTGGAAACTGGGAAGAAGAGTGGAATGAAAGAGAGAAGGCTTACATCGAGTATCAGAAAGCTGAATGGGCTAAGATCGGGAAGCCTTTGGAGGATCTGCTCTGATGACTGCGAAGATAATGGATGGGAGGAAGATCGCTGAGGAGGTAAAAGCCAATATCAAACGTGAAGTCGATTCGCTCCGCTCACGAGGAGTATCGCCTTGCTTAGCGACGATATTGATAGGCGATGATCCTGCATCACAGACGTATGTCAGAATAAAACACAAGAGCTGCGAGGAAGTCGGAATCGTATCAAAGAACCTGCAGCTCCCTACCGATGTCAAACAAGAAGAAGTGATTAAGCTCATCGAAAGCTTGAATGAAGATTCGAATGTTCACGGTATATTGATTCAGCTTCCAATCCCGGGATTTATCGATGGCTACGAACTCGTCGAGAGTGTTCATCCAGAAAAAGATGTGGACGGGCTGCATCCTTACAATTCAGGTAAGGCGTCTTACAAGAAATGCGATCTCATCCCATGCACGCCTAAAGGAATCATGGCTATGCTCGCTTACTACAAGATAGATCTCGAAGGAAAACACGCGGTGATCATTAACCGAAGCAACCTCGTGGGAAAACCTCTCTACAGCCTCATGTCGAATGTAGACCCTCTCCAAATGTTGTTTCTGAACACAGATATCCTTCTTCTCAACTCCGACGCGACAGTAACTGTATGCCACTCGAAGACACGGAACCTACAGGAATTCACGCGAAACGCGGATATACTTGTAAGCGCAGTTGGAAGGCGCCAAGAGTTCATAGTCACTCAAGAGATGGTGAAGGATGGTGCGGTTGTAATAGATGTAGGCGTCAGCAAAATTGAGGGCAAGCTTTGCGGAGACGTTGACTTCGAGGAGGTCGCACAGAAGGCTTCATACATAACGCCTGTTCCAGGAGGAGTTGGCCCAATGACCGTGGCTATGCTTCTACACAATACATTGATTGCATCGGCGAAGCAGGTTAACTGCGATATAGAGTACGATCTGAGCGAATTATGGAGATTCGGAAAGAGATGATTTTTATGAAACGTAAAGTGTCTATCGTGGTAGGTTCGAAGAGTGACCTTAAGATTGCAAAGAAAGCAGAACTCACACTGAAAGAGTTCGGCATAGCTTTTGAAACCAAGATCTTGTCTTGCCATAGGAACTCGAAGGAGCTGGAAGAGTACATCGCTTCATCTGAAGCAGATGTCTACATAGCCATCGCAGGATTATCAGCTCACCTCCCAGGCTATATTGCTGCTAGGACCAAGAAGCCTGTCATCGGGGTTCCTGTGAGTAAAGCGCTCTCAGGTCTGGACGCTCTTCTCTCGATAGTTCAAATGCCCAAAGGCGTCCCAGTCGCATGCGTCGGCGTGGACAATGCTGAGAACGCAGCCTACCTAGCTCAGAGGATCCTCCAGCTGAAATGCATGTAGCTCCGGGTGAGTTGAGACGCGTTTAACTTACGCAAAGACCGGAATCGACGTTGAGAAGATACGGAAGGTTCAATCACACATCGATAAGATTCTTTCAGCAACATTCCGTTCACGAGAAGGAAAGTTCGGTCGAGTCTTGAATATAAGACAGCATTACGCAGGCTTGATCGATATAGGCGGAGGCAACGCTCTCGCGCTTCACGCGGACGGTGTTGGAACGAAAGTCTTGATTGCAGAGATGCTGAAGGATTACCGAACCGTCGGGATAGACTGCGTAGCGATGAATGTTAACGACCTCATCTGCGTCGGAGCTGAACCCGTCGCAATGGTCGACTATCTGGCTCTAGAGAAAATGGATCAAAGACTCGTCGACGATATTACAATCGGCTTGGAGAGAGGGGCTAGAGACGCTGGGATCGCGATCGTTGCTGGAGAGACCGCGGTTATGCCTGACGTTATTCACGGGTTCGATCTTTCAGCTATGAGCATCGGCACAGTGAAGAAGAGCAGGATTATAACAGGCGAGAAGGTCAAGGTTGGAGATGCCATAATCGGACTGCCGAGCAGCGGCATCCATAGTAATGGGTTGACACTAGCAAGGAAGATACTGTTTAGAAAAGGGGTCGATAGAAATATTGCTAGGGAACTGTTGACGCCTACGAGAATCTATGTCAAGCAGATAATGAGGCTGCTGAAGTCAAGGATTCAAATTCACGGTCTAGCTCACATTACAGGCGGAGCTTTCTCAAAGCTGAAGAGAATCGGCGAGAGAGCGGATGTTGGATTTCATCTTGACGATCTGTTTCAGCCTCACGAGATCTTCAAGGAGATCCAAGATCGGGGCGGTATTTCACATAGAGAGATGTACCGGACATTCAACATGGGAAACGGCTTCCTGATATTCTGCCCGAAGAATGAAGAAGAGAATGCGTTAAGAGCCCTGCCTAATGCAAAGAAAGTCGGAGAGGTCGTCGACGAAAGAAAAGTCATCGTCGAAGTCGATTCGAAGAAGATTGAAGTCGAAGCATGGTAAGCTGATAGCTTCTCAAGTTAATGATGAGATCGATTGGAAAGTCTTAAGCAAGACCAAAAAGATCTATAAATCGGTTTCTATGTTATCGCCACAAGAGACTTGAGCGTACTCGGTTGGACTCAAAAGTCATGAAGCCTTCAATTATTCTGTGAGTTGTGGTCTCGCAATGGCCTCAAGAACAGCCTTCATCTACAGCGATGCCCTCCTCGACTATGATTTCGGAGAGACTCATCCGCTTAAGCCAGAGAGACTCAGTTTGACTTTTGAGCTCGTCAAGGCGCAGGGGACGCTTGAGCTTAACAATGTTTCAGTAGTCAGACCTAAGGCCTCAGATTCAAGCGACCTCTTGCTTTTCCATAAAGAGCGGTATATCGAAACGGTCAAACGATTCAGTGAGGTTGGCTATGGGCTCCTAGATTCTGGAGATACACCGGCTTACAAGGGATGCTATGAATCTTCCATGCTACTTGTCGGCGCGTCACTGGCAGCTGTTGACCTCGTTATGCAGAAAGAGGTTGAACATGCCTTCAATCCGGTTGGGGGGCTTCATCACGCTCATCCAGATCGAGCTTCAGGATTCTGCATATTCAACGATCCAGCATTATGTATCGCTCATCTCAAGAGGAAATATGGCTTGCAGAGAGTTATGTACCTCGATATAGATGCGCATCATGGAGACGGCGTTATGTACGGGTTCTACTCAGACCCATCTGTACTGGACATAGATTTCCATGAAGATGGAAGATACCTCTTCCCAGGAACGGGATTCACCAATGAGATCGGGGAAGGTGAAGGAAGAGGATACAAAGTGAATATTCCTGTCCCGCCCTTCACTTATGACGAACCCTACCTGAGCGCTTTCAGAGAGATTGTTCCGAGATTGACGCGAGCCTATGAGCCTGAGATAATATTGATGCAATGTGGAGCAGACTCACATGCTAATGATTTGCTGGCACACTTGAATTTGACTACGCATGCCTACAGAGAGATTGTTTCAACGGTACACAAACTAGCCCATGAAATCTGCAATGGAAGACTTGTCCTCCTTGGAGGCGGAGGCTACAACTTAGGAAATGCTGTGAGATGCTGGACGATAGCGTTCAATGAACTCGCAGAAGCAAGACCGAGAGAAGAGATTCCGAAAGAATGGCTTGAGCTGTATAGAAATTTAAAAGAAGGGGAACCATCTCGCTTCCTACACGACAAACCGGAACCTAGAAAAAGAGATGAAGAAATGTTAAAGCATGTAGCCGGTATCGTCGCAGATCTACAGAAAAGAATCCCGATGCTCTCAAAAGTGTGATTATGCAACTAGGATGAAGCGGCGAACATAAAGAAAATCAAACTGTTCTTGGGCTCGATTCATCTCTCAGCTGAAGCAACGAGTCTCCTCACGCCGAAAGTTCTAATAATCTTCAAGGCAACCTATCTCAAAGCGGGATACCTGTTGAGAGGCAGAACCCTCCTGGGAATACTGGTTATTGCCATAGGGATAGTCGCATTGGGTTATGGAGCATACAAACTCAATCAGTTCCTCTTTGTGGAGAGGATGTTGGAAAGGGAGCATATACCTTTGTACACGCGGAATGTCGGGCTCCCCTTCATGCTTGGTATATTGGTGCTAATAGACGGAGGGATCATACTGGGCATGAAAAGGATGGCTTCTCTAATTCTCCACCTCGTAGCCAATGTGGCTTGGATCTATGGAACATTTAAAGCGTATACTCTAGCTCAAATGATTGAGACTGAGATTAAGGCATACCAGCTACCTTTCCTACTTTACACGATAGCGATCTTCCTATTCATATTTGGAGCGGTTACTAACGCAATCCCAAAGAAGTCGCAGTAAGATGAAAACTTAACGCATGTTCTTCGTATGACTGAGAGACGCAGGACACTCCTAGGTCGTCAGTGAAATATCGCATGACAGGAATAAGAACTCCGTCCGAAGCAGGGTTATTCAAGCCCGTGCGAAAAAGGTACCAAATGAGATTTTTTCAAAGGGTACCAATTTGAAAGGCTGATAAAAGTATATTTGAAGTAAGAAGGCGCCGGGTTCAACGGTAAAGCGTCTAGTTAGCATCCAAGCGAAGATCTACCAAGCAGGATGAAAAAGATATCTTTTTCAAAAATTCTCAAAAGTTATCTTTTGGACCAGTCGGGGGCTAACAGGGAGAATCTTGGCGCCATACGGTAGGATAGGAATGAAGAGGAGTTGGAGAGAGACTGGATGGAAAAAGTCGAGCGAGTTTCGAAAGGCCCAAAACGAATGCCGTTAGTTGAGTCGTGTACGATCAAAGAATTGGGAAGATCCCTTCATTCTTTGCGAAGCAGTCGTTCCGTTGAAATGATATTGGTGGATGAGATTCTAGCCCAACTTTAAACTTGATGGAGGTTTCAGTCAAAGTCGCTCATGTTTCTGAGGATATCGCTACGATGAGGCGGGCCGTAACGTGGAAAACGAACCATCTGTCCACCCCGAAATCCATAGTATGCGCCTTTAGTTATTCTTGCTACCTCCATGGCGAGTTCACTGGGT
>Ga0315314_1000877_pt1 | contig 29486 bp, 25 predicted proteins | sample TDP9_MG_FD_203631 | JGI IMG/M metagenome (GOLD analysis project Ga0315314, IMG submission 203631) | Freshwater sediment microbial communities from Lake Towuti, South Sulawesi, Indonesia - TDP9 | ecosystem: Environmental > Aquatic > Freshwater > Lake > Sediment | place: Indonesia: South Sulawesi... | reverse complement strand
ACAGTTTTGGGCCATGGGCAATCTCCTTGCCAAAATGAGTTATCGGACTGATAATTCATCGGCAAAAAGCCCTTTTGGCCTTGAAAATTAGCGTTATTGTATGCCAATATCATGTGGTTCTACCAATAATTGGTTGTGTAGTTTTGCTCTTGGTTCTATTGGGTGGCAATTCAGCAAAAGCTGACCGAAGAAGCTACGTCTGGACGTATGAATATCAGACAATGCCAAAGGGTAAGGCTGAGTTGGAATACTACCTAACGCATAAGGTACCGGATTTTCACAAGTATAGTAAGAGAAACACCTGGGAGCATCAAGCCGAATTCGAATATGGTCTGACTGACAGATGGGACGTATCTGTTTACCAGAGATGGCAGCAGACAAACACTAAAAGGGATGACAAATTTGAGTATACAGGTACGAAGGTAAGAACACGATACCGTTTCGCAGAGAAAGGAATGTACCCTCTTGATACCCTATTATATCTGGAATATATAAGACCTGACGGCTCAGATGCCCCGGAAAAATTCGAGGCAAAACTTATCCTCGCCAAAGATGTGGGAAAATGGAATATTGCTTACAACCAGATATACGAGAAAGAAATCAAACACGGTAAGGAATTCGAACACGGTTATGCTGTAGGCGTCAGCTATGAGTTTTCACCCGCATGGAAGATAGGTTTTGAATCGACCGGCAACTACATAGAGGACAAATACTACCTCGGCCCAACGATCTCCTGGGCAAGTGAGAAAGTTTGGATCAGTATAGGTGCGATTAGAGGGATTAACGATAGAAGCGATGATTTACAGATTAGACTGATAGCCGGATTTCCATTTTAGTTGGCAATTTTACGCGGCAGTTCGACAACCGCTTGACCTCTGGACCTTTCAGTTTTGTACGCCGTACAGGTGCGATTATGGAGAAGAAGTTATTGTCCTGGTTGTTTGTAGCAGTCGGGCTGTTTATGCTGGTCTATGGCTGCCACAATATGGCGAAAGAAATGAGCGATGGACAGAAATTGTACCAGGCAAAGTGTTCATCGTGCCACAATCTCATTGCTCCGGAACGCCACGACAAGGAAAAATGGCAGCTATATATTGACAAATATGGACAGGAGATGACAACTGGAGAAAAACGGGTGGTCTTGCAGTACCTGGTTGGCTCTGACTAATCTATTTGTAGTGGTCTTTGCGAACCGACTGCTTTGCAGGCCGAAGTAGCATTTACCAGAGGTGTGACCACCAAAAAAGAAAACATCGAGTAACGTCCGGTTACCCGATGTTTTCCGGAGGGGAGAAAAATTGCTTTTTTCTCTCTGTGATTTTATACGTTATCGGAAGTTTTCGGTTCTGTACTAATTGTGCCAGCAGGGGGGATTTTTTTTACTTTTTTTGACAAAAATAATCTGTCCTAATAAAGACTCATCGGCTCACGGTCTCGGCTGAGCCGGCGATAAATCGTAATGCCTTTACAGCCAAGATGATAGGCTAATTTGTAGGCCTTCTCGACATCCGCAGGCGTGGCCTTTTCGTTGAAATTTATGGTCTTACTGACCGCGGCGTCACAATGCCGTTGGAAAGCCGCCTGCATTCGAATATGCCACTGCGGCTTAATATCGTAAGCGCATCTAAAAATCCTGCGTATTTCGGTCGGAATTGCGGCGATTTTGGCAATGCTGCCGGCTTTAGCAATCCTTTCTTGCAGCTTTTTGCTGTAAAAGCCGCCTCGTTCCGCCGCTTGTTTGAAGACCGGATTTACTTGCAATATCTTCGAGCCGCCAAGTATCTGCCGGACAAATACCAGCGAATAGGCCGGCTCAATCCCGCAGGAACAATCCGCAATAATGCTTATCGTGCCGGTCGGGGCAACACAGGTAACAGAAGCGTTGCGAACCTTCATATTTTTTTTAGTTCGCCAGGTGCTGCTGTTCCAGTTCGGAAATGGCCCACGCAGATTGGCAAGTTCGCTGCTGGCTTGGCGTGCTGTTTCATTGATGAACTCCATAACCTTCTCGCCGAATTCGACGCCTTGTTGTGAATCATAAGGTATCCCTAATAGGAACAAGCAATCTGCGAAGCCCATCACGCCCAGGCCGATTTTGCGATTGCCTTGAGCCAGGCGGACGGTGTCGTGGACCGGATAGTCACACACGTCGATAATATTGTCGAGAAATCGCACAGCTAATTTAACGGTATCAGCTAATTTCGGCCAATCTATGTCCACTTTGCTATCGGCGAAAGTTACGAACTTGGCAAGATTAATGCTGCCTAACGTGCAGGCCTCAAATGCAAGCAGTGGCTGCTCACCGCAAGGATTGGTCGCTTCTATTTGACCAAGCGAAGGAGTCGGGTTGTCACGGTTGATTCGGTCGATAAAAACCACGCCAGGCTCGCCGGTTTTATGAGCACACACCACGAGCATCTTCCAGATGTCACTGACCGTATAGAATTTACCTGTTCCCTTGGAGCGGGGTTTCTGTCCCGCTCCGTCTCGCGACTTCGCCGAGACGAGGCTGCCGGTTAATTTCTGCAAATCATTTATGGTATAGCTGGCAATATCAATCCGCCGGGGTATTAGATACCGCTGGCCTGTACGAGGATTGATTACGATGTGTAGAGTGTTACCAGATTTGAGCAATTGCCTCATCCAGCTATCGGAGATTTTGACGGAGATATTGAAGTTGGTAAAGGCCTTTAGGTTTTGTTTAGCATGCAGAAATTTTAAGATGTCGGGGTGCTCGACGCTCATCATGCCCATATTTGCACCGCGGTTGAAAGCTCCCTGCTGAAGTGCGTCGGTTGTATCGCAAAAGATGCGCCAAAAACTTATAGGTCCCGATGTTGTCCCGCCGCTTGCTGTGATACGGTCGCCGGTCGGCCTTAATTTATCGAAGGAAAATCCTGTGCCGCCGCCGGCTTTTTGAATCAGCGCGGTTTGCTTGACCGTCTCGAATATCGCTTCTGTACTATCTTCGATCGGCAGCACAAAGCAGGCGGCCAGTGTTCCACTGCGTCCGGCGTTCATAAGCGCAGGAGAGTTGGGCAAAAACACAAGCTGTGCCATCAAATCATAGAATTTGCGGTGCCACTGCCGGATTTGGTCTCTGTCCGCTCCGTATCTGGCCTCAGCCTGAGCTACTACCGATGCGACTCTGCTAAAAAGCTGGGCCGGCGTCTCAACACACTTGCCATTTTCATCTCGGATGAGGTATCTGCTTTGCAAGACCTTTAGAGCATTTTCGCTGAGCACCGGAGTCCTTGCAGGCGGCATGATTTGGAACTCGGACATAAAATTTATATCTTTCAAACCCCGCAGTAAACTGCGGGGCTAAATATTTAGGTTCATTTCTCCAATTTCTTTAACCATCTAAACCGGAAGGTATCTCGAATCTTTTCACTGAAACGGATTCCCAGTTTCTGAGTGCTGGTTTTGAACTCGGCCCGTTGCAAATCATCAGTTGTCGGTTTAGCTGGCGGCTTGCCAAACAGCGACACAAATAAGCCGGCAAGCGAGCCGAGAAATGAACTTATTTTAGCGCGAGTTGTTTCGTAATTCATTGACTTTAGCCCCAACGTTTGAATGGGCTCGTTTAGCCGTCGCCGGATGGCTCTGGCACATCCTAATAGTTATCTTTGTATGGCCAATCTAAGCGAGGCTAATAGCTCTTCGCCGGTCCTGCTTATTAGTTCGGATTTGCCGAATAGTTGGTGCCTATCGAGAATCTCCGGCTTATTATCATAATATCTCTGCACCGCTCCGACGCCGCCCTCAGCCGCACCGCTGGTTTTGTACTGGCCCTCTAAAAGCCAGGAGCTTACCTCGTCATCGTGCTCAGCCGGATAAATAAGCGCTACCGCAAATTTATCGTCCATTCTCCGTAGCAGCCCCGACTTGTCGGGGCCTACTGCGAAGGATGAATCACTGTATTTCGCCAGGTGCACCTTTGCTCTGCAAGGCGGGCTAATCCTGACAGCTAAATTAACGAGCTTTTTGAAGTCCTGCCTGGCTGTTTCAAGGTCGTGGCAGTAAAAGAACATCCCCGTCTCGAGCTGGAACGTTTGTGCCGGCACGCCTTTTAGTTCGAGTTTGCCGTCAGGATAAGCCTTGTGGATTTTATAGACTTTGCCGTGCTTGTACTTTTCGCTTTCCAGAAGCTCAGCCACTTCTTGGGCGGTAAAGCCCACGCCCACATGGTTGCCGAAGTCAAAGATATACAGGCCGACATATTTCTCAGGTTTTTCAATCTTTGGCAGTTTCATAATGTCATTATTATAACCACGGATTCGACGGATTGCACACAATTTTTTCGCATGAGGTGGCCGGAGCATCGAATTTGCGGCACACACAACAGCTAATAAAAAAGTGCGATTTTTCTTGCAATATGTATGATTGTATGGCAAAATATATGTATGAAGAAAGCTGAAGAGGCGCCGCAAGCACGCTTTGAATGGGACTCGAGAAAGGACAGATTGAATAAGAAGAAACACGGCGTCAGCTTTATGACGGCACAACATGTGTTTCTGGACCCTAATCGTATTATTGCCAGGGACCTCAAACATAGTAGCAAAAAAGAACCGCGGTATTTCTGCATTGGTCGAGTTGGCGATTGTGTAATCACCGTCAGGTTCACCTATAGAGGCAATATAATCAGAATTATTGGTGCCGGCTACTGGAGAAAGGGGAAGTTGGCTTATGAAAAAAAGAATAAAATATAGTGATGAGCCTATCGAATTCGAGGTAATTGATGACTTTCTGCCGCCGCCGGAGAAGCTTGCCTTGAAGCAGGATAATGTCAAGGTGACAATCACTCTGAGCAAGGAGAGTATTGATTTCTTCAAGAAGGTTGCTCGAAGGTTTCATTTCCCTTACCAGAAAATGATTAGAAAAGTGCTCGATTATTACGTAGCCCGATACAAAAGTGCTTAACGGCCGCGTGGACGCTGAAATTGACCGGCAGTAAAACCGCGGGTTAGATATTTGACCTTAATAACCTACTTTCGGTCCTGTGAAATTTCTCTTAACACCAGTGTTAATCAATCTCCACCTATTGTTGCTTTACCTTCAACAATCTGACCAAATATTAGTTTGCCCACGCGGACGACCTGGCCAGCGGGCGTAATTTTCTGGTTTGGATCGATGGTCTTCAGACCATCAATTGACACTGCTCCCTGCGCAATCATACGCTTTGCCTCGCTGGCAGAGGCAAGAGCTCCGCAGGAAACGAGCAGATGTTTTAGCGAGATGGGCTGTGGTGGTAGCGGCCACTGTGGGATATCATCAGGCATGTGTTTCTTAGCGAACACTTTATCGAATTCGGCGGCGGCAGCTTGCGCAGTATCTTCATTATAAAATTGAAATACAATTATTTTACCTAATAAAACTTTTGCCTCCTTCGGATGCGTTTTCTTGGGATTCACAAGCTCGGCTATTTTTTCGCTCGGCAGGTCAGTTAAAAGCGTAAAATAATTTTCCATCATATCATCAGAGATGCTCATCACCTTGCCGAACATATCATTCGGCTCATCGGTTACGCCAATGTAATTGCCCTTGGATTTGCTCATTTTTTCTTTGCCGTCCAGGCCAACAAGTATTGGCGTAGTAATTACTATCTGTGGCGGCTGTCCGTAGGCCCGCTGGATGTCTCTGCCGATAAGGTTGTTGAAGGTCTGATCTGTGCCGCCTAATTCAACGTCGCTTCTTACCATAACTGAATCATACCCCTGCATCAAAGGATACAGAAATTCGTGCATAAAAATATCTTCGTCTGCCCGGAGACGCTTTTTGAAGCTGTCTCGCTGAAGCATTTGAGCGACTGTTTTTTTTGCAACGAGCTGGATTATTTCCATCGCGGTCAGCTTCTCAAGCCATTCGCTGTTATATCTGATCTCGAGCTTCTCGTCTGATGTATCCAGGATTTTGCCTGCCTGCTGAAAGTAGGTTTTTGCGTTCTCTTGGATTTGCTCTGGCGAGAGCATCGGGCGGGCCGTGTCCTGGCCGGATGGGTCGCCGATGCGGGCGGTGTAGTCACCGATGATAAGAATTGCTTTGTGGCCAAGGTCCTGAAACTGCCGCATCTTTCGCAGCACCACCGTATGGCCAAGATGAATATCGGGGCTGGTCGGGTCCAGGCCGAGCTTTATGCGAAGCTGCCTGCCCGTTTTAGCCGCTTGCGTTAGTTTCTCAGCCAGCTCGGCGAGGGTTATGATTTCTACCGTTCCGCGCTTGAGCAATTGGATTTGTTCTGCAATACTTTTTTTCATACAATCTTTCTAAATCGAGAACAATCGAAAGCAAAAATTATAATGAATACAGGTAAGATAAGCAAGTTTACGTTGGAATAAGTATGTGATAAATCATTCAGGGATTGGCTTTTTCCTACGTACAAGTTGCCAAGACTTTGTTCGTTTGCGTTTAAGGTGGATAAGATACTTGAGGTCTTCGATGTCTTTTGTGCGGCCAGCAGCCTTTTTCATCTTGATCAAGTCACCCAGGCAGGCAAACCAGACGAACGTATCTCCTATCTTAGCCTTAACTTTATTGGTCCAGATAGCTTCAAAGGTCGCGCCTTTGACGAATGGATGTATATCGGTTTCAACCATATATTGACGAATTAGTACCTTCTTAGTGAGCAGATCGTCAACGCTGATGTCCGTCACGTCATAGCCGAACTTGGCCAGTGCACGGCGCGTCTTTTCGGCATTGGCTGGCTTGGGCTCTATGAAGATATCGATGTCTAATGTAGCACGCGAATAACCGTGGACAGGAAAGGCGGTCGCCCCGATGATGACGAACCGAACCTTATGTTCTTTTAATAACCTTAGTAGTCTTTCTACGTCCATTCCGTTTTAGCAAAGAAACCATCTGGCGACTTTTCTGGAACATCATCTCGAATCGCTGCTGGGTGCTCAGGGACATTAGATAGTCCAATTCAAACTCAATTTCTTTCTTCTCGTTTGGTTTTTTCAGTTTCAGCACAGCCATAGTATCGTTCCAGTTCCAAGCAAATACAAGACCCAGAATCCTAACCTTTAGTATATCAGCAACCATTGTTGGTTTCAAAATCCTCGGCCCCAATGTATTTTCCATTTTGTAAATAGTTTTGCACATAGTCCGTGATGGCATCCTCCAGAGAAGTAGTGCTTTTTTTGTAGCCGGCTTTGCGGAGCTTGGTCATATCGGCCTGTGTGAAATATTGGTAATGGCTGCGCACTTGTTCAGGCATATCGATGTAATCGATGTTCGGCTTTTTATCCATAGCGGCAAAGACCGCTTTCACTAAGTCGTTCCAGGAGCGAGCACATCCTGTGCCGATATTAAAAAGTCCCCCTATTTTGGGATTATCTAAAAAGAATAAAGTCATATCCACCGCATCTTTAACGTAAATAAAATCGCGTACCTGCTCACCGTCGGCATACTCAGGTTTATATGATTTGAAGAGGTGCACTTTACCGGTGGCCTTTATCTGCTCAAAGGCCTTTATCACAAAGCTTCGCATATCTGCTTTGTGATATTCATTCGGCCCGAATACATTGAAATATTTTAGGCCTACGATTTTTTTTAGTAGTTTCGCTCTGCGTGCCCAGAGGTCAAATAGGTGCTTGGAATAGCCATACATATTCAACGGCCGCAAGTTTTCGATTTTTTTTTCATCGTCACCAAAGCCGGCTGAGCCATCGCCGTAGGTAGCGGCACTGGAAGCGTAGATAAAGCGGACATCGTTATCAGTGGCCCACTGGGCTAAGAGTTTGCTATATTCGTAGTTGTTTTTTATCAGGTATGAGGCGTTCATTTCGGTGGTGTCGGTGCAGGCGCCGAGATGGAAGACTGCCTCGATAGTGCCGGTGAGCTTATTTTCAACAACCATTTGTAAAAAATCATCTTTCTCGACATAATCGGCGAAAGATAGATTCCGCAGATTCTTCCACTTTTGGTCGCGAGCCAGTTCGTCAACGACAAGTATGTCGGTAATTTGTCTTCTGTTGAGCGCTGCGATTAGTGCCGAGCCGATAAAGCCAGCCCCGCCAGTAACTATTATCATTTCGCAAATCCCCTACTAACTGGTAAATGGTAATTACCAATCATCAATTACCAATCACCAATTACCAATTACCAATTACCAATCACCAACTACCAGTTCTTTAGAAGCTTAACTTGCCGTTTTGACTGTGTCAAATCTTTAGAAACCCTGCGCATAAAAAAACCGCTCAGAGTTGAGCGGTCGATAACAAGGCCCGACTTAATCGGGGGCAATATTTTTAACACAAAGCGATATAGCTGACAATTGCCAGGAACAAAATCCGCTTTTTGTTAAGCGTAAAGGGAAGCCATATTTGGTAATAAAATTTTTTCATCGCCTTTTTCGAATAACAAACATCAAATCCCCCTTCGCCCGCTATACTGCTATTAAACCAAAATAGCCGGAAAGTGGCAATAAAAATCACCTGTTGATAAATGTAACTATTTGCAAATACAGCACTTATGTTATGCAAAATGGGAAAATTTTTTCTTCCCCGGCACTAATTGTTCTTTGGCGGAAGCTCCAAACCTGTATAGGACTGAGTGTATTGATGACAGTTCAATTGGTGTGGGGCGATGAAGCTCGAGCCTCGTTAGTCGTGCATCGAGCCTCGTTACGAGACTCGAAACCAGTTATACGAGGCTCGAAAGAGATTGCACTAAGCTGCTGAATATACCGTTCAGGCCAGCTTGTGGACCGCTTCGGCAACCAGCTCGCCGATCGGCAGGTGCTGCGGACAGTGAGCTTCTGCTAAGCGGTAATCAGTGCTCAGCAGTCTGTCTCTTACCTTGCCAGGAATTTCAGCAAAAAGCGCTCGTGCTCTGGCCTGGTGCCTGTAGCTATTGTAGTACATCAAATACCGCATTATGTCACTGACATAAGGTACGTCCGGCAGAGCCGATTTGCAGATATGTGCACAGCCGGCACAATAACCGCTGCATGTCACCTGGGCGTATTCCGTCAGGACATCTCTATCTTCCTGCGTAAGTTCCTTCTTATCCAGCACCGCAGCGACATTTTGATTCAGGACGGCAACAGTTTCCATCTGAACGGGCGCAGCGCTTATCCTTTTATCCTGCAATACCAGTTTTATAGCCGCCTGCTCCGCAGTATAGCCTCGCTCCAGAAAGTGTTGGACCAATTTTTTATCCGCCTCGGTTTCAATCGACAGGCGGAATCTCTCGATAGTGGTCTTACCAGTAGTTTTCATTGCAATAATTGCGATACCGGCCTTATAGCACGCATCAATTGCGCTCTGAAGCTCCTCATCCTGCATGTGCCGGAAATTGTACATTGGCATTACCGCATCAATCCAGCCGAGCTTAGCTGCGGCAGCGAGGCATTTGGCCATATTGCTGTGGGTGCTGAAACCAAAGAACCGTATCAGCTTACGCCTCTTTGCACTTTCAACCCACTTTTTCAGCTCGTCTGTGAATTGAGCAGGATCAGATGCTCCATGCGGAGCATAATACATATCGATATAATCCGTTTTCATTCTTTCTAAAGAAGTCGCAAGGCGTTTTTCTACATCCGCTACGGTTTTTGCACCGGAGGCTTTGCTGACGATGAACAGGTCCTTTCGCACTTGCGGGTTTTTCGAGAGAAATTCACCTATTCCAAGCTCACTATTTCCCCCGGCATAGGTGTGAGATGTATCCCAATATTTAACACCCCACTTGATGGTATTTCTCAAAACGATTTGGTTATCAACAAGGTTAAACATTGTCCCAAGACCAAGACACGAGACCTCGACGCCGGTCTTTCCCAGCTTTCGCTTCGGTACCTGCGGGTATTTTTCTTGTTGGGCTTCTGTGGAGGCCTCAGCTTCAGCAGGCTTTTTCTGGCTTTCCGCCTTGCCTTTGCCTGCGACAAAAGCGGAACCTAACCCCGCTGCCACCATAGCGCTTCGGCGCATAAAATCCCGGCGTGTAACGTGCTTATTCTGGTTATTTTCCATAATTCACTTCCTTTTTTAATAAACTGCTGAATATGCTCGCCGTGCTACGCACTTGGCGCAGCAGGCCGCTCAGGCTAATTTGCTGACCGCTTCGGCGATAAGCTGGCCTATCGGCAGATGCTGCGGACAACGAGCTTCTGCAAGGCTGTAATCAGTGCCCAGCAGGTTGTCTCTTATATTGCTGGGAATTTGAGCGAAAAGTGCCCTGGCTTCGGCCTTATCACTGTAGCTATTATAGTACATCAAATACCTCATAATGTCACTGACATAAGGTGTATCCGGCGAAGCTGAGCCGCAGATATTCGCACAGCCGGCACAATAACCACTGCAGGTAGATTGTGCGTATTCTTTGAGAGCCTGAATATCGGCCCGGGAGAGCTTGGTTTTATCCAGCACCGCAGCTACGTCTTGCCTTAGGTCGTTGACGGTCCACATCCCCACACATGCGGAGCTGATGCTCTTATTTTCCAGTACTGCCTTTATCTTGGCCTGCGCCATGGTAAAACCTTGCTGCAGGAACTTTTCAGCTAATTTTTTATCCTCTTCTGTGTCTGCCCCTTTTTGGGAGCGCAGGCCTTGAGTCTTTATAGCGATAACACCGATGCCCGCTTTATAGCACGCCTCAATCGCGGCATTAAGTTGCTCATCCTGCATCAATCGAAAATTATAGGGAGTTATTACCATGTCAATCCAATCCAGCTTGGCCGCAGCAGCCAGATTTTGGGCCATGTTAGTGTGAGTAGTGAAACCGAAGAACCGTATCAGTTTGCGCTTTTTGGCATCTTCAGCCCAGCGCTTTAGCTCATCGGTCAATTGCGCTGGGTCGGTCAGCATGTGAACACCAAAGAACAAATCAATGTATTCGGTATTCATTCTCTTTAGAGAAAGCCCAAGGCGCTCTTCTATTTCTGCTGGGGTTTTTGCACCCGATGCCTTGGTAGCAATGAGCAATGTTTTTCGAGCTTCTGGGTTCTTCGAGAGAAATCTGCCTATGCCAAGCTCGCTGTTGCCGCCTCTGTAGCTGTTTGCCGTATCCCAGCAGGTAACTCCCCACTGAGGAGCTGCTCTTAGCACAATCTGGTTTTCCAGAAGGTCTTGATTACCGCCCAGGGACAGACACGGAACCTCGATGCCTGTTTTGCCTAATTTTCGTTTCGGCACCTGCTGAAATTCTGTTTTTTGCTCTTTTACCTCAGCCTCTGACTCGCTTGGACCTGCCATCGATTCTGCTGAAGCCAACCCCTGCGCAAGCAGGGGCACCCCTGCGAAAGCAGGGGTCAGGCCAGCCGCTCCCACAGTTTTCAAAAACTTCCTTCGATTGATTTTGTTCTGTTTTTCTTTCATTACATTGAACTCCCAAATTAACTTTTAAGTAATAACCCTCTATTTGTGCTTCTGGTCTCGCCGACCGCGGAGATTCTTATAGCCTTCTTACCGCTTACGGGGCATTCGTGTTCGCAAACGCCGCAGCCAATACACTTGTCAATATCAACGTAGGGCCTTTGTAGCCGGATCTGAACCTCGATTTTACTGCCCGGAGCGGGGATCTTGTCAAACTTTCTATCAGAAAAAATTTCTATGGAATTTTCCGTATTTGCAGTGATTTTGCGGCGTTGGCCCCCATTCTTGCTTTCGCAAGAAAGCACGGGGGTGGCACAATAATAATCTCCGGTGGCAAACCTGCCCCTGCGTAAGGCAGGGGTTTCGATGATTTCGATGGTATTGGCCCTGAATTCTTTTACGGTCAGAATACCATCTCTTATGGTGACGAACTCCTCGCGGGTGAAGATTGCCTTCGGACTGACCGGGCAGTTTTCTTCGCAGACGATGCAGGGCTTATCCATCGCCCAGGGCAGGCATCGGTTGCGGTCCACAAAGGCGGTGCCTATCTTGATCGGCCCGAACTCGGCAAACTGGCCCGTTCCTTTTTTCTCCTGAAGCGTAATTGGCCTGATAGCTGAAGTTGGGCAGACCTGTCCGCAGGCCACGCAGTTCAGTTGACAGCCGCTGGAGCCGATTCGCATGTTCAATACCGGAGTCCAGAGATTTTCTAATCCGCCTTGGAATCCTGCCAACTGAATGACATTGGTAGGACATACCCGCATACATTGGCTGCACTTGACACACCTTTTTAAGAATTCTTCCTCCGGCAACGCACCTGGCGGCCGAATAACTTTGTGATACCAGTTACTGCCAAGCTCGTTAGCCAACCTTATTGCTCCAAGCGCGAATAAACCATTAACGAGCGAGAGTGCAAAGCCTCTTCGCGATATATCTGGATTGGTTATTTCACCTGCCGCAGATAGCATGGTCTGATAGCCGATTACTTTGTGTTTACAGCCATCGAGGCAATTAAAGCAAAGGACACATTCGCTGATTCGTATATTGCCAGCCGGCTCGCAGCCGCCTTCGCAATCGCGCTGGCACAACCTGCAATCTACACATTCGATGGGTTTTTTTCCGATTCGCCAGATAGCCAATCTGTCAATTACGCCGAACATCGCGCCCAGCGGGCAGATGAACCTACAGTAGAAACGAGGAATCACCAGATTGAGCAAGACCGCTGTTACGAATAGTACAAAAACCAGCCAAGCGCCTTCATAGAACCGCTGGGGCACGGAGATCAGGTTAGCAGACCTATCAGCGATGGGCACTAATACCAGGTTGAAGGAACGGGTTATCAGCGATATGGGGTCGAGCAGTCCCGTCTGCAAGATTGCGGCCATTGAGGGGAAGGCAGCCATAGCGAGAAAGACTACGAGAACGAAGTATTTTATGCCCTGGGCTTTGCGGTATCTATTGAGCTGGATTTTTTGAGGTGTCTTTTTATTGCGTCTGGCTAAAAGGCCGACGAAATGGTGCAATGAACCCAAGGGGCAGACCCAGCCGCAGAAGAACCGTCCGACTATTATGGTCAATATTACTGTGACCAGCGCCCACAATAAAGGCCAATAAAGCGTATGCGTGGACAGAATCGTCCCCAAGGCTACCAGCGGGTCAAGCTGGAAAAACCAGTCGACGGGCCAGTCGCGCAACTGCCAAAATCTATCACCTACCGTAGCGACGATGCAGAACCAGACAAACAACGCAAAAAAGAAACTCTGGCTTATCCGTCTGGCCTGGACAATCTTCATATTTAAACAGACGTAGGGTGGGCTGTGCCCACCATTTCTTTTTTGGTGTGCGGAGCACACCCTACTATTTTTGCTCTATTTTTGCTTCTTTTTCTGATTCTGACGCTGCTTGCGTGCGCGATCTTTCTCCTTGGTTTCCTCCTCAGCAGAAATCGTCTTGCCGCCAGCCGGATTGAGCTTATCCAGCACCGCTTGCAGCCGTTTGCGTGCGGCCACCGCAACCTTATCGGCGGAATCGGCCGGCACGAGCTGCTCCACGAATGGTGCATCCTTCATATCGAACAGCTCACCAGCCTGGTTGAGCTTCCAGCCATCGTCGCGGACATACCAGTTACGGCCAAGTTGTACGAAGATCCACTTGCGCGGGTTGCCCTTCTCGCCGCGAAGTTGCGGCGCGAAACTGCGGCCGTCAATTGTAACGCCCTCCGGCAGCTTCGCCCGCGCCACTTCCGCGAACGTCGGTAAAATATCGCTGAAATCCACCAGGTCCTTGAGCACGCCTCCAGCCGGCGTGACGCCCTTCCAGTTGGCGATCAGCGGCACCCGGACGCCGCCCTCCAGCATCGTGCCCTTTTGACCATTGATCTTTCTGCCGCCAATGGTGTTCGGCAGGCCTGAGCCTGTAGTGCCGTTGTCTGCGGAGAAGAGAATCAGCGTATTCTCTCGCAGCCCCAGCCGGTCCAGCTCCGCCACCAGCGCACCCACCTGCTTATCCAGGTAGGCGACGTTGTCGTTGTAGAGGGTTACAGGATCCTTTTCATCCGGCTTGCTATCGGGCGTGCGCAGGATTGGGCCATGAACCAGGTGTGAAGCATAGTAGAGGAAAAACGGTGCAACTTTCGATGAGCTGGTCGGCACATGCCGTTTTAGGAAATCCACTGCGAAGTCGTGCGTGACATCAGGGTAGTAGATTTCGTTATCCGTTTCCACGAGCTGTCCGTTCTTGGTGTAACTTTTTTGCCAGTACCAGCCGCCTGCAGTAGGATCGGTGATATACTGGTCGAAGCCCCAGTCGCCTGGCGTATCCCCCATCTGTCGCCACTTGCCGACATGGCAGGTGTCGTAACCGGCTTCCTTGAGCAGCCGTGCAAGCGGGTATTCATCCTTCGGCACAGGCCGCACTGCGGTGGGATTTGTCAGGCCGCCCGTCCGGAAGGGGTAACGGCCGGTCATAATCTGGCAACGCGTCGGCCCGCACAGCGGGGTCGAATAGCATAGCTCGAACCGGATGCCGTCACGGGCCAGGGCGTCCAGGTTTGGTGTCCTATCTTTGTGGCGGTCTGAGCCATAGCATCCCACGCCATCCAGGCCGTAGTCGTCCGACAGAATGAAAACGATGTTGGGCCGGCCGGTTGATTTGGCCTGCTTTCCGCTTGCCGTCAGGCGCGCCGTGGGGCCGCCCAACGATGTGACCGCTCCGGCGACAAGCCCGCTCCTGAGAAATTCTCTTCGCGATAAGTTATTCATGGCTATTCTCCTATCAATACATAGTACAAATTTTTGTTGACACCATTAAAATGTTAAAGATGTTTAATGCCAAATTATTTTTCCCATCTGACGACAGTTATTTTTATCGCTGGCTTTGTTGTATTACTGCCAGTTTTGGTTTTAGCGACTGGTAATCAGTTGTTCCAGCACCAGCTTTTTCGGCTTTAGCAAGGTATGGCAAGTCTGAGACTTTTAGATTTAACAGGCTGCAGCCGTATGAATCAGCCGTTACGCAATCGGTGCTTGCGATCAGGGTATTTGCCCGCTTCAAATCCGAGACAGAGCCTCCCGTTGGGCCGTTGGTCACCATAACGAAGGTCGCGTCCAGTATCACCAGCGTCGGCTTCACCATCATAGCCAGCTCGGCAATAATGGTGTTTATATCCTGGTGAAAGACATTACGCCGACCGCCCAGAAGTCCATACCAGTTCTTCATCGACATCGAAGCACCGGCTCGATGATGATGCTTAAGCGGTGTGATGCCGATCAATTTGTCGGCACGGCCTACCGGCTCGTAAAAAATAGGCCAGTTCTTGATAAGTTTACCGCCTGCCAGCGTAGTGTGTTTGAAAAGATAGTCTTTTGGCAATACAACTTCGGCACCGCCTTGGCTAGCCGCTTTACCAACGCCACTTAATGTAAAACAGCTTGCAGGGTCGTTAATCGGATTATCGGTGACAATGACCTGTTTTGCGCCGGCTTTGTAGCACAGCCGTACCACTTCAGCTACCAATTCCGGATGTGCTGTGGCACCGAGCATCGGCGGCGAGGCAAATGCGACATTGGGTTTTATCGCTACGGTTTCGCCCTTGTTGATAAATCTTTCTATGCCGCCGAGCAATTCTATTGCTTTGTTGACAGCCTTTACTCTGTCAGGTCCTTGAACAATGCTTATAGTTTGCCCATCTTTTTGCGGCACCGAAAAATCGGGCAGTGTCACGATGTCTTCAGCCTTGATGCCAGGAGTTGGTCCCTTTGGGTCGTATAATAGATACGAAGCTACGCCGCAGCCGGCAACGGCAATCCCGGCCTTACTCAGCCGAGACAGGAATTCTCTTCTGTCCCCTGCTGCTGCAGGGGCAGGCTTGCCCCCGCGTAAGCGGGGGTCGTAATTTCTCTGCTCAGTCATTTTTCAGGTGTCTCTGTCGGCTCAAGGAGTCTGTTTATAAGCCTTTTTTGTACTTTTGCAGCTAACTGGGGGTTTTCAGCTTCGTGAATACCGAAGACAAAAGGCCCGGCTACAGCTACTATTTCGAGCGTCCCGTAGAAATCGACAAATTTAATCTTTGGATTGGTTGTCGGCAGCTCTTTACCACCGTTATCCAGCAGGAATTTGGAGTAATTCTCGAACACGGTGATAGCTTCGGCATCTGAGCCTTTCTTGCTCAAAAAGGCAGTTACAATCTCGTCAGCGAATTTATACCGAGCAATAAAAGTATCGGTCAGTCCTTCAAAGCCGAAGGCGCTGGTCAGATAAAGCTTAGTACTTCCCGGGACCAAATCCTCCTCTGGAAATAATGTCAACTCGTCTATTTTAGCTTCTTTATCCGCAGGCAAAGTGCTACTAATTTTATCTACAACCTGTCCCCTTGCGCCGAGCAGCTCAGCCGATTCAGAAGAGCCAACCAATTCAATGTAATATTTGCCGTGCACAAAATACAGGCCGTTGCTCGTTTTGTACGCAAATTGCATAGATGGCAAAAGCTCGGTGTCGGCTCTTTTTTGCACACTGTAAACTGAAAAGGCATTTCTGGTAGTGGCCATATCATAAACAAAAAGCTCCATCCAGAGATTGTCATCATTGTTACTTACGAACCGCTGGGTTAACAACTCCACGAAGCCGGATTCCAGATAAAGTGGAGCTTTGCCGTTAATTTTTTCGTAGAGATTTTCAGGATTGTAGATTTCAGCCTCCGAGAGCGTTGTAAATCCGTCAGGCCCCAAGGAAACTAAGTCCGGCTTTTTTTCTCTGATTAGCCCTAATTGCTGCGATGATAGTTCAATACCGGCTGTATCTATACCAAATCGGCTCATATCATAATCGGATTGCTTTACGAATACCCCCAGGCCGATAAGAAAAAGAATTACTAATAGACAGATACTTATAGCAGATTCGAGAGCCGCCTTCTGGCGTCCTCGGCGCCGAGCCGAACCCATAGCCAACTCCGGTAAAAAAAATTGACAATTTTCAATTGCCAATTTACAATTGAATACAAAGGCAATGAACAATAGTAATGGTCAATAGTAAATAGTCAATAGTAAATTGATTCAAGGAGACTGAAATGACTGAATATATGCAAAATATGCTGGCCTGGGGTGGAATCCCTGGGACGTGGGAGTGGCTGGTTATCCTTGTTGTCGCTCTTCTGATATTCGGTAAACGGCTGCCTGAACTGGCCCGCAGCCTCGGCAAAAGCCTGACCGAATTCAAAAAAGGTGTCCGTGAAGCCCAGGAGACTAAAGACGAACTGGTGGATAATGTCAGAAAAACTAAAAATGAAGTAGTGCAGGAGGCCAAGGACGCCGCCGGGCTAAACGAGCTTGACGAAAACGACTAACAGACTGGTAACTGGTAATTGGTAACTGGTTGAATAATTACCAATCTCCAACTATCAATTTCCAATGACCAATCCAAATGGGCGATGACAAAAAGAAAAAGAAAAAACTGCCGCAAGACCCCCTCGATACCACCATGAGTCTGGGCGACCACCTGGAAGAGCTGCGCATGCGGATATTATTTGCGCTGGGCGGCCTGCTGGTGGCTGTCATTATATGTCTTATCCCTTTTTTCTTTAACTACATAAAATCATTCATTTACTACCCTCTCCATAAGCTGCCGGATCCTAATCAGGTCGAGGTGATAGCGACTGCGCCGGCTGATCCCTTTATCATATATATGAAAATAGCCACGATTGCAGGCCTGATCATCGCGTCTCCGTGGATCTTTTATCAGTTGTGGCTATTCGTAGCCGCGGGACTTTATCCGCACGAAAGACGATATGTCCATATTGCGATACCTTTCTCAGCAGCTTTATTCGTAGCTGGTGCATTGTTTTTTCTCTTCTTAATAGCGCCCATTTCGCTGCGCTTTTTCGTGGGCTTCGGCAGATTCATCGGCGTCGAAGCTAAGTGGACGTTGGAGAAATACATATCGTTTATAACTTTGCTTATGCTGGTCTTTGGACTGGGCTTTCAGACTCCAATAGCTATTTTCATCTTGAATAGAACCGGCTTAATTTCAATCCAGGCGCTACACAGGTCCAGAAAGTACGTGTTGCTGGCAGCCTTCATAGTTGCAGCAGTGGCTACTCCTGGGCCTGATGTTATTTCGCAAGTAGCCCTGGCACTTCCGCTGTATCTGCTATTTGAGTTAGGCATATTGCTGAGTTACTTGACCGGCCGAAAGAAAGTAAAAAACCCCGCGTGAAACGCAGGGCTAAATATTTAGCCGGCGGTTTTACCGCCGTTTATGTTGCTAATCGAGGCCAAATTCATCCTGATAGTCTGGAACAGATACCTTCCAGCCTGTTTTGTTACTAACGTAATCGCCGAAATGTTGCGCACTTTCGGGTTCACCGTGCACAATAAACAGTCTCCTGGGCGGTTTTTTCAAGCCGGTCAGCCATTTGAAAAGCTCATCTCTATCTGCATGGGTTGAAAAGCCGCTAACCTGCACTACCTTCGCTTTGACTTTATGCTCTTGCCCAAATATCCTGACGTATTTTTCGCCGTCAACAATTCGTCTGCCGAGCGTGCCGTTTGCCTGATAGCCTACAAACATTATGGTACTTTCAGGCCTTGAAATGTTGTTGACCAGATGGTGTTTTATTCTTCCGCCGGTGCACATCCCAGAGCCTGCTATGACTGCGACCGTTCCTTTTATGTGATTAATTGCCTTTGACTGCTCAGTCGTCTCAACCATTTTTAGTCCCGGAAAGTTAAATGGTGACTTATGCTTGCGGACAAATTCGGCCATCTCTTGGTCAAACAGCTCTCTGTGTCGTTGAAAGACCGAAGTTATGCTCATTGCCATGGGGCTATCTAAGAAAACCATAATATGTGGGATTGCATCATCCAGCAACAATTCATTTATGTAATATAAGACCTCCTGGGACCGCTCCAGCGCGAAGCTGGGAATAATGATATTACCACCTGCTTTTTTCGTAGAGTTAATAACTTCGGCAATCGTTTTCTTTGTATCTTCGGGCTCCTGATGAATTCTGTCGCCATAGGTAGATTCAATTAGGACGTAGTCTGCCTCTTGGAGAGAAGTTGGGTCATGCACGATAGGCCTATGTGGTCTGCCGATGTCCCCTGAAAATAGAACGCTCTTGGCCTGTCCATTTTGTTGGACCTTAACTTTTATTATCGAAGAGCCAAGAACGTGACCGGCATCATAAAAGGTCGCCTCAGCATCCTGGCCAATCTTTATCGACTGTTTATATTCCACGGGCAAAAAGTGTGGAAAGCAGGCCTCGGCATCGGTTGTGGTATAGAGGGGGATTGACGGGAAAGGGCCTTTTCGGCCCTCGCGCTGGTGACGTTTACGCTTAAATTCAGCATCTTCTTCCTGCAGTTTCGCTGAATCCAGTAGTATGATTTGCGCGATTTCCGAGGTGGCTGCCGTGCAATATATTTTACCTTTGAAACCCTCCCGCACCAGCTTAGGTAGTAAACCGCAATGGTCCAGATGGGCATGAGTTAAAAGTACAGCGTCTATGCTCGCTGGTGGGATGGGAAAGGGGTCCCAGTTTCTTGCTAAAAGGTGCCGTTCTTGATAAAGGCCACAATCTACCAGAAGCCGGGTACCATTAGCTTGCAGCAGGTATCGAGAGCCCGTGACATTCTGGGCTGCTCCAAGAAACATCAGTTTTATCAGCATACTTGGCCTCATAGTGTCCCATGAACAATCTGTGTTGGTAAATGCTACAATCTTGCGGCAGTAATGTCAAAAAAGAAGCCCATTTTTTCTTACCTAATGTTTTTGCAACGCGTGTCTATCTTTTGGTAACCATTCAGGAAGCACGAACCAGTAGGTGATTTTTCTCTCCTGCGAGGTACATAGAAAAATCTTTTGGAATTATTCCTTTTTCCTCTTGACTTTTAGTCGAAAAGAGTACATAATGTACTCATGAGGATTAGTAAGGCACCGCTTAGGGAATTCTGGGCCGAGCATCCAAGTGCGCGGTCGTCATTGAAGTACTGGTATAAAGTGGTTAAAGCAGCTAAATGGAGTTGTTTTTCCGATACACGAAAGACTTTCAGCACGGCTGATACGTACACAAAAGGCAATGCGGCCTATACAATATTTAACGTGGGTGGTAACAAATATCGAATAATTACGGCGATAAACTATGCTATACAAACAGTGTTCATCGGGTGGGTACTAACTCACGCTGAGTATAGCAAAAACAAGTGGAAGGATTTATTATGACGATAAGAGCATCAATACCGACTAATTGGAAAAGCCTGGTGACAAAGTTATATCTTCATCCTATTCATACCAGAGGCGATTATAATCGTGCTGTTCAAATGGCCCGTAAGCTGGCAGCAAGGACCGACCTAAACAAAGACCAGATAGCCTACCTCGAAATCCTTTCTCTGCTGATTGAGGATTATGAGAGTAAGCACTTTGAAATTGATACTACGCAAGACCCGATAGAGACACTTAAGTTTCTCTTAGAAGCTAATGGTTTGAATAGTTCCGACTTGGGACGTATTCTCGGCCAGAGGCAATTAGGCTCGAAGATTTTAAAAGGCAAAAGACAACTTAGTAAGGAGCATATTAAGAAGCTCGCTGAATATTTCTCCGTCGAACCCGGTTTGTTTCTGTAAGCATACCGGCAGGTGTTATTCACTTAGCCTTAAGCCGATACTCGTACAGACCATATCCTACCTCGCGGCAGGCTTGAACTGTCTCAGGGTAAGGTGTATCACAGACGTCCACAAAGCCGATCTGATAGTTCTCGCCGTCGCCTCGGCCAGTCGTAGGCTGGTCTTTGTACTGAAACCAGTGTGTGCCGACGATAAATGGATTTCGCAGCGCTCCCTGGACATAATCTTTATATTTGGCTGCGCGGTCTTGCTGATTGGCTGTTTTCTTTAGCCCTGGATGAAACATGCCACGATCCAGCGCTCCAAAGTGAAATTCGCCTATGATGATCGGTTTATCGATGCCATCCGGTAGGCGCTGCTGCTCTACGCTGTAGCTATAACGGTTATAGCTGACGATGTCGCAGAACTTCGCTGCGGCTTGGGCTGCTCGGTCATTCACCCAGGCGAACCGGCAGCCCATATAAAGCTGGTTCGGTGCGACTTTTTTGAGCTCCTCGCGGATGGTTCTGAAATAAGTCTCGGCGGTCTTAGTATAGAAAGCTGTCAGGTCGGCCCAGGCCTTGTTTTTGTCCGGTTCCTGCTGACTTTGAAGCAGAGCGTCCCATGTTGTATGGTTCGTTCCCCAGGCGTTGTTGAGCTGGTCGATCGTCTCGTACTTAGCCTTGAGGTCCTCGATAAAGACCATCTTGGCCGGCTGGTCAGCGGGTGAGATTAGAGCAGCCAGAGATAGGGATCCCTCATCGCCCCAGGCCAGCTCATTGTCCACAAAATATCCGACGCACCAGGGGTCGCCAGCGGTTTTGTCTTTTTCCAGCGAGAGTCGATTGCGCAAGGCCCGGCGAAAGCTGGGATCAAAAACGTCGTAAAACTTGCCCCAGTAGCCCGTTGAGCCTTCCAGCCTTTTGGCATCGTAGCCGATCGTACACACATAAGGCGTCTTACGCATTAGGGTTCCCGCTTCGCGGGATCCTAAATAAATATTGCTGTCCGACCAGTTGGCGATAGTATTCAGGCCCCAGCTTTTAAGTCGCCTGTGGGAGATTTCAGCAAATTCTTTCTCCCAATCCTGGCCATATTTGCGCAAGAAGTTCGCTTGGCTGAAGTCGTAAGTCTTGTATGGAAAGTGGTCTTTGTAGTATCCGTGCGGTGCCCAATTACCTGTGCCATAAAATTCCGCAAAAGGTGAGTCGGGCCCGGGTAGGTTGCGGAAATAATGTTCACGGTCGGTGATGGGCGTCGCATTTGCGCTTCGGACGCAATCAATGCCGTGCGACCAAAACAATCGACCATCCGGGTCTACCAGCCACCACTTACCTTCATACTTTTGCACGTGGAAAAAGCCGCTGTCGCGCAGCTTAGGCCCGGCAGTCCAGCCGCCGTATAGATTGCGGTCGCTTGGGCCAGGATTGTCGGCAAGGTCGATTTGCTCAGCCTCGCTGTGAGCAATTAGTTCGGATACTTCGTGAGTTTTGCCCGGCCAATCCTTATGAATATACTGGCCGAACTCGTCAATAAAGGGGAAAAAGTCGTTAGGCTCGAATATGGTTGGCTGTCCTCGCATGCCGATTAACTCCAGTCCGCCAGGGGCGGATGACTGCTGTACGGCACGCAAGGGCAGCGTCCCTATTAGAAGATAACCAAAAACAATCGCTGTAATAGCCACGGATACATTTCTCTTGTTCACTATGCTCTCCATATACTATCTATGCCGTCGTCGTGCCGACGACGGCTTCACCCGCCTGCGGCGGATAAACTTTTATGATTTATTCTCTATTTTGTTTTATCGCATTAAGAGGTACCACATAGTTTCGTATTTCGGCAAAAGTTTTACGATGCCTTGGTCAGCCTGGTAGGAAACTGGTACCTCATATTTCGGCAAACCATCAGGGCTGAGAGCATGACATATCCACTGTCCGTGGGGTAAGATTATTGTCCCTTCAACCGCCTCGATCTGGACGGGCGGCCCACCCCAATTTGTGCCCACGGTTCGGCGGTCTCTTGAAAACTTCATACCGACATTTTCGCATCGGCCACAGACTGTGATAAGAATTTTTTGACTTTGATTCAACGGCATTTTGTCCAGGGCGGTGACAGTCATTGCTACAAAGGCTGGCCCTGCAATAGAAATCTGTCCGTCAGTAGCTTCTTCAAATCTCTCGGCATGTCCGGTGTAGGACAACGCTCCCAAGCCACGTGCAGCGAAAAATCCCTTGCCCTCCGCGATAGACCAGGTAAGTTTCTGCTCATCGCCGGAGCCTTGCCGATTAGCTTCGCCAGAAAGTTTTGAAAATATTTGCTCCTTAAGTATGTCCTGCCAGTTGATGCCTGCCAGTTCAGCCAAGACGCCGAGCATATCCCGGTCGTGTTCGAGATGCAACTTCGCCAGCGATGTCAGCACATCCGCCGGGTCGGTCAATGGAACAACGGTAAGATTGTTCAACTGGCTAATGCCGTGCTCGCGGAAGATAGCTGTCCCTGCCCGCATAAAGCCCCACTTGGCAGGGTTAGTGTCAATGTCGAAGTAGCTGTTCAAATATTCTCGATACCATTCATCTGAACTGTGAGAATAGGTGTATAGCCAGACGCCATCCCAGTCCTGGGCGGCGGCGAAGGAAGCTATCATGGGCACACACTCGGCCTGCGAATCCAGCGGAGCGGGATGATTGTACTCAGTGCAAGTTATGGGCTTGCCGGCAAGACGTTCGGCAGCCAGGCGAAACAGCGTCGCTTGCGATGGATAGTCGGTCATAGCCTTCTGCTCCACAAGCCAATTATTGCTGTCCCAAGGTTTTCCTGGAAATCGCGGATGCTGCCAGTAGGCGTGCGTGTCGATAAAATCCATATCGCTCTGGGCGTAAAGTCCCAGCGGCCCAAAGACGATAGTGCCGGTGACGAGCGCTTTGCAGCCGAGCTCGTTCTTGATGAAGTTTCGCATATCATCGAAATATGCCTTTTCGGTCTCGGCCAGGAAGCGCATGCGGTCGATGGTGCGGGCCGGCGTCTCATTATCGGCAAAAAGAGCGATATTGCCGGCCTCGATGGATTCGCCTTCTCGTAAAACGACCTGGCCACCAGGCCGAAATTCTACATTCGCAAGATAAACTGTGATGTCACTGCTACCTACTGCAAAGTTCACGCGAGCGTTATCGTCGTCGGCCTTGGCAACGAAGCCGAAACGAAAACTCCGCCAGCCATAATCGAGCTCTACTTGCTTCGATAGCCCCAGATTATTCCACGGGCTGTGGGCCTGGCCCACATTGCAGGTGATTCGGCGAGGCGTGGTGCTGGCGGCTTGAAAAATAACCGTGTAATACTGGCCTGATTTGACAGAAAGACCTCGCTGATTTAACTGCAGGTGCCAGTCAGTCCCATCAGCCTTGCTAATCTCGATGCGCAGTCCGACCTGGCTTTGATAGCGGTAGCGAGATAGTGACGCTCTGCAGCCGGAATGTTGTTCCAAATTCCAGTTCTGTGGGACGCCACCACCAGAGACAGTCTCGAAGTTGCCGTTAGTCAGCAGGTTCTGGCCGAGTGGCTGGGTGCCCTCAGCCCAGACCGAACGCAGCATGTCGGTCGAACCGTAGCGCATCTTCAGCCAGGTATTGAACTTATCCTGGAGGATATTTGCATAATAGGGGGGCATTGTCCGTAGTGCTTGCTCACCATCCCACATAAAGAAGCTATTTTCATTGGTGATTTCAACTATCGCCACAGCCGGGTCATCGGCGTAGCGGACCTGGCGATAACGATTGACATGTGTAAGTAAGTCACGCGCATACTGTTTCTGAGCGTCAACCAGAGCAGGTGTAAAGATGTTGTAGGTTTTATCATAGTTTCGATTGGTCTGGGGCAGGCCTAAATACTGGCTGTGTGCCCGACCGACATGAAGATTGATGTTGACCCAAATCCCGTGTTGGGCAAGCTGGTCGATAAAATAATCCAGCCTATCCAGAGCCTCTGGTGCAATGCTTTTGCCGTCCGTGGCGTTCCACAGGCCACGCGGCCACCGTGCTGAGTCCATGTGGTGACATCGGACCGCATTAACCCCGGCTGCGGCAAGACGAGCAGCAATGTAGGAAGCATCCTCGTGCTTGGGCAGGTTTGCTCCAAATGAAAGATTAACACCCCAGAGCCGCACGCGCTTGTCACCATGATAAAAGAAGCTTTCGCGTGCAACCAGGCGCTGCGTGCTGGTCTCGATCGGCTCAAAAGAGACAATCGCCATAGGTGAGCTAAGATTCGGCTTTGCAGGGATAACGAAGGGAACAAAATTATCAGCCGCCGTCCAAGAAAGCGACGTTCGTGAAGCGTCGTTCGTGAAACGAGATACGAGATACGCTTCACGCTTCACGAGCACATTTGGGTCAGCGATTAGCCAATTGAGATATTCTTCGATATTGGTATAACCGTCACCGTCACGATCCTCTGCGCCGTCACGGACATCATTGGGGTCTAACCCTATTTCTCGTTCCCAATCATCCGGCATGCCATCGTGGTCGCTATCGGGTGGTGGGGCTGTGGATTTAAGCTCCGGCCAACCACCGACTTGGTCCTCGTCATTGATAATACCACCTGTGCCATTTATTACATGATTTATGACACGGGTGTCTACATCATCTCGAACCGGATATATAGCGCCAGCACCGGCAAGAACTCTTTCGTATGCAGTAACGGCGTCGTCTGTGGTTACCGTTGCAACCCGAATTGGTTTAGACTGTTTGTATGCTTGCACCTGGCTGTCAGAAAAACCTCGCAAGATTACCAGAGACCATGGGTCACGAGGGATAATGCCATTCATACAGTTACCGTCAAAATATGCTTGGCTTGAAGTAGTAGACTCCCGGAAAGCAAAATTGCCCGTGGAGTTGGGCCCTTTTTTGTAGTAGTTGCCGACAAAGTTCATTTTCGTGATGCTATCTGTGCCGTCTGCGCCATCGGAATTGTAACCGGCGTATGAGCCAGCCCAGTTGTAGATTACATTGTTACGGAAATCAAATATGAAACCATAAGGGTCTTTATCACGAGCATTGTAATTGCCCGGACGGGGAAGTCTGGCCCTATGATGGGCGTAAAGATTGTGATGAAAGCTGTATCCGTTACCCCAGCCTCCACGGATCAAAGAGCCGTAACCGTGGCATCCTTTATGATGAGCCGAGCAATCCAGGCTCTCGGTAATCATGCACCACTGGACGGTGACATTGCCTAATTGACCGCCGGTCGAGGCTGAAAGCGTCTCATCCACACTCCAGCTGGCAGAACAATGATCGACAATGATATTCTTGCCAGCTGTAATCGACAAAGCATCGACTTCTTTGCCCATATTGTCGCCGGGTCTGCAGCGAAGATAGCGGACAATCACGTGGTCAACTGCGATAATAAGCGGGAAGTCTTTAAGACATATTCCATCGCCTGGGGCTGTCTGGCCGGCAATAGTTATATAAGGTTCTTTTATAACAAGACTTTCTCTCAATACTATAGTGCCGGAGACTCGAAAGACAACGATTCGAGGCTCTTGTGCTTCGACCGCCGCTCTGAGACTGCCCGGCCCACTGTCGTCGAGGTTGGTGACTTCATAGACTTTTCCGCCTCGGCCGCCAACAGCGTAAGCGCCAAAGCCTTCTGCTCCGGGAAAGGCGGGAAGCCTGGCCGTATATGCCTCTGCGACCAATGGAGCTATCAATGCCAAGATAATCAAACCAAATTCACTATGCCATTTCATAATTTCGGTCCTCAAATGTATTCTATCGTGGCAGGAGGTTTCGGTGTTAAATCGTAGAGACATCGGTTGACGTCTTTGATCTCAGTAATAATGCGGTCACAAATGCGGTGCAACTTTTTCCAGGGAAGCTCCGTAGCAGTTGCGGTGCGGGCGTCAGTGCTCTGGACACAACGAACAACAATTATCTGGCCAAACTCGCGTTTGTTGTTCCTTATGCCCGTTGCGCGGTCGTTAAGCAGCACAGCCATATATTGAAAAGCACCGCTGTCGGCAAGTTCTTCCTCGACAATAGCCGTCGCTTTGCGCACGGTTTCGAGCCTCTGGCGTGTCACTTCGCCGACAATTCGAGCGGCAAGTGCCGGGCCTGGAAATGGAATCCGCTGTGAGATTTCGGCTGGTAACTGCAAAAACTCAGCAACCTCGCGGACATCGTCTTTTCGCAATGTTTTTAGCGGCTCAACGACCGAATAGCCGTAGGCTTTCTCGGTGTCGATGCCAAGCTGAGCAAGAATATTATGCTGACGTTTGATTCCAGCCACGGTTTCCTCTATATCGGTAAGGATAGTGCCGTGCAGCAAAAACTGTGCGCCCGATTCCTTTACAAGGAGGCTTGCGACCTTTGAATAAAATGTGTCGGTGACAGCCTGCCGCTTCTGTTCTGGGTCGGTTAAGCCGGCCAGCGCAGAAAGAAACTCTTCTTGGGCGTCCACTAATTCCACGGAAATACCTAACGAAGCAAAAGTCTCCACCACCCGCTGTGGCTCGCCTTGTCGCATCAGGGCATTATCAATAAAGACGGCTTTGAGCCGGTCATCCAGAGCACGGTGTCCCAGCACTGTGGTAAGAGAACTATCCACTCCGCCACTCAAAGCAGTAATAGCCTTTGCGTTATCTACGGTTTGCTTGATATAAGCGATTTGTTCCTTGACAAATTTTTTGCAATTCATTATGTCCTCCTTATTGGTAATTGGTGATTGGAAATTGGTGATTGGTAATTACCAGTTACCAATTACCAGTTACCAATTACCAGTTACCAATTACCAGTTACCATCTTTTGATTGAGCTTAACTTACGGACAGGAAGGTAACCGTCTTGGTAAGATTTGTCAAGAGAAGATATGGATTGAAAATAAGTGGGCAATTGTGGTATTATGGTAATCAGAACCTAAAGCGATGTGGCCCAGTAGATGGTATGAGAGAAATATTAATGGAGGTTAGAGCAGTGAGAGTAAAAAATTTATTGTCGGTAGTGGTAATAGCTGGCGTGATTTTAACCGGACTTGTTGAGCCCGCCTGCCCACAGTACCCTGTGCCAGATGCATCTTTAGTGAGGGATGGTACGGCGGGCAGGCCAGCATCAGCCCAGGATGAGCCAACCTTCGACAGACGAACACCTATCGTAAAAGTATACCAGATGGCACATAAAGCAGTTGTAAACATTTCTGGTGAGAGTACTGTATCAACCACTACCCGGCCTGAGTTCGATTGGCCGAATATTTTCAACTTCGACTGGCCGAGATTCCGAAGGCAAGTACAGGTAAAGGTGCTTGGCTCAGGCGTTGTCGTTCACGAAGACGGCTACATTATTACCAATGCACACATGGTAAAAGGCGCCGAAAAAATTAAGGTGCTCTTCAGTGATGGTAGTGAATTCCCAGCGGAAATAAAAACTGCCGACGAAAACAAAGACCTCGCTGTCCTGACGGTAAAAACTAACGATAAACTGCCCTTCATTCATCTGGGCAGAAGCGATGACTTGATGATAGGCGAAACCGTGATAGCGATCGGCAACCCTTACGGCTATTCAAACACAGTCACCAGCGGCGTAATAAGTGCTGTCGGCCGGGATATCGAGGTATCAGAAGGCTTCTGGCTGCGGGGACTAATTCAAACCGATGCCCCCATTAATCCCGGCAATAGTGGCGGCCCACTTCTAAATATCAATGGCGAGCTAATCGGAATCAATACCGCTATCAGGGCAGAGGCGGAAAACATCGGCTTTGCAATACCTGTCGATACTCTGGTCGACAACCTCAGCCATATGCTTATGCCGGAAAAACTACGTCGCGTTCAACTGGGCCTGATAATGGGCAGAACGAAAACCGTGGGCCAGTTTACCGGATTAGCCGTTGACTCGGTGATCAAGGATAGTCCCGCAGACAAAAACGGTATGACTGCCGGTGATATAGTGCTTCAGATTGATGGGCGAAGACTTACAGGGGTCATCGACTTCTATGTCAAAATGATGGATAAACAGATAGGCGAGCCAATAGTAGTAAAATACGTAAAGCCCTCAGCCTCGCATCCTCAGAGCCTGACGGCTAAACTGACCTTAGTGGCCAGGCCTTTACCAGACGGCCGCCAGCTCGCGAAGAAATTCTTTCAAATGGAAGTTTCTGAGCTGACCGAGCAGGTTGCACAACAGTTCGACTTCGAAAGCGCATATCCAATAATGATTATAACCGCTGTAGAACCGGACAGTATTGCGGCGAAGGCCAGCCTTAAAAGTGGAGACCTTATTTTAGCAGTAAATAATGCTGCGGTGGGTAACCTGGAAGAATTCTCTCTGGAAATGGAAAAAGTCAACGAAGGGGACATCGTAGAGCTAAAGATTCTGCGTATCCAAGTAGGTGCCTTTGGACAAGTGCGACGTGTGACTACCGTGGCACTGAAGGCACAAAGCAAAAAACCAAGTCAGTTTCGATTTTTGTAATAGGCGATTATAAATAGACAACTTAAACTCTGACAGATCAATGGCGCTTGCTCGACAAACGTCTAAAAATCTCGATTTTGTTCTCCCACTTATGTGAGTCGATCCCAGTGGGTAGACTTTCGCTGGGACGCCAGGTTTCACGCCACCACTTCCACACAAATCGTAGTATTCTCATATATCACTACCACCCTTTCTCGGTTAAAATATTATGATACCATAAAGGCTGTTTCAATTCAAATTCAAAACAGCAAGATGGTGTCCTCCAAGCCCAGCGATGGCCTTAGGTGAAATAGCAAGGGTTTTTATCGGTCGTTAGTGAAAAATTTTTAGCTGGTAACTTGTAACTGGTAACTGGGAATTACCAATTACCAATCACCAATCACCAATTACCAATTACCAATCACCAATTACCAATCACCAATTTCGATTTCTGGGAAGATTATCTCTTCTTTCTGTTTACCTTCTGTCTTGTCTTGCTGTCTCTGCTTTTAGCCGGGACCTGCTTAATCTCGAATTTGCCCGCCGCCCCGACTCGCGTCGGGAAACGCGGGGGCAGGCCCGCTTGAATCTTCTTTTTAGAAGGGACTTTCCCTGTAGCTCCGCTTTTTAGAACCAACAAGGCATTCT
>Ga0315314_1000876_pt1 | contig 29506 bp, 31 predicted proteins | sample TDP9_MG_FD_203631 | JGI IMG/M metagenome (GOLD analysis project Ga0315314, IMG submission 203631) | Freshwater sediment microbial communities from Lake Towuti, South Sulawesi, Indonesia - TDP9 | ecosystem: Environmental > Aquatic > Freshwater > Lake > Sediment | place: Indonesia: South Sulawesi... | reverse complement strand
CCGTACTGGTCTCCAAGCGCCTTGAAGATGTGGTAGCTTGCCGCATAGTAGTGGAATAATGAGGTGACGGCCCCTCCGGGCTGCCAGTCCTGGATGATGCCGTAGTCCCCGTTGAGTTCACTTGCGGCGGCCTCGAGATCCTCGTCTGTGGACGCGACATCATAGCCCAGCGGTTTTCCCATCTGGACCGCGACATAGTTGGCTAGGCCTTCGTGAACCCATAGCAGGTCAGGGGCGATCCCAGCGCGCGCCTCGTACCGGTGAGTCAGCTCATGAATCGCGATCGTCTCCATCGTGCCAGGCAGCGCGCGGAAGTAGAAGAGATTCAGATAGATCACGCCGGTCTGGAGACTGGATGGTTCAATGGGCGTGTAGCCGCCGATGCTCAGCTCTGGGAGGGTGAGAGGAGCGAAGAATCTCATCGAGATTCCGTTCACCGTATTGTTGAAGAGATCATTCATCAGCGGGACGGCTTTGCTGTAGAGCGCGATCATCTGCCTGCCTAGATCCGAGTATCGGCTTGGTACTTCCGCGTCTATGATCCCGTCTCGGATGTGGCTTGTCTGCTTCGGCCATGATACCGTGAACGTGACCGCGATCCTCGATTCCGAGCCGGGGTTAAAGAAGAGCTCCAGTCTCGAACCAACATTGTCAACCAGTGTTGGACTGGGCTGGACCTCGTTGAGCTCCGTCACTCCGTCGGGAAGTATCAGCCTGGCTCCAACTTTCGCGGATGGCGGAACCCCGATCTGCGGCGAGAAGAAGAAGCCGTCAGGCTCCACAATCATAGCGGCGTTGGTCATGTTGAAACGTAGACGCATGGAGAATGGCTCGTTCTCCGAAACGTAAGAGAACGTCAGGTTATCATAGAACGGGTGAGCGCGACCGCCCATCCGGTACGGTACGCGCGCGATCGACGTAACCGTCCCTTTCACAGCCGTCACTGCGGTCTCAGTGAAATTTCCCGGGACCGCAACCCATGAAGCGCCCGAGCCCGCGAGGCCACTGTTGTAGAGTACTTCCACCGTGGTGAAGCCGTCATGGTCAAACGTCATGTTGTACGAGTAGGTCCCGCTCGGCGCTTGAGCCAGTGCGTGAGCCGAGGACGTGACGAAAAGGCAGACTGCAATTGCCACGAGCAGCCCTGCGTGCTTCTTCAAAACGAGCCTCATGGAGGATCAAGCGACCAATCGATATTGGAATCTTCCTCGTGTCCGTGAGCCGGCTCCGTTCGAGACGCACCAAGATATGAACCTATGGGGACGCGACGCTGGCAAATTGTAACGAGAGATCATGCGTCGCCACATGAAAGCATCGAAGATGGGAGCGTCGAAAGTTTGCTAATCCACAAGTGACGCTTAGACGAATCTTGCCTCTTGAAAGCTTTCGTTCCGGCGTTGTTGGGCTTTTGTTTGGCCCAAACCTATATCGGCCTCACGGTTGCCACTATTCAAAGCCAAGTGAAGTTTCATGGCCCAGAGATCTGGTTTCGGAATCGTACTAGCCCTACTGGTCTTGGTGATCGGTCTCCTCTTTGTGGTTCCGATGTTGGGGATGCTCATGTTTGGCCCGGTGATGATGGGAGGAGGAATGATGGGCGGATGGAGCTACCCAACTGGAATTGGCCAAGGTTGGGGATTCATGTTCGCAGGCATGCTCATCCCGCTCGCCTTCGTAGTCCTCTTAGTCGTCGGCGCGTACTACCTGTTGACGCCACGAGGCGAAACGGCCGGAAGTGAGGCGGCGCTCAGGATCCTGGATGAACGGTACGCCAGAGGCGAGATAACGAAAGACCAGTACCTCGAGATGAAGCAGCACCTGACCAAGAAGTGATAGTGATTCATTTTGTCTAGGCGCACAACCGGGCTAGTCCTCATCGTGCTGGGAATCGTAGGACTTCTCGCCTTTCCAATTTACGCCGGCCTCGCCTGGTACAATCCGGCAACAACATATGGCCCCGTCAATCCGTGGCCCTCCGGAATGATGGGTCAGAGGCCATCGACGGGAAGCGTTCCGATAGCCTTCGATGAAGCCGTCGCGCGGTTTCAGGACTACGTAGCTGCGACTGGCAACAAGGATTTGGCACTGTTGGAGGTCATGGAGTTTGAGAACAACTTCTACGCCATCGTCTACGAGAAGAGCACAGGCATAGCCGCCTTCGAGCTACTGATCTGGAAGCAGACCCCGCGCTCGGGAATGATGGGAGGCGGGATGATGGGCGGCGGCATGATGACCGGCGTCATTGTGCCAGAGCCTGGGCCGAACATGATGTGGAACACCAAGTACAGCATGATGCGGGGCATGATGGGCTCACGCTGGCAGACGGACGCGTCAGGCCAGATGACGGTTAGCGAGCAAGATGCCAAGTCCATCGCTGAGAACTACCTTTCACAGAACTTCCCGGGCGCACATGTGGAGGGCATTACTCGTTTCTATGGCTACTATACGATTGATTTCGAAAAGGACGGCAAGATCATTGGCATGATGAGCGTGAACGGATACTCGGAGCAAGTCTGGTATCATTCCTGGCATGGCGCATTCATTCAAGAAAAGGAGTTTGGCTAGGTAGAGGTCAACTCGGGGAGAGATATCTGAAGCAGAGAAGCCCGGCTGCACGCCAGCAACCGGGAGGTGGCATATTTGGCAAAGGATTTGGTTTGCAAGATGGAAGTTGACGAGAAGACTGCAAAATACAAGTCAACGTACATGGGGAAGGTCTTCTACTTCTGCTCGGCTACCTGCAAGAGCGACTTCGACAAGAACCCAATGAGTTACGTGAAGTGAGAATAGCCGCACACTTACAGTCAATAGGCGTCGAGAGCTAGCGAGGAAAACTTGCACTACGATCATTACGCTCAGCATAGAAAGCATTCCGCGCCTGTCCTTCCGCGCTCAGGACGCGTGTCCTTATACATGTGCGAGAAATGTCCTCGGTAGAGGAATCGTTACAGCTTGTGTGTGAATGCCTTGAAGACCTATCCCAAACTCGCAGCTGTTGTAAAGGAGGAGGACAGTGAGCGTCGAAATCTCAGTGAGGCCAAGATCGCGACGCAGAGGATCGATGTTGAACTAGTAGAGCAGCTACGCTTCACAGCGTCGTCCGGGCGCTTCAGATTCGCGATCGATGAGCCGCCTGAGAGAGGCGGCACTGACACGGGTCTTCCGCCACTTGCCTACTTCGTGGCAGGGGCGGTTTCCTGTCTCATGACCCAGTACGCGAAACTTGCCATCGCGAAAGATGTCCGAGTCAGTTCGATGAAAGCTGTTGCTCGTGGACATTTTGATCGACGAGTAGGCGGCGCGTTTACGGATATGATCTACGAAATCGCCATCGAGAGCCGTGCTGAAGAGGATACGATAAGGGCGATAGCTCGGGAAGCAGAACTGATGTGCTATGCGCACAATACCCTGAAGAACGCGGTTCGCATGCGCACGCACTTGACCTTGAATGGAAAGCGCCTAGAATTCTGATGAAACTTGTTGTACCCTACCTATTGAGACCTGACGCAGTTCTCTTCTCCTCATCGTCCACCTTGGGCCACACACCGATCTCACGAACGTCCAATCGGCGCCAGAGGAAAGGGCTTCAAGTTAGCTTCGTGGCGCATTCGCTGCAATACTTGCCGGTTGGAGGATTGAATGTACCACATTTAGGACATAACCTCAGAGGGGAAGGAGACTGAGGCAATGTGCGAGGGCCTTCGATGAGCCTATAGAACGAAACCGCCATCATTGCTGCTCCTGCAAAGGAGAGCGCGCCAGCACCGCCATATGCGAAGTAGTAAAGAAACGTGCACAAGGGACTTACTCCGAGTCCCCCCTCGCATTGGTATTCATAGTGTATGTTGTGCTGGAATTCGTAATATGTCCAATACGAGTCCGACCATACAGTGTAAACAGTAACGACGACACCAGAGAAAGCGTACAAGAATGCACCAGCCACAAGTAGAAGGATTCCTAGCACTAGAGCCTCACGAGCCTTCATGGTAGAACATATGCAGTAGGTTCCGAATACTATTTTACGCTTTTTTGCGAAACGACCAGTCACGCTCTTCGAGACCTAGACTTGCTCGCTGCCAAAGTGAGGCGCTGTAATTGCCGCGGTCACAATAGCGCCGAGATGGAACAGGAAACACGAAACCTGAGATTGTGGCTTACTGTTTGGAGATAGAGCGGGACCCCTGTTGCAACCAATATGGCTGCTATCGCCAGCAACACGTACGTAGTCTCAGGCTAGGAAGGCTTTTCACTATGAAACGACTACTCATGTATGTGATATGATTTGGCTAAACCAAAGAGATCGAGAAGGAGAAAGTGCCTACAGTGTGGGATGGCATTCAAGGCCATGACTGACCCTCAGTGGAACCATGCGCTCCGCCTGCATCGGCGCGGACGGAAACACAAGCAACGGATGGCGGCAAGACCCCGTCACAGAAGTTAACAAGGCCCCCACGGTTCCTAGTAGGTTCGCTTTCCCCGCTCCCACAGCTGGACCCCGCGTAGCTCGCTCGCTGTAACAACTCGACCACGCACCACACACCTGTAGACGTTCGCGCTGTGACGGGACGTTCTCGTCGTCGGCTCTAGTGGAGTGCGCACACACAGAATGAGTCCTCTTTCTCAGGGGTTCAAATTACGACGCCGGCACCACGAGACCCACACACACCATCGAGGACGGATCTCTCTTCTGGCCTGAGTAACTGTTTGAACCTGCTCAATTCAGTTAGCTTTTGTTCGACAACGATGCGCCACGGCAGCCTCGTTCTCTTCGTGCAACTCGGAATGAGAAGCGGGTCTGACTCATCTGCTTTTTTGGGAAGCTGTTCTGCGTTTCCTGAGTCTTTCCTCGTTCTCCTTGATACGTGCCTTGACAAGCTTCTTCACGAGCGTGGCAGGCAGCGGCTTGTCGATCGTGAAGCGGATGGTTCCCTTCGAGGTGTCATAGCGCTTGAGCAAACGTCTGTGCGCTTCTATGACTGATGGACCAATGAATAAACTGCAATGGTCTTTGAAAGCAGCAAACCCCACCAGCATTCCGAGATAGTTGTACATGGGCATTCTGTAACTGATCTTCTCGACAGGCTTCGGTGCAGCAACCCTGATTGTCTTGCGAACTCTCTTGAGAACAGCTCGCGAATTCTCCGGGAGCGCTGCCAGATAGTCATCCACATTCCTCGCCCGAGCAGTCTTCATGGCAATCTCCTTATCACGCATACTCCTTATGGATCTTTGTCGGGTTAGTTTTGTTGGTAGGCTTCTTGGAGGGTCTTCATGTTGATCTTTTTCATTTGGAGCATTGCCTTCATGACTCTCTCCGATTCCTTGGCATTCTTGTCTTGCAGCATCTCGTTTAGGATGGTGGGGACGATCTGCGAGGATACGCCGTATTTGTCTTTGAGCCAGCCGCATTGTTCTGCTCTTGGATCTGCAGACAGTTTCTCCCACAGGTCGTCCACTTCTTTCTGAGTCTTGCAGTCCACGAGGAATGATATGGCTGGCGAGAAAGTGAATGTTGGACCGCCGTTTAATGCTACAAAGTCTTGTCCTTCAAGCTGGAATTCCACAGTCATTACAGTCCCCTTGGCTCTTCCGGAGACCTCTGCACCTGATTCTCCATAGCGACCGATTCTGCCAATCCTGGAATTCTTGAAAATCGACACGTAAAACTTCGCAGCCTCTTCGGCTTGGTTATCGAACCACAAGAATGGAACAATCTTCTGCAATAATGCTCCCTTCCAGCCATCTAATCGAGATTCTTCGAATAGTACTCCACGTTGAATCGGACCATAACGCTTCTCCTTTGCACTCTCTAATCATCATCGAGCACTGCTTGATGATTCACAAAGATGAGCGAAGCAGCACGTGTCAAGTCTCAAATCCTGAACGATCATGTCGCAGTTGGTCTTCGTTGAGATTAGCGACCGTCTACATGCGTTTGCGTCTCAAAATGCCAATGAGTGTGACCAGTGCAAGTGACAAGATTGTCCAGATCACGATGTTTGCTATCAGGTTGGTCGGGTTTACGCGCCAGATGTCAACCGGACCCGTTATTGCTGACTCCGTATGGGTCGCCCAGAGTAAGGGAACCCCATAGTCAGTATGCACGTAGTCAGGCCAGTCGTAGTGGAAGGCTGTCAGCAGCCCAGCGAGGATCAGCGTAGTTGTTAGCAACTGGGCGAGAATCAGTCTCAGAAGATTCATACTTGACTCATTCCAGTGAGATTAGGTGCACACGTGCCCGGCACATAGAGGCTCTTGCGTCTTTCTAGAGGCGGTGCCACTGGGAGCGCCCGCAGTTTGGACAGTAATTCACTCGCGGATCGGAGGTCGCAATCAAGGGTTGGGCGCAGTACATGCAGTTCTCGTAGATGTGCATGCCGTGCCAATGTTGACCCAGGTAAGGTCCATGTGCCGAGTCAATGTGCGACCATTGCGGCGCAGCGTAGGAGTACGTGCAATCATAGTCATAGATGCCATGCCAAGCACAGTATGCCGGCAAGACCAAGCCTCCAAACATCATACTCATCTCAAGATCACCGTCGAACCCATACTTGCAGCGGGAATCTACATCTTCTGCCTTACAAACGCCACAGTTTCCCGTGTTAATGCTGAAAATGGCAAACCAAGCGGGCAGCCTCCGTATTCAGAATGCTTCTCGGTCCTGCTTAGTCGATGCAGGAGTCTTGTCGAGCATCGCGTACATATGAATTTGAACCGTCATTGGAGGAGGCTTTCGTCGTCGCGTCTCGTGGTGCGCACGCACAAATCAACCCAAGAACGACTGTCCAAATCACAGTGTTCGCACCAGCTGACCCACCCCCCCCAGAAAAAATACTCCAACTCCTCCCATGAGAGTTCAAATTCAGACGCTTGCACCAAGAGAACTACACACAATCAATCCAAGAACGCCTGTTCAAATCCCAGCATCGGAGAGAACTGACCAGACGAAAGTGCTATCGTTCCGAATCAAGTACTCCCTTCATTCTCTTGGCGTATTCTAGTTCAGGGTTCTCAGCAAGGTAAACTGGGACCACCTCATGTTCAGTGCGGCGCTTCAGCCCAGGCAGAAAAGAAAGTGCCGCTCGCATTCTCCGAAATCGAGACTCCTTCTCACGAGAGATCATGACTTCTCCGACTCGAAACAGGTTCACATGCGTAACATCTGTCCCAAGTCTACTGACGAGCGCTTTTGCGACAAAAGGCCTCTTGTTGATGAATCGATTTGTCATAGAGACCGTTGCATAGAAGATTTCCTTTCTCGGAACCTCGGACTCAAATTTCTTCATGAATTCTTCTCGCCTGGACTTTGCATCACTGCGCTTCGAAGCGAGCCACAGTGAGATTGGAATGGTAGCACCAATCGTTGGCGGTGTGACCCACAAGGCGACGTTCTGCAAAGCGAATCCAAGCATCCAGAGCACTTCGCCACAAATGATTCCGAACATCGGGACAGCGAACAGTGCGGTTAGCAAGAAAGTATTGCACCACGCGTAGTTGACTGTAAGCTTGAAGTACTCGTAATGGAGAGCCCGGAAGCACCTGTTCCAGACATACACTACCGGGAACCACTTGCTCTGGCTAATCATATAGTCACGGGGAAATTGGAGACCGCTCAGTCCTTCTTTGAGAAAATCCGCCGGAAAGTTGTATTTCTGCGCAGTGATTTCAAAGTCAGATTTCGTGAGCCTGCCTTTGGCTTTCTCGATCCACTTCAGCTCCGTTAACGCTATCTGGAATTCTTTCTCCGTCCCGAACTTCATCTCTGCAGGAGACATCTTTGTTTTCCCTGGCCGGGACATACTAGCTGTTGTCGGACAGATCGAAATTGCCGACCCTTAGCCAGTCAGTCCCATCGGTTTTTACATCATACCCTGCATCGTGTAGTCTGCTAGCCAATTCTTGCCTTCGTGTGCCTTCGTTCGTAAGCCGCACTTCGTATCTGCCATATATGTCACTGAAAGGTCGAAGTTCACCGACCTTGACCAATATTGTGCGATTAGGTTTGTATCCAAAAGCAAGCCCTGCCTCGAACAATACGTTCTGTCGCGGCTGCGCAGTCAGCTGCTTTTCGTAAGCCGGATCACCGCTATTCTGAAACTCGACCTTGAGACGAGCTTCATCATCTGGAGACAATAGTACAACTACGGCGCCTGCGTTTCGAAAGGCTGCATCAAGAATCTCACCTATGTATGGCGAAGCTTTCCCCGTTAGTTTGACAGCCTCTGAGAATTCAATCGGCTTCAAGCCTATCGCACGCAGAAATGAAAACAAATCCATACGTAGCTTCTCGTTTCGCCCGTGAACGACAAAGACGTTTCTGGGATCGGGCTGGTATTCAGATATGCCCGCGGGCTCTGTAGGGCTGGCGCTCGCTTGCTCTTGATAACTCTCAAAGGCGTCGATTCCTGCTGCTGTAATGCCCATTACCAATGGAATGTCTGTCCCAGCCACGTATTCTCCGTTGAGCAATCCTTTGTCCACAAGATACTTCAATGCGAAGCCTACCTGACGTTTCGGTACCCCCCAAGATTCGGCCCATCCACCAATGCTCACTAGAAGTGGTTCTCCTGTCTTGTCCATTTCGTAATATTTCGCCAGGACACGCTGTCGGATTTCAGAGTCATCCATATTTCCTCACTTAGTCAACAGAAGCATCAGAACTCGTCAATCTCACCAGGGCCTTCTTGCCGATTCTGAAGACGGACCCCTCTTAGTCTTAAGTCGCTCCAAAACCCCTAGGATTTCCTCGTCGATCTCCTCTTGAGTCATTGTCGCTGCAATTTTCCTGCCGAGAACCACCTTCCAACCTGTGGTGTCCTTGCCTTTCTTCCTGAGGAACTCTTTGATGGACTGTGCGCGTGGACTCCTCAGAAGCTCTCCCTTTTCAGCGTCATTTGCCTCGATTTCGAACTCGGATTTCAACGCCTCCATAATTCTTCCTTCGGGATAGTAGTCCTCAATAGATCCTTTTTTCAGAATGAACAGATTGGATCCGGGTTTGAGTAGTTCCTTTGATGTGAGTTTCTTTACCTCATTCTCGGCATCTCTGTCTAGGATCACAAAATAGGGCACTTGCGCGGCCCCACTCGCTTCTATCCAGACGTTGAGATGATACTTTCCGGAACTCTTCCCGTAGGTCGGTACAATCGAGAGGCCAATCTCTCTGAAATCTATCCCGATCTTCCTAGCTAGGGTTGGAAGGACGATCGCCTCCGTCTGCCCCTCGACGAACACGACCGCGTTTGAAAAGAAAATGTCGCTTGGTCTCGTTCCGAGCTCGTACAAGATGTTCTGCAGGTCGCCAGCCCTCTCTATCCTCACAAACTCGCTTGCATTCCCTTCCTTGCGCACAATCCAAGTATTCCTTAACTCAACGCGGTCCACGAAGATCGGGGAATGGGTCGTCACGAAAATCTGTCTATGCTTGGAGATTTCTTTGAGACCATCAAAGAAACGCCGGGCGAGTTCGGGATGCAGGTGCTGTTCTGGTTCCTCGAGTCCAATGATTGCGCTTTCGTCCTTCGCTAGCTCATGCGCAAGAGTAAGCACTTCTTGGTTGCCCCCTCCGACCAGCGAGATTGGATAGGGTATGGCACTTCGTCCTTCTCGAACTGTGATCTGCCCAGCTATGACCCGCAAGTCACGGATGTCTGAAGCGGTTGTTGTGACGGATTCCTCCACCTCTCTCCACTTCTGTTGATGGACTCTTTCCATGCTTTGGCCGAACACTGTGAGCTCACCAACGGTAGTTGGGTGTATGAAAGAGACTCTGTCACCCAACCTTGCCGCCGGACCCGTAGTATTTCTTGCCGCGGAAATCACCTTGTATTTGCCCTTGAAGTTCTGCGACAAGCTCTGAAGAAGCCTGCCGAGTAAATCAGTCGGGGAAACACCTGGCGTCTGTGGTTTCGGCGCAGTTGGGCCTTCGAGCTTGTAGACTAGCTGTCCTTCGTCGACCAGCTTTACGTCGTTGACTGCGATCCATTTTGTCGACCATGAAGCCGCGCCTGCGGTCCCAGATATGGTCCTACTTACCTCAAGAGCGTTGTCGCTCGCCGGTTTCACAATGGCATGCAGTTGCTCGGGAAGAATTTTCTTAAGCTCTTCCTCTGCAAGCACGATGCGCAGCTGAAACTCTATTCGCTGATCCTGGTTTCGGTCGAACCAGATGTAGTCGTTCACTGCCCCAATGTTGCGTTGAGGCGCCGGGTCAAATTCGTTGAAAAAGAGGTACAACGCTTCGTGAAAGTTGGACTTGCCAGAGCTGTTCTCACCAATAAGAACGATCAACCCGCCGAGATCTTCCATCGAGACTTCTCGAAAGCTCCGAAAGTTCTTGATCAGAAGCCTCTGAATCCTCATTCTCATCTATCTGGATGTCTCAAATTGTCAAGACGGTCTCTTAGGTTCTTCGTCACGAACGATCCTCGCCCATCAGCATCGATAAACTCCTTCCAAATAGTTCCAGCAAAAAGACCCAACCAGCAGCTACGGCTGGCCAATGACGACCGCCTCAGGAGAGACAAGAACAACCTAGTCGTACGATCTCTATAGTTGTCGTCCTTGGGTGGAAGCTTACAGGCTCAGCATCTAGCCGAGCTTCTTGCGTCTGACACGTCCGCGGGACTAGTCACAAGGTGTCCAAACAAACGAGCAGAAAAAAGGAGGGAGTTTCCGAAAGGTCAAAGGGCGATCTTCCAGTAGCCGTTTTCGTCGGTCACAACGTCGACCTTCATGCCCAACGATGGGAAGCGCTTGTAACGCTGCTTGAACCGCGCTAGCTTGCTCTTGGACGAGATCTCCTCGCTCTGAGGCTTGGTGAAGGTTCCGATTCGCATCTCACGGTCGTTGACCCGACCGTGAATAGCGTACAGCTGTTGTTCAGGGTCTTTGGCTTTGTCTTTGAAGATCTCAGCCGCCTTTACTAGTTGGACTTACGTGATTGTTGGCTTTCGCCCTAAGGCCTGGTTTGCGTTTCTTGTCCACGATCTTGTACGGAAACTCAATCTCATTCATCTTACTCAACTTGGCTCGCTCACCTCTTTCTTGGTTCTTCGTGTTCCTGCAGGAACCTTGCAACGGTACAGAGTCACGAACCGCTGTCCGATCCTCTCGAAAAGTTTGTTCCAGTCAGGATAGTGGGAGCGTATTCGTGCTCTGTTGTAGTCGACTCGGCGGCAGTCATCTCCAAGCAGCCACTGAAGCTGATTAGCGAACTCACCGCTTACTCGCGGTTGGATTCCAATGTAGAAGTGTAGGCCCTTCTTGCTGCGGCCCATTTCGACAGAGGTGACTTTGACTCTCTTCATCTGGCAAATGGATGTGATTGCTCTAACGTAATCCTGTATCCAGGACTGATCTACATGGCAGTCCTTGTTGATCTTCAGCACATCGACCTTGTTCACTCGTACCCCAGCCCTACCACTCTTCATCTGTGTCGTCATCTTCCCAGTCTCCGTCGCGCGAATCGTCCCAGTCGGAATCTTCGTAATGGTCCTCTTCCGAAGCTGCGCTGTCGTTATACTCCAAATCATATTCTTGGTCGTCTTCAAGCGCGATAGTTTGGCTGGGTAGAGCTCTCGCTGAGACTTGTTTTCCCTTGTACGTCATCTCTCTGAAGTCGACTCGGATCGCTTCAGAGGCGGTCTGCGCGCGAGTTTCGCGTTCAAATCTGACTTTGATCTTGTCATCTGGCACGGAGATTTCGTACCATTCTTGAAGCTTCTCTTGTAGGAAGGAGACGCCTATGTCAGCTAGTTCTTTCCTGTTTTCATGTCTCGATCCATCTAGTGCGGCTTTGAAGTACGCCTCGACCGTCAGCACTCCGCGATTAGTGGTTTCATCGTAGGCGGGCCCGCATGCGGTCATTCGATACTCAAGAATTTGGCTCATTTAGAAGCGCCTCCTGCAATCGGTTTCTCATCGAAGTTCACCCAGTCCATCAAACGCAGGACGCGCTCCACGTCGGTCTTGTTCACGGTGCGATTCTAGAGCCGAGGCTTGCAGCAAGGCTTGGAACTGTTTCTGCAAGCGAAAACCGTACGTCCGCTGGGCTCGTGCAATCGATGTCGTTGACGGTAAGATAGTCCGGGCGAACTTCTTGGGAAGCTCGATTTGCATGTCCTTTTCTGGAATGTCAAGCTTGATGTCTCGTTCCTTGACGTAGTCAAGCTGCAGGATAGATTCGAAGACTTTGCTTACAGTGCTCATTCCATAGCTGTAACTGAAGGGGATTGTTCGTGGTAGGAACCCTTTCTTCTGCCAATTATGACGTTGGTCGCTGAACTCGTCTCCCGTTATCGCTGTTATCAATCCACATTTCACTGGCTTAGGGAACGACAGCAAACCGGAAGTCGCGTAGGTCGATACCGCTACGACTCCATCCTCAATCAGCGAATTCATCATCAGGATGAAGGAGTTGACCGTCGTCTCTTTTCGAGCCAGCGGCTTCAAAAGGTCGGGGATAATTATGTGGCGGACCTCGCCAGCCTCAATCTTGCTGAGGTAGTCTCGCTGGATTCCGAACGCAGTTACGTCGCTGAGGTAGGCGACGTTCTTGTTGATTCTGAACTTCTTCATGACCTCTGTTTTGCCTGACTCAGGTTTTGCGATGACGATGAGGCTGTTCGGTTTCTGATCTTTGAGGTATCCCGTGTAGAGAGTGAGCCGTACCATATCCACAAGAAGGTCAAGATCTTTCAAGGCCAAGTATATCCCACCATTGGGGGCATTCTGATGCAACTGTCACCCTCGGATGGCGCATTGTTATATAGGAGACCACCCCTCATCTAATAGGCCTAATGAGGAGTCGTTATCCCCACGAGCAGCCCACAGGGTAGGCGCAGGCGAGGACAAGTTAACGGAACTCAGAGATTGAAGTATACGATCTACCACTCGGCCATTCGCAAGATCCTAGAACAGGAGCCTTCCGGCCTCAACGTTTCCAGAATTGCGTCCACACTTCCGAGAACACTCGAGTGGACCCTAAAGCAGCTGAACCTGACCCCTGAGCAATTGGAGAAGGTACACATACCGGCAGCAAGCGACAGAAAGACGGTTCGAAAGCACCTCGTGGACATGTTGACTCTGGGTCAGGCTAGACTGATCGACGGCCTGTATTATCCAATTCCGCCAGAGTCGCCAGAGTCAAAAAAACACAGACACGCCTTGCACCTGCCGCCAGAGCCGCCACTGTCAGAAGGTCTAGTACGGCTAGCTGACGAAACGATGTCGAACGTTGAACCTCAGAACTGGATCTTCCAGCCACTAGAAAACGCAGCAATCTGTCGAACATACGTGAATCGCGCAGATCCAAAGGAATCCCGATACAAGTTTGATGATTTCTTTGGGAAGCACATACAGGACTTCAAGGATGACCTGTTCTTCCTCGACCAGATTCTGGAACATGCCATCGGTAGCGGTTGTCTATCCCCGAAATTCTACAAGCCAGCTAGTGGGTCGCTCAACATGAGAATATTGAAGGACGGGTGGAATTGTTACTTCGAGGATGCTAGAGTACTGGCTTGGACATTTGTGATCGATCCAAGAGAGTTTCTCCGCTTCATTGAGACAAACGGTCGGACATATGTCGAGGAAATGCTTGCCGTGAAATGGGAAGAGATCGTAGCCAGAGGAAAAAACAGGCGGGCAGTGAAGCGAGTTATGGATCGAAAATTGAGGAGGAATCGACCTCTAGGAGACGAGAAAGTCACGGAGAGTCGGAATACTTCGGACATGCAAGGAGCGAACTAGTTTGAACCCGCTCCATCTTTCCGGCTACGGCGTGAAGCTGAGAGTACGAAACCTACAGACGCGCTCCGAGCTTGAAGTTAGAGATGGACGCGACGGCGCTACCAAGCCGTACGCTACTTCCTTCTACAGGCCTCCCAGATTCCCCTACAGTAGCATCATCATCGACGGACACTCAGGCTACATCTCGCTGCAAGCCTTGCATTGGTTGTCGAAGAACAGAGTGCCAGTATTCGTAATGAGCTTTGATGGTAGCGTGATCTCGAGCATTCTGCCTCCAACGCCGATTAAAGCTGACTTACGCGCTGCTCAGGTTGAAGCCTGTGCGGTCCCGAGAATGAAGTTGAAGGTAGCTAGAGCCATAGTTGAAGCGAAGGTTGCTCGAAGTATTCAGGTTCTAGAGTGGTTGGCTTAACGTTACGACATTTCTCGAGATGTCTCATTAGTGAAGCATGAGGTGTTGAAGCTCAGATATGCGCGTACTGTGGATGCAATCCGTTCTGTTGAGGGGCGCGTTGCGTTGAAGTACTGGGATGCGTATGGTAAGGTGTTGCCTGAATCGCTTGACTTTCAGGGCCGCATGACCTCAAGCCATCAGAACAACGCAACGGATCCGGTTAATGCTGCTTTGAACTATGGGTATGGATTTCTTGAGGGAGAGTGTCGCAAAGCAATCAACGCTGTGGGGCTGGAACCGTCCATAGGCTTCCTACACGAATCCAGCGACCACCAGACGAAACAGTCGCTTGTCTACGACCTGCAGGAGCCGTTCCGCTGGATTGCTGATGTGGCGGTCATGGAAGCGTTCGAGTCTCAAGTCTTGGATCTGCCAGATTTCTACTTCACTGGTGACGACTACACGTACCGCTTCGAGCCTGAAGCGAAACAGCGATTCCTAGACTTGCTCCGTGACCGGTTCAATTTCCGCGTCAGTTACAGAGGACGTGCATTGAAGTGGCACACGATCATCGAACAGAAAGCCAACGAACTCGGACGATTCTTGGTTGGGAAATCTACACTGAGCTTCGCAGAACCATCGCCAGAGTTGGTGCGCCGTGATGATTTTGAACTGGGAAAAAGAATTGTTGCCCTGACTGGATCCGAGGCAAGGAAGCTTGGGATTGGGAAGAGCACGCTTCAGTACTTGCGGAGAAATGCCCTTCAGAATCACTCGCTAAAGACATACCGCAAGGTTCGGCGAAGGTTGACAGGGGAATCATTCGTGCTAGAAAAAGGACGCTATTGATACTTGAACACTCCACTCGTGCAGTGGATTTGTTGAAAGATTTGGCCGGCCGACCGTTTCCCTTGCAACATGTCCTGCCACAAACGGTAGAGATCGGGCACTAAGACGATACAGATTTCGTGTTTTTCCATCCTCTTACGCGCTGGGTCTGTTATGCATTTGTCAACGGTTCTTGAACGCGGGTCTTCATCTGCAAGCGCGTTGACGAGGAGTACGAGCCTTTGATCCTCTTGTACTTCAGCCAGCGCCCCGAACAGTTGGGCGATTTTCTTGTGGTTGGCGTCTATGTAGCTCCTACTTCCTGTTAGCGCGATTAGCAGTCCATCGGAAGCCCCCTTTTGTCCGTGAACTATGTAGTCAATAGGTTTGCCCTCTTTGGTCAAATCGTCTACCTTCCAATGCAGATCAGAGAATATCTTCTTGACTGCTCTTTCGAGTTGTTTGCCCGTAGTAAACAGGGCCGAGGTTGCTAGAAAAAGCGAGTCAATCTCCTTCTTGGACTTTTCCAACTTCTGTTTTAGTTCGTTTTCTTCCTTCTCCAGACGCTTCTGTTCTTCAATCTTGAAACCTTCGATCCAGCCTGGAGGTTCCAAGACTTCCCGGGTTTCTTCCACATTCTGTCGGTAAATCTCGGACGCACGTGTTACAAGGAATAAGATGGCGATATAGAGCTTGTCTGGAGCAGGCAGTATGCCGATCGTTCCCGCAGTCCATGAGATGAGACAGCCAACAACCTGTGAAGTGGCCTTGGTCACGGCGAGGAGTTGGGCGCGCTCAGCAACTCGACCGCGGGCAAAGTAGACATATTCTGGACCGTGTTCTCCTTCCGAAATACCGTCCACGATCTTACAGTACTTCGACACCGAGTCGAAATATCCAGACCAGCGCGGGTCAACATCAAAACGGGATCCGGTTTTTGATGGCGAAGAATCCAGTCGCGTATTCTGCAGAAATCCTGTTGGAAGGAAATGGTAGTTTGTCTCATGCCAGTAGTTTCCCTCTGAATCTCGACCATGCCTGATTTCTACAGTGGGACCAGCAAGGACGAAGACTGCGCCTCCCGCATTGAGGAGTGTGTCGATGTCGTCTTTCATCGCATGGAATAGCCCCTCATACTGATTCCAGTAAGAAATGCGCGTGTCCAGTATGAGTACCTCATAGTCCGCCACTTTGACACTTGCCGCGTGGGGCCAGTCTATCACATCAACTTGCAGTCCTTTCAACCCGTCAATCTCGCCTTTCTCTAGCGATGCGTTCGTTACTAGGAGCGTTGACATCCGCGGCAGCTCCCTTGCTTAGGAGCAGTGCAACAGCCTGCCTTTGAGCATTACCGAAATGGTGGACCGAGCGTCAGCCTCGCCTTTAGCTACGTGAAGATGTGTGTGCTCACCAGCTGACCCAAACACATGATACATCTATGACACTCGACCCGAAACAATAGAGGCTACTCGACAATGTGTTCGTCCAGCAAGTCGGAGTCGCCATTCACTCGCGGCCATCCTAAAATCGCTTCTTCCAGACTTCAGTCTGAGCTTCGGTGAGAATTCTAGCCATGTCCTCATATGCAGATTCGCATACGTCGATTACGCGACGGCCCTTGGGATCGTCTGCTTGTGAGAAATAGAACAGATTCTCGGCCTTTGGGAAGCGTATGACGGCTTCAGGCGGGACAGCTGGCTTACTTGCATTCGACGTTGGTACCGACGTTCCCTCGGCATTACTTGTCCATCGAACTCCAGCCGCTTGAACCTCGCCGTATGTTGGCCCCCAGACACCCGATACCACACCACTGATACCAGAAGTAGAGACGAAACCATAGGTTGTCTCGCGGTACTCGGTTTTCTTTTCTACTGTCCGTCCACTTCTGTGAACGACCTGGTGCCTGAAATCGAATAGAACCTTGTATTCGCCCCTTAACTTACTAACCTGGCTCTTTAGCCATTTCAGGAAGACTGAGGCATCTTCCTGTTTCAGCCACTTGGCAGCAAGATCGAACTCGTGATCAGTCATATACTCCTTACGAGTGAAAGGCAACGAGAACTTCTCAGCAAAATCGTAGAGGATGGTGTTGTCATGGATGCTGTGCCACGCAACCAGGAACCCATCGAAATGGTAGATGAACTCTTTCACCGAACCCTGCTTCTCAAATCCCTTCATCCTGTCTAGGAAGTACCTAGCTTCTCGTAGCCTTTCTCGTGCATTGATCTCCTCGACGAGAACAACATCGGCCCCGTAGCTCGCCAACTCGTCCCTTTCCTTTCAGCTTGTTACCGATCACTCACTCATACGTCTTGGTCTTGACCCTCGGGTCTCTGGTTAGAGGATGCTTCCAAGGCTTCGATTGCCATTCCTTTCCTTCGGAGTCGTTGTGTGCGCATCAGCCTACCCACACACAATCTTCTTCTGTCCATCCACAGAGGTGGCTGTATCGTGCAGAGGGAAGCAGACTATGGCTCTTGTCTCACCACTCGTGGGTGCACTGCTTTCAGCATTCTTCGTGCTAATCATAGGTGTTTTCATCGAGAAGCACTACGTAAGCATCGTATCTGTCGTTGCAAACATCCTGAGCCTCTTGGTGGTTTTTGTTACCGTTGACTTGTCGCTGGCAGCCCTAGCCATGCTTTCCGTGTACTTGGCCATCGGAATAGTTGCGTGGAGATCTGAGCTCAATCAGCTCTACTTCCTGTTTGGGTGCAAGACATACGGCTCTCTAGTTTTGGTATTGACTCTTAACAGTGCTCAGCTTCTTTCGTGGTCTGACTGGATCGTCTCACATATTCCTTCGTTGCCCGCTGGAGAGGTCACGAGCATTGTCGTCGGATGGATCACTATTGCAGCCTTGGTTAATGTGGTTGCGTGGGTTCTCATGCGCGGAGAGATGTTGCCAGAACTGCAGTAATTCATTTCGCAATCGCCCTGTCCTTGCGTTCCTCACTTGCCGGACATGGGTCAGGAACAGGAGAGGAGGAATTTTCTGGGGGGGGTGGATCTGATGGTGCGGGCACGCGAATTTGAACCGTCAGGAGGAGACGAAGAGGTTTTTTCCTCGGCACGCTTGGCGCGATCGTTAGGATTTGAACCCTTGTTCGTGTGCGCTGTGATGCTAGTCCTTGAATTTCAGGTCAAGCTCGATGTCTAGACCTTCGAAGGCGTCTCGGATGTCTTCGGTGAGACTCTTCGCGAGCTCGCTGTCCTTTTTCGCGTTCAAGCCGAGGGATATCCTCTTGCCTTCCAGCTTTGTGTTTTCCAGTATCTTGGCCGAGATTATGTCGACGCCTTGGATTGGATCAAGTACGCCGCGGAGTATCTTGTTGACGAATGACTCGTCTACATTGACGCGTCCTCTCTTCGCCTCGTACTTGAGGAAAGCCGTCTCGAGGCCTTGCCTTGAGAGTACGGCGCAGTGAAGCTTGATTCTGGGTAATCCGCCGAGGGTTTCTGATATGTCCTTGAACGTGACTTTCCTAGCCTCGTCGATTGTTTTGCCTTTCACCATCTCGGTCATCATCGAGCTGGTGGCGATGTTCGCTGCGCATCCGTATGACTCGAACTTTATGTCCTTGATCTGATCGCGGTCAGGGTCGAACTTCAAATAGAGCTTAATGAGGTCGCCGCACGCGACGCTGCCTACTTTTGAAGTGACGTCAGCGTCCTCCATGACGCCGACGTTCCGTGGGTTCTTGAAGTGATCCATCACCTTCTCAGAGTAGCCGAACCTTTTTGCCAAAGACCCTTCTGACATGGCCGTCACCTCTGGTTAGACACCTTCCTTGCAAGCGGGCTTTGAGCTCTAAGAGTCTCGACGACTTGTTTGATCGTTTCGGTTGCGTAGGCTAGCTCCTCTCTGGTCGTCCACTTTGACAGACTCAGGCGGGTTGAGCTGTGAGACTCCTCAAGCGTTCCTCCGATGGCTCGGATGACGTGGCTTGGCTCGAGCTTCTGGCTGTAGCATGCTGAGCCAGTGTTGACGACGAGCCCTTTCAGGTCGAGGTGCATGAGGATCGCCTCGCCTTCCACGTACCTGAAGGAAACATTGACGTTGTTGCACAGCCGACGCTCGCCTCTCGGCCCGTTCAGACACGAGTCAGGGATCGCCAACAGCGACTCGATCAGTTCATCCCTTAACCGACGCATCCTCGCCGAATCGTCGTCGGTCATTAGCTCTGCAGCCTTTGCGAAGCCAACGATGCCTGCGACATTCGGGGTTCCCGGCCTCAGCCCCTTCTCTCTATCGTCGCCCTCCAGAATTGGCTCTAGTTTGACTCCGTCCCTCACGTACAGGGCGCCGACGCCTTTAGGCCCGTGAATCAAATGTGACGACATGGAAAGCAGATCGACCTTCATAGCTTGAACGTCAATCTTCTCTTTGACGAAGGATTGAACAGCATCGCAGTGAAAGAGAACGCCGCTTTCTCTGCTCATCTCTCCGATCGCCGCAACATCCTGCAATGCGCCTATCTCTTGGTTCGCGTGTTGCACGGACACCAGTCGCACGTTTTCCAAGCTGGCTTTCAGGTCAGCTGGGTTGACGAAGCCCTCGCGATCAACATCGAGCAAAGTCTTCTCGAAGCCTTGCGTGGTGAGCTTGTCAACGATGCGAAGAATCGATTTGTGCTCAATCTTGCTCGTGACAAGCCGCTTTCCTTTGTAGTAGCTTGAGCGTGCCGCTCCAAGGATCGCTATGTTGTTGCTTTCGGTTCCGCCTGAGGTGAAGATCACTTCCTCCGGGCTCGAGTTGATTCTTCCCGCGATTGTCTCTCTCGCTCTCTCGATGGCTTCGCTAGCTTCTTCCTCAAGCCCGTACCCGAATTCGCCGGCTGGAACACCGTACTTGTCCAGCATGAATCCCTCAATCGAGTCGAGGACGGCTGGGTCCAGCCTCGTCGTCTCTGCGTTGTCGAGGTAGACGAGCCCGCGGCTTTGCCCCTCAGGATCGATCCATTTGGACAAACGAAATCGTCCGGGAGGAGCGTAAGGCGTGGTTAAAACCTGTCCCTTTACAGAGCCGCGGACCCGGCGATCCACTTACCGACTTTGTCCGTTGGAGACAAGACAATTCTTTCAGAGGAAAATGGCATTACTCGGTTTGAGGTGTCCTTGGCATGATTATCTGTCCTTCTTTGATGTCGCCGAGCGCCTCGTGAACGCCCCTGAGATACAGCAGCCCGGTTAAAGCGCATGTGGCGGCGTCAACTTCATCACCCGTAGCCGTGCTCACCAACCCGGTCAGCCCCAGCCTCCTCAACCCGCGAATGAGTTTCGGAAGGCCATGCTGCTTCCGCGGAAGGCCGAGCACGTCTTGAGCGCCGCCTGGGAAAACCTCGATCACCCTGAACCCTCGTCCCTCCAGGGACTGCTTGAGCACGATGCCGCGTTTGGTGAGCCCGCGCATGGGGCCGATGGTTATCGGGAAGAACTTTATCCGGCGTCGCCTCAGCTCAAGGTCGCATTGTCTGAAATGTATCGGCTCACGCTGATCTAGGCTTTGCCGGCCCTTGGGCAAGCTCAGAGGAGCGTCCACCGCCACGACGCAGGGTCTATGCAGTATGGCGCTCTCAACGATCTCATCATCTCGATGAACGATCTGCGTCGCACATCGCTCATTTTCTTTCAAGACGCATAGTCCCGTTGGCCTACTCACTGCCCCTGCCAAGTCAACGCCCAAGACGATCGAGCCTAGCCGTTTGGTGATTGGCATTTAGATCGACCACGAGTACGCAATGACCAATCAGTCAATACGTGGACTGACTTCTCCTCACTTCTGGATTCCGACGAGACTTCGAGACATTGAGTCGCACACGGTTCTGGTTCCTGCAGTGCTAGCTGGTCAACGGGATGAGCTTGGCTGCGCTCACATCAACAAGGCCTTTGTCCGTCAACCGGATTTCGGGGATTACGGCAAGCGAGAGAAAGGACATCGCCATGAAGGGCGACGCGAATGCGCATCCAAGGCTCCGCGCCGCCTCGGACAGATGCTTCTCGGCCTGGTTCACTTCTTCTACTGGCCGTGTGGACATCAGGCCTGCAAATGGCAACGACAACTCAGCGAGTATCCTCTCGTCTTTCGCGGCGACCAGCCCGCCCTGAAGTCTCGCGATCTCGTTCGCCGCAACAGCCATGTCCGACTCGTTCGTGCCGACGACGCAGATGTTGTGACTATCATGAGCGACACTGCTCGATATTGCACCAGCCTTGAGGCCAAAGCCTCTCACGAACCCTCGGCCAATGTTGCCCGTGCGCTTGTGTCTCTCAATGACCGCGATCTTCAAGATGTCCCGCTCGAGATCGCATTGGATCTGAAAGTCTCGGACGGGCAAATCTTCCAAGGTCTTCTTTGTCAGTATCTCACCTGAAGTGTCAATCACTACCGTCCGTGCCACGCCGCCCTTTATGTCGGATGCAACCGCGAAGTCTCCAGGCTCAAGCCGCCGCTTCAAATGAACCGTTCTGAGTGAGCGTTGAGGAAAACGCGGCGAAGCGATCTTGGTCACAAGAACGCCGTCCTTGGCCACAACTTGTCCGTCTGCGATTACTGTTTCAGCCTTCATGCCAGTGAGATCTCGGGTTAGGATGATGTCGGCGCGCTTGCCCGGTGCTATTCCGCCTATCTTGGTATCAACTCTGAAATGCTCGGCTGTGTTTAATGTGGCCATCGTGATAGCGTCGATTGGGTCGAGGCCCTCCTCAACCGCCCTTCTCACGTTGTGGTCCATGTGGCCATGCTTCATGAGGTCGGCTGCGTGCCGGTCGTCAGAGACCAAGATTGCACGCCTCGAACTGAGGTTGTGACTCTTGAGGGCACGAATGAGGGTGGCCAGGTTGTGCGACGTGGACCCTTCTCTCACTTCCACTACACAGCCGAGGCGGAGCTTCTCTACCAACTCTTGCTCGGTTGTGCTCTCGTGATCCCCGCTGATCCCAGCGGAAAGATAGCCGCTCAGCGCCTTTCCTACCAAACCAGGGGCGTGCCCTTCGACGACCTTACGCGCGTCCGCAGTCTCTTGGATCATTAGGCGAAGCTTGGGGTCGCCGGCGAGGACTCCAGGATAGTTCATTACTTCGCCAAGTCCGATGATTCTTGGCCATTTGAGCATCGTCTGGACTTCCTTTGGCCCGACCTTGGCGCCCGCGGTTTCCAGGTTGATTGTGGACGGAACGCATGACGGCGCCTGAACGTACACCTTCAGAGGAATCCTTTCAGTTCGCGCCAGCATGAGTCGAACCCCTTCAACGCCGAGGACGTTGGCGATCTCATGAGGGTCGATCATGACGGCGGTGGTTCCTCTCGGAAGCACGACCTTGGCAAACTCCACGGGATCTAGCATGGAGCTCTCTATGTGTATGTGGCCGTCAATCAGCCCCGGAGCTGCATACAAGTGATCTGCGTCGATCACCACGGTCTGCGGCCCGACAGATGGTTCATAGTCGCCGACCGAAGCAATTCTCGAGCCCTTGACGGAGATCGATGTCTTGGGACAGAGCTCCCGCGAGTACACGTTGACAAGCGTAGCCCTCTTGATCACAAGATCCGCCGGAGCTTTCCCCATTGCCACATCGACGAGATCAGCACCCTTCCGCATGGTTCACCAGCAAGAAGACATTCCGCCTAAGTCGTATTTCAGGTTCTGTTGACTTGTCGGCGCATGCCTGACTCGTCAACTGCCTCGCATCGACTTTGCGGATTGCCGCACGATTGCGGGTTCCGCTACCATCGCTTCACTTGCAAGGCCGACTAGGCCGAACCTCAGCCTTCCCGCAGCCAAGATATTCTTGGCCGCGTTTACGTCACGGTCTACCGTGTATCCGCAGCTCGGGCAATGCAGCTTTCGGTTCTCTTCGGGCTTCATGCGTTCCCCACATATCGAACACCTGCTGCTTGTCCCATGCGGATGCACGTAGATGACTGGCAAACCCTCCCACTTGGCTTTGTACGCAATCTGACGCTGCAGTTCTGCATACGACCATGAGTTCATGCGTCCACGATACCAGCGTCCCTGCCAGTTGCCACAACGATAGAGTCTACGAATACCAGTAAGCTTCTCCATCACAATGCCATACCGCTTCGCCTTCGCTTCCGCTACAATCAACTTGGACGCATGATGGAGGATCTGCTGAACCTTCTCGCGTTGCTTAGGGCCATACTTCCTGCTCACTTGGCGGCGAATGCGAACATCATTGCGCTTGAAATGTGAGCGAACCTCACGATACACGGCCTTGACTCGCGTTGCCTCAGACAAGTCATGCTGCAAGACGGTTCCATCACTTGCGGCAACTGTGATGTTGCCCAAGTTCCGATCAATACCCATGAAACCCTCTGGCCGAATCTCGTTGAGATCATTCGCGTAGGCCAGTGACAGCGTATCCTCTGTGAGAGTAACAGAGCGAACCTTGAAACCCGCAACGGCGGCTTGTATATGCTGATTTAGGCGAACCCGAACATGCTCATTCGCTCGAATAGGCAGTGACAGTTCGCCGTCTCGAACCTTGAACCCGTAGCATGTGGTCAAACGTAGACGCCGCGCATACGGCTCCTTCGCGTATGGGTTCTTCCTTTTCGCTCTCCGATGGTTACGCAAGATACCCGTGGCTGCGCTGATAGCGCAGAGCTTATAGTAACTCGCCACATCGTAGCGACTCAGTTGCCTGTACGCCTTCAACGACAATGACTTCAGACTGGTCACATTCTCGGCGAGTCCGATACGGATGCAATCGTTCAGCATCTGGCGGAACTGCTCAAGCAACCAGAGAATGTCAGGCGTAGCTGTGTAGTGTTGCCAGACGGACTTGAAGACTCGCACGATTAATCACTACGACTTGCAGGAGGTTAAGCTTGGGAGATGGGTGAAAGAAAATGCGGATAGGAGAAGAACGGGAGCCGACAAGTTAACAGAACCCGTAAGCGGCAAACTTTTTCTTTCAGTCGAGCTGCCTACTGTCCGTCTGTCTTATGACGAGGAAGTTGTTCTGGGAAGACGCGTACGTCAGAGAGTTTGATGCCACAGTCAGTTCTGTTGACGGCAGTCAGGTTGTGCTCGATCAAACCGTGTTCCACCCCCGTGGCGGAGGCCTCGTGGGCGACACAGGAACATTGGGCGGAGTCAAGGTCGTCGACACGATCAGGGGAGGCGATGACTCTATTGTACATGTCTTGGAGCAGACTGGCCCGTTTGCTGTTGGCGATTCTGTGCACGGCGTCATCGATTGGGATAGAAGGCATAGAATAATGAGGATGCATACGTCCGCCCACCTGCTCAGCGCCATCTTCAACAAGGAGACCGGCGCGCTCATCACAGGAAACCAAATTGAACCGGACAAATCTAGGATAGATTTCAGTCTGGATGATTTCGACAGAGAGAGAATGCTTGTCTACTGTGGTCATGCCAATGAGGCGATTGCTAAGAACCCGCCTGTCAAGACGTACTTCATGAAAAGGGAGGAAGCGCTCAAGATACCTGGCATAACTAAACTTGCCAGCGCGATGCCGCCAGACGTGAAAGACCTCCGGATAGTCGAGATCGAAGGATATGATCTACAGGCCGACGGCGGCGTACATGTCAAGAACCTCGGTGAAATCGGCAAGATAGAGCCGCTGAAATTCGAGAACAAAGGCAAGAGCAACAGGAGACTCTACTTCACGATTCCTTGAATGCGTTAGGAACTCTATCTTCCTTGCCATTCGACTCGATTTAATCGTGCGTTCGTTTTTCTCCCAATGCTGGTGGGTATTCGACCGAGAAGCACTAACGCAAATGGATGCCGAGGCACGTGACGAAGGGTCACCAATGCAGGAGTTCGACAGTACGTTTTGCGGTCATTGAAGGAAGCGCTTCGCCAAGGCGATCTCGAGCCAAGCGCCAGTATTTCGGGTCAATTTCCACTCCTATGCTGTTACGGCCAGCCTTGGCGGCGGCCACGATAGTGGTTCCTGTTCCGACAAAGGGATCGAGCACGGTGTCGTTCACGAAACTGAACATTCTAATGAGGCGATCAGCAAGTTCCTCAGGGAAAGGTGCCGGATGTTTGCGTGTTGATTCACCTCTAATGTCCTCCCACACTTGGCGGAACCAGATCGAGTGCCTTTCCGCGGGAATTACGCTCAGCAAGCGAGTCTTGGGATCAGGGCTACGGTAGCTTCCCGGCTTGCGTTCCATGAGTATGTATTCTACGTCATGTTTGACCACTGCATTGGGCTCGTATGGTTTGCCCAGAAAACCAGCTCCGTTTCCTTCCGCTTCGTATGCCGCATTAGCGATCTTGTACCAAAAGATAGGAGCTAGATTGTCGAAACCCAGTCGCCTACATCTAACTTGGATGTCAGCGTGAAGAGGGAGAACCTGATGTCGCTTGTGTTTTCGTCTGCTGAGAAGAACGTCGCCCACTACCACCACCAGTCTACCCCCGGAGACAAGAACCCGAAAGCACTCCTTCCAGCACTTGTCGAGTTCGTTCAGAAACTTCTCGTAGTCCGCTATTTGCCCTAGCTGGCCTTCGACTGGATTGTAGTGCTTGAGGATCCAATACGGAGGAGATGTGACTATCAAATGAACGCTAGAGTCAGGTATACCATGCAGCCTTCGGGCGTCACCTAGTACCAGTCTGTGATGAGTAGGCAGTGACCGTACTAGTCGCTCAATTTCGGCAAGGGCCGTTCGATCTTTCACAAGCTTCGGAATTAGAACATCTGCTTGGTGTGTGGTGGGGTTTTCTGGGATCCCGCCAATACCGCCCAGGTTGGTGGCTTGTTCCAATCTCACCCAACCCTATCAAGGAGTTCGTTTATCGCCTCATCGAAGCTGACTCGCGGAACACCTTTCCTCTTTACCAGTTCCACGAGGTACTTTTCCAAGCGATTATAGGTTTCTATCTTTAGCACTACATTCCGGCGTGACATGTTGGCTTTCTGTTTCCTAGCCAACTTGGTACCCTTCACATAGAATACATGCGATGTACTTAATGTTTATCGCGTGGTGTGCACATTCAATCAATCACCAGACCACCCACGATCTCAGCGACGCCTGCCAGCATGTCCGAGATTTCATCCTGGAAGTGAACCCGATCGATCACGGTTCTGTCTAGTCTGTTAAGCACCATGTTCTTTCTTTCACCGAATGGAAAGAATATGCAAGCTATGAAGACCACCTTGTAGGCGGACTTCAGCTCACGGGCTTTGGCGTTGATCTCGTCTGTTCTTTTCTGATAGTCCTCCATTGCCTCTATCCGTTTCACGTCAATTGCGATTGCAGGATCACCTTTGGATGGATATGCACCGTCGATCTCGATCGTTTTCTTGCCAACTTTGAATCGACGTTTGGCGAATTGCCACCCTCTTTTCTTCAGAAGGTCGCGAACGTAATTCTCCCACCGTCCCTTGTACATTCTTGTCAGCTCGTTCTCACGTTGAATCTTATCGTGAAACAGGATTGCTCGTATCGGAAGCTCAGCAGGTAGAAGTTCTCTGAAATAAGACCCGAGCTTCAGCGCAACTTCCGAAGAGACGCTTCTAGGCTCAGGACCGACTCTGACCTGCAGATCACGTGCAACGCTACGCGGACTGGCCCCGGTGATACGAAAGAGAACTCGAACCATGTTGGAAGGGCTATCAGATATCAGCCGAGCAACCTCACCATCTGTCATGGATGATAGATCGAGCACGAGCTCTTCTCTGCTTACAACATGCTTTGCAAAGGCTTCTCGAATGAAGTCCTGTAGCTCTTTCTCTCTCCTAGCCAGCTCGTCGGAGAACAGTTCGCGATACTGTATCTGGGTCATCTTGGTCTTGTATTCCGCGTCCACCGCGAGGACGCTCCTACGACTTGAGACCGATGACCTATCGATATAAGCTCGCTAAACTCATCAGCTGCATTGTGAATAACTAGGGATAGAATGGCAAGATGAGTCAGGTCCAAGGAAGAGAACGCCTCACGTCTCGGGAACGAGTCCTGACCGCATTGTCGCTTCGTGAACCCGACAGAGTTCCCATGGCACTGTCGTTCTACCCGACCGTGCTTCCTCAGACCGGAGGAATGGACGCGGACGAGCAGCTCGGAACAGATGTTCGATTCGTAGAGTTTGAACCCTCAAGTGAACAGGACAAGTTCCTGAGGTATCTAGAAAGCCTGCCCACCGGCACCATCGTCGGAAATCCTAGAACATTACGAACATATTCCGAGTGGGGATATCATCCAGAAAGAACCAAAGCCGAACCGCTGGCAAAAGCGCGCACCATAGACGACGTGAGAGCATTCTCTTTCCCGAACCTCCTTGAGGACCGACGCCATGCACACTTGAGAGAGAAGGCCCAGAAGATTCAGTCAAGCGGACTAGCGGTCGCCGCGCTTCCCCCACACATGGGAGGGGAGATCTTCGAGGCAGCCCAGCGGCTAAGAGGATTCGAACAGCTGATGTCAGACTTCTTTCGCAACCCCCAACTGGTAGAGTATCTCTTCAGCCAGCTTGCCAGCATCGCTTCACAGAGCGCAGCAATCCTCGCTAAAGCAGGGGTTGACGTAATCTGCCTAGACGACGATGTGGGTGAACCAACCCGGATGATGATCAGCGTTGATCTCTGGCGAGGCTTCTTGAAAGGCCCGCTTTCTCAGATAATCCGGGCAGCGCGAACCGTAAACCCGGCGGTGCGGATTCTCTATCACAGCGATGGCTACATCGAACCGATTATTCCGGACTTGATCGAGATAGGTGTAAACGTCATAAACCCTGTTCAGCCTGACGTCATGGACCCGGCTGCATTGAAGGAGAAGTATGGCAGCAAGCTGGCGTTTTGGGGAACCGTCGGAACTGCCTCAGGTTGGATGTACGGGTCACCTAGCTCGATCGAATCGGAAGTGAAGGAACGTATCGAAACCGTTGGCAAAGGCGGCGGTCTTGTGATAGCTCCAGCCTATGATCTCGAACCCGAAGTCAAGTGGGAGAATGTTCTGGCTTTCGTCAAAGCCGTCCAGAAATACGGATAGCCCCAGTCACTGGACCCTGACTATAGGCGGCTGGTAGTAGTACACCTGACCTGGCGGCTGGACCCAGTACATCTGAGGCGGAGGCTGATACACGCAACCGACCGGCGGGGGCTGGTACACATATCCCTGTGGAGGCGGCTGATAGTAGACCTCCGGGGGCTGAGGAACAACGCATTGCTGGGGCACGTAGAACTGCGCGGGGACATAACACGTATAGGCCAGCGGCGGCCTCGGCACATAGTAGTATGACATTTTCAGTTCCTGTGTCAAAAAAATGACCGAAAACGGATAAACCTTGCGCCAAACTTGCTGCTCCGTTCGTCTGATCATGACAAACTTGGGCTCAGAACCGCTCGAGTTTCACAGAAGACTGTACATGTCCTCGCCCGGCCGAATGACCTTAGGCCTGACTGCTGCCTCTGCAACACTTTTCCAACCGACGACTAGGGGATTATCTCGCAGCTGTTGTATTTCGTGTACTCAAAATCCTTTAGCTGAATCGTTCCCTCATTTATGAGGAGCCTGACCTTCGGCAACGCTTCCCGCAACGCGTCTATCATGTTCTTGACAGTACCGCAGATTTGGCTGAACCCTTCATCTCCCCAGAGCTTGGTGGCGTTCGCGTAGAGGCACCGTCCCCCGCAAATTGGATAGATTTCGCACCCTGTGCATGGTTCCAATACAAACACTGCGTCTCTCAAACTGTCGGGGGGTGTTTCGCGAATGTTGCCCAAGTAGAAGTCTTTCATTCCCGCCATTACTGGGCATGGCGTTATGTTCCCGTCGGTCTGAATGTTGAACATGATCCAGCCGGCACCGCAGCGAAGCCGACTCTGTTCGCCCGTCAGAAGGGACTGCATTACAGCAACAAGCGGGTACAGCCTCAGAACCTCTCCGTTGCTTCTCATGCGTTCCACCCACGCGTGGATGAGTTTTCTCAAACGAGGACTGTAACTCCGTGCGGCCCATTCAGCGAAACGTCGCTTTGGGAAATCGTTTTGCCAGAACAATGCATCGAGCTGCCAGTGAACTGAGGAAACCGGCAACTCGTTGTTCCGAGCTAACGCGAGAACTTGACGGTCGATCTCAGTCTCTTCTCCGACCGTCATCCGTGCAATAATCTCGCCTCTATAACCGTTCTCGCGGATTCTCCGGATGTTTTTTGCGACTGTACGGTACGTCCCCTTTCCTCTGTAATAGTCCGTCAACGCTTCCTCGCCGTCGACAGAGACAAGAATCGTCTCAAACCTGTTGACGTACTCGGCTTCCAGTTTGCCAAGCAAGAGACCATTCGTCTGAATCATGAACCTGCAGGTCTTCATCTGATCCATGATTTCCCTTAGCTTCTCCATCAGAAGCAATGGCTCTCCGCCGTAGAATACGAGCACCGTATCTCGATCTCTGTGGAGAAACCTTTGCAGATCTTCTACGTCGTAGGCAATCGAGCTTGGCACTGAATAGTCGACAGCAAGGCCACGAAAATCGCTGCCGAAGTCTTCACAGGACTTCCCGTAGCAGTATCTGCACTTGAGGTTGCAGT
>Ga0315314_1000875_pt1 | contig 29511 bp, 42 predicted proteins | sample TDP9_MG_FD_203631 | JGI IMG/M metagenome (GOLD analysis project Ga0315314, IMG submission 203631) | Freshwater sediment microbial communities from Lake Towuti, South Sulawesi, Indonesia - TDP9 | ecosystem: Environmental > Aquatic > Freshwater > Lake > Sediment | place: Indonesia: South Sulawesi... | reverse complement strand
CCATGCCAAACGTGCCGGTGTGATCGTAATAGACTGAATTGACATTTTGCCATCTGTCGCAGATTGATTTGATGTAGCCCATCTGAGATACATAGGGAGTACCTAACGGAAACTTTTTTTTGTGCACAAGCGAAAGCACATCGTGTCGCTTGTCAATGACAACAATCACTCCTGGGTCTCGTTCGCGGCCAAGGTCCCAGCCTATGAAAAAATTGCCGCGTTGATCCTGTTCAAATTCAGGATATTCCAGTTGTTCGTTTTGGCACTTTATCACAAGGCTGCTGGGTAAGAAAGCGGTTTCATCGTCTACGAAGCTTTGTTCCATTTCTCTCTGCCAACGCCATACATCCCCTGCATACTGTTCCTTCATGATTTCGACTTGTTCAAGGTTCAACGGTCCATTTGGACTCAAGACATCACTCCAAATTCGCAAGTATCGGGCTTGAAGATGCTTTGAAATCTCCAATTTACAAGGCTTCTCCACGCATTGTTCATGGATGTTACCGCTGAAAAATTTGAAGGCTTGATCAAAACACATCTTCCAATAAATGCTGTCCTTATTCCAAGGCGTGCTCGCCACATTAATGTAGACCGTTCGAGTAAGGGTCATGGGTAAGAGAGCACTAAGCCACAAATCCCGGTCCTTACGAATAAAATTCATTTCATCAATGCTGATTTTGTGTGGACCGTGACCTCTGATTGTGAACGGCTCGGGCACTTCAGCGAGGATCTTGCTACCATTTCTGAAACGAATTATGGTTTGTAGCTGTTCCAAAATCAAGGTATCGTAGATGTCTCTGTCCATACGCGCCAGATGCTCATGCAGACCCCCTTCGCCTTGAAAATAGACTTCCTTGATTTGTTGATGTTTGGGCATTAAAACAAGGATAGTTGAATTGGAATGTGTGGCGCCATAATGTATGTCACTTCCGCTCATGACTGTTGTTTTGCCAGCTCGTCTGCACCAGCGAATCACCTTAAGTGGGGTAGGGTCAGACAAAAAATCAGCTTGATAGGAATACGGTTTGATATGGAGTATTTCCTCGAAGAATTCAACCGGGTCCTCAGGAACTTGAGGCTGCTCTTGTGCCTGCAGCTGACCCTTCAGGTTTTCTAACCTTTGTTTTTGTCTTTGCTTCATTCACCAAACGCTCCAACTCATCCAATTGAATGTCAATTTCTTTTTCGTCGAACCCACTGGCCACACTATTGATAACTTGAGCGATGTAAGCCGCAATCTGCGCCCATTTTTGTCGTGTAGGAAGTTTAACTTTTTTGTCTTTGGCTAATGCCTTTGCCATATCAAACAGTTCCTCGAGGTTAGTAAGGGCTTTTCCACGCATACGCTGAGTATCGATTTTAATTGTTCGTCTGACTCTCCTCACACGGTTTAGGACCATGCTATTGCGAGAAATTTTCGTCAATAGCGAATACCCCCCCTACGTTTTTTTGTCTATGAGGATGCCAATGACTGTTCCAGAAATGCCTGTGAGCGCCGCGAATATAGCATCGTTCCACTCGCCGAGAACAAATAAGTGTCCGATTTCGAGGATGACGAGGCTGAGTATCATGGCGATGGCGAATATGAACGTGAACATTAAACGTTCGCTCGGTGGGACTTCAACTTGAACCTCTCGGTTTCTGGGTCCCTTTACCTTCACCTTTCTGGTTAAGGCCTTCTTAATCGTGCGGCTCATGATTATTTGTTCTCCTCTTAATCGTTCGAGATCGACCGCTCAAGAAACTGCGGATCAGGCATTGGGCTTCATCTTTTGCGACTTCATTCTGATTGATAACTTTGATGCTCAAGGTCCAAGTGAAAGGAATAGCCGTATAATCAACATCATAGATGCCGTTGGTGTAGTGAAAATTGTTCTGAGCTAACACAATGTGTTTTACTCTCTGGCCCAAGACCCCAAGAAAGATGCCCCAACTTTTGACTGGAATGTCAAGGTCGCCTCCGGAGACACTTTTGCCCACGCTGGCGTCGTACCATTCACAGCAGACTAAGTCGCCTGGATATAAGAGTTTGAGGAGATCTTTCAAATTTTGTTTCTTGGGCATTTTATGAGTCCTCCCAAAACCAGACTGCCAGAAAGATTAGGCTCGGCGCAATGAACAATGCGATGTAGCAGAGTATGTAGAAGTCTGTGGACCACATGAACCAGAAGGGTAAGATTTCGCGCCAGTGACGGTTTGCCCAAACGTAGGGTGAAGTTAAGAGGTCAAGTTGCCAAGCGGCAATCGCAAACAGTAGAGAGGCTAAACAGAGAAGAACAACGTTAAAAAAATGTTTTCTTATGGCATGGACCCCCAAATACTACGTAGATGCCAAAAGCAATAGAACAATGTTCTATAGATAAATTCCACAAACTTAAAGGAGAGAGACCCCCATGAAAGTAATAGTGGGGTATGACAATGCGAAAATTTTTCCAACTTGCTGGAATTTGCGTTCTTATCATTGCCGTTAGTTTGGTGACTATCTATTTTGTGTGGCCAAAACCTCAAAAAACGTTCGAGATCGTCAGTTCCTCCCCTGAATTGTCCTTTGCTATAAAAAATCTGGCGTTTACGCCAGATGGTCTCCAGGTAATTCTTTATAACAATGGAAAAATTGATGCAGAAATTTATTCGTATACTTGTTTTGGTCATCCAAATGAAGAATCTGCAATCGGAAAAATATTGATTCAAAAATCCGTATCCTTGAACGTTCCCATTAATGAGCAAACCCCCCCTGCTTTGATTTTTCCATCTGAGACTTATCGTATTATTTTTTGGTTTCGGGCTGGACAAGAAGCGGGCTACATAATTATTGAACATTAAAAAATCCTCTCGAGTAATTTGTCGGTTTCCCTCAATTTTCTGATCACGTAATCGATATACTCGGGTTCCTCAGAAAGTGTGAGAATTGTATCCCAGGTTGGGCCTCTTATTTGGTGTTTAATTGAAAGGATTCGGAAGTAGTTATCTAAATTGTCATTTGAAACAATAAGTCTTTGTCTGTCACCTGGATTGTAGCGATAATCTCCATCAACAAAAACATTCTGCAATGAGACGACCGGGTCTTTGAGAAAATCTCGAATTGATTGAGCCTTTGCCAAACAGTCAGCATCACTTTTTAACGCCTCATCTACTTCTGGCTCTGGAACGCGAATTCCATAATTGTTTTGGCTTGTCGCGTCTTCTGCAGAGCCTTCAAATGGTCTCTCGCCAAAAAATAAAGCGTCACATCGCATTGTGATATCACCTGATGAAGGAAAAGTTACATCGAATCTGACGCCTTGAATATTTGCCCAATTAGGGTTACCACTCATCACGACTTCCCATTCGTGATTCTGAGTAGGACCAATTTTTTTTCCTTCAGTTTGTCCCCAGACACTGTCATCAGGGAAATCATATTGATAGGTTCTACGAGAATTATTGTAGTTAGGACAGAAGAGATAAATCATTAAGCTGGAGGGTTTCACCCCGCTACTATGAATGAATTTGAGCCAATAATTGATATTTCGATATCCCGCGCGGAAAAGAGCCGAAATTTGTGAGAATGTCAATTGCATATACATTACTGATGCCCCAATTTTAGTCGCTTGAACGCTACATGAACCCAATTTTCTATCGGCATTAAGAGACAATGTACCATCACTTGTCCAGTTGGTCAGCGATTCGGTCCAAGAATCTTTATCGCTCGGATTTGTACGTTCTCTGGCTCCGTAGACTTTGATTTTGTTTTTTATTCGATGCACATCCTCGCTTTTGCTATAATTTTCTGGCGTAATGCTGCTGATTGGACTGACAAAATCTAAACTGTTTTTGAGATGTCCGACAAGTACGCCGCTGGGCGTTTCATAGATGTCGAAGCCTTTTATACCCGCGGGATTACTGGCTTTTTCAGCGATTTCATCAATAACAGTCTTGGGCTTAACTTCATCATATTCCACTTCGTGTGTAGAGTTTATGCGATCGTCTGTTGATCCCTCTGCGCCGGTGTTATCAAACCATTTTGAGGCGACTGGATGCTTAGCTACGTAGTAACATAGCCCAAGAGCATCCTCTATTATCGTTCTTCCATTAGTTCCAGGAGAAGGATACAATTTTTGAAGCAAACCAGGCGGATTGTTCAATTCGTAAGCGTGTCCATGACAGTCCAATTTGAGGAAAAAGGCGCCCTGTCCACGACCCTGATTTGTGGGATTAACTATTCTTCCGCCGAAGACCTTGCAGGCTGGATTGCTACCGAGATCGCTGGCTACGCGGCTCAACCAAATCAAGATGATATCATGTTTGTTAATTTGTCCGTTGAGGGCGCCTCCAAAATTTTGGAGTGTGAGTTGGGCGCCAGAAACCCCTTGCGCCAATAAAGGGCGCGTTATCGTTAATTCTTCAACGACATCACCGACATCGACTGGGACAAGCACGCTCAAATAATTGCAGGTGGCTACATAATCAAGTTGGACAAAATCACCTTGGGCTCCATCTACTCTAATTGAAAATTGATTGTAATTAAAGTGGGCACCGCCGTTTTCAGCGTACAAATCAATGATCTTTAAGCCTGTGTCTGTGAAAATTTTGAAAATTGTGTAACCTGCGCCGAGGACAGGCACTTCAATTCGCCAGTTTGTTCCATAAAACGCAGTTGCTCGTACGACGAGAAAACGATATGGATCAGTGCTGATCGTGGCGCCTAAAGGGTGGGTGATGGCTCCGGCAGTGTAGCCAGCCGCGATAGTGACATCGATAAGGTCTCCATAAATGACTTTTGTGGCTTGCCACGTGTCCCAAGTAGCCTTTGAAAAGTGATCATCAAAAAAGTAGGGAGGCCCACGCAGAATCTCCACGCGACATTTAACAGGAGCAAGTGTACTCAGGACTATATCACTCCTGCTCGGCGCAACGCATCAACCACTGCGTCACCTGTTTCCCGTGGTGAACCAGCACCATAAATGTTGATTGTTAAAGCTGAGGGCCCTCTCGGTAAAACGTATTCACCGGCATGCAGGAGATATGGTCCTGTTTGCGGGATGGGTCCTCCTGTTTGTCGGGAGGGAATTGAAGCTGTGAGTACTAATGCGCCTCCGATGGCAGCTGCAGCTCCAGCTAAAATCGCCCATCCAATTGGACCTGATAAACCGTGGGCGATTGCGTGAGCAATAGCTTGAGCTTTCAAGGCGCCTACAACAAGCCAAATTTGGCTGGCCAATTGTAGAAGATTCAAACCCAGCATTATTGCGCCTCTTCCCAAGTCCATTTGACCTGAGGCCATGCGACCCATGATGTCGCCGAGCTGAAGCATGTTAGTCATCATCCCTGCAGTTGTAAGCAATAAGCGTCGATAACTGATATCCATGGTGTTTGTTGAGGCGCCAACTTTGGAGCCCATGGTTCCAGCGGCTTCGCCGATTTGATTAAAACCTGCCGTAACTTGTTCGACTCCTTCAAGATTGGCTTGAATCGTCACCTCAGGACTTGCCATTTTTCCATTGCCTCACCTTTTCTCTTTTTTGCTCCGCGGTTTCATCCTCTCCGGTCGACATTTTCTCTAACGTTTGCATGATAAGTTGATAGTCGACTTCCAGCAGCCATATTTCTGAATCCCTCAGTTTCAAGAGTTCACTTGGTCTCTGATGCAGGATCAGAGCGAGCTGCGCTGCTTTTTGTAATGCTGGATCCTTTATGTGCGCGAAAAAATTGGGCTTGTTGGATTATGTCGTTTGTGTGATTGCAGAGTACCTTGAAAATTTGTGTTTGATGCTCAATAGATGGCTCAGGCTTCACCGTTTCTTTGAGCAATTTTTCCATAAGGATTTTGATCTCTTTACTCATTTCTTCAGCTTCTTGAACGGTTTGAGGTCTCTTCTGCAGCAGCTCGCCAATCCGAGTTGAATATGGTGACAGGTATGGTGGAATCGGCATTACCGTGTATTCCGTATCACCGATTTTCGTTTTCAAGAGAATCACCTAATAGCTCGTTATGGAATTTTGGAGTTTAACCAATATTTCTCGTTCAGTTGCAGGGTCAATAAACGCTTTGAATGGTGCATCGATAACAAGCGGTTCATTCTCAGCTGTGACGTCGGGGCTTGTGTCTTTCAAGTAGATGCATTTGTTCATGTCAATTTGAAGGTAGTATTGATAAGCTCCAACTATGACAGGACCCATGACTGTTATCTGTAGTGCAAATTCGTTTCCGGCGATGAACCTGTCATACTCAGTTGTGTCATCAAAGTATGCGCTGATCTTGCCATAGACTTCGCGTTGCCCAAACCGCTTGGTTGCAAATGTCCGACCTGACAAATCACCACGGGAAAATGGAACGTTATTTTTAATAGTCACCTCAGCATCGTAAATTATGCTTCTTTTATCCAAAGCCGCAATTTTGAAGAGTGAACCCGAATAATTAAAGTTCAAGGCCTGCAATATCGACATTGTAGGTGAAGCCAAAGAAGCTTTTGTTTCGACAAATCCGCTGCAGATTTCCGCTCTTGCTTTTACGTCATCATCGTGTGGAAATCGAAGGGTCAAACCATCAATTAAGCCGCCAGGAAGTACTCGTTCGGTTTGTTCTACTCCCATTCTCAGTGTAAAGCTCGGTGGCAGATCACCAGGTGTGAACGTGTGCAAATAAGCTATTGTTCCGCCTTGTTGAGCGGATGAGACACTTCCGAGCACGCCTAAAAGTAGTTCTCCGATGTTTTCGGGTTCAACTGGAAAATCAATTGAGCCACGAGCTCTGTAGGGTCCGAGATTTCGTTTGCGGAAACCTCTGCTCGCGATTGGAGGTGGAATAATCCAACTTTGATCGGGTTTGATTGATGCTAAAGCCGCCAAATAACGAGTTGCTGCTACGGCTACTCCATAAGTTGTTTCCTTTCCCAATCCAACATATCGTTTTATCGCCAATTTTTCACCTTCTCACTCCCGCCTTCTTGTAGCAAAAGTGAGCCTAACCGCGACTATGCTATAGTCGCTTTCAAACAATTTCTGTTTCTCACGATTAATGACCCAAGAAGCAGCAACTAACCCACCTATAGACGGGTCGTCATCGAGAGCTGCCTCAACAGAACTGGCAAATTCCATAATGCTGTTCTCAGCTTTTTCAGCGTCAACGTGTCTGTCGACAATCACAATATAGAAAATATCTCTGATTTGGGCTTTGGCGCCGACAGGCGGCTCCATGATTCCGCCCACCCATTCAACCCAACCCCAAGGAAAACCAGGCCAACGACTTCGAGGAGGCTCCCCTTTAAAGATTTTTTTGATGCTTGCCTCTGCATCGTTTTTGGGGTCTGCGGCTGTCAGAATGGAGATGATTTGATCTCTAATGGCTCTTGGATTAGGCATGATATAGCCTCCGCAGAATATTTTCTGCCAACTCTCTCAATCTTTCTCGAACCGCTTCCGCAGTCCGTTTGACAAAGAATCGACCTGGAAAGCCAGGGTGTTTCATATATCTCGCGAAGATAATAGCCCCAGCCTCTGTTTCAAATCTCAAAACTTTGGCTCGCACTGGAAAAATAGTGTGTGGACCTGTGCCTTTCTCAACCGCAAGCGCATAGGGCGCTGTTGGTTCAACCGTGAACCCAGCTGGCGTGATCCTCGTAGTAATGCTCTCACGTAAGAATCCGGTGCGGATCGGAACTTGTTGTCGCATCTCCGCCATAACCAAGATTGAACCCTCTTCTTGGAACAGTCGCAGCGATTCTGCTTCACGTTCAGGCTCATGGCTTAACCAAGACTGAAGTTTTGTATCATCAACGCGCAAAACTGGTTTAACCATTTTTAGGCGTGACCCACCTTGAAGGGAATTCCTCTTTCAGCGTCAGCGTATTTTTGCCAAATCTCTTCAGCTTCGGCTTTGAAGGCTTCTGCGCCTGATGGGTCTCTTCGACGTCGAAGGATCCAGGCTGCGAAGTGAGCGGTTGCATCTGTAACCGATTGAGGGATTGATTCTGAGATTGTTATGCCTTCCTTTGTGGCAAGGTTGTATACGTGGGTAGAAGCTGATTTGATACATTGTTCAATCTCTAAATCCATAGTCGAATCTTCAGGATCCAATTGAAGGATTTCTTTTACGTCAGCTACAGTGCAGTATGATGCCATTTTAGGATTCTCCAGGTTTTGCTTCAACTGTGAAAATGAATGCTTCTGTTTCTTGTTTTGTGCCTTTGATGGCCTTCCAATATCCCTTCCAATCTCCGAATGTAGCATCTGCCGGGATATTATAATAAAATTTGTATGTTGTTCCGGAGACTAATGTGATGTCTGTTGGATAAATTAAAGTGGCTTTGAGATTTCCCCCGGGATCGTAGATTGTGACTTCTTGGCTGTCTGGAATCAATGGTGCGCCATCTTCATCTGTGAACGTGCACTTTCGACCATAACTGTCGCCCCGATTCTTTATCATTTTAAAGTCCCTCTATTTGCATTTGGATTGGAAAGAGTTCTTCCATGTCCATTTTGATCAAGCCAGCATATGCGGTCGTGCCGATGTTTACATCAATTAGAATAGTTTTGGTGACAGTCTTTTGAATTGCAAGGTCGTGAAGGAATGAGATTGTTTTGAAGGCTTTAGTCAAGAGGATATCTGCCAAAATTTCGGTAGTTAACCTCTGAACAGTGACAATGTCTGAAAGAAAAGCCGCTGAAAAAGCTTTGCTGATGGCTGTATCGATGGCGATAGTTTTGAGGATTGAAGTCTTTTGTATCAAGAAGTCACTGGCAAAATTTGTTGTCTTGAATTGAGCCAGAATTATGTCGATGTTATGAATCTTCGTTATGTCCAGTTTAATGATTCGAAGGTCAAAGAAGGCAGGTTTTGTTATGTTTCTTTGCTGAAGATCTAAGTCTATGGCGTGCGCTGCGAAATAAGTTACGAATTGTACAAGCCTCACATCGATTAGAAAGCCTCTTGAGAATCCCTTTTGCAATAACAAATCAGAGAGGAAAGACTTTGTCGTTGGTTGTGATGATTGAAGGATTACGTCGATGGGATAAGTAGGCAAGAGCGTTTTCAATATTGCTATGTCAGTTGGAATTGCCTTTGTAAAGGCTTTTTGGATCTCTATGTCTATTAATAAGGGTTTTGTAAATTTCGTTGAAAGAAGGATATCTTTTAGGAATGGTTTCGTGATATTCTGTTTTTGTATTGCAGCATCAAAAATTGCAGGTTTCTGAAAGGTTTTTTGGAGAAAGAAGTCGATGGTGTATGTTCTGATGACTTTAGTTTTTATTGAAAGAAACTCAAAGCGAATGGTATAGGGAGATGCGCTACCAGTCATGTAGACTAAGCCAATTCTTTTAGTGAATTGATCTTTAAAGAAGCTGGTCAATTTTTCATTGCTTGTCAACGCAGTTTCCGGTATCCAGTCGGTTTCGGCTGAGTCCCAAGTTCCGTTTACGCATTTTTTATAGAAGATGTGGTTTACCGTTGGTGAGCCAGCCCAAAAAACGTAAAGTGTGACATTATCCTCATCCAGAGAGCATGTGGGTCCAGAAGTAGCAGTTGTGCTGGCTTGAACGACTGTTTCACTACTCCATCCGGTGCCGTAAGTGTATTTAATGTAAATGATGGCATAGGTTGTTTGTTTTAGGAAGACCAGATGAACGTTGTCGCCTTCATTTACGGCGTCTACATAAACATATGATTGGGGATAAGAAGAGGATGCATTGACTTCTGCTTCCCAAGAAGTCCCGTTGAAGAGTCGGCTCTTGGATATCGCTCCAGTTTTGTTTGCTATGGCAAGTAACTTTTTTGCGGTTAGAGCAATAATTTTCAAGCCTCTGGTTGCCGATCCATCACTTGCCCACAGAGTAGTTGGCGTTCCCCACGTGGCGCCTTTCGTGCTTGTAGCTTTCACCACCATCAAGGTAAGGGCAGAATTTTTGAAGTAACTTATCCAAGGATAACCATCTGAATCTTTGCAAAGATTAACGTCATAACCGTCATCTGATGTCGCTTGAACCTCAGAAGCGTTGTCCCATGCTATTGTGCCATCTGATTTGAGAATTCCCTGATTATAATAAATGTTAACTGAAGCCCCTTGACATCTTACGATGCATACTCTTTCCAACGTATCAATCATTACTTTTGTTGGCGATGCATCACCGTAAGACCAAATTATAGGAAGTTCATCGAGTCCGTCTGCGACGGTTTTCAACATATTGTGTTGATTGGGTGAATTCTGCGTGATTTCTTTACTTTTAGACCAACTTGTGCCGTTGCTGCTTTCCCAAAGTTCGATTTCTCCACCATCTTTAGTTGCTTGCCCGCCTTTAGTTAAGTAAACATCGAAATCTGTAGATGATTTGACGCGAAGGCAAGCCCAATCGAGAAATCCATTGTTCCATGCACCAGCGTCACCGCTTGTTGTAATGGAGCTTGTGACCCAAGAAGTTGTGTATTTTGAAAAGTAGTATGTGCCTTCTTTACGGAACAAAATATAAGGCGCATTGTTTTCGTCGGTTTGAATGTCAACGACGAAACCTTTGACATTGCTATCGGAATAGACCAAATCCGAGTTTGAAGAATTAGCAGGAAGAGTGATTGTGGTTCCGTTTCGTTTTTTCCAAGTCACCATATCGTCGGTATACATATAATAGACATTGTGATAGTATTGATCTGTGTTGTTGTAATAGGTCCAAGCGATATGCACTGATCCGTTTTTGGCCTTTATGACAACTGCGTAAATATTGTTGGGCGTACCAAAATCAATTAAATCAGTAGGTCCTGTCCAAGTGTTACCGCCATCCGTACTTGTAAAATAGGCTTCCCAAGCTTTATATGGGCTTGATTGGTAACGGCGGATGAAGAGATAGATAGTGCCCGCGATTAAGACAGGCATTGGATATTGTAAGTATGTTTCAGTGCTGATTACTTTCTCTGATCCCCATGAACTGATGTCTCGTGGATTTGTGGATTTTTTCATACGTAAGGAAAGGTTTGCCCCACCGTAGAAAACATAGAGATAGCCCAGAACGTCCATAAGTAAGGCCGGGCCTACGTGTCCATCTGTAGTTGAAATTGTGGCTACTTCTACAGCTGTGCCGAATCGTTTGGTTACGTGGTCAAAATAGGTTATGTGCGGTGAAAATCCGTTATTGCTCATGTAGGCGATGAATGTTTTTTTGCTTATGTCATCATAGATTGCTTGAGGCCGCTGCGTAAAGAATGTTCCAGTGGGTGTGTTGTATTGTCCAGTATACCCATAGTAGGCTGCATCTTCAACTGCTGGCGGAAACTTCCCTTCTTTGAAAATTGAAAATCTGGCTCCGTGACTGGACCCAGTCCAATATGTCGTGAATGCACCAAAGGAGCCTCCGTATGGGCGAGAACTAAATCCAATTGAGGGAGTAGGGCCATCGTAATACCAAACCCAATCTCGTCCGGCGCCGGAGAGCGCCTTTTCCTGATGTGGATAAATGGTTGCATTTTGACTTGTAGAGGTTCCAACATCTGCTGGCATTTATTCATCTCCTAAAAGGGCGTTTCCGTTTTCATCGATCTTCAAAATGGCTTTGATATTGGATCCGTTGACTGTTTGCTGCCAGCCCAAAAGATAGAATGTCTTTCGCCCTTTCATTTCGCCTGTTTTTAGGGAGACTGAAACTGTATTGCGTCTGAATAAAATAAGGCGCTGTCCATTCGTAATTTTGGTTTTAAAAATCGGAAGTTGCCGAGCATAGACTATCAATCCGGTCTTCGCGATTTGATCTGCTAATTCTTGAGTGAATGGAAACCATCCGATGGATTCGAGCTTTGCCTGGACTATATCAGAAAATAAGTTCTCTTTTCCCGTTTCAAAATCAAATTGAGGTAGAACCGTCTTGTCCTTGTAAAATGCTATCCAATAGTAGACGAGTGGATTGTAGCCCAAATCGTCAAAAAGAGGTTGTGGACCGCTTTGATGCGGGTTTTTTGGTTGCATTGAATTGCATCCTAAATCTCGTCATACATGAAAGTGAATGTTTCGTCGGCTTGCTCGCCCTGTGTTGCGTCGCTCGCTACTTTCACTTGAGTTACAACGTGCTTGGTTTTGCCCGCACTCGTGTAGTCGCTTGTATCAACTGTTAAGGGAGAACCACTTGTGAAGTTCTGGGCAGGATCGCTGGGATTGGTTTGTCCCTTATAATATCCATGCCCGTTTGTGGCGTTTTCCATATCGTTGCCTGTTGTGCCTTGCGTTCCTGTGGCTTGTTCATAACTTGCGTCTGGGCAACCATTGTCACCTGAATCTCGACGTCCGACGCGCACTTCTCCGTTAGTTCCAAGCGTCCATCCAATTGCGCCATCGGTGTACCATCGGATATTGTTGATTTTAGTGAAAGTTCCGCTTAAGTCTAAACAGTGGCTTTTCCAATAGCTGTATCTAAATCCGCTCGTTGGAATCGGCAAGGGATAGTTGAGCGCGGGGCTTACTTGATCTGCTGTACAATATCGAGCATAAGTGACTGTTTCACCCGCACCCACAGGTGTATAGACTTTGCTTCCGGCGGCACCATTAATTTCATTCACTTTAACGGTGGCAACCATAGTGTCTCCAACGAATTAAAAATGAGCAAGAACCCTAAACTAAGCTTAATGATACATTATCTCAAAAATTATACACTATCTCTTATTTTCGAACTGTTTTAAGCCTTTTTTCAGAACCATCTCAATAAATTGACTCCAATTCAATTCTGGTCTCTCATCGCATCTTGCTTTGTCATTTTCTTTTTCGAATATGTCCTTCAATTTTTGCAGAAGTTCTGAAGAGATGGTTCCTTGCAATTTAACTTTAACCATTGAACTTCCATCCTTGCGCAACTATCTCGAAAGGCAGACCCTGAGAAAACTCCGTGTGGACATCAACTTTTAATCCCAACTTTGAAAGGTTAACTTGAAACCACGAAGGATGAAAACTACGAAGGTGCAATAGTTTAGTCTCATTGAAAGCACCTGGACAATCCTGATGAGGACATCGGACCTCAATACTTTCTGCAACGCGGCTCATCTCCGCGAGTAATTGCTCAGGTTCTTGAATATGCTCAATCAAATGTGCACAACAAGCTTTCTTAAAGGCCCCATTCTTGAAAGGCAGATGGCAACCATCCGCTCTAACTAAATTTGAGATACTACGTATATCCAGGGCGACGTCGTCGCAAATGCGTTGATCAGCTGAACGATGCGCGGTAGGACCCAGGAATAAATCAATATTCACATCGCCTTTTGGCTGATGACCACAGCCTACATCCAAAACTCTAAATTCACCACGGGAATGTTTAGGCATTCCTGTAGTAAGCGGCCACTCAGGCAAATGACCGCAGTATACACCGCCATGCACACGTGCAACAAAGCCTTTACTCTGCACGTCATACAAAAACAAAACATCTTCACCTACGCCTGGCACCAATCGGAATCGGACTTTAGCCTCCAAGACCCGCCTTTTGATTAATGTGCAGCTGAGACCAGCGAAGACCCAACCCGAGAGGATCATGCCTTCAATCGCTTTACGTGGCAGATACCACACTTTCATGTTTTCATCCATGTAGCCAGCGACAAGACGGTTATTATCATCATGCCCTGAGACAATACCTTGCGCCACATCGACATCAAGGCTTAACAATTTTTGAAATGAATCCTTGGGAACTTGCACATCAGCTTGGACCAGCCAGAGATATGTCCAGGACCCGGACAGAAACTTGTCAACTATAAGATTGCAGCGGTCGACTACGCCTGGCCAACTTTCGGTATGTGTTGGCGGAGTAACAAAAACTTCATGAGATACGTCGCCGATCGCTGTCGTAATATGGCGGAGTACATCCTCTCGGTAAGACGCGAAACGATCATTCTCCCGCAGGTTTGGAATACCGATTAAGACTTTGACTTTTTTCCTTTCGATTTGGTCTCTAAAGGGCTCGCAGATTTCTCTTCCGCAGGCGCAGGCTCAACTTTGGCAGCCGGAACTTCAGCCTTCTTCGGCTTTTCAACTGGCTCAAGCCAAGTCTCACCCAAGTAAGACAGTGGGAGTTCCACAATCTCCCCTGGCTTATGCTCAACGCCTTCAGCGTCAGTGAAGCTTGCGACCTTCGGCAAGATTTTGAATTTCATTTTTTACCTCCACATAGTTTATGAAAGGGTTACAAAAATGGGGATGAATGTGTCCGGACTAACTTGGCGCCCCTTAAGTTAATCCAGTGATCTCACAGATTGCGGCGGGTCGTTTGATCCGGGGCGCCATGACCTCGTAAACCTTGCCAAAGAGGTTCATGTTTTTGTCCTGCCACATGAAAGTCGCAATATCTTGGCCAACTACCATGTCAAAATTGTCTGCAGAAGGCTCCACAATCAATGCGCTTGTTGTCGCTCCTCCGCTCGAGTACAATGAGTCGCTAACCAAGATGCCTGCTTTCACAAGTTCCAGCACTTTCTCAAGGTAGAAAATGCCGGTGTTGCTAATCATGGTCGGTAATTTACGGTACCATGTGCTTCGAAGAATCAGGGCGTAAGGTCCCAAATGTCCTGCAGCTTCGAGCTTACCGATGGCGGCGTTGATATCGGCGATACAGTTGGCTGCCCATGCACCTCCACTCGCCTGAGTGTTACGGCTTGTCGCTGTTGCTAAACCTTCAATGCCAAGCGCTCTCCAGCCCGTATATTCGCCACTTAGGAGCAGTTTGTCTTCCTCTTCAGTCACTTGGCGGGCTGCATTTTCCACGCTACGAGTATCGATTGGGATACCGCCTTCTCGAGCTGCAATGATGTCACGCCAGTTAAGGTAAAAGCCCTTGCTGATTACTGGAACGTTGATGTTGAAAGCCGTGAGTTCAATGCGGTCGAAGGCATCAGTTTCGCCATCCATGTCGATTGTGGCTGGTCCCATGGGGGTTTCTTTCCATCCGCGAACGGTCCTCAGTCCAGCATGTGGAAGTCTAAAGAATGGAAAGAGTTTTCTTCCAACTAACAGTGGTGTAACAGTTTCGACAACACGGGCATCAACATATCTGAGCTCCTCATCTGTTAGTTGTCCTGTTTCAATTCCAACTCTTCTTAAGGTCTTCAAGGTTATCCCTCTTAGCTTGCGGCAGCGGGTTCAGCGGTCTTGTGGAAATGCACCAGAATTTCAGCGTCTACTGTGACGTTGCTTGATTCTAACGCGTGGCCAATGACAGTTCCTTGTCCGCCCATAGCGCCAACGGCTTGCTTGGCGACTTTGCCATCAGCTGCAGCTACAAGCGGGTCACCACGGGTCACGTTTTCACTGGCAAGTAGTATGAGTTTGGCGATGCATTCACCCATGATCACCATAGCTTCTTCGCCGACAGCGTAAGCGGTAGCCTCGAGATCTTCAGGGTCAACATCTAAGATGCCTACAACGTTGTCAGCTTTGGCTCCAGCTTCCTTGACAGTGAAGTCTGTGGTGTCAAAAATCACGAGTATGCCAGGCAACATTTTGGCTGCTGTGGCATTAGCACCGATTTCCATTTCAACTTTCAGCGGGTTCCCAGCGGCCACAATTTGATTTGATGGCTTAACAATGCCCTGTGGCAATTTTAGGACCTCCCAGTTTTTCGCTTTTCAGCAGTGGGAATGCTCAAATCGCCGACAGTGTCACGGTCAGTATTTTGGTCGCCTGCAACTGGCGGAAAGTGAATGTTCTTGTAAGTCGGTGTGATCGCTTGGTCTAAGGTTGCGCGAATGTTCTGCAGTTCCTCGAGAGGTTTGGCGCTCAGGTCGTCTGGCGTAAACTTGCTTCTCGGTAAAATATCCTTGATAAGTTTTTCTTTGGCTTGGGCCTCGAGAACGTCATTTGCTTCTTTCAATGCCTTTTCCAATTTACTGACTTTTTCGAGTAATCCGTCGCGTTCAATTGTCATTGCTGCTAATTCGCCAGCCAGTTGATCAGCGCTTATTTGAGCAGTTGGATTCTCCGGCGGTTTTGTCTCTGGCGGTTTCGGATCAGACCCACCTTTTGGATCTGCACTCAATTTGATTTTTCCTCTTTTTGAAGTTTGACAGGTTTATTTTACGACGTTATCCTGCACTGTTCGTCGAGCACCATCATTTCGATGCAATTCTGCCACAAAGTGACTGTGAAAAGCGAGCAACCGCTCGCAACGCTCAACCTGGTCGACTTCCACTTTAGGCTGAGAAACTTCCTGAGGACCCTTAGAAACTTCCAAGGAATCAGCGTCTTTATGCTCGTTAAACCAGGCTTGCGCTTTCTCTTTAGTCCAGCCTTTATCCTTCGCAAAAAGATAGCTTTGGATCTCCCATTTGTCGCCATATTTGCAGATAACTGCCTTGATGCCTTGCTCTTCGCTCAATGTGTCCGTGCGGCATGTGTCGCTTGCGTCTCGATGTCCACTGCGGATATATTCTTCTGTTTCTTCCCACGGGTCCCCAGCAGGTTTGCGGATTAATTCATCTAGCGCTATACCGCAGTAAGGTGATGTGCACCGCCCGACGGGCACGCCTGCAGCCACGTGGTCGACCAGGAAGTTGCGACGGGCGTGGTCATAGTGTTGGCCATCCCATTCTCCTGGCGTTGGATCCTCGTCGTAAAAGTAGCCCCAACTCACGTCTTTTCGGTTGCCAGTTTTGATGTCGGCAAGAAAGGTTGGGTCGTTGCGTTTTTTGTCGAAGCGTAAATTAGCCATGATTCCGTTGATTTTGTCGCAGAAGAACGGTTTCTCCACGCGACCCTTAATTTCTTCTGGGTTCATTACCACTAAAGTGTCAGGATGTCGCTCTGCAACGATCCACGCGCCATCTGCGGTCCATGTTGCTTTCTTCAGTTCATCCGCAGGATAATATTCCATGCCTTCATAATGTTTGAAGACTCCTTCTCTGGCGATGATTGCCGGAACAACCAGAAAGTCATCTGTATCCTCGATGATCTTTGTGGCATCAATTTCAGCTTGTGCTATCCCTATTTTCCTCATCTTCTTCACCGTTGTGTTTTGATGATTCTGACGGAGATGGAAAACCAGGCGCCTGAGGTTTCAACAAACCTGGAATTAGCTCACCTTCTGGACCTGGTAGTGGATCCAAAGGTGGAGTCATTCGAGCTCGCAATTCATTAACTGTCAAAAATTTACTACGTAGGTCCTCAGCTCGAGCGCGGTTAAGGTCCGCTACCGCTTTATCAAGCTCATTGATTTCAAAGCCGCCAAGCCATTTGATTTCGTAATCTTCGACTTCTGGGATTTGCCCTGTTGCCATTAAGAGGTCGATGAGCTGCCAAATAGCTGGTTCGTAGAGGCTTTGAGCATCGCTGATGATTTTGAAGTATTCGCGTTCGTTGACTTCTGACCCGGTTAGGGCGCCAGCTTGGGCTCCCCGTAGTATTGCTGTTGGAATGTTTGTGCCTGTGCTGAGACTTTCTAAAGTGTTTTTGCAGTAGGGATCAGGGTCCAGAGCGCGACCAGATGTGCCGAGGAACTGTGCCTTCTGTTTTTCTGAGTGCACGAAGTACGTGCGTGAGTTAACGGTTTCGAATTGTTTGCTGGCGATGAATTCGTCGATTTGTTTTGGTGAGGCCCCTTGATATTCGATGTCAAGTACGCCGCCGCCGTATCGGAACATAGTTTGGCCTATGCCCCAGCGAATGTTCCGCCAAACGGTTAAATCGTCATAGATAGCTTCAAGAATGCTCTGTCCCTTGTAGGCGTGGTCTAAGAGACGAGTTGCGACATGAATAACGCGGCTGAAATGTATCTTTTCTTGTTGTGCACCTAAGCCTCGATTGACAGTGTAGAATATGGGAAGGCCAAACCGAGGGCTTTTCGGATCCTTGTCTTCATCACTATTTTGAACATCAACTTCAAGCGGGCTATAAACTTCCAGATCACGGATTTCTTGGGCTTGCTTAACTTCAGCTTGGAGACTTTCTCCATGGTCGACAAAACCAACCACAATTATGCTCCAACCGAACAATCGTTCAAAAGATGCTGCCTGAGTAAAAATAGATTTGGCATTTAGCGCTGATAGAACCTTTTGCACTTCCCTATTGAAGTCAGGATTGGGCTTTTCAGCGATTTCTAAAACCTCAAACCAATTATCAAAAATGTCATGAGCCACGGTAAACACTACGCGATTTGCCACTGGCTCACGCTTAACTGCAAAAATTAGGTCGGCGTTACTGATGGTTTCGCCAAAATCAGCTTGGCTGGTGGCACCTGCACCACGGATACCGAGAGGCTCCGTTGCAACATCTTTCGCGGTTCGCCTTGGCTTTTTGATTGAGTCTTTAGCGTGGCGAGGCTTGGTCTTTTTGATTGCGGTTTCGAGTTGCATTTAATAATTCAAAGGAATATCAAGAAGATTCTTTCAAAATAGTCTTGTTAAACGATTTGTTTAACAATGTTTAAAAATTGACTTATTGAATATTATGTGAATTCCTTTGAAAACAAGCCGAATGAATCTCTATCTTCCAGAGAGTCTCGTGGAATCATTGAAGAAACTCGCGGAGAATGAGGATCGAAGCCTCAATGCATATGTTGGGAAAGTTTTGCGAAAGCATGTGGAGACTCAAGCGCCAACGAAAATTCAGGAAGCTCGAAGGGTGGAAATCCCGTTTAAGATGGGATAGAAACTATTGCCAAAGTGTAAGCATTGTCCAATCGTCGAAGAATGCAATAAGCAACCATTGATAGTTAGCGTTCCTGATCCAAAGAATAAACCGGTCCTAAAACGGTTCTGTCCATTCCTGATCATGCTCGCTCAGTTTCAACCGAGACAAGGTCCTAAAGCTGTGAGGGCAGGTGTGTAGATTTGTCACCGCAGCGAATGGAACAATTCTCCTTTCTCTCTTTCAGAGAGCGCCCGTTCCCTCACAGCGGGAACAACTACGTAGCTACGTAGTATGAAAATTTGAAAAGTAAGTAAGGAGGTGAATGGAACAAAATGACGAAAAAAATCTGGCTATTCGCCTTCACACTACTTGTCATGGTTACTATGAGCATACCCATAATCCCCGTGGTAGCTCAAGAACTCGCATCCACCCCAACTGAGCCAGTTGGACCAGCTCCAGAAGTCACTTTCGGGTGGGTTTTCGCGGGCTGGCTGGTCTACGCAATCGCTGGTTTACTCGCAAACAAAGATCCATTTGATCCAGTGAAGTTTGGAAGGAGCTTCCTCATCACAGTGTTCACGGGATTCGTTGCTATAGCCTTTAAAATCTCCCCCGTCAACGTCGAGACTCAATTTGGCGGATTACTCGGCTCAATCGCTAATCTTGTAGTTAACACTGCACCGGGAGTCACACTGATCTACTTAGTGGATAAAACTTGGAAATTCATATTCAACCTGAAGGTAAAGATTGAGGCAGCGAGAGCCGCAACTGGACCAGGACCCCCAAAGTAATTGAAGGCCACAGTTTAGACTGGTACTTTCCTTGTATCGAATTCGATTAACTACCTACGAGATTCTCACTTTGTTAATTATGATTCTCGGCTGGCTACGTGAAAAAATCTGTTTTCCTAATCGCATTCTGAAGCATAGAACCTTTCTGTCGCCTCGCAAACAACTCGAGTATTGGGGAGAAATCAACGTTTGCTGTGATTGTGGGCTTGGACACAGAATATACTTAAGGGAGGAAGGCTTGTTTTGGCACCCGGAGAGACCCGAGGAATATTCCTATAGACTAAGGGCTCTACGCAAATCATCTCCACTATATAAAAAATAAGCTATTACAAATGTGACAAAGCGGACAATTGCGACAATCGTCAATATTTAAACATTTTTTTCGCCAGTCTGAGAAAATAACTCCTCTTTTGTTAGTTTGAACGCTTGATACCCAAATTCAGTTAGTGTCCATTCGTGCCCTGTTTTTTCAGCTACGGTCTTTTTGGTTCTTTTGTAGAGTTTTCTGTTCATGCGGTTAATGCGGCGGAGAACCTGTTTACGGTCCCATAAACGTGGGTCGTTCACCAATTTTATGAGGTCTTTGGGCAAGAGTCCGCGGTGTCCAGCTTCCCAGAGTTTCTCCAGGATAATTTTGTCGATTTCATCTCCGGCGCAGACTTTTTCAATATAAGGCTGGTTCCAGCGTGCGTACTCTGCCGTTTGCATACCGTCCACTATAAGGTTGAGAGTTGCCTCGATGATGTCTAATCGGTCAATGATCTCATGCATCAGGTCCAGAGTATATCTTATTCTTCCTCTTTTGTCGGCTTTACTGCGTTTTTTTGGCTTAGATACCAATGATTGAGACGGTTCAAGCTGTTCTATCATGCTCGATTGTTCCAACCATTGATTTTCACACATTCCCATCATGAAAAAATGAGCATATTTGCTCTACATTACCTACTATTGAAACAGCATAGTCTGAAAAGTCCATGAAAAGTCCATAGTGCCAATCTACGTAGTATCGATGTTTGGGAACATTTTTAACTCTCATTCTGGCATGCTGCCTCCTTCATTCCAGGCGTTTGCGCACTTCCCGCAGAGAGGAAGATTCTTCCGTTTTCTGGCGCTGTACACAAACATAACTGGGTTGCAGGGTTGACCGCAACGGAAACATTTCTCAATCGTCACCACGGGAATGTCAGGGCTCCTGTTTGGCTATGACTTCCACGAAGGCCTTATACAACCCGACTTTCCAGGCGTTGTGTTTCGGGTCCTTCCACAGGTAGGCTATACGGTCTTGGCTGAGGTGCATCATGATTTCGTTTACTTGTTCTGGGTTGACTCGCAGCCGCTCCGCCAGTTCGTAGGGCGTTTTGAAGTAGAGGAACTTGGAGCCGGTTTCCTCGTAGTGATTGGTTAGCATTTCTACTACTTCTTTTTCCTTGTCTGGCAATGGACTTTTTAGCAGCCAGAGACTGAGCAAGGTCTGGCGTTGAGGTTTAGGTTCGGGTTTTGGAGAAGTGTTGTCTAACTGTTGATTATCTGTTGTCTGTCTATTGTCTATCTGTTTACTTTCTTTCTTTCTTTCTTTATTTATTTCTTTATTTCTTTCTTTCTTTATTTCTTTCTTTAATTCCTTCAGGAAGTCAATGAAGTAGTCAGCCATGAAGTCTCCAAGGTCTGTTAAGCGCCAGAAAGCGTTATTTTTCCTCGCTAAGCCATAGAGCTGCATTCTTTCAAGGTACTCATGTACATAGTGCCTTGTCTTTCCCGTGGTGACAGCTATGTCTATGCACCGTTTCTCGCCACGCTTCAGATAGACGAGTAACTTGACTGTGAAGCCACGGATTCGTTCCAAGGCTGTGACACGAACAGTAGTAGTAGAAGATATAGCAGCCAACCTGCCCATGTCAACAGCCAAAAAAACTCACTTCTCTGGAATGTGGATACTTAGAAAAGCGAAGTGGCGCCGCTTAGTCTTCAGTTGCTCGATGGTCTCTTTCAGCGCTTTATTATTTCGTTGTAGCTTCCTAATCTGGGCGTAATTTTCAATTTGCATCGTCTCAAGGCGCTTGATCTGCTCTGTGATCTCTCCAAATTCCTCGTGAAGAGTTTTGGGCTTCTCAGGTTTGGCGATAACCAAAAAATCATTTCTCCTTAAATAATTTGCAGCTATGCCATCTTAGAACCCTCGACCGTGCTTTTCTGGTTCTCGAATGATGTTGGCAATAGTTCTGTTTGCCTGTTCCCCATTCACAACGGGCACAAAGACTTCTGCAGTGAAATCTTGCCAAAAAATCACCTACGGATATTCGTAGTCTTCCTCTTCACTCTCGCACGGATCAGGTCCACCCATTTTCTCACAGTAGGCTGATCCACAATCTGGGCAGCGATGGCAATCACAATCACAACCTACTTCTATGTCGTCCATGCCGAGAGGACCTTGGCACGCTTCACCAAGACCCGAAGTGCAATATCTACAACCCATCTTTTGGAAACTCCTGAATCAGTTGATCGTTGGGAATCAGACGTATCAATCGCTCTTCCCTTCCCGTGCCCCATTCGATCCAAACGTGAAACAAGTTTCCTTTATGGTGCACTTCGCCTTTGTTGAGCCACAATGGACCGAGGACTTCAATAGCTATAATGGGGTCGTAGTAATCGGGTGCCCATGTCCAGAGTTCGTCGACACCAAGAACGTCATAACGCCTAAGCTTCTTTTTACAAACCGGACAGTTTCTTTCGCCAGTGTGCCGGCGGTTGTAATCGGCTCTTTGACGGCTCTGGTTTCGAATAACGACCATGCAAAGACCATCCCCTCCCCATTCGTCGTACCAAGGACCACAATTGTCACAAGGATCATCGCTTTCCCAATCTTCCTCTGGCTCAAGTTCGGCATCGCCGTAGAATTGGTCAAATTTTTCTTGTTCAACTTCGCTCATTTGGCTTCAACCTCTTTCTCAGCGAAAGTCACGTTTGGCGCCAGTTTGAAACGATTCCGATCCGTATGCTTCATGCCGAACAAACCATCCTTAACCAACTGGTTAAGGGCTTCGTTCACAGCAGCATACGTGCAGTAGTTGGCATCGTCAATGAGCCTCTTATGAACTTCCTTGGCAGTCTTCCAAGCGTCAAAAAAGCCCGGCTTAGCTAAAGCGAAAACCTTACCCTTAACCGTGTCAGTTGGAATGGTTACACGCTTCACCGCAGAAGGCACATTAACAACAGTCGTAACACTCTGCAACCCAACAACGGGAGACGCCTCCGTAGGCTGATTAGTAGGTATACTCGTAGGTATACTCGTAGGCATATGACGTTGAATTAACCGCTCAAAAAAATGGTCAAGCCCCTCGTAAATACTCAGTTCCTCAAGCAACTCAGCTTTCCCTTTCTCTAAGACGTTTTTATCGTCTTTCAGTTTCGCTATAGTCTGCTGATATTCATCGATGTTCCATTGCTTCTTGATTTCCTCAATTTTAGCCATAGCTTCTCCGAAAGCCTTTTGCCGCTCTTCTTCGACCCGTTTCTTAAAGTCTTGCTGTAGTTGTTCATATTTTTCTTTGTAAACCATTTCGTCTTGTTCCTCCAATACTCGTGACCTCTTAAGAAAATTATCTCGCACATACTCCGGCGCCAACTCACCACGGGCAACCTTACGCCCCACATCCTCAGGCACACCAGCAGGCAAAACATACGTTTTCTTCACTTCGTTCCCGATGGCCGCGTAAAAAGTACCGAGAGGCAAGGTCTGAATCTCCTCAGCAGGAACCTTCATCCCAAGCAACTGCTTGAGGATCCTCTCAACTTCGTGAGCTTCTTTCATGCGCCCCATTAACCAGTTATCGCATTGCCGAAGTGGCGTCTTGTCGATTCCGCCGATGTCCTGGCTATCCAACCAGAGGTAGTTGCCTATGGCGGCGCCTTTCCGAATAAACTGTTGAGCAACCCACTTGACAGGCGTCATCTTGCCTTGTGGGATCGTTTCCCACGCCTCAGGAATAATTACAACTATGTGGTCGAGAAAACTGAAGGCGTATTCAATCGTGCTGGCGATGACCAGGTGCTGAGTCTCGAGGCGCATGCTTGCCAGATCCATAACGTTAACGCCTTCTTGTAACTCGAGCTTTTCAGAAAAAGGCCATTTCTCAAGTTCAGGAACTACAATGTCAAGATACGCCGCAAGCTTCTCATACACGCTTTTCATAAACTCTCGTCTGGACTCTTTCGCCATGTCGACAGCTGCTTGGCGTATCTCTCGGAGGTCCTTCCGACCCCTACAAACTTTCATGATGGCGTAGCGCATGCCAGGTTCATACTTGACTTTTTCACCGAGAGCAACATTTACTAAGCCTTCAACGAATTGCCAATCCGCCCTCGGCTTATAATATGGTGTAACCAGGTTATACTTGGTAAAACCAGCCTCTCCACGCTTAGTTTTGAAGGCTATTGCTTTCAAGCCTGAACGACTGATCAGAGCCTCGAGCGCGGTTGTCTTGCCAGATAGCTGCGTCATACCGAAGATGGCGAGGTGATGAACTGAAAGAAAGACGGGTTCGCCGCCTGGCACTTCGAAGCCTAACAAAATCTCCTCACTCAGGGTGCAGAAACCTCCATAACTAAATCTTCCTTCATTTTGCGGAGTTTTTCACGGCGTCGTTCTGCCCACTGCCTCATGTAGGCTCGTTTCTTCTCTTTCACGTCAGGTCGTTGACGGTAGGCTCGTTTCTTCTCTTTCACGTCAGGTCGTTGACGGTAGGCTCGTTTCTTCTCCTTGACGTCAGGTCGTTGATAGTAGGCTCGTTGCTTCTCTTTCACGTCAGGTCGTTGACGGTAGGCTCGTTGCTTCTCCTTGACGTCAGGTCGTTGATAGTAGGCTCGTTTTTCTGATTCAGTGGGCGCCAGCGGTGAACCACATTCGACACAAACAAACCCGTTAACGGTCTTCATATGTACGGTTAGGCATTTACATTTTGGACATGCCCAGCGACTCTTTGGCGGTTGAGAAATCACATGCTGCATGATACAATTGTCTCCTTTCTTTTCGCGCTTTCGTAGGCTTTTTTGAAAACATCGCCTCTGACGCAGTGTTTCCCACTCAAATGCGCCCTGAAACTGTTCTCAACCTGCTCCTTCGTTTGCAACCCATTCCAATCCTGATAGACTTTGCCACATAAGGGACAGGTCACAGAGTAGCCAGATTCAGGCTCAACAGGCTCTCGCACCGTAATGTAAACGGTGATTCCAAGCGCATCCGCACGATCAGCTTTAGGTCCAACAAGGCCTTCGTGTTTTTCAGGTCGCCCCTCAATCACAAAATGCTCCTGGACAACGGCAGCAACCTTCTCACACAGCCCAGGCTCTCCCATAACCCGAACCTTAGTCTTCAGCATTGGGGCGCCTCCTTGGGAAACGTTATTTTGATTTTGGCGCCCTTAGGCAGAAAGGACAGTAAATCTCTGCAGAACGCGTGTAACTCCTGATATTGATATGACGGCCATATTGACTGACCACAAAGGGCGCAGATTGGCCAATCTCGTATTTTTGGGGTGGTGGCTGCCTGGGCTGCCTGTTTACGCCCAGGGTCAGCTGGGGCAGGTGATGATTGCCGCCGGTCACTCACGTCTCAGCCACCTCATTGTGATAGTCGTGGTGAAAAGCAGAGACTAACGCAGACTTGTTCAATGTCGCTGAGTTTGGCTTAACTTCAACATTAATGGCTTCTTTGAAAGCCATTGGAGATGGCAACTTGCGTTTACAATCTTGACAGTGCCCATTAAAATGTGCATAAACATTGAGGTACCATTCTGCAGCAGGCAATTCTTCAGCATGTAGCAGAACACTGCCACAGCCACGACAACGAACAACCATTGGCAACTAAGAAGGAGCCTCCGAAGCTGGTTCGGTTGGTTCAATAACTTTCCGAGAGATAAACTGCCGTTCCTTTCCTGAGAAGCTGAATTCATATGGATCCAACTTGAGTTTCTTTTCAGGCTCTTGCTCTATGGCTTTGGCAAGGTCAGCGCCGCCGTCTCGATCCCACAGAATCCAACCAATGTGACCGGGTCCCACAATATCCTTCGTCTGATAATGCTTCCAAGGTAATTTGTCGATTTCTTCAACACTTAAGCTTGGCTTTGCAATAGCTTCATTTAACCATGCTGTAATAGTTTCAAAACCCACTTTTCTGGCTTGCTCAAACTCATTTGCTCTCGGTCTCTCAGCAAATTCAAATTCTATTTGATAGTAAACCTTGTCAAAATTTTCGGTGCCAGCGATTTTTCTTGTACTTCCACGCCCAACAACTAACTTAGTAATTTTAGGTTTTTCTGTCATGTTTTTCATCTTCATAGATTCCCGATTTTATTTGGGATGTATCGAAAATCACTTGGAATTTTCACGTGTGTGCTGCCACAGTTTCCACAAGTGAAAATGGGGCCTTCACCGAAATCGGCAACATTAATTTCTGTACTATCTTGATGGGAGTCACAGTCTAAGCAGTGGAAACGGTCATCTTTAGCTGATTGTAGGCAGCCGTAATGCCAGAGGCGCCCATCATCAGTTTTAGCGATATTACGAAGTATCTGTGTGCCACATCGCCAATAACTACAGATGCGTTTGGAAGATGGAAGGACCCGGTAAAGATAGCGAATGCTCAAGAAGCTGGCTCCTTTTTAACTGGGACGAAACGGTGCAGATTGCGTTTAATATGGACTATACGAAAATCTTGGTGGCACTCTGGACACGTGAAATCAGCAACATCTAAAGGCTCAGGTTTAGGTTCAATTGCTTTCTGAGTGGCTTGTGTAGTTGATACATCCGAAGTGCCCGGTGTAGTCGAAGTAACTTCTGGTTGCTCAGCTCTCCGAGCTTCTTGGATCTCGGGTTCGAATCCCGGCGGCCGCACCACTTCCGATGGACCGGGTTCTGTTACACGCCGTGTAACAGGATATTCTGATGGACCCTGCCCTGGGCGTTCTTTGAATTCATCCAGTAAATACTTCATTACCCAAGAATAGCTCATTCCGAGACTGTCAGCAATTTGCTGCGGAGTCCATCCGCTTAATTTGGCGATTTCACCGAGCATCTCTGTTTTCTCTTGAGCTGAGACATTGCGACGTACAACATTAATGACCAATCGAGCCATAGCTTTCTTAACCGGGTCGTCTAAACCAATCAAGACTTGCTGATACCAAGCTGGATCCACTTGCAAACGATGTTTTCCATCAACAACATCGCCATCAGGAGCTCGCAACACTGGCAATAAAGCGCCGAGTTTTTCATAAGTTGGGCGCAAATAGGCTGCTTCATCTTCAGGTATATGTTCCTCTTTCACCACAGGAATGCTTGGCTTCGCGGGTTCAAATCCCACCTCTCGAGGACACTTCTTCATTAAAGCAGCGAATCGATAGGTTCTAACATTGCAAAACTCGATTTGTTTTCCTTCTCTTCTGCAATCTTGGCAAGCCACTGGCAACGCCATGCTATTCAACTCTCTTCTTATTTTACGATGGCATTCTCAGCTTCAACCAGGCTGTCGCTTTTTAATTCATTTAGACGATTGAGAAACCGTAACATGGGCTCTGAAAGTTTGGCTCTGGCTGTCCGTGTGCTGCCCAGGTAACGCATTTTACGGTGCAGAAACCCAGATTCAGCGAGGAGAGAGAGAACTGCTTCGAGTTGATTTTGATTTGAATGTCTGCAACCAGTTAGAATTTCATGGAAACTATGCCATTTGCCATCCTTGAGAGTATCTAATATTTCATCGAAAACCGAAGACAAAACTAAGCCTCCTTTGCGGCTTTGTTGATGCTACCATATTTCACGAATTTGCGCATCAAAGCTAACAACGCAGCTGTGCGATCCTGAAAAGCAAGCTCCTTCACAACTCGGTCAAATTCTTCGAGTAGCGTCTTAGGCACGATGAAATGTACATGCACTTCTTCTTCTGTTTCAGTCATATCTTGGTTTCAACCTCCATTTTTAGTTGACTTTTTTCCTTGGGTAACGATGAATATACTCATCCACCTTAGCCTCTATTTCTTCGAAAGAGAGAGTTCTTCCCAATGGTGCATCTGAAGGAATTCCCTTGCCTCGGTCGCCTATCCATGCGATAGCTCCCACTGCAATAATTCCAATTAGTTCAAACGTAACGAACAAGACTACAATGCCTATGCCGCCGAAGAAGCCAGATACATTAGCTCCCACTTGAAACGCGAAGTACATAAACGACGCTGGAATAATGAAAGACACCAGAAGCATCGCAAAGAATAGACTCTTTAACATGGGCTCACCTTCTGCCTCTTCAGTAAATCATGCCTGGCCAGCCCCACGAAATGGCTGATCCCAAAACTATGGTTCCAACCATAGCCAATTGCACTAATTTGATTTTCCGCATTTGACTTATCCCTCCCTTATGCTTCAACCTTTATTTTTGGCATGTAAAAGTGGCAGTAGCAGCCATCCGTTGCTAAAGGGCAAGCCTCAAAGCGTGCACAGAGAGGAGAGAAAGGAGAACGCACGCCTCGATAAAATTCTGTTTTGAGGTCCTCGTAGCAACGGATTTTACTCAGGTAACGTTGCGTAGCTAAGAGGCTGATGTGACGGAGAATATCCATCAGGCCAATGAGGCTTTTACCTTGGACGATATGCCAGTTGATTGCAAAGTAGGCTCTGCCGTAACGAGGCGACATATAGGGGACGCGAGCGAGAGCGCAACATTTCTTCCAGATGTAGTCGATGGCTACATCAGTCAAGGGTCCTTCTGATCGGCGTCCAGCTTTGGACCCAGGTCGAAACAGCAAACCTGACTTAATGCCTTGTTGCACGATGAATTCATCAAGATGAATTGCTACTGTTGGATGTAATGGCACGGTGAAAAATTTGTGTTTCTTGCTGTCGAAAACTTCGATGTCACCATGTTCCAAGTCGATATGTTCTTTTTGCACCGTAGCAACTTCAGTGGTGCGGAAAGCGTTTAACGTCGGCAATTCAACGATTAATTGATCCCTTAGTGGCTTGGGTGCGTTCAAGAGTTTTATGAAGCGACCTCGATAAACGATTATTTTGCCCTCTGAGAAGTTGACTTCGGCTGATTTTTCTAAGTGCAATGCAAAAGTCTTTCGTTTGCCATTTCGCTTTTTAATAGTGATTGTCTTACTGACTAAAACAGCTTGGACAGACCAGGCGCAAAGTCTCCGTTCCTTCAAAGATTCCACTGAAAGTAATCGATGTACACTCTCTGGAAATTGACTATAGTCTTCAGCTGCCACTGTTACATGTCCTGTTTTGCGTCCGACCGAAACCCCAACTTTTTTTCCAATCAGCCAGTAGAACACAACGTACATAGAGCTCTCGTTCGTACTGGCTTTCCATGTCCTCACATTGTTCCCGATGCATCCAATTGCGAATAGCTCTATTCCACATCGTTTTATCGCTCCATAGGACTATTGTGCTCTCGAACCCAAGCGGTCCATGTTTTGCCTGGAGCAGGAACATTCTTCGGCTTCTTTGTTGGTGGCAGAGGCTTCAACTCTTCACCAACCAATTCTTTGCCTGCTTTCTTGAGGCGTTCAAGATTACGCTGTATCTCATCCAATGTCATGTTTTTCCCTCTCTTCTTTTCAATCCCCTTTGGTAGAGGTCTTCATAATGTTGCGCCAATTCCAACGCGTCGATATGCCGCGAGCAACAGAACATAATTTGCTTCGAAACCAAGCTTTTGACTGCATAGTTCCACATGTACTCTCCTTTTTGCGGATGAACGTGCCCGATGACGCCATAGGCTTCAATGTCTGGCTCTTTTGTTACAATGTCCGTCCATGGGATAGCTTTGTAATACTGCATTTTCTTCACCAGTTTTGGGTTTTCGTATCCAAACACAAAACACTTTAATATACACATGATGTACATATAAAGGTTATTAAAAATTTTTTTTAATGGAAAAATCGTCTCAAACTCTTATGTAATCGTTTTTGGGTTACGGGCGCCTAACCAAACTTGAAAGCCTCCAATAATTTGTCTGGAGTAGCACCTGTTGTGGCAACGCACGCCAAAGCGATCGCCCAAAACAAGTCATCATGTGTTCCTTGCGGATGAGAGAAACTGTAGATTTCTGAACCTGGTCGCTGTTCCCACTGAACCACGTTGAGTTCGGCTTCTAACTCCATGTCATGGGGGAACTCAAATTG
>Ga0315314_1000874_pt1 | contig 29524 bp, 25 predicted proteins | sample TDP9_MG_FD_203631 | JGI IMG/M metagenome (GOLD analysis project Ga0315314, IMG submission 203631) | Freshwater sediment microbial communities from Lake Towuti, South Sulawesi, Indonesia - TDP9 | ecosystem: Environmental > Aquatic > Freshwater > Lake > Sediment | place: Indonesia: South Sulawesi... | reverse complement strand
CCGGCTTATCAGCCGGAAGTAAAAGTTTATCAATATCCAGCTGTTTGGCTCTTTCAGAGCCAAGTAAAAGTAGACTGATCCAACAGCGATCGGTAGCTAAAATCGTTAACTTAACTATATGAGGAGCTTATAAATGAATCTGAAGGGTACACAGACTGAAAAGAATTTGTTGACCGCGTTTGCAGGCGAGTCTCAGGCGAGAAACCGTTATACTTATTTTGCCAGCCAGGCTCGAAAAGAAGGCTACGAGCAGATTGCTGCAATATTCGAAGAAACCGCCAACCAGGAAAAAGAGCACGCCAAGCGAGAATTCAAGTTCCTCGAAGGTGGTGAGGCAGAAATTACGGCAGCATTTCCAGCTGGAATTATTGGCAATACACTGGAAAACCTAAAGGCAGCAGCGGCGGGCGAACATTACGAGAATACCGAGATGTATCCGAACTTCGCTAAGACAGCTGACACTGAAGGATTTGCCGAGATTGCCACGGTTTTTAGAAAGATAGCCGTTGCAGAAAAGCGACACGAGCAGAGGTATCGTGCATTAATAAAGAATCTAAACGAAGGCCTGGTGTTTAAGCGCTCTCAAAAGGTAAGATGGGTCTGCAGAAATTGCGGCTATGTACACGAAGGGCTTGAGGCTCCAAAGGTATGTCCATCTTGTGCACATTCGCAGAGTCACTTTGAGATTGAAGCGGTAAATTATTGAAACAAAAAACCCCACGTAAAACGTGAACCCCGTGTAAAACACGGGGCTAAATATTTTTTACATTTTTTATTTAGCCCCCAGTTTCACCGGGGGTTTATGACTCAGTGCTTTTGCGGCAAGGAGAACGCTATGAAAAAGCAAAAACGAATAGTAACAATGAAGGGCAAACCATTGACTTTGATAGGCGACGAAATAAAGATTGGTAAGCCGGCGCCGGATTGTGAGGTGATTGCCAATGATATGTCGAAGGTTTTGCTGTCTTCTTTCAGCGGCAAGGTGCGCATTATCTGCTCGGTGCCGTCACTTGATACATCCGTATGTGATAAAGAAACCCGTAGGTTGAATCAGGAGGCTGAGAATCTCGTTGATGACGTAGTGGTGCTGACAATCAGTATGGATTTACCTTTCGCGCAGAAAAGATGGTGTGGTGCCACAGGAGTTAAAAACGTGCACACACTTTCGGATTACCGCGATGCCTCGTTCGGCAAAGCATACGGCGTTTTGATAAAAGAACTTCGGCTGCTTGCCAGAGCCGTATTTGTAGTTGACAAAAAAGGCGTTGTCAGGTATGTGCAAATCGTGGAAGAGACGTCAAATGAGCCGGACTACGACGCCGCGCTGGAAGCTGTCAGAAAATTATTGTAAAAGCGGCCCATTTGGAGGACCTTAGCAATGACACAAATTAAACCTAATATATATGCTGTTGGTGCAATTGACTGGGACAGGCGTCTTTTTGATGAGCTTATTCCCCTGCCCGATGGGACGAGCTACAACGCATATCTTATAAAGGGGAGCGAGAAAACCGCGCTAATCGACACGGTTGACCCAACCAAAACCGAGGTGCTTATAGGAAATCTCGTTTCGCTCGGGATTGACAGAATAGATTACATCATCTCTCACCATGCAGAGCAGGACCACTCAGGAACGATACCGGATATTCTGACGCTATATCCGGATGCAAAAGTTGTGGCAAATCCGAAATGCAAGGCGATGCTGATAGATCTACTTTGTATCGATGAAGATAACCTAATCACGGTTGACGACTGGCAGACGCTTTTTCTGGGCGATAAAACGCTACAGTTTATTTACATCCCCTGGGTACACTGGCCTGAGACCTTCGGCACATACCTGCAACAGGATAAAATCTTCTTTCCGTGCGATTTATTCGGCTCACATCTTGCGACGAGCAGCCTGTTTGTGGACGATGAGCCGCGAGTTTATGAGGCGGCTAAAAGATATTACGCAGAGATAATGATGCCTTTCAGAACCAACATACAGAAGAACCTCGAAAAGATAAAAAATCTGAATATCGAAATGATAGCACCCAGCCATGGCCCTATTTATGATAGGCCGAAGTTTATTGTCGATGCGTATAAGGACTGGGTCAGCGACAAGGTCAAGAACGAAGTGGTGCTGGCGTATATCTCTATGCACGACAGCACCAGAAGAATGGTAGAGCACTTTGTAGATGCTCTGATTGAAAGAGATGTTTCTGTCAGGCAGTTTAATCTGACGGTGACAGATATTGGCGAGCTCGCAATGGCGCTTGTAGATGCAGCGACGGTTGTATTAGGCTCGCCAACGGTGCTGACAGGTGCGCATCCGCTGGTTGCGTATGCGGCGATTCTTGCAAACACGCTTCGGCCCAAAACGAAATTCGCCTCTATCATCGGCTCATTTGGCTGGGGCGGAAAAATGGTTGAACAAATATCAGGATTGATTTCGAACTTAAAAGTCGAAATTCTTGAGCCGGTGATAGCAAAGGGCTATCCACGCGATAAAGACTTCGCCGCACTGGATAAACTTGCCGATGCTATATTGGCAAAACACAGGAAACTTAAGATAATCGAATAAAAACCCCGCAATAAATTGCGGGGCTAAATATTCTTTGGAGAAACGATTATGATTAGTAAAAAGATGGAAAAAGCGCTGAACGACCAGATAAACGCGGAGCTTTACTCAGCCTATCTGTATCTTTCAATGGCAGCTTTTTTTGAGAACGAAAATCTGCCAGGATTCGCAAATTGGATGAAAGTTCAGTGGCAGGAAGAATTGATGCACGCGATGAAGATTTACCATTATGTAAACGAACGCCGCGGCAGGGCTGTATTAAAATCAATAGCTGAACCTCCAGCTAAATGGAAATCACCCTTAGCAGTTTTCGAAGCTATTTATAAGCATGAGCAGGCTGTCACCGGGCGTATCAATGACATTATGAATATGGCAATAGTAGAAAAAGACCACGCCACGAACGCCTTTTTGTAGTGGTTTGTCACTGAGCAAGTTGAGGAAGAAAAAAGCGCCGACGAAATCGTCCAGAAGCTCAAACGCATATCTGATGCCCCCGGCGGGCTATATATGCTTGACAGGGAGCTCGGTCAGCGAAAAGCTGAATAACTCATAATTAAAGGAGCCTGATGATGGGTGTCACTTTAAATGCAGATGAAATCTTCGAAATAGCCGAGCAAATCGAGAGAAATGGGGCGAAATTTTATCGCGCTGCAGCTAAGAAGTTCTCCGCAGTGCGTCAGGTACTGCTCGGCCTTGCGGCTGACGAGGACGAACATCTGAAAACTTTCCAAACTATGCGGGCTCAACTTACCAGCAAGCAACAGCGACCAGACGTGTTCGACCCGGATGGCCAGGCGCAGATGTATCTTCGAGCAATGGCAGATGGGCACATCTTTGACATAAAGGCCGATCCTGCTGAAAAGCTGGCGAGTAAGCAAAAACCAGAGGACATTTTAAAAATGGCTCTCGGCATTGAGAGGGACTCTATCGCATACTATGTTGGTTTGAAGGACTATGTTCCGGTCAAAGCCGGTAGGGACAAAGTCGAAGATATTATCAGACAAGAGATGAAGCATATTGCCGTTTTGAATGAGAAACTGTCAGCTTTGAAATAGCTCAGCGGTTTCTGATTGCGATTAGGTTACGAAGGTAGAACTAACTGAGGGGCACGGATGTTGGATTTGCAGTCTCTATTCAAACTTAGTTACCCGATGTGCGTAGTCAGCTCGAAAAAAAAGAATGGAAGGCTCAACGGCTGTATTGTAAACACTGTCTTTCAAATAGTACCTGAGCCGCCGATGATAGCTGTCAGCATCAACCGACAATGTTTGACACACCAGTTTATCGCCGACAGCAGAATTTTCACAGTCTCTGTGCTTTCACAAGACACACCTATGCTTTTTATTGGCAAGTTTGGATTTAGAACAGGCAGGGACATAGATAAGTTCCAGCAGATAAATTATAGAATAGGCAAGACTGGTGCACCAATAGTTCTGGATAACACTGTGGCTTTTTTTGAGGCCGAAGTTATCGAGAGTATTGACATTAAGACGCACACATTATTTATCGCAAAAATAGTAGCATGCGAGAGTCTTGATGCGGATAGAGAGCCCATGACCTACGCCTACTACCGTGATATAAAGCATGGCAGGACGCCGAAAACCGCTGCTACATATATAAAGGTGGAACCCAAAACTTTAATAAAAGAAGGGACAGGAAGAATGAAGAAATATAAATGTCTTATGTGCGGATATATTTACGACCCGGCTGTGGGCGACCCTGACAGCGGTGTGGAGACCGGCACTGCGTTTGAAGATTTGCCTGATGACTGGGTTTGTCCGGAATGTGGCGCCGGTAAAGATGAGTTTGAGCCAATTGAAGATTGAACTCTGCCAGCAAAAAGGATTGGTCGATATGCAAGAAATCCGACCATCTGTAGCTCCACAAGATATTGTTTGTGTGGAAGTAGCAGCTCCGCCAAATGCTTTAGTGGTCTTCGGAGCATCAGGAGACCTCGTGCACAGAAAACTGCTGGCGAGCATCTTTCAAATTTTCACACAGGATTTGCTTGACGAGAGATTTTATCTGTTAGGCTGTGGCCGCAAAAAACTCTCTGATGAAAATTTCCGTGAAGTTGCGCAGCAGACTATTCGGGAAAACCTCAGCCAATTTGCAGCGAAAGATTTGAATGCTTTTATAGAAAAGCTGTACTACATAGATGGCGATTACAACGACGCTGCATTTTACAAGCACATCAAAGCCAGATTGGCTGAATTAGATAAAAAGCACAAAGTACAAGACAATCTGCTTTTTTATTTAGCGGTTCCTCCATTTCTGTATCCCACGATAGTAGAGCAACTCGGCTCATCTGGATTGGCCTGTCCGCAAAAGCCTGGCACAAAAAAACAAACCCGGCTGATTGTGGAAAAACCCTTCGGCAGAGACTTAAAAAGCGCTGCTGAATTAAACGACAATATCAGTCGCTGTTTTAACGAATCGCAAATATATCGCATCGACCATTATCTCGGCAAAGAAACGGTCCAAAATATTTTGATGTTTCGGTTCGCCAACTCTATTTTTGAACCTATTTGGAATCGCAATTATATCGACCACGTTCAGATTACGATAGCCGAGACGCTCGGCGTTGAGCACCGAGGCAGCTTCTATGATAAGGCCGGCGCACTTCGGGATATATTTCAAAATCATATGCTTGCGATGCTTGCCTTAGTAGCGATGGAGCCACCAGCGTCCTTTGAAGCGGACCACATTAGGGATGAAAAGGTTAAGCTTTTGCGTTCGATTCGTCCGTTCAAACATAGTGACATAAACAATGTTTTTGTCCGTGGTCAATATGGTCCGGGCTCAATAAATGGCGAGTGTGTGATTGGCTATCGAGCTGAACCTGGCATAGACCCTAACTCCAAGACCGAAACGTTCGTTGCGGCAAAGTTTTTTATAGACAATTGGCGATGGAAGGACGTCCCATTCTATCTGCGAACCGGCAAAAGGCTTGCTATGAAAGATACGGAAATTGCTATCATCTTCAAAAAAGTGCCGCACTCTATGTTTGCCCTTGCTGGCCTCGATGAGATGCCGCCCAATGTTTTGGTATTGCAGATACAGCCGGAGGAAGGGATTTCCCTGAGCTTCCAGGCAAAACGGCCCGGCTCGAAAATCTGCATGAGCACATTGACTATGAATTTTCATTACAAAAGTGTTTTCCTGGTTGATATGCCGGAGGCATATCAGAGGCTGCTTTTGGACTGTATGGCTGGTGACCAGACGCTTTTTGCCAGATTCGATGGCGTAGAAATTGCCTGGAAATTATTAACCCCGGTGCTCCAGTTTTGGGAAAAAGAAGGTTCGATGCCTTACATATATCCTGCCGGCAGCGAGAGCTTCGTTGAAGCTGATAAGCTTATCGAATCCGATGGCCGAAAGTGGCGAAAAATCAGTAATCGTTGATTGATAATTGGAGATTGGTAATTACCAGTTACCATGTAACCAATTACCCAAATCTATTCATTCTGTCTTCTGACTCCTGTCTTCTGTATTCTGTTTGTATTGTTTGAATAGCCCGTTTATATCTGCCGCTTTAGCATCTCCGCTGTGGACGACTACGCGATAGCGCAAAGTTAGCGTTTCACATTTAGCCAATTTCAAAGGCTGGTCGTCTTTGAGCCAATTCATTGGCGTCGGTGAAAAGAAACCATAATCACGAGTAAACCATTTGCATGGATACCACTGATTGCTCGGATGTTGTAAGATGGCGATGCCTTCGGTGACGCCGTTGCGCGTGCTGCTATAATCACACCAGGGCGAAGCAACACCCCAGGTGCCTTTTTCGCTGGTTTTGCCCTCGGCGTTGACCAGTGTGCCGCCGGATTTGACACTCAACTCAGGCATGACACGAGCGGAAAATAGTGAGTGATTCGTCTTCTGGATGAGAATGTCCGTAAGCGGCTGTAAGCTGATTTCAAAATCGATGAATCGAAGTTTTTCATTCGGTGCGGTGATAACCACGCGGCGAAGGTCAAGGATAACTGGTTCGCTCTTGGGCTGCTGCCAGTAGCATGTATCCGTAAAGATGATGCGGTCGCCTTCTGCCTCAATTATCTTCGGGCCTTGCGAGACGATTTGACCGTATTTATTTTCTTCTTGCCAGAAATTACCGCTGTTGACGCGGTCGCAGCTGAAGAACAGCGAATGATGGTGCGGGTACGGCTGCGATGATTCGGTCGTGACGGACTTGCCTGATGCCGGCCCATTCACCGGCCAAAAATACGGATACTTCTGCAAAGGTGCGAACTTATAACACGTAAAAAGTTTTCCTGCAACGGTCACTACGACCTTATCTTTTTCGAGTTTTGCCGTTACCCACTGTGGCTCTGCTTTAATAGGGTCGCTCAACCCAAGTGATGATGTGATATTGCAGCCAGAAAACAATAGACAAATAATAGCAATTCTCATGCGATAATTCATAAATAATAAATAGTAAATCACAAGTGCCATGGGCTGCGCATAGGTCTTGAGAGCATCCGGTTTGCAAGTTCATTATCTATGAAACGTTCTTTTTGTGGATCCCATTTTAGCTTTTGACCCAGCCGCATAGCGATGTCACCCAGCAGGCACAAGGTGCAGGAGCGGTGGCCGACCTCGACAGGAGCCACGGTTGGAGAACGCGACTTTATGCACTCCAGAAAATTAGCTTTATGATTATTGCTTTGGTCCAGATGTATTTCGTTAGGTCCAATAGTAGAGCTTGGCAATGACTTTGGCTGAGCATCGAGGCGCCCTCGATCGACGTACAGCCAACCTTCCGTTCCCTCGAAGAAGATTCCCGGCTTGTTCTTTTTTTCGTCAGCACAGATGAGCTTGACCCCGCTGGCGTAGGTGTACTCGATGCGGAATTCCCCGTGCACGTCCCATAGACCATCTTTTGGATATTCTGCTTGGCCGACAATTTCGACAGGGCCGGTAAATTCTGTGTCCATACCCCACTGTGCTATGTCAAGATGGTGGCTGCCCCAGCCGGTAATCATCCCGGCACCATAATCCTGGATGCGCAGCCACCCTGGTCGACCGTAGCTATTTTGAGGATGAACGCGCTGCTCGGTGTAGTTGGCCCAGGGTGCAGGGCCCAGCCACATATCGTAGTCCAGGTTTTCTGGTATTGGCATGGCTGGTTGTGGGTCTGTGCCGGGGTCTGTCGGCAGACCTACCAATACCTGCTGTAGTTTGCCGACTCGCCCGTTACGAACCAGTTCGCACGCGAACCGAAAGTTGGACTCGGAACGCTGCTGGCTTCCGACCTGAAGAATGCGTCCATAGCGCTGAACGGTATCGCTTAATACTCGTCCCTCTTCGATAGTCAAGGTCAATGGCTTTTGCAGAAAGATATCCTTGCCCGCTTTGGCCGCAGCAATTGCTGGCAGCGCATGCCAGTGGTCGGGCGTGCTGATTGTAACCGCGTCGATGTCTTCTCGCGCGATAAGCTCTCTGAAATCTTTGTATTCCGCGCAGCCTTTATAGTTTCCATCCCTGCTCTGACTACCATAATGTGTTTCAACAAGCTGCTGGGCATGTTTGACTCTTTTAGAATCGACATCGCATACAGCAACGACTTGAGCCTGCTTAAATCCCAGCATCTCTTTCATATCGGCTATTCCCATACGTCCGACGCCGATACAGCCCACCACGATGCGATTGCTCGGCGCATCAGCACCAAAAACTGAGTTAGGAATGATTATTGGTGAGCCGAAAGTGGCACTTGTTCCAACAAATATCGAACTTTTTATAAACTGCCGGCGCGTGAATATGTTGCTCCTTCTGATTCGATTTGTCTTCACTGTGCTGACCTTCCTTTCTCTGGGGTAATTTCTTTAATTTTACATTTTGCCTTTTGACAAATGAAATATAATATCTAAAATCCAATATAAATATGTAAAATTTAAGGAAACCACAATTTGCTTTTTGATATTTGAAATGAAAGGATATTTTAACATGGACAAGCAAACAAGAAGAAAATTTTTGCAGGTGGCAGGTACGGCAATGGCAGCGAAGCTTTCGAGTGCAAGCAGTGCTCTGGGCACAGCGACAGCAGCCAAAAATCGGCTCAAGCTGGGCTTAGCTTCGTACACCCTGCGGAAGTTCGGCCTGGATGAGACTCTGGCGATGACGGCCCGGCTCGGATTGAAATACATCTGTTTTAAGAGTTTTCATTTGCCGCTGGAAAGCACGCCGGCTCAAATCCAGGATGTCGTGGCAAAAGTCAAGCAAGCAGGATTGTTTCTGTACGGCGGCGGAGTAATCTCTATGAAAAAAGAAGCTGAAGTGCATCAGGCTTTTGATTACGCTAAAGCTGCGGGAATGAAGATCATTATCGGTGCGCCTGAACCCGAATTGCTGCTGCTTATTAACAAGAAAGTTCAGGAATACGATATTAAAGTAGCCATTCACAATCATGGGCCGACAGATAAACTATATCCCACGCCAGCCAGTGCCTACGAAAGAATAAAGGATTTAGATAGAAGAATTGGACTTTGTAACGACATCGGACATACTATTCGGGCGGGAGAAGACCCATCGGTTTCAGCTGAAAAATTCGCGGACCGGCTGCTGGATGTCCACATAAAAGATGTTTCGGAGGCGACTGCGAAGGGAGAGAACATCGAAATCGGCCGTGGAGTGATTGACATTCCGATGTTTATCAGGACGCTATTGAAGATTGGATACCAAGGTGTGGTGTCGTTTGAGTATGAAAAGGACGCAGACGACCCATTCTTAGGACTGGCTGAGTCCGTAGGTTATGTCCGGGGAGTGCTGGCAGCCGTTTAGTAACCTATGACCAATATAAGAACCCCGCAATGAATTGCGGGGCTAAATATTTAGCCCCCAGTTTCACTGGGGGTTCTTTTTTATGTTTTGTAAGGTTCACCTTAGTTTAACAATTCTTTGTTCCTTTGCGGCTTTATATATTGCCAGTATTAATTCGACCGCCTTGCGTGCCTCGGTTCCACTTAAGGAAAAATCTTTGCTGCTTTCCAGGGCATCAATAAAGGCCTTGAAATTGCGCGTATGAAGTTCGTGCGAGATAGCTGCTGGGTCAGCCACGCCGCCCAGGCCTTTTACCTTTCCGTATTGTTCACGAATTTTCTTGTCCTGGGGTCTTTCATCGGCAAACTGCCAGACCGTGAAGCTATCTTCCAGGTAAACAACAGTGCCCTTCGTGCCGGTGATTTCAAACCGCTTGAACTGGCCAGGATACGACGCGGTGGTACCGTAGATGATTCCCAGCGCGCCGTTGGCAAAACGCAGCGCTGCAACAGCGGTATCTTCGGCCTCGATTTGAGGGTGTCCCAGCGTCGCGGTAAAGGACTGTACCGATTCAACAGGTGGCATCAAATCGCACAGCATATCTACCATGTGAATCGACTGATTCATTAAAGCGCCGCCGCCATCCAATTTCCATGTGCCGTGCCAGGAGTCCTTGTAATACTCATCGGTTCGCCACCAGGGAACATACACTCCCGCATAAGTAATCACGCCAAAGCGTCCAGAATTGACGGCTTCTCTAAGAACTATCTGAGCGTCAGTAAACCGATTTTGGAATACTCCACCTAACATAGTACCGGCTTTTTTGTGAGCGTTGATTATGGCATCAACTCGCTTTAGAGTGACCTCCAGGGGCTTTTCGCAGATTATGTGTTTGCCTGCCTTAGCTGCAGCGACAGCCGGCTCCATGTGTAAGCCGCTCGGCGTTGCAATTGTAGCAATATCTATATCAGCGCTGTTGAACATATCCTCATAGCTTTCAAAGGGCTGGCAGGAATATTTTTCCGCTAATTTATTAGCTTTGGCTGCAACCGTGTCGCAACAGGCGACCAATTTTGCGTTGGGAATATCCGCTATGGCTCTTGCATGAAATTCAGCGATTAATCCAGCACCGACAATTCCAAAATTCCAGGTTTTCATATTTTGTTCCTTTGATAATTGGTAATTGGAAACTGGTAATTACCAATTACCAATCACCAGTTTCCAATTTCAGGCCAACTTCATCCGATAGTTTTCTTACTGCAGCGATTGCCTGTGAAAAAAGCTGCGGCCCTGTTGAGCCGCCGAACTGGCCGCCGGCTTGCAGATGCGGCTCCATTGTAAGGCAGCCGTCATAGTTCATAGCCGCAAGCTCGGCAAGCAGCTCTTTTATTTGCCCGTCACCTTCACCTGGTATGCTGCCTACCTCTTTCTCGCCAAGCCTCCAGTCTTTAATATGAACGTGAACTACATAAGGCTTCATCAAAGGCCAGCAGCTTTCCACGTTATTTGTGATCTTCTGGCCCCAGACGAAATTGCCTGGGTCATATACAAGCCGAAGTTTGGGCGAATTGATTGTTTCCACGATGTCCACGCAGTTCTCGGCGGAATGGCCATAAATATCAGTTTCATTTTCATGTACCATAACCACATCGGTATCTTCTATTATCTGGACTTTAGCAGCCATCCGCTCCACTACCTGCTCGCGAAAGTCATCGATGTTCTTACCTTTTGGAGCATAATAGCTAAACATTCTTATAAATGGCGTTTCAAAAAACTGGGCCAATTCAACTGCGTGCTTGAACTTTTCCAGGTGTGGCTCGAAAGGCTCATCAAGCCTTACCTTGCCGATAGGCGAGCCGATTGCGCTTACCTTCAGGCCGTAGTCCTGGACCATCTGCTTGGCTTGGTTTAGTTCATCTTTGCTAAGGTCCATAATATTTTTTTTGTTAATAAACCGAGGCTCAATATAGCCTACATTTTCTTTAGCGAGGTATTTAACCTGCTCCAGAAAGCTGTCGGTGACCTCGTCTGCAAATGCACTTAATTTCGCCATTTTTGTCTCCTGAAAGAAAGTAGAGAATCTCACTTTGTAAAACTCGCCGCTAATTCTGGCAAATCTCTCTTGATTTCATTTATTCTGTAGCCGAAGCCCGGACCTTTCAAAGTTGACAGGTCCACCTGGCCATTACGCCTTTTGTAAAGTCCCGGATGCACAGTCTCCTCAGTAGCCGATGCTGCTGGATAAAATTGCATTGCGTTGGTCTCGACTCCCATAATTGTCCCTGCGTACGCTGCTAAAAGAACATGGGGAATCTGCGCCAGCATCGGATTGGTCAAATCCTGCACCATCAGCGTCATTCCATGTGCCTTGGCCCAGCACAGGCTTAAAATCGCGCCGGTTTGCGTTTTGCAGGTTTTAAGCGCCACTCCCGTCCAGCCTAAACGGCGGCCAAGCCCGATTAATTTCCAGTCGTGGGCACTTTCGTCCATAAATAGTGGCTTGCGGGCTGATACGCTGTGGACATCAATCTGATTTTCCTCCAGGTCGTAAGGGAACGGCTGCTCCACATAAAGAATCATTTGATAAATGCGAGGGTGCTCTATCATCAGCCGATCCAAAATTTCGTTTACATAAGAAGGCTCGGTAACTGTGCAGTTAAAATCGCTGGTCAGCCATAAAACATTATTTTCAATCGCAATTTTACCAACCTTGACCAGCCTTTCATAGTCCCATGACGAATCGTCGCCGCGTAATTTTACTTTCAGGCATTTTAGCCCATCGCGTTTAATCCAATCCGGCAATAAAACAGGGTAGCCGTCATCGGGTTCTCCTCCTGTTAGTTCAGATGCATCAAGCAAATCTTTTCCGCCTACCAGGTGCCATGCAGGCATTGTTTTAGCCGGAGGGAATTCGAGGTAGTCGGAAGGATATTTTCCTGCAAACGATGTGAAACTTGAGCCTAAATATTTAGCCCCGCAATTTATTGCGGGGTTGTATTTAATTGGTTCAAAAAAGCCGGACAAATCGTTATTCATAAATTCCGCGTTGTAGGTGGAGTACACATCCAGTCCCAGAAGTTGGCCGTAGGCATCGTGCAAGGCAATATCAAACGCCGAGCAGCAAACCAGAGCTGCTAACCACGGCATCGGCTCTGCCTGTCCCTGTTGACGATTGAGCTTGTCCCAAAGGCCAGGTAGTACCGATTCAATAAAATCGTTGCCCAATTCGATGGGATGGCCCTGCCGGTCGAGCTGGGCCCAGGCCTCTGCAAGTCCGCCTGGGGCGGAGCAGAAAAGTCGCATCGCATCATGTCTTTGCTGATATGTGGTTTTGCTGGGCCAGGCCCACTGGACGCTAAGCGGAGTTTCGCCCCAGCCTTGCGCTTTTTGCCCATATCTATCCGTCACGGTCATGCAAACCCGCGCACAGGTAACGGAGGTGAGCGTCTCAGGCCCAAACTTAAGCGGAACCCTTGTTTGAACCGGAATAAAGTACAAATCAACAGATACTGGCTTAATATCGGTATTCACTTTTTCTAAAATTTAACAAAAGATTGACATTAGTAAATTTGCCACTTAAACTGAATTGTCGTCATTTATCGGATTGTTGTCAACCCAAACTTTGAAAGGATAATGTATGAAACTCAACAGGAAGTTGAAGATGGGGATGGTTGGCGGAGGACCTGGGGCGTTCATAGGTGAAGTACACCGCAAGGCATCTCGTATGGACGGGCACATCGAACTGGTTGCGGGGGCATTTGATATCGACCCGAAAAAATCAAAGCAGATGGGTAAGCAGCTTCTTCTTGACCCCAGGCGAGTGTACGGCACCTACAAAAAGATGATTGACGGAGAGCTTAATTTGCCAGAGGGAGAAAGGGTCGATTTTGTCTCGGTTACTACGCCGAACAACTGGCATTTTCCAATCGCCCGCGATTTTCTTTTGGCTGGCTTCCACATAATGTGTGAAAAGCCAATGACCTTCAATGTCAAAGAAGCAAAAGACTTGCAACAATTAGTCAAAAAGACCGGCAAGGTGTTTGGTCTGATGCATAACTACACTGGATATCCAATGGTTAAGCTGGCCCGAGATTTGGCTCGTGGCGGTGAGCTGGGTGAGATTCGTAAGATCGTAGTTCAATATCCACAAGGCTGGCTGGCTACGGCGCTTGAAAGAACAGGCCACATGCAGGCTGCCTGGCGAACGGATCCGGCGCAATCAGGCGGCGCCGGCTGCATAGGTGACATCGGCACGCACGCTGAGAACCTATCGGAATACATCACCGGACTGAAGATTGCCCACATCTGTGCTGACCTGACAATCTTCGTTAAGGGTCGGCGTTTGGATGACGATGGCAATTGTTTGCTCCGCTTTAATAACGGTGCAAGCGGAATCCTACACGCCAGCCAGATTTCTATCGGCGAGGAGAACAACCTGGCAATCTGGGTCTACGGCACAAAGAAAAGCCTCGAGTGGCATCAAGAGCATCCCAATTACCTTTATGTCAAAGAGCCGGATGGGCCGCTGCAGGTTTGGCGGCGTGGAAACGCCTACGTCGGGGCAAAAAGTGCGGCTGCAGCGCGGGCTACACGCCTGCCGTTCGGCCATCCGGAGGCCTTTTTTGAGGCCTTCGCCAATATTTACTGTAACTTTGCCGACACCCTCCGCGCCCGCCTGGAAGGACAAAAACCTGATGAATTAGCCTTAGACTTCCCGAAGGTTGACGATGGCCTGCGAGGTATGCTGTTCATAGAAACGGTGCTGGCCAGTGCCAAAAGCAAAGAAAAGTGGACCCCATTCAAGAAATGACAGGAGTAAATGGTGCGATATATCGCACCCTACGAATAAGGAGCAGCAAAAAATGCAAGACCAACAAAACAATTCATATCAGCCGGATAAATGTATTTCTCGGCGTGGTTTTATCGGCGGCGCTGCTGCGGCAGCACTGGCAATTTCAACAGCGACTTCCACACTGCAAGCGGCAAACCAAGCAAAGAAGTTCAAACTCAAATATGCACCGTCTTTCGGAATGTTTGAGCAACACGCGGGCAAAGACCTGATTGATCAGCTTAAATTTATGGCCGATCAGGGTTTTACTGCCATGTTTGATAACCAATTAATGAAAAAGCCGGTGGATGAGCAGGACAAAATTGCAAAGGAAATGAGCCGATTGGATATGACGTTGGGACCGTTTGTATTGTATGCCGATTTTGCCAGCAAGTCATTTGTCACCCGCGATAAGGCCATACGCGATATGCTGATAAATAAAATGAAGGAAGGCCTTGAGCTTGCCAAACGAGTCAATGCCAAATGGGCGCTGGTAGCGCCGGGCCGATATGACGAGGGCCTGGAGTGGGACTATCAGACAGCAAACGTAATCGAGAACCTCAAGCACTGCGCTTCTGTGTGTGAGCCGTCAGGATTAGTGATTGTAATTGAGCCTCTGAACGCATGGACGAATCACCCGGGGCTATTTCTGACAAAGATTCCACAGGCGTATCAGATTTGCCGGGCTGTGGGCAGCCCTTCTTGCAAGATTGTCAATGATTTGTATCACCAGCAGATCACCGAAGGCAATCTCATTCCCAATATCGACATGGCTTGGGAAGAAATCGCCAGCTTTCATTTAGGCGACAACCCAGGCCGCAAAGAGCCGACAACCGGAGAAATCAATTACAAGAACATCTTCAAGCATCTTTATAAAAAAGGTTACCAAGGCGTGTTGTGTATGGAGCATGGCAAAAGCAAGCCCGGCAGCAAGGAAGGCGAGATAGCGGTGATCGAAGCCTATCGATTTTGCGATGATTTTTAGGGCATGTAGGGTGTGCCCCGCACACCAAAAAATGGTGGGCACAGCCCACCTTACCATTAGAAAGGAATTATTTATGAGAAAGAAAGTGAATGAAAAAACAGGTAGTGTTTCGAGGAGAGATTTCATAAGGACATCGGCAGCAGTCGGTATGGGAGCACTGTTGTCGGGTACGGGCGCCGTCTTTGCCCAGCGTCCTAAGAAGCTGCGGATAGCTTTGATCGGCTGTGGCGGCCGAGGGTCAGGAGCCGTGGGAAATTGTTTGGAGGCTGCTAAACACATCGGATTGGAGCTGGAGGTCGTCGCTACAGCCGACTGGTTCAAAGAAAGGGCTGAGAAAGTTGGCAATCAGTACAATGTACCGGCAGGGCGATGCTTCAGTGGAGCCGATGGCTATAAGAAGCTCCTTGAGACTAATGTAGATGTGGTATTGATGGCTACGCCGCCCGGTTTCCGCCCGGTACATTTCGAAGCTGCTATCAAGGCAGGAAAGCACGTATTTATAGAAAAGCCGGTGGCTGTTGACCCGCCAGGTGTCCGCAGAGTCATCGAGGCAGGCGAGCTGGCCAAGCAAAAGAACCTGGCAGTGGTGGCAGGTACGCAGCGTCGACATCAGGCAAGCTATTTACGTAATGCCTACGCGGTGCACCATGGTGCGATCGGCGATATCAAAGGCGGTTGTGTGTGGTGGTGTGGTCGTGTGCCCTGGATCAAGCCGCGCCAGAGCGGCGATACCGATGCCGACTACCTGGTGCGCAACTGGCTTAACTTCTACGAGTTGTCAGGCGACCATATCGTTGAGCAGCATGTCCACAATCTTGACGTCGCCAACTGGTTTATTGGCCATCCGCCAGTCAAGGCCGTTGGATTTGGTGGGCGCGCCCGCCGCAAGACCGGAAACCAGTTTGACTTCTTCAGCATCCAATATGACTACGCTGATGACCTTCACATTCACAGTATGTGTCGCCAGATCAGCGGCTGCTATAACCTGGTCAGCGAGCACTTCGTAGGCAGCGAAGGCTCAACCTGGGGCGAAGGTAAAATGCAGACGGAAAAGAAAATCGACATACCGGACTTTCCGGAGCACGGCGAGCCGCAGGTGCAGGAACACGTTGACCTGCTGGCCAGCATTCTTGAGGATAAGCCGCTTAACGAGGCCCGCAACGTTGCTGAATCGACACTGACCGCGATAATGGGCCGAATTTCCGCTTATACCGGCCAGGTAGTTATGTGGTCAGACCTCATCGAGAAAAAGGATTCACAGTGGTACAATCTGCAACTGAAGCCGACCGCAGAAGACTTTGAGAAAGGCCAGGCAGTGGCTCCGCCCGATGACGTTATACCAATCCCTGGAGAAGAAGATAAAAGATTCAAAAATCCGTAAATGCGGCTGGGCCATCCTAAATTGAGCTAAAGTGCCTAAAGTGAACTAAAGTGCCTAAAGTGAGCTAAAGTTATAATTTTAGGCACTTTAGTCACTCCAAACTTTAGGCACTCAATTATAAAAAAACTGAGTCGATAGAAGAAGGAACTGACTATTGCAATTGAACTAATTCTGTAAACCGCACCATAGCCCCTGCTGTTTGTGGATGCGGCTGGATTGCTCCGACCAGTCCAACCTTTCGGCCTACAAATTTGCTCAAATCTGTTTCCGACACCTCTTCGCTGGGTAGAGCGTAACATATCATATTGCCGGAATCATCTACTATCCGGTAGTGTCCTGGGCCGTAAGTCTTGAAAGCCTGGAACTGCCCTACCACCACAAATCTGCCCAGGTCTTTGGCTTCGGCCAGCCTGGTGGCACGGGCTTTATCTATCCGCTGTATAGTCTGCTGCAGTTGTTCATTTTGCAGCTGAACCTCCTTGGCTACAGCTAAAGCCAGTTCAAAACCTTCTATTTGCCCAATCACATACTCTGCGTAGCGTGCGGCCTTGCCAGCCTCTTTGTTGTTGGCGATTTCGGTAAGTCGCTTTTTTAAACTATCGAAATTCTGCTGGTCTATTGGTTTGGCTCGCTCATCTTTGATTTGCTTTTGCAGTTCGTAATATTCTTTGAGCTTCTGGGCCTCCACAGATACTTCTGTGGGAATCTTCTTTGGCAGATTGGCATCGGCTGTTAATTCAGTAGTAGTTAGCGGTGTCTGCACAGCGGGAGGAGCGGGCTTTGTATATTGGGTGCTTACCCAAAGATAAGCACCGCTCGGCGGAGCAATCTTATAGTAATCGTCCTTTTCTTCACCCAACAATTTGATTTTATCACCGCGATTGAGCCTTCCCTGCTCAGACGTAGAATGCATCGGCTCTACGTAGTCAGAGCCGGCATAGACACGAACGCCGTCACCGGTAATAATCCCGATGGCCTGATCATCCAGGTTAACGCTAACATACTGCATTGAAATCCAGCAGAAGCTGCCGGCCGGCGGCACAATGCGAGACCAGCCGAATTGCTCGCCGACCACTTCTACTCTGTCGTCTTTTTTGAGCTTGCCGCAGGTATAATAATTCGTACCTGGACCGCTGCGTATGTTGACATCATCGCTGGTTACCTCGGCAACATAAGGAAAAGAGGGCACATTGACATCATTGACGTCACTAACTGAAGTGGATTCACGTGAAATCGCAGCCAGATGGGCAAGGTTGAAGTGAAAAATCAAAATGCAAAATGCAAAATACCGGATACTGGATTCTGGATACTGGATTCTGGATACTCGACGAGCATCGAGTATCGAGCATCTAGCATCTAGTTTTTTGATATTTGATTTTATTTTCATGTGAACTTCCATTTTCTACCTCCTAAAAAATCCATTCAATTAGTAATTGGAAATTGGTGATTGGTAATTACCAGTTACCATTTACCGATTGCCAATTATCAATTACCAACAGTAAATAGTCAATAGTAAATAATCAATTCTTTTGCAGTCGAGCAAGCTCATCCTTGCACATCTTTAATTGTCCGGGGTCGGAGAGCCGCTCAGCCGCGGCCTGCAAATGCTTTACTGCGAGCTGTGGCTTTGCCAGATAACGGCAATACAATAAGCCGAGCATCAGCTCTACCTGCTCAACATACTCATAATTGCTATAGTGAGCTAAAAACTGCTCGTATGCCTGGGCTGCTTCGGCTGACTTGTTGGCGCTGGCAAGCTGATTGGCAATATCTAACAGATGCTGGCGTGGCAGAATCGCCTTACTATCGAGTCTCATAAGTTCCAGGTAAGTTTCAGCTGCAGCCGACAAATTACGCTCCAGCATCCGTTTGTTAATATCATTGCGAAGCTCTGTTATTTTTTCTTCCTTTTGCTGCTGAGCCTGCCTGTAGCGGTTTTTTTTCACCTCTCTTATCTTTATTAGCTTTCTTCCCATCTGGAAAGTAAAGGGGTCGTAACCACTCGATACAACATCGCGGTACTGACGCCGTCGATTCCACCGGTTTATCATGGCCCAGAGGTCATAACTGCTGCCGCTAAGCAAACCGGCTGCCAGTAGAACTAACGCAGCTGCGATGCCGAAGGCATATCCGGCCAAATGGGCGTCATAGGCAACATTGGGTGTGTATCGGATAATTACATTATCGAGAATAATCATCTTAAAGCCAATAAAGTATAATGCCGGCACCTCCATTGTTCCTATGAAAAAAAACCAGTATAGGACAGTTATCAAAGTCTGGGGGAACAACACCAGGTAGGCACCGGTAATAGCAGCAGCAGCTCCGCTGGCTCCCAGAGTAGGTATAGGCGAAGAGGAATGAAGAACGGTATGACCTATGCCGCTAAATACCGCGCCAGCCAAATAAAAACACAGATACCCAGTATGGCTAAGCTTGTCGTTGACATTATTGCCGAATAGGTACAGAAAAAACATATTGCCGATAATGTGCAAACGTCCGCCGTGCAGGAAGGCGTAGCTTACAAACTGCCACCACTGTAACTGGTTGGGGGTAAGCATAAATTTCTCCGCCCAGGGCCGAAGAATTCGTACCGCTTCCCTCGTAAACGGATTGATAACCGGCGAATACGTGAGTAAAAAAATAATCACATTGATGACTATCAGGGCGTAATTTGCGTATGGTGTTCGTCTTGGCCGAATGCTTGTCCTAATAGGTAATATTCCTATCATAGGATAATCTAATTCATAAAGGATTAAGTGTGCTTGCTCAATTCAAAGCCGTATTGTAATAGCAAGCAACTCTGAGAACAAGACATAAAAAAAGGACGGCAACTGCCGTCCTATCCAAGAAAATCAGCTTTTACAAATGATCCCAGAACCCCCGCTCTTGTCTTCGTCAAGAAGACGCGGGGGCTAAATATTTATCCGCCAAACGAACGGCGGATTTAGCCCCCAGTTTCACTGGGGGTTTTGTCTCCGGCGAAAAAAAACTTTATTTTTTGTCAAAGAGGTGTTAATAGATGTGTCTGTAGATAGTGTAAACGAATTAGGAAACTTACACTCGTCTCGGCGCTCGTCACGGCGGAGCGTGCCGTAGCCGGAGGTGTAAAAATGAAAGAACAACGGATAGCAAAGGGAGTATTTTATCTGTTTGTTATGGCAGTTACAATCGGTGCACAGAGTAAGGAAAAGCCCACTCGTGCTGCGCAGCGACCCGTCCTCCGTAGCACTGCGGAGGGTGGAAGCGCTGCTTCGCAGAGCAGCATCAGCCCCATCTCCTGGGGACGCTGTCTCAGTCAGAAGCCCGAGTTTTATGCCGGCGACGAGGCCATCCGCATCGCCGACAACGTCCTTCTGTACCAGCGCAATACCGGCGGCTGGCCCAGCAATATTGACATAACCCGCAAGCTGACGGAAAACGAAAAAGATCAGGTTCGTAAGGCGAAGGGCAAAGAGGATTCGACGATTGATAACAGTGCCACCCACACACATTTACGCTACCTGGCTAAAGTGTACAATGCGACCAAGCTCGAACGTTTCAAACAGGGCTTTTATAACGGCGTCGATTATCTGCTGAAAGCCCAGTATGCCAATGGCGGCTGGCCGCAGACCTATCCCCGGCTGAAGGGCTACAGCAGGCACATCACCTTCAACGATGGTGCCATGATCGGTGTGATGACATTGCTTGGTGACATCGCGGAGAATAAATCACCGTATGCCTTTGTGGATGAAGGCCGCCAAAAAAAGGCTCAACAAGCGGTTCAAAAGGGCATCGACTGCATTCTGAAGTGTCAAATAATTGTCGATGGCAGGCGCACTGCTTGGGCGCAGCAGCACGATGAGGAAAACTTCGAGCCTCGTCCGGCCCGCGCCTTTGAGCCGACCGCAATCTGCGGCGCCGAGAGCGTCGGCGTGGTGAGTTTCCTGATGAGCATCGACAATCCCAATCCGCAGGTTATCGAGGCAGTCCAGGGAGCCATCGCCTGGTTCGACCGTGTCAAACTCACCGGTATTCGGGAAATCAACAAATCCGACAAGTCAACCCTTAGAGGTTATGATAAGGTCATTATCAAGGAACCAAATGCCCCGCCATTATGGGCCCGCTTCTACGAAATCGGTACTAATCGCCCCATATTCGGCGACCGTGATGGTAAGGTCTATTACGCTATGTCTGAGATTTCACCTGAGCGACGAACCGGCTATACCTGGTATGGTAACTGGCCAGCGGAATTGTTGGACAAGGGCTATCCCGCCTGGCAGAAAAAGTGGGAACCCCAAAAGAACGTGCTGGGGAACTGAGCACCGCCAAAGGCAATGGATTACAGAACCGTGCAAATGAATAAACAGGTAATAAAAAACCGCATTAAGGCGATTCGCTACCAACTGAATAATAAAAAGATAAATTGTCTTATAGTCACAAAGCCAGCCAATGTGACGTATGCGACCGGTTTTTTAGGTGCCGATAGCTGGGTGATAATTACCAAAAAGCAACTTTTTCTTTTAACCGACAGCAGATACACCGAGCAAGCCCAAAAAGAATGCGCCGCTTGCAGAATAATCGAGCGAGCCGATTCCATGCCTTTAGCTGAAGCTGCAGCTAAACTGGTAAAAAAACTACAACCCATCCGCACAGTAACCGTTGAAAACTCCGCGACACTTGCCTGCTTCGAGGTGTTGAAAAAAAATATAAAGGCTCAACTTAAACCTGTCCTGAGCGTAGTCGAAGGAACAGCCCCGGATATTATCGAATCTCTGCGTAGCAGCAAGGATAACAGCGAAATCGCAGCCATTCGTACCGCTGCTTCGATAGCCGCAAAGGCTCTTTCGCAAACCCTGCACGCAGTTTCGACGGGGATGACCGAAAACGAACTGGCCGGGTTGCTCAACTTCCAGATTCGCAAGTTGGGGGCAACCAATAGCTTCGAAACTATTGTTGCCTTTGGTTCAAACGCCTCACGGCCACATCATCAGCCAGGCAAAAAGAAACTCAAACAAAATGATACCATATTGATAGACTTCGGGGCTAAATACAAGGGCTACTGCTGTGACATCACCAGATGTTTTCTAATTGGCAGGCCAAACGCTTTTTATCAGAGGGTTTATGATGTGGTGGAGCAGGCCCAGGCCGCCGCGATAAAAATGGTTAAGGCAGGCGTTGAAATTGTCCGGGTTGATTCTGCCGCCAGAGAGATAATTCGCAAAAATCATTTACCCGTTTACGGCCACGGCACAGGGCATGGCCTGGGCTTGGAGATACATGAATTGCCTTATGTCAAAGCCGAAGTCAAAGGCAAGCCCGCCGCACGTCTGGCGGGCAAGCTCAAGGCCGGCCAAGTCATCACAATTGAGCCGGGCGTATATATACCAAGCAAACTCGGCGTGCGAATCGAAGATGATATTCTCGTAACCGAGAGTGGATACAGGATACTAACTCGTCCGCCATAGGCGGATCCACACAACTTTTCTTTGTCTACTTGGTTAGTGTAAAATTCAAAATGTAAAAGGCAAAACTAAAGAAGAGTTTTTCGTTTCCAGGAGGTCAATATGAAGATGCGATGGGCATTTCTGTTAGTCGCAGCCATGTTGGGGCTGTTGGTGGGCGTGCCATTATCGGCCAAAGAGGTACAATTCAAAAAGGTCATCGTTGACAAAACCTTCCGCTCGGAAGGCGTTGCGGTAGGGGACGTTAATCGCGACGGCCAACTCGACATCCTTGCTGGCGATGTCTGGTATGCTGCGCCTGATTGGAAGATAAATGAAGTCCGGCCCGTCGGGCAGTATGATGGCTCAAAAGGTTACAGCAATTGTTTTATTAACTTTGCCCAAGATGTCAATGGTGACGGCTGGGTCGATTCTATTATTATCGGCTTGCCGGGCGAGCCGTGCTGGTGGTATGAGAACCCCAAGAATAAGCCCAGCCACTGGAAAGAGAGAATAGTCGCTAACAGCGCCTGCAATGAGACTCCATTGTTTGCCGATTTGCTGGGTGGTGGCCGGCCGGTGCTGGTCTTTGCTGTTCGACCGGAAGGGCTGATGGCGTGGTTCAGTATTCCAGATGACCTTACCAGCCTTTGGGACATGCACACAATTGCTGGTCCTAACGCCCCGGGCACAATGAAGTATAGTCATGGCCTGGGCGTGGGCGATGTCAATGGCGATAGCCGCAACGATGTGCTGGTTACAGAAGGTTGGTGGGAAGCACCGCAGGCCTGCCCCGAGTCAGGCCGAGGGGACCGCACGCAAAGCAATTGGAAGTTTCATCCAGCTAATCTTGGCCCCGCCTGTGCAAATATGCTCGTTTACGATGTCGATGGTGATGGTGACAGTGACATAATTACCAGTTCCGCTCATAATTACGGCATCTGGTGGTTTGAGTCCGCCTCTGGCGGATTCGAACAGCACCTGATTTCCAAAGACTTTTCCCAGCCACACGCGATAATCCTAATTGACATCAATGGTGACGGTGTCAAGGATTTTGTTACTGGCAAGCGATATTTTGCACATATGGGTAAAGACCCCGGCGAATATGAGCCAGCAGTGTTGTACTGGTTCGAGCTGGCCAGGCAGAATGGCAAAGTCGAGTTCGTCCCACACAAAATCGACGACAACTCCGGCGTTGGAACGCAGTTTGAGGTGACGGATCTAAACGCAGACGGCAGGCCAGATATTGTTACCTCAAACAAAAAGGGCGTGTATGTCTTTCTGCAACTACCCTGAAACAGCCTCTGATACAGGGTGGGTCTTGATCCTGGGTTCTCAATTCTCGAGCGGCATCGAGTTACGAACATCGAAAATCGAGTATTTTCTCTTGACGTAAGAGCGGGCAATTTGGTATAAATAAGCGTGTCCGATTAAATTGCCGAATGCCCCCGATCAAGTCGGGGGTTGAAAATCGTAAATTGAAAATTGTAAATCGAAAATCGATGGGGACCTCACTCCCTCGACCCAGCTCGGGACGGGCTTGTGGGAACCCAAGCAGGGGTGAGGTTTGTGCCGCAGAATCAAGATATTTCAATTTAGATTTCTGCTCGTCTCGGCGGCCCGCTCCGGCGGAGGCCTACGCCGAGCCTGAGAGCGAGCCGTAGCCGGGAAGGAAGGAGGTAGAAAGAATTCAAAATCTTGAGTAGGATGGGCAACTATATGTTGCCCATGCTGAAATAATCCGCATGGGCAGGGAATCCTTCGACTCGCCCGCCTTACGTCTGGCGGGCAAGCTCAGGACAGGCCTGCCCATCCTACAATTGGTTAAATGGTTGAATAATTTACCAATTACCAATTACCAATGTTTGAGATAGGAGGACTATTATGTGTAGAAAAATGATTTATCTAACTTCTCTTGTTTTAGTATTTGGCTCGGCCAGTTCCACCTGGGCCAGATCAAATCTCGTGGCACACTACGAGTTTAAGGGCGTTGGCGACTTCAATAATACCGTGCCCGGCGCAGTCAGCGTCGTCGGCACCCCAGTGGGCGAAGCACAAGTAATCTGGGATGACGACAGACAATCGTACGTGCTGAGATTAGACGGTGACGGCGACTATGTGAACTGTGGCAATGAAGACATCGCCCACATCGGCACCGCCATCACGGTGGCAGCCTGGATAAAGACCAGCTCGATGTCGTCTTCGGATACCGTCATCGGCAAGGGTTGGGCATGGAGGCTAAACGGCGGCCCCGGTGGGATCATGCGCTTTCAAGTCTCCAACACCCTACCAAGTGGAAGCATGGCTACCGGCAGCACAAACGTGAACGACGGCCAATGGCATCACGTAGCCGGAACGTACGATGGCACAGAGTACAACGTGTACGTTGACGGCATGCTGGATGGTTCCATGAAGGCAACGGGAAGCATAGACACGTGGGATGGTTATTGGTTCTGCATCGGCGCACATTATAAAAAGACCGATGCCCGCGATCCAAGGTACTTTTTCGACGGACTAATCGACGATGTACGCGTCTATGACAGGGCTCTGTCTGAGGCCGAGATTGGTGAAATTAGCGTTGTTCCGAAGGCGTCTAAACCGAGTCCGGCTAATAAGGCAACAGATGTGCCGCGAGAGGTGATCCTTAGCTGGACGCCGGGAATGTTCGCCGACAAACACAATGTATATTTCGGCACCAATTTTAACGATGTTAATAGCGCCAGCACGACCAATCCGCGGGGCGTACTGGCTAGTTTTGGCCAGAACGCCAACACGTATGATCCTGCTGGTGTCCTCGACTTTAGCAAGACTTACTACTGGCGTGTCGATGAGGTCAATGCTCCCCCCACCAGCAATATAGTGTTCAAAGGTGATGTCTGGAGCTTTACAGTTGAGCCGTTCGTTTATCCGATTGCCGGTGAGAATATAACTGCCACCGCTTCCAGCCAGTTCAGTGCAAGCACAAGGCCGCAAAATACTATCAACGGCTCAGGACTGGATAATAATGACCTGCACTCAAATGCGGAAGCAGATATATGGCTTAGCAGTATGACTGGGGCGCAGCCGACCTGGATACAGTATGAATTCGACAGGGTTTATAAACTGCATCAGATGTGGGTCTGGAACTGCAACCAGGCGATTGAGCCTGTTGTCGGTTTCGGATTCAAGGATGTTACGATTGAGTATTCGGCCGATGGTGCCAACTGGACCACATTCGGTACTACTGCCCAATTTGCTCGTGCTCCTGGCGCGCCTGGTTATGCACACAATACTACTATTGATCTTGGTGGCGTACCAGCAAAGTATGTCAAGCTTACCGCCAAGAGCAACTGGGGAGGCGTCCTGCCACAATACGGTCTCAGCGAGGTTCGATTCTATCATATACCTGTCTTTGCAAGAGAGCCTGATCCAGCTTCCAGTGCCACAGGTATAAGCGTGGATAATGTAACTCTTAGCTGGCGAGCGGGAAGAGAGGCGGCTAAGCACAATCTGTACCTTAGCGACAGCAACCAGGCTGTGATAGACGGCACTGCTCCTGTTACTACTGTGAGCCAGGCCAGCTACGGTCCTCTATCCTTCGATTTAGGCAAGACTTACTACTGGCGTGTCGATGAGGTCAACGAAGCCGAGACGCCTGCCATCTGGCAAGGCGATGTCTGGAACTTCAGCGCGCAGGAGTATCTGGTTGTGGATGACTTTGAGGACTACAACGATTTTGAGCCTGACCGGATATTCGACACGTGGATAGATGGCTGGGGCGTTCCCACAAACGGCTCGCAGGTAGGTTATGCTGCGCCTCCTTTTGCTGAGCGAACCATCGTTCACAGCGGCAAGCAGTCTATGCCGCTTAGTTACGACAACAGCACTACTGCCAGTTATTCAGAGGCCGCAGCGAATGTTGCTAATCTACCAGTCGGCCAGGATTGGACCAAGTACGGCATTAAGACCTTGTCGCTATGGTTCCGTGGCGATCCGAACAATGCTGCGACTGAAAAGATGTATGTCAAGCTCAACGGCTCAAAGGTAACATACGGTGGTGATGCGGCTAATTTAACGCGAACAGCCTGGCAGCCGTGGAATATTGAGATGGCACTATTCGGCGTGAACCTTAGAAATGTCACTGAGTTAAGTATCGGCCTGGAGCGTAGCGGAGCAGTTGGCGGCAGAGGAAAGGTTTACTTTGACGATATTCGGCTGTATCCGCAATCCGCCAGTGGCGGATAGGCCGATCTCTCGACTGGTAATTGGTTATTGGTGATTGGTAATTTGTAATTGGTAATTACCAGTTACCAGTTACCAATCCAGGACTCGCATCAATTCGGGGCCTATGCTGATTAGCTTGGCATAGGCCCCGCTTGTTTTGGCGTGCTGTATGTGTGGCTAAACTTCTGCGCCTGCTACTATGACTGTGTATTCGCCCTTTGGTTCTTTCTCAAGCTGGGCTAATAATTCAGATAGTCGACCGCGTTTTACCGATTCAAACATCTTTGTCAGCTCTTTAGCTAAGGCAGCTCGGCGGTCGCCCAGTACCTCTAAGGCATCTTTTAAGAAGCTGCGCAAGCGATGTGGGCTTTCGTAAAAAATAAGCGTGTGGGGTGAGGCCTTATCGACAGCTAAAAACCGCTGGCGCTTACTGCTGGTGCGGGGTGGAAAGCCGCGAAATGTAAATCCATGTGTGGGCAGGCCAGACAAAACCACTGCCATCACAAAAGCCGAAGCTCCGGGGACCATCGTCACCTCTATCCCCGCCTCTATTGCGGCGCGAACCAGTGTAAATCCTGGGTCAGAGATGCCGGGCGTTCCAGAATTTGTGACTAAGGCAACCGATTTTCCTTTTTCAAGTAAGCCGATAATTTTCTCTGCGGCTTTGGCCTCGTTGTGCTCGTGGAAAGAAATTTGCGGCTTTTTGATATCAAAATGCTTTAGCAAAATGCCGGTCTTGCGAGTGTCCTCGCTGGCAACGTAATCTACCTGGCGCAAAATTTCTAACGCACGCAGAGTAATATCTGATAAGTTGCCAATGGGGGTCGCGACCAGATAAAGCATATAATTGTCTCGATTCCGATGCTAGATTCTTGATTCTCGTCGAGTAGCCAGTATCGAGTATCGAGCATCAAGTATCAGCAGTACCATTGACGAGAATTATCCGCGGTATAGTCCCCGGCGTCTATTGGCGAGTATCTTCCGCCCACCTTTGGTCCGCATGCGAGAGCGAAAACCACATAATCTTCGTCTTTTTATTTTGCTCTTACGAGGATTTTCCATAGGTAGTAATCATAACGTTTTTTATTGGCTTTTCAAGCCTATTTGGATTTTGTTAGGGATTTACTAACCAGAGGTTGTCTTGGGCCTCAGTTCTCCCAGTTCGTATAGGATAATTGCAGAGGCTATAACAGCAGCAGTCTCTGTACGCAGAATACGAGGTCCTAAGCTGATGGGGATAGCGCCGCTTGCACAAGCTTGCTGCACTTCTTCGTCTGTGAAGCCACCCTCCGGGCCGATAAGCAAAGCAACATCAACCGGTTCGGTACTATCGAATTGCAATATTTCTCGTATACTTATGCCGTCTATACCCACTGTCCCAATAAGACAGCGGTCGAACTCACCGAGTCCAGATACAGCGTCGGCGAAACTGACAGGAGCTTCGAGCTGCGGGATTCGGCCTCGGCCCGATTGTTCAGCAGCTTCGGTAATAATGCACCGCCAGCGTGAGAGTTTGCGAGCTGTGATAGTGTCCGGCCGGCGGATTATACTTCGCTCAGTTATCACCGGAACAAAAGATGTCACGCCCACCTCGGTACACTTTTGTAATACCCATTCGAACTTTTCGCGAGAAGAAAGACCCTGGTAGAGCGTTATCTGCGTGCGTGGTTCTGTTTGAACCGGTCGCTTGTACATAACTTTGCCGAGCACCTGCTGCTGACCAATCTCGGTTAGCGCTACTGTGTATTCGCTGCCGGTATTATCCAGCATAATGATGTGGTCGCCGGGTCCCATCCGCAGAACATTGCGAATCTGATGGGCAAGCTTTCCTGTGAGAGTTACCTGTTTGCCCCGTAGGCTCTGGTCGGTAACAAAAAAGCGATGCATTATTTTCAAGCCCTTATATGTAGGATTAAAAACCCGTGGTAAAACCACGGGCTAAATTTTGCTGACGACACCAAGCCGTAATCTATTTATAATGATACCTTGTGACCACTGATTGGACAAAACAAAAACGAGCTTATCTTTGTGCCCTTATTGCAGTTTTATTTTGGTCTACTATTGCTTCAGCTTTCAAAATTTGTTTATCACCAGATTATCTTAATATTAAAATTTTACCTCTTTTATTTTATGCCTCAGTTGCATCGACCGTCACTTTTTTTGCTTATTTATCAGTTCTGAGAAAACTCAATTTACTCAAAGGCCTGTCAAAAGAGGATTATCTGCGGTCTGCTGTGCTGGGATTTCTTAATCCATTTCTTTATTACGTTGTTCTATTTGAGGCATACTATATATTGCGCGCCCAGGAAGCGCTGACCATAAATTGGATTTGGCCGATAACGCTCGTTCTGTTATCAATACCAATATTGAAGCAAAAAATCAAGCTAAGAAGCATCCTGGCGATAATTATCAGCTTCTTTGGCGTTTTTATTATCGCAACTGGTGGAGACATTTTGGGATTTAGGTTTACCAGGCCTACTGGAGTGTTTTTAGCGCTGGCAAGCACTGTAATCTGGGCACTATTTTGGATTTATAATGTAAGGGATAAAAGTGATGAGGCGGTCAGATTATTTCTTAATTTTGTGTTTGGCTCTGCCTTTATATTTGCAGCGATGCTACTTTTTAGAAAAATAGAAATCCCGAACGTCAAAGGCATTCTGGGCGCAGTTTATATTGGATTATTTGAAATGGGTGTCACTTTCTTGGTGTGGCTGCGAGCGTTAAAATTGGCTGAGACTACCGCCCATGTAGCGAATCTAGTCTATTTAGTCCCCTTCTTTTCGCTGGTGGTGATTCATTTCGTCGTCGGCGAAGAGATTTTCCCATCAACAATAATAGGTTTGGTCTTAATTGTCGGCGGCATAATATTACAAAAACTTTGGTCTTAGCATCGTTGCAGCGGAAAAAACAGGTTAGCCCTGCCATTCCTGGCCTGAGCGAAGTCGAATGGCTATTGGCAGGGTTTTTAGTGCTTCGTTGAAGGGTCGTGCCGGTCGTAGTTTTTATGGGAAAATACCCACTATTGGGTAGCAATGCCTATTATAATTTATTGAATTTCAGCCGATAATAGCATTAGCCATGCTGTGCAATGATATCGTGGATGGGAAAATTCCTGCAAAGAATTTATATTAATTGTTGGATTTTGGGGTAAAATGCTTTTGTGGTTTATGAGCATTTATAGTTGGTTAGGCGGAAAAACCTACGAACTCAGAATTTCGATAAATAGATAGAAAGATGCTAAGATACGATTTGGACAAATTAGGATGGTAGGTAGAACCTCATGATATTGGTAAAGATTTTCTGCGTTGATACTTCTCCAAAGCTGATTCCAGAACGTCCTTGCGCTGCCCGGACCATAGCTCTCGCTGGAGATCGCTGACATGTACTGGGTAAC
>Ga0315314_1000873_pt1 | contig 29544 bp, 21 predicted proteins | sample TDP9_MG_FD_203631 | JGI IMG/M metagenome (GOLD analysis project Ga0315314, IMG submission 203631) | Freshwater sediment microbial communities from Lake Towuti, South Sulawesi, Indonesia - TDP9 | ecosystem: Environmental > Aquatic > Freshwater > Lake > Sediment | place: Indonesia: South Sulawesi... | reverse complement strand
AATCCTCGTTTGTCTTATGAACCCGGTAGGGCTGCTTTGTCTGGGATATCCCTATCTCTCCAGTCCAGGCTTCACGTATGCATCTGATATTCTGCCACCAGGTAGGATTATTCTTTGGTTCCCCGAAAGCAAATTTGGCAAAAAAGAACTCCCTTAAGTCAGGCAATCCACCGGGCGGATTATCCTCGCTGGGAATCCCATTGACCAAAGTTTCATTTACCTCCAAGGGCTTGTGCCTTGTTTCATTGACTACCTCAGTGACGTCCATCACGCCGTAACCCTGGGATGTCTTAGCACCCAGGGCCGCATTCTTATAGGCAAGGGTAAGTGGCACATGGGTCAGAAATAGGTCATTCTCAGAGGCCATGGGAATCAAACTCAGATGAATTAGGTTGTCTTCAGTACTAATGCGGCTGTCAGTGTTGAGATACCAGCCGCCTAATTGCCAGCCGGCCTTAGCCTTCCTAATCCTTCTCGGTAAGGGAACGGCAGCCGGTCTGTCTGATGGAAACAGGGCTCTTCCGCCGCTCAAATACACGCGGAATCGACCACCATACCCCTGAGCCCCAAAGAGCTGGCAAACATAACAGAGATCGGCATCACGAAGACGGTCGCGCTCACTTACTGCTGACGATCCCTCATATTTCTTAATGTTGAAACTACATGAACTACTTTCGTGTCTTGATGGGTCACAGGCATAGCCTCCTAGGCCTCTTATTACAGCTTCGTACCACCAGCGTATGGAACCAACAAGACCAGTTTCATGAATGCGGTCCAGATTGCGTGGGTCCACTCCACCACACCACAAGGGAGTTAAGGTCTGTAGCCGAAGTTGCATTGGTGCCTTTACCCTCCCAATTATGTAGGAGTAGTAATGAGATTGCTAAAAAATGTATGAGTCTGAAGCACTTTTTCAGCAAGACTATGCCACTCCGGTGGGGAAAGAAAGTCTCCGCTGAAAAACTCTGTTTTACGCACTCTCATAATATCACTAATGGCAAAACATGTAAAGCTTATGTTGTGCGGTGTCCAGTACCTTGGTGACACATAACCCACTTCCTGTCATTGTGAGGCACAAAGTGCCGAAGCAATCTCCTATTTGGTTTTCCTTCTGGATGCTGATGCTCTTGGGTGGGCACAATCAAGGGTACCGCCTGAAACCGATGACTAGGCTGGGTGAGCCATAAGATGAAACTGCACTTTCGGGACGTTTGTTGCCTGAGAGGTGCGGCGCTATAATAAGGGAGGTCCTGAGGCTCTCAAAAACAAGCCCCGCGGTAATGGCCATGCCTCCCTTACCCCAAAGTCCAGGAGGCTGGTGGTTGAGCTCAAGTGTAAAAATCGGGGTGTCTGGTAACAAACACGATGTCCAGCGCATGACTGATGACAATCTTAGGGGAGAACTCGACAGCATGACGCATCTGCGAGGAATACGCCTCTTGTCAGGCAGCCACTTGATGTGACAGAATAGCAGAAGTAATTACGAAGGAGGTAGCAAACATGGATTTTGAATTCACAGAGCAGGAAAGAATGTATAGGGACAGCCTGCGGGATTTCTTGAATAAGGAGTTTGCGCCCATAGTCGATAAGATGGATGCAAAGGGCCCTTTGACCAGGGACGAGGCAATAGGGGTGATGAAGAAATTCAAGAAAATAGGCATGGGCCTTGATCCAGAGAGCGCTAGAGGTCTAGTGGGCAGCCCCATGATCTTCGGCATATTCGCCGAGGAAGTAGGTAAGGTATGGCCAAGTATATTGCCCCTCTTCGGCATGGGCGCCATTCCAGCAATGTTTGTTCCTTTGGCTTCGGAAGATGTGAAGCGCAGGCTAATGCCAAGACTCCAGAGAGGGGAGTTCATCGGCTGTTTTGCTGAGACTGAGTCTGAGGCGGGATGCGACACTTCGAAACTGAAGACCACCGCAAGTCTGCGCGGAGACTATTATGTCGTTAATGGAGCTAAGACCTGGATAAGCAATGCTACCATCGCCGATACCGCTTTTGTCGGTGTGACGAATACAGAAACAGGACTACAGACCTTTCTCTTGGTAGAGAAAGAGGTCTCTCCCTGGGAGACGAACGAACTGCACAAGATAGGCTGGAAAGCTTCGCCTACAGGAGAGATGTTCTTCGAAGATTGCCGGGTGCCTAAGGAAAATGAGATGGGAGTCTTAATGCAGAATGCTCTCAATCTTGGCCCTAAGCTAATGGAGGTCATGCCCATGTCAGCTGGTTTCATGAAACTCCTTGGCACCATGGAGCCCTTTACGGCGATGATGACTCTGCCGAGAGCGGGGATGGCATTGGCATCCGTCGGGATAGCCCAGGCAGCTTTGGATGCTTCACTCAACTATGCCAAGGAAAGAAAGCAGTTTGGCAAGGCTATCGGAAAGTTCCAATTGATCCAAGGAATGCTTTATGAAATGGCGGTCTCCATCGAGACTGCTAGGCTCCTGGGGTACAAAGCCATGGATTTAATCGTTAAGGGAGACCCAGATGCTAGGAGATTCTCCTCAATGGCCAAGGTATATGCAGGTGAGGCCTGCGTCAAGGCAACGTATAACGCTATGCAGATCCACGGTGGCATGGGTCTCTCGAGTGAGATGCCATTGGAAAGATACTTCAGGGATGCCAGGATGATGACGATTCCAGATGGCACGAGTGAAATAATGAAGTTGGTGACCGGCTATACGCTACTGGGCAAGGGTTTTTCTGCGTACGTGTGACCTTCCGGGGTGAGCGATATTGGAGTGCCTCGGAAGTATACGTGGCGGCCCATGTGTGCTTTTGACGAAGGCGAAAGATGTGTTCGTGCACTCTCTCGGTGCTGCCAGTGGCTTCGGCTTATGCACTGCCGCTATGGGCCCTTCCAATGGAAATGGGCTAAGATGCCAGCCCCGTTCAGGCGAGCAGCCTCCTTAGTTCCAATTCGTGGGCAACATCGGCCAGGCCCAGCTCGGCGAGTTTCCACCTCGTTTGCCTGCCAGTGGACGCATCCCACCCTCTCAGCTGATAATATTCTCCTTTGATCCTCTCAAATTCCCCATGGTCCAGTGTCATTCCTTTGCGCGAGGTGGGCTTGCCATCAGGACCGGGTACTAGCATTTCTGTATTGAGGACATCAAATTTCAGAGGGGTACTGAAGCTGTACTCCGGGAGACTATCGCTTGACCGTCCCTTGTGCCCTTCCCGAGCCAGGATTGCCCTTTGAAGATTGAAGACCTTCTCGCCTATGCGATAAAAGCCCCTCTCGTCAACCTCGTTTCCGGTGACTGCCGACAGGAATCTGCTTTCAAGAGAAGGGTCACCGACATGATCCTCGGTGTTGAGCGAGGTCATCAAGGGCCATCCGTAGTCACACAGGATAAGGCATTCTCCGGCATACTCGCGGTCTTGAATCAGCTTTGCTGCCAGGGCCTTCCCTTCATAAGAAGAGAAGTCAGCAGCGGCCTCACTGCCGAAGAATCGTGTGGCAACTGCACGAATCACCGTACTGGACACGTATGCATCTTTCGATCCCCGTACCCAGCCAAGCCACTCGAGTATGGGTATGCACACTTGGTGAAGTTGCTGGATGGGCATCCTGACTTCGGTGGCGTAGAGCAACCCGTTGAGTAGATAAGTTCGGGCACTGTACTGATCTGGCTGATGTGCCTTGTGAATCAGGTCACCGGTCTTGCCTCTTGCTTCTTCCCCGACAGCGTTTGCCGCCTTCTCGATCCCCTGAGCCAGCAGATCCCCAAACCCTTCCCTGTAGGCAATCTTACGAAGCAAGATTTCAGCATATTCTTCGCTGCCATTTCTGGAAAGAGGCATACCTGTTTGCTCGTCGCTAAGAATACCATCACGGTAGCACCTGGAAAGCCAACTCATGATCACATGAACAGCCATAGTGTCGATTCCATAGTTGTCACAGAGCTTGGTGACATGAAACGGCACATCTCCTTCCTGGCCTTGGCCATAGTACTGTTGAGCCCTAATCTGGTACAAGAGGGCAGACTGACAGAAGAACTTGCCTTCAGCCCCATTTTCTGCCTTCCAGGCTATCCTCCCACATACACCGGGACACCCCCAGCAATGGTCCCGCCTTGTCTTCCCTGCCGCAACCGCGAGGTACTGTTCATTCCAACCGCCTTGCAGTTGGCGATAGTAGCGCACCAGCTCCTGAAGCCGGTCAGGGTGAGCCGCAGTCAGTTTGGTGTTTCCCCTCACAACAGCTATAGCCTTCAGGTTCTTTGCCCCCATGACGGCACCGAAACCGCTGCTGCCACTGGCGTCTTTGTCAGCCAATAGGGTGGCCATGATAATCTTGTTTTCCCCTGCCTGGCCGCAGGCCACCACGTTCACAGACCCTCCTAACTCAGATTTGAGTATCTCCCGTGCTTCGATGGCTCCCTTGCCCCAAAGATGGCTGGCATCTCGCAGTTGTGCTCCAGCCTGTTCAACCAGAAGGTACACAGGTCTATCAGCCCTGCCATGGATAACGATGCCGTCGTATCCGGTGAATTTGAGAGTAACCCCCCACGTCCCCCCAAGGTTGCTATAGCAGAAGTGTTCTGGAGTTGTGGCTGGAGATTTGCCACATACCTGCCAGCGGGAGCTGGCGAATCCAGCAAAACCGACTAGCGGTCCAGTGATAAAGGTGAGCCGGTTCTCGGGATCGAGAGCCCCAACGTGCGGCGGCACCTCATTCCAGTGGATCCTAGCTGCAATGCCACGCCCTCCGACAAAGGCAGCATAGTCAGAGGTGGGCACCACAGAGATGTGCCCTGAAGACAGGTCTACCCTCAGTATCCTGCCTGTGTAGCCATTAGAATCGGACATTCGCTCTAACCTACCACCCTGTCACACAAACTGCTACTGGGATAAACCCCACTCCGCGGGCGGGGTATTCACCCCGCCCTTGGCCAAGGGGAGGTCACGCATACCAGCATTAGCGCACCTTTGACAACATAGGGCTATCCTCCCTAAATCAGCGATTAAATTTTTCAAATATAGTGCAGGGGCTCTGTCCCCTGCAGAAATAAGTGGGTGGCAGAGCACCCGCCCTGTGAAAGGGCAGCAATCGTTATTTTCGGATCGACCAGAGGTGGAGGGTTGCTCAAATCGATTCTGGGCTAGCCACCATGGGCAATGCTGGGGGTGCTACCGCGCCATAGTCTTTAATTCTCTTCTCAGTACCTTCCCTATGAGGTTCTTGGGCAGAGCGTCTATGAACCGCACCTCCTTCGGTGTCTTGAACGCTGTCAGCCTACAAGAGCACCAATCGATGATCTCCTGGGGCGTGGCGCATTCACCCGGTTTCAACACTACGAAAGCATTGATATCCTCGCCGTAGATTTCGTCTCTGATGCCCACAGCTGCTGCTTCGCAGACCTTGGGATGAGCACAGAGCACCTCGTCAATCTCTCTAGGGTGGATGTTCTCCCCAGCTTTTATAATGAGATCCTTCTTTCGATCAGTGATGAAGAAGTATCCATCTGCATCTACGTACCCTATATCTCCAGTATAGAGCCAACCGTCTCTGAGGACCTCCGCCGTCTCCTCTGGTCTGTTCCAGTAGCCTTTCATGAGGGACGGAGTACGGATGATGATCTCCCCCTCTCTCCCGATGGGCAACTCACGACCGTCATTATCCACAATCCTCATCTCCGTTCCTTTCATGGGTTTGCCAATGGAGCCCACCTTGATCGGCCCATGAATGGGATTGGTACAGTTGAGAGCTGAGGCCTCGGTAAGCCCCCACCCTTCGACGATTTCAAAGCCGTATTTATCCTTGAAGCCTTTCCAGGTCTCGAGGGAAAGTGGTGCAGCGCCTGATTGCCACCACCACATAGAGCTGAGATCGTACTTCTTGGGATGGGGGTAGAGGAGCATGTACACATACATGGTCGGGACCCCAGCAAAGTACTGGCCCCTGTATCTCTCAATAGCCTCGAAGATCTTATCGACATCAAAGGTACGTAAGACGATACCCTTGCCCCCACCTTTGAGATAGCCAGTAATCACCATGCCTATGCCATACATGTGACATAGCGGCAACACGAAGATGCTGACCTGCTCCTTAGGCCAAGTTAAGGTGTCGATGACCATGCGGGCACAAGAATACAGTCCATAGTGGGAGTGCATTACTCCTTTCGGTCTTCCCGTCGTTCCCGCAGTGTAGACCAGTGTCGCTAAGTCATCATCATCCGTTTTCATAATCTCTAATTCATCAGAGCTCTCTTCCAGAAGCTCACCATAGGAGTGATATCTTTCCGTTGCTTCTTTATCAACAAGAATCACGTTCTTTACAGTTCCGGCCCTGTTCCGAGCCGCCTCGATCTTGGGAACAAGTGTGCAACTGCTGATCACCGTCTCTGCTCCGCAGTCCTGGTAGATATGAGTTGTTTCCTCCTCTCCGATAAGGTAGTTCACTGGAACAACAACAGCGCCAATCTTCCACACCGCTTGGAAGGACTGAAAAACCTCAGGGCAGTTGGGCATGTGAATGATCACCCTATCGCCTCTCTTCACACCTAACTTTCGCAGCCCGTTGCCCAGCTTCCTTGCTGCTCGGTCCATCGCCACATTGGTCCATTCCTGATTCTCAAACACCAAGCTTGTATGCTCCCCAAAGCGCCGGATTTCATTCTCTGCCAGTTCTGCAATGTTCATAGTTTTTCCCGCTCCAAGTGAATGTTACTTTTCTCACCCCGCCTGCAAAGGTCTTGCCTTAATCCATTCATACTTCTCCAGATCCGCCTGGCTGGGCTATTCCTTCTCCTACCTGTCACTAGCCCTTCTTAACATGATATTCATGTATAGGGCTTTGGTATTCTCCGGGGGCGGTGATTCCTCCTCTTTTTTCTTCAGCTGAATGGCATTCGATGGGCAATTTGCAACACAAATCCCGCAGCCAATGCAGCGGTCACGAGTTACTAGGGATACGCCATCGACCTGTGCCACAGCTTCTAGCTGGCACCGGTCAACACAGGTCCCACAACGCATGCATGACTCAGGGTCCACTTGGGCATAATAATTGGTGGCATATAAGTCTGCCGGACGAGGGGATTTTTTCACTGTTGTCAAAACCGCACAACAATCTCCACAGCAGCAGCAAATGAAGCTCGGCCGCTGTGTGTTTTCTGGTTGGAGAACCAAGCCTGCCTCCTCAGCTTTCTCCAGAATGTCAAAGGCTTCCTTCTTAGTGATGGGACGGGCGAGTCCCAAATCAAGATGGTGTCTGGCTGCTCCACGAAATACCAGACATGTCTCACGAAGGTTTGTGCGGGTGCAACTCTCTCCGATGACATCCTTAGCCTGCCGGCAAACGCAATTGGCTACCACGATTTGACCATCAATGCTTTCAACGATTTGTCTCACATCGTCGTAGGTGCTCACGTGACGTTCATAGGGAATGCTTTTCTCCACTGGAATGGTGCGCAACTGGGGAATCTTCGTCCTATACAACTCTTCAGCAAATGCCTCATCGAGATATTGCAGCAAATCCTCAACAAAACCCTTCGTGAGTCGGTTTACCTGCAATTCGAACATGCCGACGGCAAGAATTGCATTCCGGTAGTATTTCTCGCCATCTCTGGTATTCACCAAAATGGTCCCTTTATGAACCATACGGTCCAAAACTTGCTCCAATTTCTCGATGGATACTCTGGTGTTCTTCACACGCTGGTAGATCTCGCTCAGTGGTTCTGCGATGATAGAAAGCTTTGTTGCCATTCTGGCCTCTTCCGGGGTGAAGAGGCGTTTCAATATGCGGATCTCAACACCCGATTCAGTCGCTGGGTAACCAATAGGCAGACTATCCAAATGCTTCTGCAAATCTCTATAGACTTGACCTTTGGTCGTCACTGCGCACTCCTCCGCCAAATTAAGGTTGCCCCATTGGTTGTCAGGGAACCTCTACAACATTATAACACAGCCAGCTTGCATGACAATCCAAGGGAAGCCCCCCGAAAATAGCGATTGCTGCCCTTTCATAGGGCGGGTGCTCTGCCACCCCCTTATTTCTGCAGGGGACAGAGCCCCTGCACTATATTTGAAAAATTTAATCGCTGATTTGGGGAAGCCCCTTCAGCTTGACAGAATCGCCAAGGCACTAGACTACGATTTCAAAGGGCATTGGCTGGGGTGTATTGTTTCCAAAATAGATGAAGGGGCGAGATCAGGCCTTGTTTTCACAACATACCGCAAAAATGCTTTGGTTTAGTGCGCATTACTTCAATTGCTGTGAAATTGCTTTGTTTAGCAGACCTTGAGCTTCGATAAGACTCTTGTATTTAGACTCAATCTTCCCTAAGTCTTTCGACAGCACAGCCTTCAGTAGATCCCCTTCGATCTCAGCAACATCAATCCGTTTGTAGTAGTCTAACGTCTCTTTGAGATGGGCGAGAACAATCTTGCCGGTCAAGATAGGGTGATTGTTGGTAACGTTTGCGTCCTCATACCTCGTGCCGTGCTCCAACTCTACCTCCAGACCTTGCCTAAAATCCTTGAGAGGTATGTTCATTCCTTGGGTATTGACTATTCCGAGAATTATAGAGGCCTCTTTCTCACTGACACTAGGGTCTGTCAATGCTGACCAGTCCCTGAATCCAAGCTCCTTGCACACCCGTTTGACTTCGCCTTTGGATACATATTCTGGTATTTGCATTCTGAAATCCTCCTTAATGCATCTGCAAATTCTCCGAACCCGTAGCCCGACTCCTCCCTTTGGCCAAAGGTAGGATGGTTGTCGCAGGTCACTTTGTAGACTACCCTCTCTGATGAATCCTGTCAATCCCTTGCAGGTTCACCCTTGCTTTCCTCAAATCACCCCTCGAACCCCTCTGAGAGCTACTCACAGCAAGCCAGGAGGCACTCAGAGCAAGGGATTCTTGTGGAGGAATGTTTTGGTTCATGGAGAAGTGCCAACAGGCATTTCTCAGATAGGAAAAATGTTTACTAGGCATAGTCAGCCTAGTTTGACCTGGGGAGCAGGCACCGGATATGCTTTTACAGGCAGTTTCACTCCTTGTTATTTCCGAGCAGAGCCGCAACTGCGTCGGGTACACGGGACAGAGGCCCTCTGAAATCCGGCGGAGGAACCTCAGTGGGGACATCAGGGAGCATACTTCGACTTAGCTCAAGCGTTGACTCATTGAAATCGGCTCCCTCTGTCACTAAGAAGGTTTTCATGCCAATGTTGGCCACAACCATATCATTGACTGGGTCATTGCCAACCATCAAGCATGTCTGAGGAATTTCACCAATCTTCGAACATATTTCTTGGTAATATTGGATTTGAGGTTTGCAGTAGGACATATTCTCTATATGCGTCACCAAGTCAAATTGGAGATCACCCAGACCAGCCCAAGATAGCCGTTTCATCTGGACTTGTAGGGGCCAAATAGGATTGGAGGCAATAACAAGTTTCACGCCTTTCCTCTTCAATTGCAGGAAGACTCGGCGCACTACCCGCGGCACCGAAACAAGAGCCCGAAATTGATCATATTCTTTTTCATAGAATGTCATGAAACGTTCCCAGATTTCGTCTTTGTGCTCTTCGTAACCCGCGCAGAAAACGTTCATGAAATACTCTGCGTTGGACATTTGGCCGTTGTTATTCAGCAGCGCCAGGGTAGCCATGATGAGCTTCTGTGAGAGCACATTGATGGGCATGATGTCGGAGAAAGCCTGCCAGACTTGAGGGACATAGCTCTCAAAGAACCTGCGCTCACTGAAGTGAATTAGAGTGTTGTCAAGATCAAATAGAACAGCTCTAACCACTGACCTCATCCCCGGTATATCGTGAATTCAGCTCCCGAAGCAAGAGAAGCTGTTTTGCTGTCTTGCTAGAATGTACCGATGCGGTGGTCTTCGTTGATACCCTTTTCTCGCCTGAGTATCGGTATCTTCCCTTACCACCGAATCACACTTGCTCCCCAGGTGAAACCAGACCCAAAGGATACCAGCATGATGAGACTTCCTTCTCTTACAATACCCTGCTCGAGCACCTCGCTCAGGGCGATGGGAATTGATCCCGCCGTCGTATTCCCATAGCGTTGAATGTTGCTGTAGAATTTCTCTTCCGGGATCCCTAACCGTGCGGCAGCAAATTGGTTTATGCGAAGATTGGCTTGATGGGGCAAGAACAGATCAATATCCTCCAGCTTGAGATTATTTGCCTGCAACGCCTCCTCAATTACCTCCGGGATCTTTGTTACCGCTGTCCTGAAGACTTCCTTGCCCTGCATCTTAGGCCAGATTCGGCCTTCCTCCAAAGTCTTGGGAGTAATGTAGGGCTTCTTGCTTATATCCCAGATTTCTAGCTTTAGGATATCTGCATAACGTCCGTCTGCGTGAAGATGGTTGGAAAGGATTCCCCGTGATGGGTCCTCTGAGGGCCCCACAATCACTGCCCCTGCCCCGTCCCCAAATAACACTGCCACATCGCGTCCTTCGTTGGTGAAATTGAGTGCGCTGGAATGGACCTCTGCGCCGACGACGAGAACCCTCTTGTACATACCAGTCCTGACAAAGGCGTCAGCAACAGCGAGACCGTAAAGGAAACCAGTGCACTGGTTTCTGACATCCATACAGCCGATTTCGGAAAGGCCCATTTTTTTCTGCAGATAGCATCCACTCCCTGGGAAATGGTGGTCAGGGCTCAGAGTGGCAAAGATGATGAAATCTATGTCCTCAGCTTTTATTCCTGCATTCTTCAGGGCATCCCGAGAAGCTTCAAGGGCGAGGTCTGAACAGTAAACCCCTTCTTCCGCAAAACGTCTTTCCACAATCCCAGTGCGCTGCTGGATCCATTCGTCACTGGTGTCAAACATCTTTGCCAGATCAAAATTGGTCACCCGTCGTTCAGGAAGATATCGGCCCACTCCGAGTATTCTTGCTCTTGTCATAAAAAGGTCCTCCTGTCTTTTTCCTTCCGATATAGCCTGAAATCGTCCAGAGACGCAAGATTTGTGGCTACAATCCCTACACAGTCTGGACTATTTCTTTCCTATGAAGCATAGCATACCATATTAGGTAGTCTTTTTCAGCGCTCTCCTTAATACTAAGCTTGGTGGGGACCAGGCGGCCAGCAGGGGGCAAATCACTTTCGACAACCGTAATCCTTGCCAGAGGGGGTCTTTATTGGCTAGAATTCATACGTTTAGGCAAGAAATCAGGAGGCAAAATGGCAAAAGCTCTGGAGGGCATTAGGGTGCTCGATTTCAGCAGGATGTACGCCGGTCCTTTCTGCACTATGCACTTGGCAGAATTAGGCGCCGAAGTTATCAAGGTAGAGTTGCCTGGGGGCGGAGATGCGGTAAGAACCGTCCCACCCCGAACAGCAGGCCTGGAGAGCTACATTTTCGTGATTCTAAATCGCGGCAAGCGGGGCATCACTCTGGACCTTGGCTCGGAAGTGGGGCAAAGCATATGTAGAGAGCTGGTCAGCAAGTGCGACGTTTTGGTGGAGAACTTCACGCCTGGGGTGATGGACGGTTTCGGTCTGAGCTATGAGAGACTCAAGGCAGACAACCCCGGTCTTATCTATGCTTCAGTATCGGGATTCGGGCATACTGGCCCTTATCACTCCCAGGTAGCCTACGATACCATCATCCAGTCTATGGGAGGCTTGATCAGTGTCACTGGTCATCCTGACTCGCCCCCAACGAAAGTTGGCCCTGCTATAGCTGACTTTCTGGGTGGAACATATGCTGTCATCGCTATCCTGGCTGCCCTGAAGTACAGGTCCAGGACAAACAAGGGGCAGTTCGTTGACATCTCTATGCAGGACTGTGTTTGGCTGATAACAGCCATCCAATTCCTGCCCCACTATTTGCTTACGGGGCAGGAACCAGAGAAGCTGGGCAATCGCCAGATCGAGTTGACGCCTTTCAATATATATCCGGCGAAGGATGGCTATGTAGTTATCGCCACCCTCACTGTGGACCAGTGGCAGCGCTTCCTGCGGGTAATCGGCAGGGAGGAGCTCAGGGATGTTCCGCAATATGCTACCCAGTTTGACCGCGTCAAACATGTCAATGAAATAGACGCTATAGTGGAGGAATGGACAAGGGAAAGGACTGTGGCCGAGATCATAAGCCAGCTTAGAGCTGCTGATTTGCCCTGTGCTCCGGTGCCTACCTTTGGCGAAGTAGCCAAGGACCCGCAGCTTGCTAGCCGAAGTATGCAAGTAAAGGTAGAGCAGTTGGTCAGCGGTAAACTTACAGTGCCTGGCTCAGTATTCAAGCTAAGTGAGACTCCGGGCGAGCCTACGCAGCCTGCCCCATTCCTCGGTCAGAACAACTATGAAGTTTACTCCGAGCTATTGGGCTATGACCCAGGAAGAATAGAGAAACTACAAAGCGAGGGGATAATTTGATTTGGCATCAGCCTGCCACCCGTCATATTTCTCAACGTGTGCGACAAACAATATGAAAGCAGAGGAAAGGAGACAGGAGCGTGGACCTACAAAGGATTAGGCAAGCTTTAGATTCGTATATTCGTCCGGATACCTTTCCGGTGGCCATCAAAATGGTCAGCTCAGCGGATGAAATACCTGAAAAAGCCAGGATGCCGAAGCGAGATCTGGGCACGCCGATGCCAGTATGTCAGGGTATAGCTTTAGCTCGGCGTTATGGCTGGTTAATAGCCATGGGCAAAGAGGATATGGTTTGCCCAATCGGTGCATTCACGTTGGGGTTTGTACCAGCCAAACCAAGGTTTCTAGATGGCAGCTTCAATATCCCTTTTTGGGTAAAGAACCAGGATGTCAGGGCCAAACTAATTCAAAGTGCGCCTCAGCTTGAGCAGGGGAGATATACTCATCTTGTGGCGGCACCTCTTAACCGGGCTGAGTTTGAACCTCAGGTCATCATCATTTACGGCAATGCAGCCCAGATAGCCAGGCTGATACAGGCCAATGTATATGGAACAGGTGAGCCTGTTAGTTGCAGCAGTGTGGGTGCCTTTGCCTGCGGTGAGCAGGTCACCAGAACGATCCTGACGGATCAGTGCAGAGTCATTGTGGCTGGTGGTGGTGACCGGATGATCGCCCAAACGCAGGATCATGAGGTCTGCTTTTCTATGCCTACAAGCAAAGCAGAAGCTCTCATTGAGGGACTCGAAGGAACCCACAGGGCTGGACTGAGGTATCCGACGCCTTCTTTCCTTGTATACAAGGCGGCATTCCCTCCAAGCTTCGCTGAGCTTATGGACTACTTATGCCAAGGCACTTAGCCTCTGGCAGGTCTAAAGACCTGCACTACATTTTTAAACGGCCTCCTAGTCAGTGCTCAGACAGTAGCTGAGCGCTATTCGTAGACCTTCTCCTCCACCTCCTCTGCTTCTAGGGCGTCGCCCTCCACGTCTCGACTCTCGTCGCGGCGGGCCAAGAGGTCACGGTAGTACTCGTGCTGGATGATGAGGTTCATCACCTCGTTAGTTCCTGTCCAGATCATGGCCAGCCTAGTGTCTCGTAGCATGCGCTCTATGGGATACACACTGGTGTATCCAATGCCGCCCATTATCTGCATAGCGTCGTTCACCACCTCCCAGGCGACCTCGGTAGCAAACTTCTTGGACTCGGAGACCATGCGGCGCGCCAGTTTGCGGTCGAGGCCTCGGTCGATGGTCATCGCTGCGGCGTGCACCAGGGAACTTGCCGCATCAAGCTTGGTAACGCTATCAGCGACCTTAAAGCTCACCGCTTGGAAGTCCCTGATCCTGGTCCCGAAGGCCTTCCTCTTATCGCTGTAGCGGGCGGCGATCTCCAGAGCGCTGCGCGCCGTGCCCAGGATACCAGCAGCAGTGGTCATCCTCTCTGGAATCATCATCCGGTAGAAGATCTCACCACCCTGGCCTTCCCTTCCAATAATGTTCTCCTCAGGGACTTTGACACCGCGAAACAGTATCCTCCCCGCCCCACCTCCTCGCGTCCCCATCAGCCCATAAAGATGCTTAACCTCCACCCCCATGTCCTTCTCCACCACAAACAGGGTCAGCGACTCACGGCTGGGAGCCTCTTGGCTGGTCTTGGCATAGACCAGGAAGTAATCTGCTCCCTCAGCCCCTACAATAAAGCGCTTCTGCCCTGTGAGGAAGTAATAGTTGCCCTTCTTAATGGCGGTGGTGGTAGTGCCGAAGAAGTCAGAACCGCCGCGAGGCTCGGTCAGCGCCTCGGCGCAGCATAGCTTCGCCTGGAGGGTGGGCTGGAGGTATTTCCACTTCTGCTCCTCGCTCCCGAACACCTGGAACGCCTCGCCGCAAATGCTCACCAGCCCGTACAAGCAGCCGAGGGACAGAGGCAGTGTCCCGCCCTCCTCGAGGGCAATTATCTCATCCTCCCACCCCAATCCCCGGCCACCATATTCAGGGGAGAAACGGAGGCCGAGTAGCTTTCTCCCGGCGGCGTCCTCCAAGAATTGCCGGGGATACCTCACCTTGTCAGCGTCCATGTCCAGAATTAGCTGCCGGGGTACGGCCTTCACCAACTCCCTCACCTCATTACGCAGCCTCTTTTGGTTCTCATTTAGCATTGCTTCAATCATTTCTCTTTCCCCTCCTTTCCTTCGCCTGTGACCCTGGTGGCTCAATTATAGCTTTGAACCTGGGGGATGCAAAGAATTATCATCGTTCCCATATTGTGGAGCCCTATGTGCTAAAGTAGACCAGAGATACCAACGGGCTGATCTTTCCTGTTGAGCGGTGCCAAGGGGTTACCCTTGGCCTTGGCACAAATACGGTAAGCTGTCAGGCCAAGCTCTGCCGGGCATTTGACCTGGGCAGTATTTGGGTAGTATATTGATGCCGGATGTCCCCTGGCATTCGTACTTTGCAGTAAGGAGTTCAAAAATGTCCTGGAGAGAGGAATACAAAGCGAAGTTGTGCAGTTATGAGGAGGCGGCGAAGCTGGTTCAATCGGGCGATCGGTTTTTCACCCCCCTTGGCCTCGGTGAGCCTTCCACGGCTATGATGGACGCAATCGCGGACCGGAAAGACGAGCTGAAGGACGTTCAGTATGTATCGGCGCTCCAATACCATCCTTACAAGATTTTCAGTCCTGAGTGCAGAGAAACCTTCAGGATGATCTGTGGCTTCTATTCTAAGCTCTCCATGTACCAGCAGGCGGAGGGCTCTTCAACATACATTCCGGTCCAAAGCTCCAGCGTAGGGCACGTGATAAAGAAGCGGCAAGCGATCGAGCCGCGCAGGCAGGGCATCATCACCGTAGTGAGCCCTCCGGACGACCACGGGTACGTATCGCTCGGTCTTGATCTGTTTTACACACCAGAGGCCATTGACCTGTGTGATTGGGTTATCGGCGAGGTCAACCCGAATATGCCGAGGACTTACGGCAATACGCACTACCACATCAGCCGATTCGATAAGTTCGTGGAGACGGACGAACCTCTGTTCTCGCCTCCGCTGCCCGAGCCGACAGAAATAGACAAGAAGATTGCAGAGAACGTGGTAAGGCTGCTCAGGGATAGGGATTGCCTTCAAGTAGGAATAGGCGCAGTTCCTGGGCATATATCCAAGCTTATTGCGGACAGCGACCTTAAGGATTTGGGCATTCACACAGAGATGGCTCCCATGGGCACTCGCCAGCTTGTGGAGGCGGGCATCGTCACTGGCAAATACAAACAGACCCATCCGAAGAAGATCGTCATGGCTTTCGCCTTTGGTGACCAGGAGCTTTATGACTTCCTGGGCAATAATCCTGTGGTAGAGTTCTATTCTGCTGCATACTGCAACTCGATTCCTCTGCTGGCCAGGGAGAAGAACTTGGTGGCCATAAACAGCTCTGTCGAGGTCGACCTTGTGGGGACCATCTGCTCGGAATCTTATGGCGATGATATGCGCTCTGGCACCGGCGGACAGCTCGACTTTGTGATCGGCGCTTACTGGTCCGAAGGAGGAAGGGCAATCAACATCCTGCCCAGCACCGCCAAGGGCGGGACAGTATCACGCATCGTGCCTTACCCGACGCAGGGAGCCAGGATAACCGTGCCCAGGCATTATGCACAGTATGTGGTCACTGAGTGGGGTATTGCCAACCTTGCACCGCTGGATGAAAGAGAGCGTGCCCTGGCTCTTATCGAGATTGCACATCCCAAGTTCAGAGACGAGCTTCTAGAGGCAGCCAAAAAGAGACTTAAGTGCTGAACAGGATTACCTTTTCCCGTCGGAGGGGATGTTCTCCAGCTTTGGTGAGTCGTGTGAGATTAGAACATATGGCATCCTGCTTAAAAGGCAGGTTCTAGCTACAGAATCGCTAAGCAGTAAAGCTGGACTGTTAAGCAATTTCCTCTCATAAAACTAAAACAGATGCACTGAGGCCAGTTGCATCTTCCTTAGGTTCGTCTCTGAGTGGCCGTCCTACTAGCTCGCGTCCTCATGACTAGACAAAGGCCCTTATCCCTAGAACATCCCTTCCCACGATCAGTTTTTGCATTTGCGTAGTGCCGTCGGGTATGGTCAGACTTCTGGCGTCCCTGAAGTACCGTTCTACGGGATATTCATCGGAGAGCCCCATAGCGCCATGAATCTGAATAGCCTTGGAAGTAGTCCTCACCGCTGCCTCAGTGGCATAGGCCTTGGCCAGCGATGATTGCCAGCGGGACTTCTTCCCTTTATCCATGAGGTCCAGGGCACGGAAGGAAAGAAGTCGCCCGGCTTCGGTCTCTGCTATCATGTCGACAAGCATTTCCTGTATCATCTGAAAACTGCCTATGGGACGGCCAAACTGCGTCCTATCCTGAGCGTATTTGATGGAAGCATCGATAGCAGCCTGGGCAATGCCGGTGCATGTTGTTCCCACCATGGCCCGTGACACATCAAAGAAGGCCATCGTCCGCTGATAGCCAGACCCCGGGTCGAGGAGATTTTCCTTGGGTACTCGGCAATCATCGAAGGAAAGCTCCGCTGTAGGAAAGGAGCGGAGCCCCAGCTTGTGTAGCTCCCTAGAGGTAAAAGGAGACACACCCCTCTCTACCAGGAAAAAGGACATTCCTAGAGGGCCCAGCGACTTGTCTGTGGTGGTCAGGATGAAAGCTGCATCGGCTATGCTGCCGTTGGAAATCCACGTCTTTGTCCCGTTGATGATGTAGTGGTCCCCCTTCAAAGTTGCCGTTGTCTGCACGCTGGCTACATCGGAACCGGCGTTAGGCTCTGTTATCGCCAGGCAACCTATGTAGTCGCCAGAGGCAGCCAGGGGCAGCAATTTCTGCTTCTGCTCGGCGGTGCCCGCTTGAGACAGAAGCCACCAGAAGCCAGCAGCAATAAAAATTGTTCCGGCGAGACTAGCCCATACCCGGGCCAGCTCCTCAACGAGGATGCCATTGGTCTTATGGTCTAGCTCAGCGCCCCCGTAATCTTGAGGCAGGAATCCAGTAAGGTAGCCAAAGGGCATCAGCTTTCGAATAAGGGAGGCAGTCATTTCTTTGTCCAGAGGGCCTTTCTTCTCCTGCTCATCTACGATAGGCAATATCTCCTTCTCCAGAAAATTGCGCACATTGGTCTTCAACATTTGTTGTTCTTCAGAATAATCGAAGTCCATCTGCTCCTCCTCTGGCTAAGTGGAGTGAAGGATCGCCCGGCGGGTTAGCCCCTATATCTAGAGCCCGACCATACAGACACTGACGACGTTTACCGGGGGTATGCCTCCCATGTTGTGGGTAAGGCCAAGCTTGGGGCTCTTTATCTGTCGGGGCCCGGCCTTCCCCTGAAGCTGCTTGTACATTTCATACATCATCCGCAGACCTGAAGCGCCGATAGGGTGGCCGAAGCACTTCAGTCCGCCGTCCGGCTGGCACGGGATTTTCCCATCAAGGTCAAAGAACCCGGCCTCGACATCCTCTTTAGCTCTCCCTCGGGGTGAAATCCCCAGGTCTTCATATATGGTAAGCTCGGTGATAGAGAAGCAGTCGTGCACCTCCATCATGCTTATCTCTTTCCGAGGGTTTTTGACACCTGCCTCGCGGTAAGCTCTCTGTGAGGCCTTGACTGTGGACTCCACATGAGCATAATCCCAGTCGGTGTAAACCATTTCCTCCCCTGAACTGGCGGCAATCTGCAGAGCTTTGACATAGACCGGGTCAGGCCTGAATTGCTTAGCTAGCTCGGCACGGGTCACTATGGCGGCAGCGGCTCCGTCGCTTACTCCACAGCAGTCAAACAACCCTAAAGGCCAGGCGACTATGGGGGCATTCATTACCTCGTCAATGGTTACCTCACGGCGGAGGTGAGCCTTGGGATTCATCGCCCCATTGTGATGACTCTTCACTGTTATTCTGGCTAAGGCATGTTTGCCTTCCTCACGACTAAGGCCGTATTGCGCAAAGTACCTGGTCCCCATCATAGCAAAGGCACCGGGCGGAGTGAGGTTGGGCATGATAAACCTTAGCCTCGTCCCCCATTGGACCTCATTTTGAGGGAGACCTCCATAGCCGATATCCTTGAGTTTCTCCACACCCACCGCCAGGCAGATATCATAAGCGCCGGAAGCAACGGCGTAGCAGGCACCCCTCAAAGCCTCAGAGCCAGTAGCACAGAAATTCTCAACCCTGGTAGCTGGGATGAAGGGCAGCTTCAACGTTACCGCTAAGGGGATGGCGGATTTCCCTACAGAGACCTCGTCATAGCAAGTGCCGGACCAAGCCGCACCAATGTCTTTTTTGTCTATGCCAGCATCCTCAATAGCTTCCGTAAAAGCCTCGATGATCAGGCTCTCAGGGCTCTTGTCCCATAGCTCTCCAAATTTGGTGCATCCCATACCAATAATAGCAACCTTGTCCTTTATCCCTTCTGCCATTTGGCCCCCTTTTCAGCTAAACTTCTAAGCTCGAAGCGGTGTTGCTTTCCAGTAGTAGCCATGTATGCCATGTGCCCTATCATGGTATTTCCTGCGGAAGCTCATCTCCACAGGCATGCCCACCTGAAGGGCATCAAGCTCGCAGTCATTCAGGTCGAACATCCATCTACCGCCGCCCTCAAAGTCAACGGTCCCGTAAATTGCCGGTGGGCTGGGACTGAAAGCCAAAATGTCCCCGGTGTAGGTGAATAGGGTTCCCCGCCTATCGGAGAAACGGTAACTATCCATCTCATTGATGGCTCCACATTTGGGGTTGCCGCATACCTGCTGAAATGGATATTGTGGGGTGCCGCAACGCCGGCACTTCGAACCACAAAGAGCCAGGACCGTTTTGCGGTCCCTCCACAGCGTTGATAGTTGCGTGCCGGCGATTTCCTCACCACGTCCCCCGGTATCTATATCAAGTATCTCGCGGAAGGTGACGTATTTCTCATAGCTGCCCAGGTCTTTCTTTGACTCCAGGTGTTTTCTCATACCTCTTCTATCCCTTGCCTTCTTTATTTCTTTAGTTACCTCAAGGAATAGAGCATCGCTGCCGTTTCCATAGCTGGCAACAAGGATCTTATCTCCGGGTTTGGCATCCTCGAGCGCCGCCGCCAGCATCATAAGGGGGTAGGCTGTGCCAGTATGCCCCATCGAGGTGAACAGGTGGTCCTGTATTTGACCAGGTTCAAATCCCAATCTCTTGCCTATGTCAGCATGAGCTCTAATATAGAGGCAGGGATAAGCCACCTTGGCGAAGTCCTTAGGAGTAAGGTTGTATTTCTCTAGCAGCCCTGATATGGCTTCAGAGATAAACCTGCCGTAGCCCTCGTCTCTGATCCATCTGTCCTCCCAGGCACGATTGTATTTATCTTCCTCAGCTCTCCAGGTATCCACGAAGTCATAGGAGACGGAATAGGTACCTTCAATGCTGGCGATCACCCCGCTATTGCCCAGGAGGAAAGCTGCGGCACCATCACCGTAAATCTCCTCTTGAAAGCCGCCGGGTTTCCCCAACCGGCAATCGGAGGCACAGACCAAGACGTTCTTCGCTGACCCCGACGTTACAGCATCGTAGGCAGAGACCAGGGCACCGGTTCCAGCCTTCATAGAAGTGGTGAAATCGGAGGTCCGAATACTAGGGCCAAGGTCAAGCGCAGTGGCGATTATTCCGGCATTCTGACGCTCCTTATAGGGTGCAGTGGTAGTGGCAAAGAACAACCCGTCGATCTTCTCCCGATCAGCTCCTGTGAGGCAATCCATACCCGAGGCCACTGCCATAGTGAGGCTATCCTCATCATAATTGGCCACCGCCTTCTCGCCGGGAAGCAGAGAGGCAGGATTCAGCCACCCTAGAGATAGGTAGATGGTCGTCCGGTTTAGCCGGTAGAGGGGGATGTAAGCGCCGTAAGAAGTAATCCCTACCATTGTACTCCGTCCTCCTTGTTTATTTGCCGTGGAGACCAAAGTCTACCACCTTTGAGCTTCTCGGTCAATGTCATGGGTTTGAGAGTGTTTGGCAACTTAACCCGTCATTGCGAGCGGAGCGAAGCAATCTCTCACTATTGCTTTTAGAGATTGCTTCGGCACTTTGTGCCTCGCAATGACAACTAGACACCCTCACGGCTTATGCTTCGAGCGCATGAACTATGCTGGTGGTGGTCTGGGGCACTGCTTCAAATAAGGCGCCTCTTCCATAGTAGCAGGGTCAGGTCAGGGCAGAATCTCATCACTCGCTCTGACTTTATAGCAGCCGGGGAGAATCGCATATCTAGTATCTCACAGACTTGCCGTACTTCTCCCTGAGGACTGTCTTCAACACCTTTCCCACTGCGTTGCGAGGCAGGGCATCCACGAAGTCGACCGACTTAGGCTTCTTATAGCTAGCTAGATGTCCTTTGCAGAACTCCACTACCTCCTCCTCGGTCAACTTTTGCCCTGCCTTGCAGACCACTACAGCCTTGACGGATTCGCCCCACTCCTCATCGTGGATCCCGATAACAGCGCACTCCTGTATCTTGGGATGCTTACCCAGAACCTCTTCTACCTCGGCTGGGTAGATATTCTCCCCTCCACTGATGATCATGTCCTTTTTTCGGTCTACGACGTAAATGAATCCCTCCTCATCCTGTCTGACCAGATCAGTGGAGTGGAACCATCCACCCCTCATGGCTCGGGCAGTAGCCTCAGGGTCCTTGTAGTATTCCTTCATCACTGTCGGTCCTCGATAGACCGCTTCACCGACTGCTCCTAGGGGTACATCATTGCCGTTGTCATCAACGACTCGTACCTCGACAAAGGGAAGAGCTTTGCCCACAGACGTTTCTCGCCCCTTTGCTTCGCTGGGCCGAAGTATAGAGACAACTGGGCTCATCTCGGTCTGCCCGAAAGCATCGAAAATCTTGACCTTGGGGAAGTGCTTCTTAATCTGTCTCCGCATCTCCGTAGGCAGGATGGCGGCTCCTGATATCCAAATTCGGAGGGAACTGGCATCGTATTTGTCCAGATCAGGCAGTTGCAGGAGGAAAAAACTCATCACCGGCACCATAAGGATGGCATTGATTTTTTCGTCTTCAATGGTCTTCATGATGTAGGCTGGATTGAAGACCTCTGCCGGTAGGACGATAGTGGCACCCAGGAAAAAACCCAACTGGCAGAAACCGAAGGCCGCTAGATGAAATATTGGCGGAGGGGAAAAACCCCTGAAGTTGGAAAGGCCAGACATCCCCGGTTCATCTTGCACAAACATAACTGTCAGCATCCACACCACCATTGCATTCTTGTGGGTCAAAACAGCACCCTTGGGCCTACCGGTGGTACCAGCGGTGTACATGATGAACGCCGGGTCGTCTTCTTCAACGAGAATAAGCGGTTCGTTGTCTGGATACTTCGCAATCCAGGATTCGTAATGGAGCATTTTCTTCACCGGCTTGTCGCTGATGGAAATATAATTCTTTACCTGAGGAAGGTCTTTTTGAATGCTCTTTACAATGGGCACCAGAGCCTCCCCCGCTATGAGCGCCTCAGCATCGGAGTGATTTATGATGTATTTCAGCTCTTCTACATGGAGGCGGAAGTTGAGGGGTACCGCCACTGCTCCGATCTTAGCCAGGGCAAAGTAGGCTTCCAAAAACTGGTTGCAGTTAAAGGACAGTATGGCAACCTTGGCACCCTTCCTGATGCCGAGATCCAACAGGGCGTGAGCCAGCCGATTGATGCGAGCATTAAACTGCTTGTAGGTCAGGCGTGTGTCTCTGTACACCAGTGCCTCTTTGTCGGGGAATTTACGACTGTTACAAGCTATCATCTCCCCGAGAAGGAGCCTCCTCCCCAGGGCTTCCTGGATTGATTGCCTGTCTTCCACGTTTGTCCTCCTTTTCGTGATTCAGCTCACGAGCGAGAGGGTTGGATGATTATGTTTGGATTGCAGATATCGTTACTTTCAGTATTCAGCTAAAGACTTCTTGCCGTAGTATAGGTGCTTCGAGGGGTTATTGCAAGTATCTCGATTTGAGTTACTTAACAATTGTAGGGAACGAACTCTGTGTCGTTCCCAGCCTTGGGTGGACAGAGACGTCCACCCCTACTGATGCTTATTACTCGACAATCTCTCCATTTGAGGCGTTTATTAACACTCGTAGGGACTCCGATTTATCGGAGTCCCTACATCAAATTTGATAGGAGCTGCCAAACGACCCCCTGATTTGCTGGATGAGCCAGAAGAATCCACACGGATGCAGAGTGGGGTCAAACAGGCATCGCATCCCCATCACAGATTTGCATAATCCACTGCAAAACACTACAATCGCAATAGTCGAGAGTCCTGATGGTGATTCCTTGACTGCAAGAATCAGGGCGCAAAGGGCACCAAGTCAAGGTTTTGAAATAGGGGTCCTCCCGCTCTTCAGATATGCTGAAGCCACTTTGCAGCTTCTGGGGATTGTGGCGTGACCCTCTCTTTCAAATCTACTTGGCCCTCAAGTCCCTGCATGATTAGAAGGACGAAAGGAGGTCAGCAAAGATGGGAGAGAGACTGAAGGGCAAAGTTGCCGTAGTCACTGGCGCCGGGCGAGGCCTCGGCAGGGCTGAGGCTCTCTTGCTGGCTGAGGAGGGTGCCAAGGTGGTAGTGAACGACCTGGGCACTGGCCCCGATGGTGTGGGTGCGGCTGCTTCACCAGCCGATGGGGTAGTCAAGGAAATTAAAGGGCGGGGTGGAGAAGCAGTTGCCAACTACGACAGCGTAGCTACCCCGGAAGGCGGAGAGAACATCATCAAGACCGCGCTGGATGCTTTTGGCAGATTGGATATCCTAGTCAATAATGCCGGGGTTCTCCGAGATCGCATGATCTTCAACATGACTCCTGAGGAATGGGACATGGTTATCAAGACGCATCTCTACGGTCATTTCCATTGCACCAGACCTGCCTGTGTCATATTCAGAAAGCAAAGAAGTGGCCGTATAATAAACACCTCCTCTGAAGTAGGACTGGGAAACGCAGGGCAGGCTAACTACAGTGCGGCTAAAGAGGGAATAGTCGGATTCACTAGGACAGTAGCTAGAGATATGGGCAAATACGGGGTAACCTGCAACGCCATCAGGCCACGGGCTGCTACAAGACTGACGATATCGCCCGAACTGGCGTCTGCTATCGAAAATGCTCAGGCCCAAGGCACGGCGATGCCGACAGGAGCAGAGGTGTCTGCCATCCTGCACTCCCATTTATTGCCGCAAGATATAGCCCCCTTTGTAGTCTACTTGGCAACCGATGAGGCTGCCAATATAAATGGCTGCACCTTCCTGGTTACTGGAGACCAGATAGCTTTGTATTCTGAACCAGTGGCTATGAAAACTATCTACAAAGCTGGAGTGTGGACACTCGATGAGCTGTCGGCTATTGTGCCCAGCACGCTAGCCGCCGGGATGGTAAACCCCGCCCCACCACAGCCACCTAAACAGTAGATATGTGCAGAACAGCAAGTTAAAGGGGAAATAGCTGGTGGGTCAAGAGACTTGACCACTTCCTCGACGGCTAGGAAGACGATATATAATCTTTGTCATATTGGGAACTAGTGCGCTAAGCTAGGATTTGAGCTCTTTTTAACAGAGGCGTCTTTTTATATGACGACTGTCAACAGAGACAAAAGGAGGATGGAACGATGGCTGTAATCAGTGGTGGAGAAGCTCTGGTACGTTATCTCATTGAAGAAGGTGTGCGGTATGTTTTCGGCATTCCGGGCGACCAGTGTAACCCGATCACCGATGCTATCTATCGCTTGGGGCCTGAGGTGGGATTGAAGTTCGTTACCACACGCCACGAACAGGCAGCGGCTCACATGGCCGATGCTTGGGCGCGGGTAACTGGTCGGCCAGGGGTTTGCCTTGGTACAGTAGGCCCGGGCGTCGCTGACCTGGTGCCCGGCGTCTACCCGGCCTGGGCTGACTCAGTCCCTATGATTGTCCTGGGAGCACAGACCCAGACCTGGCGGTGCTATCCTGAGCATGGTTCTATGCAAGCCCTGGACCAGGTCCCCTTGATGACACCCATCACCAAATGGCGGGCTCTGGTGAACGATGTGAGGCGAATGACTCACCTGATGCAGATGGCATTTCGTGCCGCCACATCCGGCCGCCCAGGCCCCGCGTATCTTGACCTGCCCAATAACGTACTTTGTGACAAGATAGATACGGAGGTATACCCAATCCTGCCACCACAGCGCTATCGCGCCGCAACACCCCCAGTGGCTGATGCGTCTCTTATTGACCAAGCAGCAGAGATGCTGGCTCAGGCCGAGTGGCCGCTCATTCACACTGGTGGGGGAGTCCTTCGGGCTGGGGCTTGGACAGAAGTAGCGGAGATAGCTGAATACCTGTCGGCGGCAGTGACCACAAGCATCGGCGGACGGGGGGCTATCCCCGAGGACCATCCCTTGTGCCTCATTCCGTCTTCTTTTGGGGCACTGAAAGCTCAGGCGGCGGCTGACGTAGTACTCCTGGTAGGGGGTCGCCTTGGGGAGCTAGACTTCTGGGGACGCCCACCGTTATGGGGAGAGGTTGACACACAGCGCTACATACAGGTTGACATAGACCCCCAGAACATCGGTTTGAACCGCCCAATAGACTTGGCCCTGGTAGGGGATGCTAAAAGGACTCTGCGTGCCCTGCTGGAGGCGATCAAGGTCAGGACAGGACCCAAGCCAGAGAACCCGCAGTTTGACGACGCCAGGCAGGCCCAGCAGGACTGGGTGAACAGCTGGGAGGAAGGGGCACAGTCCGATGAGGTACCCATCCACCCCCTGCGTCTTATGCGCGAAGTGCGCCAGTTCTTCCCCCGGGAGGCCATCTACGCTCAGGATGGGGGCAACACACCAGTTTGGTCCTTTTACCAGAACCGCATCTACGAGCCGCGCTCTTTCCTCTGGGCGGCTGATACAGGACATCTGGGTTCAGGCGTGCCTTATGCTGTAGCAGCCAAGTTAGCTCGGCCTGACCTCCCTGTCTACTGCATCACCGGTGATGGTTCCTTCGGCTTCAACGCTATGGAGATGGAAACAGCGCGACGAGAGGGCGCACCGATTGTGGTCATTATTGTCAATGACCGGGCTTGGGGAATGATCAAGGCAACACAGAAGCTGAGCTACAAGGAACGCTATATTGGCGTGGACTTCAGTGATGCTCGATACGACAAACTAGCCGAGGCCTTAGGCTGCTACGGTGAGAGGGTCACCAAACCTTCCCAGATTCGGCCCGCCTTGCAGCGAGCGGTGGACTCCGGGTTGCCAGCGGTGCTGGATGTAATTGTGGACGCAGATTTGCACCTGACAGCACCAGACGCTGTGCTGCTGGATAGCCTATGGATGGAGGGTTGCGACGTAGGAGGCTTGTCATAACTGCAACTGTATCCAGTGATGTCAATCGCATCAGACCCGATGAGGTGCTAGGGTTTATAGCGAGATAGTGAGGGAGGATAATTAATTCTGGCGAGCCAGTATGCCCACTTGTCAGCAGATTTAAGAATGACTGGCCGAGCAATACTGTTATCTTTTGACTAAGGGAAGGGGGACTAGGACATGAAGGCCTTGCAATACTCTGTCTCAGTTCCGCAATTTGCAGCGTTGAAGGTCTTGGGCAGCATAAACAGAAGACTCTACTACGATGGTCCCCTGGCCACAATACGGCTGGTTGAGGTTCCGGAGCCAATACTACCCTCCTCTGACTGGGTAAAGATGAGGACATTAATGTGTGGAGTTTGTGAAACCGATGTTAACCTCATTTTCCTCAGGGAATCCCTAACAGCAACCCCTTTTATCTCGTTTCCATGCACCATGGGTCATGAGCTTAGCGGTGAGATTGTAGAGGTGGGAAGCCATGTTGATGGCATAGAAGTAGGAGATGTTGTTACTGTTGCCCCTTCTTTGAGCTGTTCCATAAGGGGGATTGAGCCTGAATGTAGAAGCTGCCAGATGGGTAGACTAGCCAATTGTGAGAACTTTGCCAAGGGCAATCTTTCTCCAGGGATGCTGGTTGGTCTATGCCGCGATGTAGGCGGAGGCTTTGCACCGTATCTGGTAGCCCATAAGAATCAGATTTTCAAATTACCAGCCCAGGTGTCTCACCGAGAAGGCGCCATGATAGAACCCCTTGCCGTAGCCCTTCAAGCAGTGCTCGATAATAGGCCCAACAAAGACGACCAGGTCCTTGTCATAGGGGCTGGTGTGATAGGCAATCTTATTGTCCAATCAATACGCGCCCTTGAGATAGACTGTTCTGTTACAGTGGCGGAGCCCTCGCTATTCCATGCGGGATTGGCATCCAAAGTGAGGGCCAATCATCTGATTACCGATGGTGAAATATTGCGCCACGCGATAGACATCACCGGGGCCAAGGCGTACAAACCCACCATAGGTAAAGAGATCCTTATGGGGGGATTCTCGAAGACCTTCGATACTGTAGCTAGTAGCCAGACACTAGATGCTAGTTTGAGGACACTGAGAACAGGAGGGGTATTAAGTGTGGTGGGGATTGGCAAGGAGGTGATGACTGATCTCACACCCCTTTGGCTGAAGCTTCAGACCATAAAGGGTGTCTATTGCTACGGCTATAGTGACATGTACAACGGAAGAAAGCACCTTTTTGAGATAGCCATCGACCTTGTGAAGCAGAAAAAGGTTCATCTTGAGTCTATGATAACCCATACCTTCTCTATTGAAGATTATAAGCAGATGATTGCAGTCAACCTGAACAAGTCGAAGCACCGGGCAGTAAAGACAGCGATTTCCTTTGTTTGATGGGCACACAGTCATCATTGAGCATCGGAAGACTCGCTAAGAATGACGTGCCCCTGTTGCAGTGTCAGTCTGGGAAAGAGCCAGCGGCGATGGGCCTGTACACTCGGGGCTATGCCTTTTTGCCTAGAGCATAACACCAGCGTTCCGTGATGATACTCTGAGCCAACTGGAGTCCTAAATTTGTCACCGAGCAGGCATGTCTTGACGTTGAAGGCGTTGGGCGTTATGATGAAGGCAGGCTTGGTCTATGAGCAGGCGAAAGGTGCTCTTCACGGAGCATGTTAGCTTCGCCGTCATGGGAAAGGGGGTGATATTGGCAGTTTGCACTGAACAACCTTGAGAACCAAAGTGAAATAAGGAGGTGGCAGACATGAAGAAGATGACGAAAGCAGTTAGTATCTTGTTGGTTGCTTGTTTGGTAGCAGTGGCGAGTGCTGCTGGGTGTGCCGAGGAAGCTGAAAAGGAGATAAAAATAGGCGTAATTGGCCCTATGGTTTACGTACAAGGCGAACACCATTGGTACGGAGCAACGTTAGCGGCTGAGGAGATAAATGCTGCCGGCGGCATAATGGTGGGAGACGAGTCGTACCAGATCAAACTGGTCAAAATGGACTCCAATGAAATCCTCAGCGTTGCAGACGCCTCTGCTGCAATGGAAAGGCTGATAACTGTTGAGAATGTGGACTTTGTAGTTGGTGGCTTCAGGACTGAGTCGGTACGGGCGATGCAAGAAGTTGCCATGGAACATGAGATGATCTTCCTCGTCTGCGGTGCCAGCGTAGACGAGCTATGTGAACGGGTAGCCGAAAATTACGACAGATACAAGTACACGTTCCGGATTACCCCGGTAAATGGCACCAACCTTGCCAAGATCAGTTTCATGCTTACAGGGATGGTGGCCGCAGAAATTGGCGCGCTCGGTGTTGTCCCCAAGGTAGCCATATTGGCCGAGGATATGGCGTGGGCAAATCCCCTAGTTGCCTCTGCTCAAGCGTACTTTGCTGCTCCTCCTCCTTATGGTATGGGGCTGACGGTCGTTGACACATGGCGGCCTTCCCAAACGGCTACCGATGTAACGGTTGAATTGGGCGAAATAGAAGCTGCCGGAGCCAACATCATCTACACCGCAGTCTCCGGACCTCTTGGGGTCGCCTATAGCAGGCAATGGGGCGAGAACCGAATCCCGGCGGCTTCGGTGGGGATCAACGTTGAAGCTCAGAAAGGGGACTTCCTGGATGTAACCGGCGGATATGGCGCGTGGGAGACGACTTTGAATACCTACGGCAGGGTCGAGATCACCGATGAGACCATAGACTTTTTCGACACCTTCGTAGAGAGGTTTGAAGAGATTCCCATATATACTGCCGGCACCTATGAGGCGCTATACATACTGAAGGATGCTATTGAAAGAGCGAATAGCCTCGTTAGCGATGCCGTTGTTACTGCACTGGAAGCTACCGATCTTAGTGGACCGGCCGGCAGAATGGTCTTCATGGGGACAGATAAAGTGACTCCTCACGACGTAACCTGGGGACCAGGTTATGTTACCGGTATCGGCGTCCAATGGCAGTATGGGGAGCTGGTGTGCGTTTGGCCTAATCCTATACAAGCATTGGGGGTAGTCTACGAGGGTACTGTAGAGTATACACTGCCGCCGTGGGTAGTGACAGCCTTAACTGAATGATGCTTCAGCCGTTGGCTAGACGATTTGCATTTCGGCCTTTGCCATAGTTTGGCGTACAGCATTCAGTGGGGTATACCCCCTCTAGCGGGGATGTGTCTTTGCCGAGGGGGTATATTCCTCTATCTATTGATGCGGCTTAAATGAGCCATGGTTGAGCGCATAATAATTTATGGACTGATAGACGGTGGCGTTTACGCCCTCTTGGCAGTTGGCTTCACGCTCATTTTTGGGGTAGCCCGCATCATCAACCTGGCCCATACCGCCTTCTATATGTTGGCTGCCTATTTGATACTCACCTTCGCCAATTCCCTCGGGCTACCGCTTGTTTTATCTGTCATCCTCTCGATAATAGCTGTGACCATCATAGGGGTGTTCAGCTATAAGCTGGTCATTGATCCCGTTCGTGGGCATGAGACTACCATATTGATAGTGACCATAGCCCTGGCTATGGTGATTCAGGAGACCATAGCCAGGGAATATGGTAGCGGCTTTCAGGGGGTCCCCAGCCTAATTTCAGGATACACAACGATACTGGGAACGAAGGTTCTCTATCAGCAGATACTAACCTTTGGGGTAGTCTTAATCATCCTGCTGGGTACATGGGCCCTGTTGATGAAAACCAGGCTGGGAATCGCTATTAGGTCCACGGCTCAGGATAGAGAAGTGGCCAATCTGATGGGGATAAACGTGACCAGGACAGGAATGATAACTATGGCCATATCTGTGGCGCTGGCG
>Ga0315314_1000872_pt1 | contig 29545 bp, 39 predicted proteins | sample TDP9_MG_FD_203631 | JGI IMG/M metagenome (GOLD analysis project Ga0315314, IMG submission 203631) | Freshwater sediment microbial communities from Lake Towuti, South Sulawesi, Indonesia - TDP9 | ecosystem: Environmental > Aquatic > Freshwater > Lake > Sediment | place: Indonesia: South Sulawesi... | reverse complement strand
GGATTATGACCGACCGCAGAGACTATATCCCAGAAGGTTATAAACCCAAATCCTGAGGATCTTCACTTGTCAAAGAGCCATAAAAATTTTGCTAATTTATTCTTGACTCTCTATAGCTGGTCTTTCTCAAACATTGGTAACTGGTAATTGGTAATTGGTAATTGGTAAATTATTCAACCATTTAACCAATTGTAGGATGGGCAGGCCTGTCCTGAGCCATGTCGAAGGATTCCCTGCCCATGCGGATTATTTCAGCATGGGCAACATATAGTTGCCCATCCTACTCAAGATTCTGAATTCTTTCTACCTCCTTCCAGGCTCAATCCGTTCGTTCTCCGTAGTAACTACGAAGGATGGATATGAGCCGTTAATCGAAATGTAAAAACCTTAATTTTGCAGCACAATCCGCCGCAGGCGAGCTGTGCCTTACACCATACAGCTCCCTCCTTCAGAAAAAACTGTTAAAATCCTGCAACTAATAAAAGCAGAAACAGTGGCTCGTAACAATCTTATTTATACCAAATTCGCTGCTTTTACGTCAAGAGAAACTTTATAAAAGCTTGCCACGAGCCCCGCCCAGTGCTGGGCGGGGTTTTTCTTGTTAAACGTTGTAAGCTGATGATGCAGTGGTCCCGCCGCGGCCGGTCCAGTTCGTGTGGAAGAATTCGCCACGTGGCTTATCAACCCGCTCGTAAGTATGGGCGCCGAAATAGTCCCGCTGGGCCTGCAATAGATTAGCCGGCAAGCGGGCGCTGCGATAGCCATCGTAAAAGGATAGTGCAGAACTCATAGCCGGCACCGGGATGCCGAGCTTGATGGCAGTGTTAACCACCCGCCGCCAAGAAGCCTGGCCTTTTTGCACGGCTCGTTTGAAGAACGGGTCAAGCAGCAGATTTTCCAGCTTGGGATTTTTGTCGAAGGCCTCTTTTATTTTGCTAAGAAAAGCTGAGCGTATGATGCAACCGCCCCGCCAGATCGAGGCGATGCCGCCGTAATTGAGGTTCCAATTATGTTCCTTGGCGGCGGCTCGCATCAGTTGATAGCCCTGGGCGTAGCTTACAATCTTCGATGCGTATAGTGCGGCTCTGAGGTCTTCGATGAATTTACTCCTGTCGCCTCTGAACTTGGCCTTCGGGCCTCGCAGGACTTTCGATGCCATAGCACGCTCTTCTATTAGCGCTGAAAGGCAGCGAGCGAAAACGGCCTCGCCGATGAGCGTCAGAGGCTGGCCGAGGTGCAGGGCCTCAATGCCGGTCCATTTGCCGGTTCCCTTCTGGCCGGCTGTATCGAGAATAAGGTCGATGACCTCGTTGCCATCTTCATCCTTGTAGGCGAGGATGTCACGGGTTATCTCGATGAGGTACGAATTAAGCTCACCTTCATTCCACTCGGCAAAGACCTCGTGCATTTCTTGGTTGGTCATTACGAGACCATCTTTGAGCATCTGGTAGGTCTCGCCAATCATCTGCATATCGCCGTATTCGATGCCGTTGTGCGTCATCTTGACGAAGTGGCCGGCGCCGTTTTCGCCCATCCATTCGCAGCAGGGCTGGCCATCGGGGGCCTTAGCAGCGATTTTCTGAAAGATAGGTTTTATATGCTGCCAGGCTGGCGGCGAGCCGCCTGGCATAATCGAAGGGCCTGTAAGCGCTCCTTCTTCGCCGCCGGAGACGCCGGTGCCGATGTAGAGTTTGCCTTTGCTTTCGACATACTCGGTTCGGCGGATAGTGTCGGGAAAGTGCGAGTTGCCGCCATCGATAATGATGTCACCATCGTCAAGAGAGGGCAGGAGCTGCTCGATAAAATCATCGACTGCCTGGCCGGCCTTTACCATTAACATTACCTTGCGTGGTTTTTTAAGAGCTGCGACAAATTCCTCGAGAGCATGACAGCCGATGATATTTTTGCCTTTGGCTCGGCCATTAATAAAATCATCCACTTTCGACACAGTACGGTTATAGCAAGCTACCGTAAAGCCTTTGCTTTCCATATTCAGGATTAAGTTTTCGCCCATTACCGCCAAACCTATTAGGCCAATATCTTCTTTTGCCATTTTTTATCGCTCCCTTCTCATTTTGGTTAATCTTTCGGGATAGTGGGAATATATCCATTCGACAATCTATATAGTGTTTCACCCGCGTGGTGGACAACTAAAATTCCTTCATCTTCTCTATTTTCGTAGTCGGCTATGTTTATATCCGCAGGATTCATATAGCCGAGATTTACTTTTTTGCAGCGTTGTCTGCCGATGCCGGTCGCAAAAATCGTTTTCATATGTGCAAATTGGTTGTACATTAATAGCTTTTCTCCGGGGGATCTTTGACTCCAATATCTTCCAGTTGCCGGATTAGAATAGCAAGCTGTTGTGTACATAAGAGCCAAAGTCGTTCATATCGGATTTCGCCATACTCATGGGCAAGTACATTTCTTAAGGCAATAATGGCCTTCCAGGGAATTTCAGTGTGACTTTCGCGGAATGTTTGTGAAACACATCTGGCCGCCTCTCCGAGAATTTCCAGGTTTCGTTCAACAGCGTTGCGGACCATCCTGTCTGCGAGGAATCCATCGAATCGCATACCGCTAGTGAACTGAACTATCGTTCGAGCTGCATCCAGCATATCCCACAGTCGGGCCATATCTTGTTTGTTAGGCTGCATAAAGCACCTTATAAGTGTTCAATATTTCGCGCTTGCGCCAGGGATTTCGTAGCGCCTCCTTCTCGACCAGGTCAATCGTGCGACTGAAAAGTACCTCCAGCTCCTCTTTCATCTCCATCAGATCCCATAAGCTCCAAGGAGCATCGGACTGGAAAGTAACCAGGACGTCCACATCACTATCTGCGCAGAAATCATCGCGCAAGACAGAGCCGAACAGTGATAGCTCCTTGACTTTCCATTTTTGACAGAGATCAGAAAGCCTCTTTTCAGAAATATCTATTCCGTGATAATTCATTGCTATTATCACCAATGATTATTCTGTTGGAATAGTCGGTATATAGCCACTTGATAATCTATATAATGTTTCACCCGCGTGGTGAACAACTAAAATTCCTTCGTCTTCTCTATTTTCGTAGTCAGCTATATTTATATCATCAGGATTCATATAGCCGAGGTTTACTTTCTCGCAGCGGCATCTTCCGATGCCTGTCGCGAGCACCACGTTGATTCTTGGTTTTTCGACGCCGTTATTATATGTACCGATACCCTTTACGTGTGTGGAGTGCGCAATAACAGCACGTGGGATACCCTTGAATTTTTCCATTCGCTTAAGGAAATAATCTCTGGTATGGTAGCCGATTTTATTTAAGATTTTGCCGTGCGTGTAAGAAATCTCCGTAATGTGCGGAGCGTAGATAATCAAGGTTGCGCCGTCAGCAGCGACCGGCTCTAATTTGTACATAGCCTTTGCAGCCGTCCAGATGTCATCGTACATCTGTGGCGCGATGCTGAGAATGGTCTTAAAAGGCTTATCTTTATAAACGATATGAACGTCTCTGGATAAATCCGCAGCCTTTTCCCAAGCTTGGACGCAATCGCCAATAAATATCCCCTTGAGATTATTTTCGGTAGCAACTATTGCAAATAGTTTGCGGGGCATTTTTATAAATGAAGCTGCTTTTTCAACAACCTGGCGGGTCGGGGTCCAAATATTTCCATTAATAACGGGGTTTGTAATCACGGCACTTAGCCAGTGAAAGAAGTTTATGATTTCTTCACCGGCTATTCCAGGGAAGATATATTTATGTCCGCCGGAAAAACCCACAACTTCGTGCGGAAAAACCGGCCCTAAAATGAAAAATTCATCGTATTCGAAAATCAATTTGTTAATAGCAACGTCAACTTCTTCACGAAACAGGCCTCCACTTAATTTGTCAATTTCGTCAGCGGGAATTTTGCCAATAGAAGTAAAGACTTCAGGCTTTGCCCATTCGTGGTTAAAGAATCGAACCTTTGCGTATTTGCTTTTTCGTTCATCTTGTCTAATTGTGAGTCTTTTGCAGATTTGCTCTTCCGTCAGAGGCTGATGCGTTCCAAGTGCGACTAAACAATCGATACTTTTTACTTTTTGCTTTAAGCAATCATAAATTATCTTGAATATGTCACCAACAGGACCTGAACGGGTGTTATCGGGAATTATTAGCAGAATTCTTTTGCCTGTATAGTCGTCCTGCGCAAAGAACTCGGCGACCGCTTCGTGCGCCTGCTTATTCTCAACAGAACCATCTTTGTTTTGTCGTTCAATAACCATTATTTGTATCTCGTATTTCCCTTAACATTTTTTATAAATCGGGACGGCTTGCGCAAAAGCCCAGTGTTAAGCCGCCATCCACGGTAATGCTGGCTCCTGTCATATAGTCACATTCGTTCGAGCTGAGGAAAGTAACAAGTCGAGCTATTTCTTCGGCTGTGCCGACTCTGCCTGCTGGGACGGCGGTCAGGAATTTTGCTTGTCTGTCTAACGGGGTAAGTTCTGTAGCGATGGCGCCGACCACAACGGAATTAACCTGAATATTGTATTGGGCCAATTCCAGGGCCAGAGACTTTGTCAGGGTTTCAAGAGCGCCTTTCGAGGCACTATAGTGGGCGAAGTTGCGCCTGGCGTCATAGGCGTGAACAGAGCTGATATTAATAATCTTTCCACTCTGTTTGTTGCTGCACATCAATCTGCCAGCATGTTGAGAACATAAGAAAGGCGCCTTCAGATTAACAGAAAGCACGTGGTCCCAATCTTCCTGCTTAAGCTCCAAGATAGGACTGGGGTTCTGCGTGGCCGCATTGTTGACCAGTATATCCAGTCTGGCGAAGATATTCTTTATCTGCGAAAACATTTTGTCAATCTCTGCCGGCTCTGAGAGCTCCGCTACGACCATGATGGAATCCGGACTTAACTTTTTGACCTCTTCGAAGGAGCTGTAAAGGGCGTCAGACTCTCTGGAGCCATGAACAATTACTTTGCACTTCTTGCGTGCCAGCTCGACAGCGATGGCTTTGCCAATGCCTCGACTTGACCCTGTAACCAGCGCAATTTTATTCTTCAGTCCCATCTCTTTTCTTCTTAGAAAAGTGCATAGAACCAGCGTAATCCATTATCAGATAACGAAGATTGTGCTTATCAGCTATCCGTCGAAATTCGTTTATGTCGGCTGTATTGATAGTAAACATGTCATAGTGCATAGGAATGGTCAGGCGGGCATCGATATCAAGGGCAAATCGGATTGCCTCCTCGTAGGTGAAATTTCCTTCAAGGTCGAGGCTGTGCCTGAGCTCGTCCCTACCGTTGATGGGCAGAAAAGCCAGATCGATTCTGTGTTTTTTGAGGCGCTGGCCCTGTCCGTGGTATGGAATCGTGTCGCCGGCGTGAAACACCGTGATGCCGTCGATATTGATTACATAACTGAGGTAGGGATAGCCCCTTTGGGGGTGTTTATCGAACTGCTCGTGTTTGGCTGGAACAGCGTAAATTTGTATTTCCTTCAGGCGCAGCTCATCGTCGCCTTTCATCGTGTGAATTCGCTCGTCATCGATTCCGAAGCCCCGCATCGTATCACGAGCACATTCCGGCACGAGGAAATCAGCACGGGGCGACTGAGCGGCAATGATTGGGATGCTCTCAGGGTCGATATGGTCGGCGTGATCATGGGTGCAGAGCACAATGTCAGCATGGTTGACGTCTTGCGGTCTCATCGGCGCCGGCTTGATACGCACATGCTCGTTGGATTTGCCTCTGGTCATTTTTTCAGCGTAGGTGCTCAGATAAGGATCGATATAAATAATTCGGCCGGGCGACTTGAAGACAAAGCCCTCCTGGCCGAGCCACCAGATTTGAAGGCCGCCCGGTCTGACCTGTGTTTGGTTTATTTCGTTGATTAACGCGTTCATTCTCGACAGTCAATAATTATCTTGATAGCTCCAGATTTATTCTTGTTACAGGCTACATGGAAAGCCTTTACAGCATCGGACAGGCCGAAGCGGTGTGTAATCAACTGCTCCACTTTTACCAGCCCAGCCGATACTAATTCAATAACCCGCGGAAAATCGGTGTACATAGCGTTTGACGAGGTTCTAATAGTCCGCTCTCCGCTGAGCAGCAGTGCCGGAAAGCTGACTTGGTTTTCCTTCGTAGCCATCAGAACCAGCGTACCGCCTTTTTTAAGAATTTTCAGTGATTCGAGAATACTTGCCGATGTGCCGACCGTGTTAAAGGCCAGATTAACGCCCTGGGAATTTGTCTTTTCCATGACAAGGTCATAAAGGCTATTCGAGCTGTTGCCCAGATTTACGGTACAATCAACACCTACTTTTTCGGCGACGGTGATATTCTCCGCAGCAATATCGGTAATGAAGGTTTGAACCGCTCCATAAACCTTGACAAGTTGTGCTATCAGCAGGCCTATAGGGCCAGCCCCGAGAATGGCGACCTTATCCAGCGGCTTGGGATGGCCTACATCCACGGCATGAATGGCAGCAGTTAACGGATCAAAGAACGTTGCTTGCTCATCGGTTATGTTCTCTGGCAATTCATAGAGATGACTTGCGAACGCAGGGCAGAACTCGGCCATGCCGCCGGGATAGAAGTCCATTTTGCCCCACCCTTGTCCGTGGCCGAGGTGTTTTGTGTGGTCGCACAGATTTTCCTGTCCGTTTCGGCAAAAACTGCACCGGCCACAGGTAATAAAGGTGTTAATCCCGACGCGTTTTCCCAGAAGTTGAGCATCTGATTTGTCAAAAACATCGTGGACAACACCTACAAACTCGTGTCCAAGGATTATGTTCGGCGGGTTGTCAATATGACGTCCGAGAGTCTGCTTGGCCCAAGGGTTCTCACCGTGGAAGTAACGAATATCGCTGCCGCAGATACCACATTTGGATACCTTGATTAGCACCTGTCCGGCTGAAAGCTTCGGAGTCGGAACATCCATCACTTCAAGCTGCTCTGGAGATTTTAAAACGAGCGCCTTCACCAGCTCATCCCTTCTTCTTTACAAAACGACAAAATCCTTACTTCTTCCAGGGCGGTGTTTCGGGCAGATATGCGTCGAATTCTGCAATTACTTTTTTCTCATAGTCACCGGCGTATTTGCCGTTGATAAATTTATCAAACGCCTCATCATGGAATCGCTTCCAAGACTCATCTTCATTACCCGGATTTACTGGATAAAATAGGGCGTTGTTTGCCCTGGCGGCCTTCATGTCACCGATGGCGTCACCAATCATCAGAACATGGTCTTTTTCGTATCTGCCCTTTGCAGCATATTCAAGGTGCTGAGCTTTTGTTCCCATTTCCTGCCCTGCTATAACCTGTACGTATTTAGCGATGTCGTGTTCTTCCCACTCGCGAATAAGAGCCTCGCCCGGCGTGGCGGAGACGACAATTACGTCAGCCAGAGGCTTTATCATCTGCAAGCTCTCCCGCACGTACGGGAAAGGCGGCATCTTTTTGACAATTTCTTCGATCGCCCAGTTGACCTTCTCGCTCCATTGCAGCGCAAGCTCTAATTCTTTTTTGGCCTGTTTGTCTTTGGCCTCCTGAATTGCCTTTTTAAGCCCCTCGTTGCTCAGTGTACTTTTTGGGTCATCGACCCATGCAAAATAGTGCGAAAATTGCGGGACCTTGAAATTCCTGGTTTTGACCATCGGATGTGAAGGCAGAAGCTCTGCTAAAATGAGCTTAAGTGTTTTATGCCGGTTGGCTCCTCGCGTTTTTGAGAAAAGGTCGGCAAAATCCTTGCACTCTCTTGCCGCTTGTGCTACAGGCTGCAGGCCGAAATAGCCGATCATCCACGGACAGAAGCACTCCCGCTGTTTAATTCCCATCGTATCGAAGGCGCAGCCGTCTGAATCGATGCCAACAAAAAATTTATGCTTCGGCTTAAATTCTTTCAATGGTATTGCAGAATCAATATCAGCCATTTTATTCTCCCAAAAAGAATTTTCGATTTCTAATTTACGATTTCAAAGCTCGATTTTCAAATCGACAATCGGAATTTGGCAATTGAAAATCACACCAGACAGCTGGGATTACTTTCCTGTTTCATTTTATCTATTTCCTTCTCGGTGTAAAGGAATGAATATAAAAATCCTCTTAACTTGTTAAACGGCCTGATCTGTGTATAATCTTACGGTATGGCTATCGAGAGCGAAAAACTGACGCCTGCGATGAAGCAGTTTCACCAATTCAAGCGAAAATATCCGGACTGCATACTGTTTTTTCGCATGGGCGATTTCTACGAGACCTTTTACGAGGATGCTGAGGTCTGCTCTCGCGTCTGCGGTCTGGCTCTAACCAGCAGAAGCAAAGGTGATAATCCTATCCCACTGGCTGGTGTGCCGTACCACGCAGTTGAAGGATACCTAAAAAAGATGCTGCAGGCCGGCTACAAAGTTGCTGTCTGCGAGCAGGTCGAAGACCCCAAAACTGCAAAGGGCCTCGTCAAACGCGACATCGTGCGAATTGTTACTCCCGGCACTCTTACCGATGATATCCTGCTGAATGCCAAAGAGGACAACTTCCTCTGCGCAGTCAGCTTGGGAGCTAAAGCAATTGCTGCAATTAGCTGGGTCGATATTTCAACGGGCCACTTCTTCGTCCAGGAGCTTGCCGAAAAAAATGTGCTCGATGAGCTGCTGCGGCTCAGCCCCGCAGAGTGTCTGCTTGCCGACAGACGCGGCGAACTATTCGAAGCCGAGACCAGAAAACTTGCCAAAGACATCGCTCAACTTACAAAAGCTGCTGTGACGGAGCGGCCCGCCTGGTATTTCGACCCCTATCAGGCAAGGCAGCGCCTGCTCAAGCATTTCGGCACTACTACCCTCGAAGGCTTCGGCATCAGTGATAATGAGGATGGCCTGATCTGCCCAGCCGGTGCTATCATCGAATACCTTAACGAAACTCAAAAAACAACGCTCGGCCACATCCAGAGTCTGAAAAAAATCAATCGTCAAAAGTTCCTGCAAATCGACCCCGCCAGCCTGCGGAGTCTGGAAATCCTGCGAACCATCCGTGCTGAAAGCCCAAAGGGGTCGCTTCTCGACTGTCTTGACCAGACTTTGACCGGCATGGGCGGCAGAATGATAAGAGCCTGGCTGTGTATGCCGCTGTGTGACCTCGGCGCAATCGAGCTGCGACAGGATGCCGTCGAGGAATTAAAAGATAGTGACACTAAATTAACTGATATTCGCAAACTCTTTTCAAACATATCCGACACCGAAAGGATTACAGCCCGAATCAGCACTTTTAGAGCAACACCGAGAGATTTAGTGGCGCTTTCCGCGACACTACGACAAATACCAAAGCTCCGTGAAATCCTTCAGCAATTCCGAGCCGACCTGCTTATGCGGTTAGCAGGCCAGTGTGATAGCATGGACGAATTAGCTGACCTTCTTGAGGCCGCAATCGAGCCGGACCCTCCCGCACATCTCCGAGATGGCGGCGTAATAAAGGCCGGCTTTTCGCAAGAGATGGACAATCTGCGCTCGATCTCCAAAGACGGCCAAAGCTGGCTGCGCCGCTATCAAAAAGAGCAGATCGAGCGAACCGGCATCGGCAATCTGAAAATCGGTTACAATAAGGTCTTCGGCTACTACATTGAAGTCACTCGTTCATCCGCCGACAAAGTACCATCGGATTACGTCCGCAAGCAGACAATCAAAAACGCAGAGCGTTACATCACAGAGGAGCTTAAAAAATACGAAACACAGGCCCTCAGCGCCGATGAAAAGGCACTCGAATTAGAGCAGCAATTGTTCGACCAGGTTCGTCGACAGGCTGCCGGGTATGTAAGCCGACTGCAGGCCCTTGCCGATACTATTGCCCAGTGTGATTGTCTTGCTGCTCTTGCGTATCTGGCCAAACGGCGGAACTACATCCGCCCCCAAATAACCGAAGGCGGCGAGCTTATCATCCGCGACGGCAAACATCCAGTGCTTGCTGAAGTTCTTGGCCCGGAGTTTGTGCCTAACGATGTCGAACTTGGCGATAATGCTGGCGATATACTTGTCATCACAGGGCCAAATATGTCCGGCAAAAGCACCTATATAAGGCAGAATGCCCTACTGGTCCTGATGGCACAGACCGGCTCATTGATCCCCGCTTCGCAGGCAACTATCGGCCTTGTCGATAGAATCTTTACTCGCGTCGGCGCTTCCGATGAGCTGGTTCGCGGCCAATCGACCTTTATGGTCGAAATGACTGAAACCGCTAATATTATCAACAACGCTACGCAAAAGTCACTGGTTATTCTCGATGAGGTTGGCCGCGGCACAAGCACTTACGACGGCCTTGCCCTTGCCTGGGCGATTACCGAACATATCGCAAACAACATAAAGTGTCGAACGCTGTTTGCTACGCATTATCACGAACTAACCGAATTGGCTGAGCTATTTGCGAATGTGAAGAATTGTAACGTTGCTGTCCGCGAGTGGATGGACGAGGTGGTCTTTTTGCACAAGATATTACCCGGCGGGACGGACAAAAGCTACGGCATCCACGTTGCAAAGCTGGCCGGCGTGCCGAAATCTATTGTCAAGCGAAGTGCCGAAATATTGGAAGAATTGGAAGCCGCCTTCGCAAAGGAGGCGACCGGCGACCGCCTCGCACGCCACAAGACAAAGCAACTGGACAAAGACCTGCTATTTGTGGAAAAGCACAAGCCCATCTTAGATAAGTTAGCCTCAATGGATATAAATAGCCTAACTCCAATAGAAGCGATAAACTTGCTTAATCAGATAAAGAACGAAATCGACGAAAAATAGAAAACAGAAGACAGAAAATAGAGAGAAGAAAATGGATCAGAAAATTGAGGGTTTTCGTGATCGTAATGTTTACAATCCTGCGTAAGAACAAGTAAAATGTCCGTTATCTGCCTTCAGGCATTGGTTATCTGTTTATAGAAAGAGAGAAATGTTATGAAAACCTCAATAAAGCTGATAGTGATAAGCCTCTGCGGACTTTTACTTCTGCAGAGCTCTTGCACGGAGGTTGAAATCACCGGCAGACAACAATTCAACATCGTTCCTGATTCCCTTATCAATTCCATGGCTTTTCAGTCCTATAGAGAGTTTCTCGGCCAGCATAAGCTCAGCAGTAACACCGAGCAGACCCAAATGGTAAAACGCGCAGGTAGTCGTATTCAAGCCGCACTTGAGCGGTACTGTGTTGAAAACTACTGCAGCGAGAAACTTGATGGCTACCAGTGGGAGTTTAATCTTGTCGAAGACCCTAACGTCAATGCCTGGTGTATGCCAGGCGGAAAGGTCGTGGTCTATACCGGCATGTTGCCGATCGCGCAGGGTGAAGCTGGCCTTGCCGTAGTGATGGGCCACGAGATTGCGCACGCATTTGCCAAGCACGGCTCAGAGAGAATGACGCAGGGTCTTTTGTTAGATATGGGGGGAATGGCTTTAGAAAAAGCCGTGGCAACAAGGCCCGCACAGACGCAGGAGCTTTTCAAATTGTCTTACGGCTTAGGAACGCAGTTGGGCGTTCTGCTGCCCTATAGCAGGCTGCACGAGAATGAAGCGGATCAGCTCGGCCTAATCTTTATGGCTATGGCTGGCTACGACCCGCATGAGGCCGTCGCCTTTTGGCAGAGGATGTCGGCTGAAAAGAAAAGGCCGAGGCTGCCGCAATTTTTAAGCACGCATCCAGCCGATGAGACTCGAATCCAAAACATTAAAGATCTTATCCCCGAAGCCATGCAATACTACCGCAAGCAGTAGCAAAAGAATTTGGTAGTTTTTCCCCCATTAAATAGTAGCTGTCATTCCTTCGCTACGCTCAGAGCCTGCCCTGAGCTTTTCGAAGGGACAGCGTCTGAGCGAGCGAGCCGAAGCCCTGAGTAAAACGAAGGGGAAGAATCTGGGCTTCGACAGCCAGATGCTTCGCCCCCGTGCCCCTAAGCCCCTAAGGGAAAAGCTGCCTTAAACAACAAAACGACCTCTATAATACGATGTGTTCTATGCCCACTTCCTATATCGTGCACTTTTTCACATCGAACAATAATTTAGTAATAACGTATCAGCATAAAGCAGTACATAAGCTTATTTGCAAAAATTTATTGTCGTTTAGGAGGCATGTCATGGAGTTTCTAAAAGTCCTTAGCCTTAGATTGATAGCTCTGGTCTTTGTGTTCACGATATGGCAAGTAACCTCGCCCCTCACTGTTCCAGCGTCTGCTGGCCAGACGATAGCAGCTAAGCCATCTGCATCTCATGACGCAATGGATGATAACACAGATGGCCTCTCCAGGCAGTCCAATGAGTTTTCCTTAGCTAAGCCAAAAAACCGAGCAGAATCCGTAAAGGCTATAGCTTCCTACCTTAGCTTGGGCGAAGGCTCGGTTGTTGCTGACATCGGGGCAGGGAAGGGCGAAGATACATGGGTTTTTGCGGATATAGTTGGCGAAACAGGGACGGTGTTTACCCAGGAGATCGTAGAAAGCCTGGTAAATAAATTAGAGACCGAGGCTATCAGAAGACAGCTTATCCAAGTTCGCGCTGTGCTGGGCCGCTCCGACAATCCCTGTTTGCCCCCAAATTCTGTTGACCTTGTTTTTTTGCATCATACTTACCACCATTTTGCAAAACCCCGAGAGATGTTACGAGGAATCTGGCACACATTAAAGCCGGGCGGTCATCTAACAGTAGTCGATCAGCAGTTTGGGACATTATGCGAATGGGTTCCGCAGGAGCGCCGTGAGAAAGAGCATTTCCCGACTGCTGAAACAACAGTGGTTAGAGAGGCGAGGGGAGAGGGATTTGCCTTCATCGCCTGTGTTGAACAATGCTGGCACACAGAGGATGATTTTGTCCTTATCTTTCAGCGCCCCAAAGAACTGGAGAATCCCGGTCGTGATCCGGATCCTTTTCATTCTATTGCAGTCAAAACGTGCTCCCATCTGTTCCTTCCCATCGGTCGTCCTTATCAAAAACCGGTTTTTATCGCATTAGGCGAAGCTCGCAAACTGATGGCCCCAATTCTTAAAGAATCGTCTGGCGAGGGACTGGAGATCGTTTTAGAGGAGTGGGCCACAAAAAAAGAAGATAGACCGCCGCTTCCTTCTGGAGTTTGCCTGCCTTCGGTCCTGACAAAGAACGGAGACCCTAATCTGGGAGCTGAGCCGATCGATGTGGTTTTCTTTCTGGATAGCTATCATCTGCTTTTTCACGGTGGGACTCTGCTGGCTAAGATATACGAAAAGCTTCTGCCAACCGGCTGCGTATACGTTCTGGATCGCAAGGCGGACGAGCCGCTAACCCGACGTGAGGCAAGTCATCGCAGAAAGATACGACCAGAGGTGGTAAAGGAGGAGATGGCTATGGCAGGTTTCTTTTTCTGGTTTGGCGGCCCCGAGCTGGCTTGCGACGTTTGCAACGCTTGTGACCGCTTTCTTCTGGTTTTTGGTAAAGTACGACCCGAAGAAATTCTACTCGGTGAACATCCTTTTATCTGATCTGACCCCGGATTATGTACCACATTGAATTAGAGAGTTATCCCTATCTTTTGTCCTGTATTCCTGAGGCTGAGCCGTAGGAATACAACTCGCCGCCCCGCACCAATTGTCCTTCAGCCCCGATTTGGTAACTGGTAATTGGTAACTGGTGATTATTTAACCAATTACCATTTAACCAATTACCATATTCAGGAGCACAATTGGGGGGCCTTTTCAAAAAACTTCGCCGAAAAGCACGGGACCTTTTTTGCCGATGCATTCATGTTTGGCCCGGGCGGCGCAGCCAATAAACGAATCGTCATAGGGTTGCGGTTGCGAAGCTCACTAAGGGAACCAGGTCATCAGGAAACCAGGATGTAGAATATCAGGAATCAGGATATCAGGAAAAGAGAAAATAAGCTTGATACTCTGATAACCTGATACCCACTGCCTGGTGACCTAATATCCTGATAATCTAATACTTGCAGCGCAACCGATAAACGAAATACGCGACCAATGTCTTGTCAATCCTTGATTGCGGAAGGAACCCAGAAGCCACATAGGACATTATTTTTTGAGACCGAAGCAGTTAGAAGGCCGTTTTCAGTATTGTTATCCGCCTTAATAGCAGTAGAAAGGGCTTGCAAAATGGTCCAAATGGGGCGAGTTTTAATAGCTGACGAGGTTTTGCTGGGTCATGTTCATGATGGAGCTGATCGCTCGCATATCTACCGTTCCATCAGAAGCGTCAAACAGCGTTTATAGTACTGGTATGCACGAGGAATTTCGATTTGCGATTTTTCCTGATTCTTGTTTTGCCAGCAGAATTGACGTGCGGGTCACGAGCGACGTACTTGAACACTCCTTCAAATCAAAAGAGCTGGGGACAATACGCAAGAAGTTCGAGGAGATTGTTGATAGTAGTAAAAGATAAGAAAAATAAAAATCTCAAAAAAGGTGTGATTAAATAAAGACTTAAGGTGTGTTGGCCGATAAGAAATGTTAGTCATGGCCCACAAAAGTAACGTGTGGGTCCTCCTTTCAATTTGGGGTGGACATATAAGGTAGGATTACTACCTTGATAGAGTGGATAGAATAATTTGTGTTAGTGCGCACGTGCGTGGTGTACGTTTTTTAATTTCTGTTACTTTATTCAGTTTCTGTGAAAGCAGAAAGAAAGGAGAACAAAAATGGCAGTAGAAAAAGCAATAGGTTCTTCCAGCCTGGTCGAAGTTATCGACCGAATACTGGACAAAGGCGTCGTGATCGATGCCTGGGTGAGGATCTCACTGGTTGGCATTGAATTACTGGCGATCGAGGCCAGAGTCGTAGTCGCATCGGTCGAGACCTACCTGAAGTACGCCGAGGCGATAGGTCTGACTGCAACCGCAGCAGCTTAAGCTCGGTCAAAAAGTTAAGGACATAACCATCCTTAATGGGGGCTTATAGCCGGTAGAGGGTTCTTGCCGAGCCATCCTTATAACACTATTGGGGGTGTAAAGCATGTCTCGCCAAGAAAAACCTCTCACATAAAAGGGGTAAATAAAACCAATGCCCTTAGCAGAAGATATGAAAAACATTGTTAATGATATAGTCGGCTCGTACGAGACGAAGATTCGCAGTGTCGGAGCCATCTTTGATACTACAGCCCAACTTCTACAAACCTTCCAGGACTCCTTCCTTGATACAAAACAGCAACGGGAAAAACTTAAAGCACAATTACGGGAAAATCTTGCCAAGAATGGGTCTCTGCGGAAGAAAGATTTTGACAATATGATGCAGGAGATTCTTTCAAATCAAGACAAAAGAGAAAGACAAGTACGAGATTTGTTGAATAGTTATCTTAACGGCCAGAAAGCAATGGCGCATAGCTTAAGGAATAATTTGGCTAAGGTTAAAGATGCTCTGGCCAAGGGTGAAGCTCAAAGGGTTAAAGAATTTCAAGCAGTGATTACGGAGATACTTGCGGAGCAGGAGCAAAGAAAACAAGAGGCTATTTTCAAGCTAAAAGAGTTCCAGGAAGAACAACGGCAAATCGCCAAAATACTCGAAGAACTTTTAGCCAAAGGGACAGAGCTCAAAGCAAAGGACCTCAAATTAATGCTCGCTGAATTCAAGCGAGAGCCTAAATGGGAGTATCAGCTCGTATGAAAGGTCTCATAGATAAGGTTGTAACTGTTTACGAGATGCGTGCAAATGCGATGAGTGTTCTAATGGCTAATACCGAGAAAGCGCTAGGACAGTTCGCTCCAGAGAAAGAGAAAATTGCTAATAAGCAGGTAAAGAATTTGTCGTCTTTTGTTAATTTTAGCAAAACTTTGGCGAAGGATATACGTTCACTGACAGACCGCTTTGAAAAAACCCGTGGCCAGACGTTTGAGAAAAAATTCGATAAAGAAATAGGACAAATGGAAGCCTATGTCCAAAACAAGCTCAAAGGGTTTGATGAGGCTTTGGAAGAAACCTTGACCGGCACGCACAACACCTGGAGAGGACGACTGAGGCAGTATGTCGGTAAGCGGGCATGAGCAGATGCAAAAAAAGAAAGACCAACCTGTGCTGACACTGTTAGACGAACAGCTTCATTGGTTAATTAAAGCAGCTACAGAAATTCCTTATTCGGCCCCGTCGTTGGAGCGGCCTGAGGTTATTTGCTTCGCCCGAAGGGTTGAAGAACTAACCGGCTATACCGCCGACCAAATTCTGGCCGATAGACGGCTGTGGATAAACATGATCCATCCTGCCGACCGAGAACGAGTCTTTGCTGCTTTTAGCGAGTGTAAGAATGGGGGGACTCCATTTGAAATAGAGTATCGAGTTATTCACAAAGACGGCTCGCTGCGCTACGTTATCGATGAAGGTGAGCCTGTTTTTAATGACAAAGGCCAGGTAGCTGAAATTGAGGGCATAATAACCGATGTCAGTGAATACAAGAAGGCACGGATATGTATCTGCCGAAAGAAACCGAAAGTAACAAAGTTGAATAATGTAAATTCAAGTGTTTTTCAGAAAGTCTAAAAAATTATTGAAAGGGAAATGAAAATGGGAATAGCAACTGACATGAAAAAACTTGGTGAGGAGATCATCGCCTCCTACGACATGCGCGTAAGAGCGATAGGAGAACTGGTAAAGGACACCCACACAATGCTCGATGGATTTCACACTGAGCACGGGCAGATGTCTGCTGCGCTCAAGCAAGACCTTGCAAAATTTGTAACAGACTTGACTAAGAATGTAAGCACAATGATGAGAAGTTTTCAGGCAGAGCATAAGAAGATGTCCGCCGCGCTCAGAGCAGACCTTGCAAAAGGAGAAAAAGACAGGCTCAAAGACTTCACAGCGATGATGAGTGATATTGAGAAATTCGTAGCAGATATTACCAAGACCGTCAGCCAAATGATGAAGCGCTTTGAGCAGGAGCATAAGGCTATGGCTGATGAATTAAGAGGCAGCCTCGATAAAGGAGAAGCAGAAAGGCTCAAAGATTTCAAGAGTATGATGGCTAGCATCCAGAAAGCTATAAAAGAAATTGAGACCTTCGTTGCGAACAAGCTCAAGGAATTCGATGATGCCCATGCTGACATGAGCGCAGAACTTAAGAAAGACCTGGCTAAGTATGTGGCAGGTATCGTCAGCGAAACCAAGAAGCTCTTGGCTGGTTTTGAGGCTGAAAGCAAAAAGATGGCGGCTAATTGGCAGAAGCTTACTGAGACCATGTTTAAGAGAAGAGGCGGAAAGATGCCGCGAGTAAAAGTAGAAGCTGGTGAAGAAATGATGACCGTTGAAGAAGCAGTAGCCGGCAAGGGCAAGGGTAAAAAGAAGGCCGCAAAAAAGAGCAAAAGCAGCAAGCAAACGGTTTCTGCGGATATCTAAGCGTTTATAAATTCAAGGAAGGATTGAATTATGAGTGATACAACGGCTGTTGTAAGACAGATAAAGTGTGCTTTTTGCAAAGGTACAGGCAAAGATCCCTTTGAGCTATTAAGCGAGCTTGCCACCTGCCAGGTCTGTCATGGCGCAGGTAAAGTTGAGGTCAAGGAGCTTGTAATCAAGTGTATCTATTGCAAGGGCAGCGGTGTTTATCATAATACCAGACTTACCTGCACCGTATGTAACGGCAAAGGTGTGGTTACAGCTCCCAAAGGCCCAACTGAATGGTGCCCTGAATGTGAAGGCACAGGAACAGCAATAGATAGTGGAATGCCCTGTCTTAACTGCAGAGGCAAAGGAGTCGTTTCAGTGAATGAGTGAGTTAAATTTCCACAGAAAAGACTTTGTTAGAAAGAGGTATGAATCGCAAGTTAAAGTCAATCTGTGCAGAGAAAAGTTTAGGGATTTGGAAAGACAAAGAAAAATGGATTTGGAAAAGGCCAGTAGAATCTGGAAAAAATTAGGTAAGAGATTTAGATGGTGGGGGTCGTTACCATAGAGAGAAGTGAACCACGGATTGCGCGGATTTCACGGACTGAAAATTAACATTAAAAGATAGGAGGTCTATCAAAATGATTGACGAGATGACTACAGTATTGGAACCGAGTCCCCTGCCGGACTTTGTGGAAACAAAATATATTAAGGATATTACCAACAGGGCTCTTTCCTATATCAAGGCCGGCTTTCCAGTCCATTTTAGAGGACCATCCGGCTGCGGCAAGACAACTCTGGCTATGCACCTGGCAAGCAAGATTGGAAGGCCGGTGGTAATGATTCACGGAGATGAGCAGTTCACAACGTCCGATCTGGTGGGAGGTGAATATGGCTACAGGTTTAGGAAAGTTGTAGACCGCTTTATTTCAAGGGTTCTAAAGACAGAAGAGGATATGGTCAAGCGCTGGGTTGATAACCGCCTGACGGTTGCCTGCAAATATGGCTTTACGCTTGTTTACGATGAGTTCACGCGTTCCAGGCCGGAGGCCAACAACATTCTTCTTTCCATCTTGCAGGAGAAGATGATGGACTTGCCGGCTGGACGCGGTGGTGAGGAGCCATATTTAAGGGTTGATCCTGAATTTACTGCCATCTTTACCTCTAACCCGGAGGAATACGCAGGTGTGCACAGAAGCCAGGATGCTTTAAGGGACAGAATGGTAACTATGGATTTGGACCACTTTGACTATGATACCGAAGTGGCTGTCACGCAGGCAAAATCCAAACTTTCAAAGCCGCATGTTGAGACGATAGTAAATATTGTTAGAGGCCTGAGAGAATCTGGTAAATGCGAGTTTGCACCCACAATACGGGGCTGCATTATGATCGCAAAAACCATCAAAGTCCAAGGCATTAGCCTTGCTAAATCTGATAGAGCGTTTATGCAGATGTGTCAGGATATATTGGCATCGGAGACAAGCCGGGTCGGCTCAAAGACAAATCAGGATAGGGTTAAAGAAATAGTCAGAGAGCTTGTTACAAAAGAACTCGGCATGCAAAAAACCACCGATGTTCCGGAGGATACCGCCAAGGATACGGTTGTTATTAGTACGGCTGACAGTGAGAAAAAAGATAAACGTGAGGAAAGTTTAGCTGGGGTACCAGCCTAACATAATATGAAAGGATAATCAGATGACTCTTATACGGGCATTTTCCAAAGTGGATAAAGATGGAAGGATTAAAATTCCCGGCAATATTCAACGAGCAACAGATATTAAAGAAGGCCGATTGGTTGAATTAAAGATTACAGGAGCAAGCAGGAAAAAGAGCGTTCTTGTTACATCAAGGGAAAACACTAAGTAGCTTGTTTGAGAATTTTAATCAAGGAGGAAAAAATGGTCAGAGGTGCCACAGACTTAGGCGGATTAAGAGAGATAAGAACTATGCACAGCTCTAAAAAGAGATCTATCCCCAGAGTGCAAAGTTCAGCGTATCTTGATTTGTACATGTTACGTAAAGAAAAAGATAGGCTGGAAAAAGAAGTTTGTATCCTGGATAAGAGGAAAAAGGGCATCCAAAAAAGACTCGATGAGATTAACGCAGAAATGGAAAAGCTGGAAAAAATAGAAGCCAGAAAAGTGGAAGCAAATCTTGAGACCTCTACGAAACCTTCAGGAAAAGATTGGAAGACTATGGCGCTAAATTATTAGGAAAAAGGGATTCTCATTATGGAATGGAAGACAATGGACATCAAAGGCGGCAGAACACGGTTGGGCCGAAAAATGGGTGAGATTTTAGAAGGAGATAATTTTGGATGCTCCTTATGTTCCGGCACAGGGATATTACCCAGAAGCAAAGGAATAAAATGCCCTGTATGTAGGGGTGCGGGTATGGTTTCTTTAACCGGACCAGCTGTAGTCTGCGCTTATTGTAAAGGCAGAGGCGATTACCCGCCTAGGACAAATATTACCTGCACCGTTTGTAGAGGAAAGGGGTTGGTAAGTATTACAAAGCCTATTGAGGTATGTGCTCATTGCCGGGGAACCGGGGCTGAGCCGGGTAATAAGCTGCCCTGCTTAATATGTAGAGGCAGGGCTGTGGTCACAAAACAGATAACAGGAGCGGTATTATGAAAATAGACCAAGTACGTGAGGCAATCAGAGACTTTTTTGAAAAGACTTTTGGTAGAGACGCAAAAGTAATAAAAATAACGAGATCCAAGGATGGTTGGGTAGGCGAAGCAGAGATTTACGAAGAAAGTGCGTTCATTAAATCTTTAGGCCTGCCAACCAGAGTGCAGGACAGAAATACTTATGAGATTAAATTGACCGATACCTTAGAAGTGACTTCCTATGGGCCAAAAGAAGAACTTGTAAAAGCAGAATAGACACATGGAACAAAAAAATGTCTGAACAAAAAATGATGCATGCTATCGAGGCCACTAATCTCGCTGATATCTTAGAGCGGGTTTTAGAAAAGGGTATTGTTATTGCCGGTGACATTAAGATTCAAATTGCCGACATCGACCTGCTCACTATTAAAATAAGGCTTTTGGTTGCCTCCGTTGATAAAGCTATGGAGATGGGAATAAATTGGTGGCAGCAAGATTCTTACTTGTCTTCAGAAGCAAAAGAGGCAAGGTTAGAAAAAGAGAATAAAACCTTGAAGAGCAGATTAAAACGAGTAGAAGCAAAGATAAGATAACAAGAAAAGAATATGCAGCCGGAAGAGTTGTAGGATGACTGTAAAAGAAAAATGACAAGCCAAGAAAGGAAGATTCGTCAATGGTTAAAGATAAGAAGAAAAAAGATGAGGAAAACAAAGGGCTGAATATCGATTTTGGCATAGGGAAATTGAGCCTGGGTCTGTCAGGTCTATTAGATGGTATTGGAAACCTGATCGATATGGCTGCTAAATTGAAAGAGGCAGGCGGCGAAGTCGGTAAGGAGGGCGAGATAGACCTCGGCCATCTTAAAAAAGGTATGAAAGGCGTGTTTGGCTTCTCTGTAAAAACCGCCGTCGGTGGCAAGCCTATAGTTGAGTCGTTTGGAAATGTCAAGAAGACTCCCCAAGGGCCCAAAGTCGAGGAGGAAAGAGAGCCTATCACAGATGTCTTTGACGAAAAACAGGAAATTCGGATCTACGCTGAAATGCCGGGGGTCAACAAGGAAGATATAAAGCTAGATCTGAAAGAAGATATTCTGGATATTTCAGCCCAAACCGGGGATAGGATTTATCATAAGGAAATCCTGCTTCCGGCAAAGGTAAAAACGCAATCTTTGAGCTATGCCTATAACAATGGCATCTTAGAGATTAAGATCAAAAAGTAAATGGCCTTGACAGGGTTGAAAGATCCTTCATTGAAGCTGATTCTGTTTGGGGGTAAAGGCGGTGTGGGGAAAACAACTTGTGCTTGCAGCACTGCCTTGTACTTGGCCGGTGACGCTAAAACCTTGCTTTTTTCGACGGACCCGGCCCATTCGCTTGCTGACAGCTTGGGGCAGACAATCGGTGACCAGGTAAAAGAAGTGAAAGGAATAAAGAACCTAAGCGCCCTCGAAGTAAATGCGGAAAAGGCCTTAGCCAAATTCAAAATAGAGCACCAAGACCAGTTAAAGAAGATTATCGATACCGGTACCAATCTGGACGCCGAAGATATTGATTCTGTCTTATCTTTACCTATTCCAGGTATGGATGAAATGATGGGTCTTAAGACGATGGTTGACCTTATAGAGGAAGCTGCATTTGAGAAATATGTAGTAGATACGGCACCTACCGGCCACGCTTTAAGACTTTTATCCTCACACAGGCTATTGGATGACTGGATTAAGGTGATGGCAAAGATGAGGTGGAAGTACAGATATATGGTCGAGACATTTGCCGGCAGATATAACCCCGACGGAGGTGACGATTTTCTGCTTACTATGAAGAAAACCGTAAAGAGGATAGAAGATTTACTTCGCGACCCAAATAGGAGCGAGTTCATAGCAGTTACAATCCCAGAAGAGATGGTGATTGCAGAGACCGAGAGATTGATGAACAGCTTGGGCAAATATGGGATAAAGGTGCGGCAATTGGTGATAAATAATGTTGTGGAATCAAATGATTGCAAGTTTTGCAGACAAAAAAGAAAAGAACAAGATAACTACATAAGCCAGATGAGGAGGAAATTCAGCCAATTAAGTACGACAATTATTCCCTCACAGCCGCATGAAGTCAAAGGATTAAGGACGCTGGCGAATTTTAAGGACCTGTTATTCAATCAACGATGAAGAAAGCAGATAAAAACGCGATGACACTTAAGGTAGCAGAGGCCTTGCCAAAAGACGTAGGTAGAGCTATCGCCCGCGTCGACCCTGAAGATATGAAAAATTTAGGTCTTGAAGTAGGCCAAGTCATAGAGATAGAAGGCCAAGGGAAAACTGCTGCTAAGGTAATGCCCTGCTATGCTGAAGATAGAGGAAAAGGGATAGTTCAGATAGACGGTATTGTAAGAGAAAATGCTAAAATAGGACTCGATGAAAAAGTAAAGATTCGAAGAATCGATAGTTACCCTGCCAGGAAAATCACACTTTCTCCTTTAACTGTAGCAGGAGCACTTCAAAAAGACAAAGATGCAAAGTACATCGGCTCTCTTATAGAAGGATTGCCTTTGACATCCGGTGATAAAGTAAGGGCAAGGTTGTTTGGCACCAGAACCTGTGATTTTAAGGTCGAGGAGACCATCCCTGATGGGGTGGTATTGGTTAATCCTTCTACCTTAATAAGGGTAAAAGCAAAACCAAGCAAGCTGGAGAAAGCTAAAGTATCGTACGAGGATGTCGGCGGACTCAGCACTCAAATCCAGCGAATCAGAGAGATGATTGAGCTGCCTCTAAAATACCCCGAAGTCTTTGACAGGCTCGGCGTTGAGGCACCCAAAGGCGTGTTTCTGTATGGACCACCAGGAACGGGAAAGACTTTAATTGCCCGTGCCGTGGCCAACGAAACCGATGCCTATTTTACCAGTATAAGCGGCCCAGAGGTTATGGGCAAATTCTACGGCGAGTCTGAAGCTCGGCTAAGAAGTGTATTTGAGGATGCGCAGAAGCATGCTCCAGCCATAATTTTTATCGATGAGATAGACGCCATTGCTCCAAGGCGAGAAGACATGGGTGGAGAAAAACAGGTTGAACGCAGAGTGGTGGCGCAGCTCTTGGCTCTGTTGGATGGATTAGAGTCACGCGGGCAGGTTGTAATTATTGGGGCAACAAATATTCCCAATACTATTGACCCCGCGTTGCGAAGGCCGGGCCGGTTTGATAGAGAGATCTCTATTCCTATACCTGACAAAAACGGAAGACTGGAGATATTACAGATTCATACAAGGGGTATGCCTTTGGCAGAAAATGTTAGTGTAGAGAAATTAGCTGAAATTACACATGGATTTGTTGGGGCGGACTTAGAAGCTTTGGCCAGAGAGGCAGCCATGTCAGCTTTAAGAAAAATTCTGCCGAAAATTGATTTTGAGATGTCTGACATTCCATATGAAACCTTGCTCAAATTAGAAATAACAATGGATAATTTTATGGAAGCAATGAAGGAAGTGGAGCCGTCCGCAATCAGAGAAGTTTTCGTGGAAGTGCCGGATGTGAAATGGAGCGATGTAGGTGGGCTGGAGAATATAAAGGAGGAACTTAAAGAAGCTGTAGAATGGCCGCTCAAATATCCCGATATTTTCAAAAAAGCTAATACGACTCCTCCTAAAGGAATTCTGCTGTATGGCAGACCTGGAACAGGAAAAACACTTTTAGCCAAAGCAGTAGCAAATGAAAGCGGAGTCAACTTTATCTCCATAAAGGGCCCGCAGCTTATCAGCCGCTACGTCGGTGAATCGGAGCGAGGAGTGAGGGAAACGTTCAAAAAGGCAAAGCATGCTGCGCCAACAATACTTTTTCTTGATGAGATAGATAGTCTTATACCCAAAAGAGGCTCAAGCTCTACAGATGCCCATGTCACCGAGAGGGTGATAAGTCAATTCTTAAGCGAAATGGATGGGATCGAGGAACTCAAGGGAGTAGTGGTTTTGGCGGCGACTAACAGGTTGGATTTAGTGGACCCCGCCATTTTGCGAAGCGGCAGATTTGACCTTTTGTTCGAGTTACCTATGCCTGATGAAAAAACCAGAGAACAGATTTTCACGATACATACCAAAAGTAAGCCGCTTGACAGCGATGTTGATTTGAAAAAGCTGGCTAAAGAAACCCAGGGCAGGACCGGCTCGGACATTGAGTTTATCTGTCGAAAGGCCTCAATGTTTGCGATAAGAGAATTCATCAATCAGAGTAAAGAAGGCAGAGACAAAAAACCTGTCCCGAGCGTAGTCGAGGGAGCAGTTTTCAGTATTTCCGGCTGTCATTTTGACCGGGCAATTAAGATGCTAAAAGAGCAAAACGTCAAGTGATTAAGCAAAGGATTTGCCATGAACAAATTAGGCAAGTATATTTATGGTATTATAAACTCCAATATAGATGAATTTTTTGACTCCGGCGAAAGCCCTACGGAAGTCAGAAACAGCAGCAGAATCCATAGGGGCGCCTATACCATTTTATTTCAAGACATCTCCGCAGTTGTAAGCGATTCAGAAGTAGTCGATTACAGCCACATGCCTAAGGACACCTTGGCCAGGCTGCTTGTCAGTCATCAGCAGGTAATCGAGAAGGTAATGACCAACCATACTATTATCCCTATGAGATTGGGGACATTTGCTAACGACGATAAAGAGGTCAGACAGATCCTAAACAAAGGGTATAGAACAATCAAAGACATATTTGAAAGAATAAAAAATTGTGTAGAGATTGATGTTGTAGCTACATTTAGTGATTTTAGCTCCTTTCTGCAAGAGGTTTCGCAAGACGAAGAAATAAAGCAACTCAAGCAATCGCTGTTAAGCAAGAAAGGCAGCGTTACCGTTGACGACCAGATGAAAGTTGGAGTTTTACTAAAGAAGCAATTAGATAAGAAGAAAAACGAATTTGCTAACAAAATACAAACGCCCTTAAATGAAATCACTGACAACTTTAAGACCCATGACCTTATGGACGACAAAATGGTCTTTAACATGGCGTTCCTCATCGACCAAAGCAAACAAAAGAATTTTGAGCGGAAAGTGGATGAGCTCAATAATAAATTTGAAGAAAAGCTAAATTTTAGATGCGTGGGTCCGCTTCCACCATATAGTTTCTACACCCTCGTGGTAAAGAAAGCACGATTGGAGGAAATAGACTGGGCAAGAAAAAAATTGGGGCTTAAAGAGGATTTTATAACCGCAGGTGACATCAAAAAAACTCATCGAAGATTAGCTTTAGCCTGCCATCCTGATAAAAACCCTGACACTCCGGGCATAGAAAAGAAATTCGATGACATGATCAAGGCTTACAAAATACTTCTGGATTACTACCGAGCCTCCAACCAGACCGAACAGGATGAGGGCTGTTACCTTAATGAACAAGCTTTCCAAGAGAATGCAATATTGGTTACCACAATGGCCTGATATGGAGCAAGAAGGAAAATATATCTACTGTATTATTGAGGCAAAGCAGGAACGGAACTTCGGCCCTATTGGCATTGGTACAAGAGGTGATGAAGTTCTAACTATCGGCTACGATAATCTAAGTATGGTTGTGAGCAATTATCCTATAACTAAAATTACGGCAAACAGAGAGAACATGTTAACCCACCAGAAGGTTATCGAGCTGGTGTGCAAGGAATTTGACAGCGTGCTTCCGGTTCGGTTCGGCACAATTGCTTCGGGTGCTGACGAGGTAAGAAATCTGTTGGATAGAAGGTATAGAGAGTTTAAAAGCACTTTGAAGAATATGAATCACAAAGTGGAACTCGGTATCAAAGGTCTATGGAAGAACATGGACGTAATTTTTAATGAGATCGTGGAAGAAAATGAAACAATAAAAAAATTGAAAAAAGCCATTGAAAAAAAAGGCAACCAGGACATCCAGGCAAAAATGAATATTGGGCGTTTGGTTAAACAGGAATTGGATAAAAAAAGCCAAAAGCAAGCGGAAGAAATCGTGGATAGGCTAAGAAGAACAGCATATGAATACAAATTAAACAACACTATTGGCGATGCGATGTTTATTAACGCCGCTTTTCTGGTGGATAAGGGAAGGGAAAAAGAATTTGACAATATAATGGATGATTTAAGCGATGAATATGAAGACAGAATAAAGTTTATGTATGCAGGGCCATTGCCTGTATTTAACTTTGTCACTATCGTCATTTACCCGGAAGAGTGGGAAAAATAAATGTTTTTAATCGATGACATATTGCTTGCTCCATTAAAAGGCTTGTTTTGGCTGGGCAAAAAGATTGATGAGATTGCCCAGAGCCAGCTATGTGATACTGGGCCTATAAAGGAAGAACTTATGGCACTGCAATTACAGTTTGAATTGGACCAGATAAGCCAGCAAGAATATAACCAGAGAGAGAAGGAGCTTCTGGAGCGTTTAGATGCTATTACAGAAGCAAAAAAACGGGAGAAACAAAATGGCTAATATAGAAGAGGCTCGTCAAGTGGCTGCTATTTTTTTAAGTAAAGCTCTTAATGTTGAGCAGGTCCGAGTAATCGGGATAACAAAGCTCGATGATGGCTGGAGTACAGATGTTGAAGTTTATGAAGATAGCTCTTTTTTAAAATCTCTCGGCCTGCCTACCAGAGTAAAGGACAGGAATATCTATATAGTTAAGCTAAATGATAACCTGGAAGTTGAATCTTACGAACTTCAAGGGCATCCAGCTATAACCAGCTAACCGATCACTAAAGATGCAATCAGCAGAAAAACAACTCATTTATTTATATTGTGTTACAGCAGTATCACCGGTGCAAAAAGAGGCGGCAAAGCTGGTAAGTAATCTCTACTTTGTCTATTACGTAAGCCTTTACGCTATAGTCGGCCGGGTCGCGGAAAGCGAATTTGGCAAGGAGAGCTTGAAGACAAACATGGCCGATTTAGAGTGGGTCAAGACAAAGATAAGCATACATGAAAAGGTAATAGAAGGTGTGATGACTAATACCTGTGTGGTTCCCTTCAAGTTCGCAACTTTGTTTAATACGGAAGAGAGCTTAAAGGCAATGCTTACCGAATATGCGGAGGAATTCAAAGTAATTTTGAAAAAATTGAAAGACAAGGAGGAATGGGGAATCAAAATTTATTGTGACACAGGCAGACTTAAACAGGGCCTTGTCAATGACAATTCGGAAGTTTTAGAGATTGAGAATAAAATCAGCTCTTCTTCTATCGGCAAAGCTTATTTTTTTAACAAGAAAAAAGATGAGCTGATAAAAGATTCGTTGAATAAGAAAATAAATGAATGCGGCCAGGAAAGTTTCGAATTATTGAAAGAATTGAGCGTCGAAGCACGGATAAATAAGCTGCTGCCCAGAGAAATAACCGACAGAAAAGAAGATATGGTTTTAAACTCGGCCTTTTTGGTCAACAAACATGAAGTAGGTGATTTTATCAATATGGTAGATACTCTCAAAATGTATTACGAAGACCAAGGTTTTTCCATCGATTGTACCGGTCCTTGGCCACCTTACAATTTCTGCAAGCTTCCAAAGGAAAAAGTGCCAAGTGGATAATGTTGTAACAAAGTCAAAAGATGTAACTCTTTTGGAAATTTTAGACAGGGTTTTGAATAAAGGGGTAGTTATATCCGGAGATATGATTATTTCCGTGGCGGACGTGGACCTTATATACTTGGGCTTGAAGGTGCTGCTCAGCTCGGTGGAAACTATGGAGACATTAAGAGGTTCGCCATTTGTCAGTCCGATGCAGGAGCCAACATAAAAATGGATACGGCATCTGTAGTAATAACAGTCAAAGAGCCAGGGGAAGTAAAAGATACCAATCCCGGAAAGATCGATATAGACCCCAAAAATGTAGAGAAGGGATTAGCAAAGCTGGTCCTTACAATTATAGAGCTGATAAGGAAACTTCTCGAAAAGCAGGCTATGAGGAGGGTGGAAGGGGGCTCGCTCTCCGAGGAGGAGATAGAAAGAGTAGGCGAGACTTTGATGAAACTGGAGAAAAAAATGGAGGAATTGAAGGAGATATTTGGTCTTAAGGATGAAGAGCTGAACCTGAATTTAGGGCCCTTGGGAGATCTGATGTGAGAGAAACGATGACGGAAGAAAATGCTAAAATTAACTGTCCGACATTCCAAAAGCAAGAGCCTGGAATCAAGAGTATTACGGCTAAGATCAACCAAGCCAAGGAGCTTCTTGAGAAAGTGAAGTTTGCGGAGGAATTAGAAAAAGATGTAGATGTTCTTTTATCCTGCCCGGAATATGATCAAAATAGTAGAGACTGCAATAATTGTCATTTTATTGCGAGTGTGCGCAAAAAAACCGCACGTTTGATTATGAAGGCTAAGAAGCTGACATAACAAAAGCGAAGGACAAACAATGGCCGAACAAAAAATGATGCACGCAACCGAGGCTACTAATCTTGCTGATATCTTAGAGAGAGTCTTAGATAAGGGAGTTGTTATCGCAGGGGACATCAAAATTCAACTTGCTGATATCGATCTTCTCAACATCAAGATAAGGCTCCTAATTGCTTCGGTGGACAAAGCCATGGAAATGGGGATAAATTGGTGGCAGCAGGACTCATATCTGTCTTCAAAGCCAAAAAAAGCAGACATTGAACAAGAAAATAGAGAACTGAAGAAAAAATTGGAGCGCAACGAAGAACTAAAAAGGCGGTTAGAACGTACCGAAGCAAAAGCAACTTGAGGGTAGCAGTTTATGAGGACGCTGATTTACGTTCCCATTATACACACCAGTGCCGACCTTGGGTCTATAGCAAAAGATGTAGCCCGAAGGGGCATTGCGAATTTAGGAGAAGAAGTCTGGACAAAACATAGAAGAACAGTTGAAGGCTTCTGGGACGCCATATCGCGTTACTTCGATTTCTTAGATGTAAAGGGAACGAAGCTCTATCAGGATGGAATGATTGCTGAGGATGAAATAGGAATGAAAATAGTCGAAGATACTGCTAAAGCGGGAAGCAAAAATTACCGGTTGGTTTTAAGCCTTCTTGAAAGAGGAGCTGTTCTAGTCAAAACAGAGGACTTCAAGCTGGTTAAGCAAGAGTATGACAGATTGCTTGCTATAACACAGGCGAAATCAAGCATACGTAAGATAACAGCATTTGTGAAGTACAAGTTGCTAAAAACTGTACTGTTGAACAAAAGGGATGCTTTTATTGCCGGAAGGATAGACCAGACTCTTAAGGAGAATGAGAGGGCAATTTTATTTCTTGGTGCTCTTCATAAGATCAAGAAGAAGCTCCCTAAAGATATCCGGATTAGAGAAATAAGGGACTCATCAAAAGTAAGAAAATATCAGAAGCTGCTACCTTTTCATACCAGGTATAAAGAACGATTTGATGAATTGGGCGAATATCTCGTGTCGGAGGTAACTTAACAGCACGTATAGCACACTTGATCGAGGAGTAGATCATCCGCTCAATCAGTCTCGGCAAGGCACGTAACGAGGGCGATGTCGCCACCAGACGAGCCGAGCCTTGACGGATTGGGGGTAAAGCCACGCTCGTTGATGTCAGAACTGAACTTTTGCAATTTTAAGGTAGAGCCAATTGAAGCTTAATACGCTCACAACTCCAGCCATCAACTTCAATGCGTTCAATCGCCCAGGAGATCGTTTGGCTGAGAGTCTGCTGAAGTACCGCC